>Ga0136627_1000180_pt1 | contig 21340 bp, 27 predicted proteins | sample AntDrymUQ4892206_2_FD_104652 | JGI IMG/M metagenome (GOLD analysis project Ga0136627, IMG submission 104652) | Polar desert sand microbial communities from Dry Valleys, Antarctica - metaG UQ489 (22.06) | ecosystem: Environmental > Terrestrial > Soil > Desert | place: Antarctica: Dry Valley... | reverse complement strand
ACCGTCTTCGACGCGCTCGGCCTCATGCAGCAAATAGGCGCCATCCCCGCGCCGGGACACGCGGAGGCATAGCCCGAAGATACATCGGGAGGCTCGGAAAAAGAAATACGCCCCGACCTCCCGATGACGGTACCGCGGATCGGCGCTCCGCAATCGGGGCAATCCGCGCAAACGGCGAGTCAATGACCCGCCCGAATCACTGGAGGAACGGCAATGACGGCGGAAAAACAAAGGATGGCTGACGACACGGAGCGCCGGACGACCGTGCGGAAAGCGACGGCCGGTGACGTGGCCGGGATCGCCGAATCGTTGGCGAAGGCTTTCCGCGACGACCCGGTTACGGAGTGGTGGCTGCCGGATAAATCGAGTCGCATGCGGCGCGTGTTCGAGGAGATCTTCCTGAAGCGGATCTGCCTCCCCCACGATGAAACCTATACGACCGAAGACCTCGCCGGCGGAGCATTGTGGATGCCGCCGGGCGAGTGGCAACTCGGCTTCGCGGATAACCTCCGGCTGCTCCCGCACATGGCGGCGGCCTTCGGCCGCGGGCTGCCGAGGGTGATGCGCTCACTCGGCCACATGGACGCGAAGCACCCCCACGAGCCGCACTATTATCTTTTCATCGTGGGCGTCGAACCCGAGTGGCAGGGAAAGGGCATCGGCTCCACCCTCATGCGGCCGGTCCTCGATCGCTGTGACAGGGAGAGGCTTCCCGCATATCTCGAAGCCACCACGCCGCGCAACCGCGAACTATACAGGCGCATTGGGTTCGAGGTCGCCGAGGAGACCCGGCTTCCGGGAGGAGGCCCGCCCCTCTGGCGGATGTGGCGCGAACCCGGAGCTTGACGACCCGCGATCGGGGCAATCCCTACAAATGGCGAGTCAACGACCCGCTCAAACCAAAGGAGGACAGTCTATGTCAGGCGAGGAAAAAAGCGAAATGACGCAAGAACTGAACGAGGCGAAAACAGAGGAGTTCGCCGGGAAGATGGTCGGCGTGGTGAACGACGCGATGCTCGCGCTTATGACGAGCATCGGCCACCGGACGAAGCTCTTCGACGCGATGGCCGACCTTCCGCCCTCGACCAGCGAGGAGATCGCCGCCGCCGCGAACCTCGACGAGCGATACGTGCGCGAGTGGCTCGGCGCGATGACCGTCGGTGGGATCGTCGAGCACGACGCCGATGCGAAGACATACCATCTTCCGCCGGAGCACGCCGCGTGCCTCACGCGCGCCGCCGGGCCCGACAACCTCGCGGGTCTCGCTCAGTTCGTCTCGTTGCTCGGGAACGTCGAGGGCGGGATCGTCGAGAGCTTCCGCGACGGAGGCGGCGTGCCGTACTCGGAATACGCGCGTTTTCAGGAACTCATGGCCGAGGACAGCGCGCAAGTTTACGGAGCGACCCTCATCGAAACCACGCTGCCCTTAATTCCGGGCATGGTCGAGCGCCTGAAAAGCGGAGCCGACGCCCTCGACGTCGGATGCGGGGCGGGGGTCGCGGTAAATCTCATGGCCCGCGCGTTCCCGAACAGCCGTTTCACCGGATACGACCTCTCCGAAGAAGGCATCGCCGCCGCGAAGGCGGAAGGGCTTCCGAACGCCCGCTTCGAGGTGAAGGACGCTCGCTCGCTCGGCGAATCGGGCGCATACGACCTCATCACCGCCTTCGACGTGATCCACGACCTCGCCCACCCGGCGGACGTACTCGCAAGCATCCACGACGCGCTTCGTCCCGGCGGGACGTTCCTCATGGTGGACGTGGCGGCCTCCAGCCACCTCCACGAGAACACGGAGCATCCACTGGGGCCGTTTTTGTACACCGTCTCGACGATGCACTGCATGACCGTCTCGCTGGAGCAAGGCGGCGACGGCCTGGGCGCCGTGTGGGGCGAGCAAAAGGCCCGCGAGATGCTCGCCGAAGCCGGGTTCGAGCATGTGGAAGTCAAACAGGTCGAGGGCGACATCCTCAACAATTACTACATCGCAAGGAAAGATTGACGCCCGGGGGCGGATGGCTCCGCCCCCGGAAAAAGGAGACACGATGATTTCCTCCGTGCCAGACGTACACGAGCGGGAGAAGCTCCCATATCTTCCTCCACAGCCCGAGATCCGGGAAGCCGGCGTGTTCCTTGAACGGCTGGCCGGGGATCCCGCGTTTTTGGAAGGCGTGATCCTCCCTCTTCTCGACGAGGTGAAAGATGCCGGGGACTGGCACGTAGCCCGTCGCCACGACTCGCCCGACGGCTCATATTCCCTTCAAATCTTCGTCTGGCCGCCGGGGACGAGAACCCGGATCCACGACCATTCATCGTGGGGAGCGTACCGGTGCCTCGTCGGCTCCGTACTCGAGGAACGCTACAAGCGACTCGACGACGCCTCGACACCCGAACACGCCCACCTCAAGAAAATCTGGGAGCTTCGGTGGAGCAGGGAAGACGGAGCCTCGACGGTGTTTCCTTACGACAATGGCATCCATCGGGTGGGAAACACGAGCGACGATCCGGCCATCTCGGTTCACCTTTACGGCCCCCGGCTCGGAGGAGAGATAGACGGCCGCGACTACGATCCCTCGCGCAACTACGTTTGCGACCGGATCGAAAGTTAGCGAGGTTCTCCTCGGGAAGCCCTCGATCTCGCCCGCTCTTCCCGCCACGCCCGAATTTTCGCGTGGTCGCCGGAGAGAAGCACATCGGGAACCGGCGCACCGTCCCACTCATTAGGCCGCGTATACACCGGAGGCCCGATGACATCCTCGTCCGAGAACGACTCCCCGACGAGGCTCTCCGAGTTCCCCACCACGCCCTCGATCCGCCGAAACGCCGCGTCCGCGAGGGCGGCGGCGGCGATCTCCCCCCCGGAAAGCACGAAGTCGCCGAGGGAGACGGCCTCGGTGCATAACTCCGTCCACACCCGCTCGTCCACCCCGCCATACCGACCGCAAATAATCGTGAGATCGGAGCCTTCGGAGACCTCCTCGACATAACTTTGCGACATCCTCCTCCCCGCCGGCTCCGTGAGAACGACCCGACGTCCATCTTTGACTTCCTTCGCCGGAACGCCGTACACCGATTCGAGGGCGCGGGCGACGACATCCACGCGAAGAACCATCCCCGCCCCGCCACCATACGGCGAGTCGTCAATGCGGCCTTCGGAAATATAGTCCCGGAAGCCGAATGTCCGGAGGCCGACGACACCGTGTTCGATGGCTTTGCCGACGACGCCGATTCGGAGCGTCGCGTCCACGGAGTCGGGGAAGACGCAGAAAACGTCTATGTTTCGCATGGGAGTGGGTTTTTGGTTTTTGGTTTTTGGTTTTTGGTTGCCACGCTCGACCTTTATTCCTCGGGCTGGGCTATCGTGATTCGCCCGGCTTCGAGGTTTATTTCGGGGACGTGTTCCATCGTGAAGGGGACGTATATTTCTTCGCCGTCCTCGCGGATGACGAGGATTTCGTGGGCCGCCGTCTCGAAGGTTTCGGCGACGGTTCCCACCTTTTCGCCCGACTCGTCGAGAGCTTCGAGGCCGACGAGGTCGGAGACATAGAATTCGCCTTCGTCCGGCTCGTCGAGTTCGTCGCGGTCGAGAAAGAGTTCGGCTCCGCGCATGGCGTCGGCCTCCTCCCGGCTCGAAATCCCCTCGAAATCCACGAGAAATCCCTTCGGGGTTTGCCGCGCTCCGAGGATGGTTCGCCGCCTGTCGCCGACGACCGGGGACTCGCCTTTCCGAAGATGGAGGCCGGAGCCGACGGGCTTCACGCGCAAAGTCCCGCGGACGCCGTGGGGGGTGGAGATCACCCCGATCACAACCGGGTCGGAGAGTTCCGAGGAGAGTTCATTTCGGTCGGTCATGTCGAGAAAGAGGTCTTCGCAAAGTAAGCCATCAAAACCAGGTTCGAACAGTTCCCCGTTCGCTCGCCGCCACGTTTGTAGAGACGCAGCATGTTACGTCTCTACGCCGAGAGCCGAAGATCCCACACGTACGATTCGCAAACCAAACCGCTCAGTCCACGACCTCGACGTTGACCCGCTTCTCCATCCGAACCGATGCCGCTTTGACGACGGTGCGAATCGCCTTCACCGTGCGTCCTTGCCGACCGATGACCTTCCCCATGTCGTCGTCGGCGACGCGGAGCTCGAGGTGGATGCGCGAGCCATTCTCCTCGCCCGTGACCTCGACCTCGTCGGGATTATCCACAAGCGAGCGTGCGAGAAGCCGGAGAAGGTCTTCGAGTTTCTCCATCATCCACCGCTAAAAAAGTAATTCACAGAGATCGTCCCAAAAAAGCTGACAAGTTGACGGCTGAAAGCGCGGTTCGCTTTGCGAAACGCTAAATCGCGCCCGATATTTCGAGCAGCTTCCGAACCTGACCCGTGGGCTGCGCGCCCTTGCCGAGCCACTCGGATGCTTTTTCGTTATCCACCTCGATGGCCGACGGCTCGCGCTGGGGATCGTATGTCCCGATCCTCTCGATGTACCGACCGTCGCGGGGGCTGCGCGAATCCGCGACGACTATCCTGTAAAACGGGTTTGCCTTCGAACCGTGCCTCGCCAACCTGATCTTTACCGCCATGTTCGTTCCTTTCTCTGTGTCAGTTTTTCCCGAAGGGATTTCCGCCGGGGAACTTCGGCATCTTCGGCATTCCGCCGCCTTTGCCCATTTGCTTCATCATTTTCTGCATCTGGCCGAATTGCTTGACGAGCTTCTGAACGTCCTGCTGGGTCGAGCCGCTGCCGCGAGCTATCCTACGCGCCCGACTGGGATTCTGCAACAATTTCGGATTCTGCCGCTCCTTCACCGTCATCGAAGTGATCATCGCCTCGACCCGCCCGAGCTGATTGTCGTCTATGTCCACGCCTTTTAACTGGTTGCCCATGCCGGGGATCATTTCGAGGAGACCGGAGAGCGGCCCCATCTTCTTTATCATTTGCATTTGCTGGAGGAAATCCTCGAACGTGAACTTCCCGCTCATGAGCTTCTTTCCCTGCGCCTCGGCCTCGCCCCGGTCCATCTCCGACTCGGCCTTCTCGATGAGCGTGAGGACGTCGCCCATACCGAGGATCCTTCCGGCCATCCGGTCCGGATAGAAATAATCGAACTCGCTCATCTTCTCGCCCTCGGACGCGAACCGAACCGGCTTCCCGGTGACGGAGACGACGGAGAGCGCCGCCCCGCCCCTCGCGTCGCCGTCGAGCTTCGTGAGGATCATCGCGTCGTAATCGGCGTATTCCTGGAAAGCCTCGGCGACCTCGACCGAGTTTTGCCCCGTAACGACATCGAGGACGAGCATGACGGAGTGCGGCTTCGAGGCGACCCGGACGCGCTTTATCTCCTCCATGAGATCCATATCCACGACCTGCCGACCCGCCGTGTCCACGATGACGAAGTCATACCCTTCGTCGCGTGCCTGTTTTATCCCGCGCTCGGCGATCTCCTCGGGCTTCGCCTCCGTCCCCTCCGTATAAACCGGAACCCCGAGTTCCTTCCCGATTTGCTGAAGCTGCTCGATGGCCGCCGGACGATACGTGTCGCATGCGATGAGATACGGGTGCTTCCCCTCTTTCCGGGTGAAAAGCGCGAGCTTCCCGGCAGCCGTCGTCTTCCCGTGGCCGTTCAAACCCGCGAGCATGATGACCGTCGGTGGCCGCGACGCATACGTCAATTTATGCGGCGTGCCGCCCATGAGGTTCGCAAGCTCCTCGTTCACGATCTTCACGATTTGCTGCCCCGGAGAAAGGGCTTTCGACACCTCCGCCCCCGTCGCCCGCTCCCGGACATTCCCGACGAACTCCTTGACGACGCCAAAATTCACGTCGGCCTCGAGGAGGGCGAGGCGGATCTCACGGGTAACTTCCTTTACTTGATCCTCGGTGAGGTTCCCGCTCGAACGCACCCCGTCGAGCGCGGTATTCAGTCTTTCGCCGAGTGTCTCGAACATAGCCATCTATAAATCTCCAAACAATGCTTCCGCGAATTCGCGAGCGTCGAACGGGTGGAGATCCTCGACCTTCTCGCCGACGGAGATCAACTTTATCGGCACCCCGACCTCGTTCGCAATGGCGAGCGCGATCCCACCCTTCGCCGTCCCGTCTAGCTTCGTGAGGACGACTCCGGTGACGCCCGCAACCTCGTCGAACATCTTCGCCTGACGCAAACCGTTTTGCCCCGTCGTCGCGTCAATCGTGAGAAGGACTTCGTGCGGAGCGTCCGGCATTTGCCGCCCGATGACCCGCTTCACTTTGTCGAGTTCGGCCATGAGATTCACCTTCGTATGAAGCCTCCCAGCGGTGTCAATGAGAAGGACATCGGTGCCTTCGCGCCTCGCCGTCTCGACAGCCTCATGCGCCACAGCCGCCGAATCGGAGCCTCGCTCGCGGGAGATGACCGGGGTTCCCGTCCGCTCGCCCCACGTCTGCAATTGCTCGATCGCCGCCGCCCGGAACGTGTCCCCAGCGGCGAACATTACATTATCCACGGGAAGATACCGCGCCAGTTTCCCGATGGTCGTCGTCTTCCCGGTTCCGTTCACGCCGACCATGAGAAGAACGGTCGGCTCGTTCGAGAGATCAATTTCGACCGGGCCTTCGAGCATCTCGGCTGCCTTCTCGATGAGAAGCTCGCGAAGCTCCTTCCCGCTCGTGATGTTCCGTTCGAGGGCTTCCTGTTCGAGCTTCGCCACGAGCTTCGCGGTCGTCGGAACCCCGACATCGGAGGCGATGAGAACCTCCTCGACCCGCTCCCAAAACTCCTCGTCGTCGGCGTCCCGGAACTCGGCGACCGCCGCGTTGAGTTGCCCGACGACCGACTCCCGGCTCCGTTTCAGCCCCTGCCGCAGCCGCCCGAACCACCCGCCGGAAGGTTCGCCTTCGACGGGTTCGTCCTCTTCGACATCCTCGAAAACCTCCGGCTCCTCGACGGCCTCCGGGGCTTCGGAATTCTCGTCGCCTGGAATCGGCTCGTCGGCGATGGGAACTCCCCCGGACTCCGGTGCTTCGGAGCCTTCGCCGCCCGGAATCCGCTCATCGGCGGCCGGGGCTTCCTCGGTCGCCGAGCTTTCGTCCCGCGCCTTCGGCTCGGACATCCCCGACTCGGATGCTTCGGGGGTTTCGTCGCCCGGAGTCGGCTCGTCGGCGATGGGGATTCCGTCTTCGGTCACCGCAGCTTCGCCCCGAGCTTCGGTTTCGGAGATTCCTTCCACCGGGGTTTCATCCCGGAAATCCGACTCGGCTATCTCCTCGGCCGCCGAAATTTCGTTTCGGACTTCGGTTTCGGGGGCTTCCGTTCCTTGTTTTTCTTCGACTATTTCTTCGGTCGCGACGGATGAGCCGGACATTTCCTCCGGCTCGTACTTTCGCTTTCTGAAGAAGTTACGCCATGAGCGTCCCATAGCTTTCGGTTAATCTCCCTGGATACGTTTCGACACTACGGATGTGGCGCCGGAGGCATCTTGAACCGCTCCATAAAGGATGTCCGCCGCCGCCATCGTGCGCTTCTGGTGCGTCACCAAAATGAACCGCCCATTTGCGCGGTGAGAGTCTACCACAGAGATAAACCGCGCCAGATTCACATCGTCGAGTGCCGCCTCCGCCTCATCCAGTATGCAAAACGTCTCCGCCATGTCCCCCCGACTCAGCAAAATACTGAACAGGAACGAGAGCGCGAGCAATGACCTCTCGCCGCCCGAAAGCACCTTCAAAGAACGCCATCCCTTCCTCCCGAGGCGGATGCCGATCTCCACCCCCTCCTCCGAGAGATCGAGCGTTCCCGAAGCCCCCGCCATCATCCTCGGAACCATCTCCCCGAACGTCCGGCTCACCCGAGAGAAAGTCTGCGAGAAACGAACCTCGATCTCCTCGTCAATCGTGCGTATTATGCGGCCAAGTTCGTTGGCGGCATCTTCGGCGTCCGCTCTTTGGGACGATATGGTTTCGTGCCTCTCGCGCATTTCGCTTTCCTGTGAAAGCGCGAGGAGGTTCACGTCGCCGAAGCGCTTGAGTTTGCGTGCGAGTTTGTTCCGTTCCTCATCGGTGGATCCCGGATGTTTGCGAGCCTCGCGCTCCGCGTCTTCGAGGGACGCGGCCCACTCTTCCCGGATTTCCTCGGCGGCGAGGGTGGATGACTCGGCGGCCTGGCGCAATGAATCCTCGATCCTCTCGACGCGCGACCGGGCGGAGGAGACCTCGGCCCGGACTTCGGCGGCGTCTCGGGCGAGCGAGTTTTGCCTCGACGACGCCCGCCGATGATGCTCCGTTTTCTCGGCGCGACTCATGCGGAGCGCGGAGCGACGCCCCCCCGACACGTCCGAAAGTTTCTCGGAGGCCGCCCGTATCCTCGCGGCGAGGCGCGGGGCCTCGTCGGTGTCAGTCGCGGCGGAGGCTCTCGCTTTTTCCAGGCGGGCTTCGATGGCGTTCGCCCGCTTTTCGCCCTCGGAGATCGCCGCCCGCAGACGCTTCCTCTCGCGCCCGGCCTCCTCGGCGGCGGAGTGGGCCGCGTCGTTCGCGGCGGCGGCCGAGGAAAGCTCGCGCTGCGAAGTTTTCATCGCCGCCACCGACTCCGCGAGCGCGGCCTCCTTCTCCGAGCGCTCCCTTTTCAGACGGGCGATTGCCTCGGCCCTCTCGGACGACGCTTCGCGTTTCTTCTCGGCGGATGCGAGGCGGCGGCGGGATTCACCCGTCAAAGTCTCGCGGACGCGGCGCGTCCTCCGGACGAGCGAGGCGAGGGAGCGTCCGCCATTGTTCGCGGCCTCGAGCCGGCCGGAGAGGCGGGAGAGTTCGGCGTGGATATTTCGGAGTTTTTCACCCGGCCCGGCTTCGAGTTCCTCCAATAATTCCATGCCCGCCGCGAGCCTTGCCTCCCTCGCGAAGCCGCCCGACGCTACGAGGCTCACGCTCGTCCGCGTCAGCCGGATGCCTTCCTTTGTGACGGCGACGTGGCCGTTCGTGAGATGGTTCGACTCGGCGTCGTCAACGACGTATATTCCTCCGAGAAGGCGTTTGACCGAGTCCGAGAACCTCTCGTCCACGATGTCCACGCAATCGAGGAGCGGGGTTCCGGGGAGTCCGCCGTGATCCTCGGCTGCGGCTTCGGCATCGAGGCGGATGGCGATGCGCTGCGTCTCGGAAAGCATCCTCACCCCCTCGCCGACATCGCGCGCCAAAACCCCCGCCCCGAACTCCCCGAGAGCGGCCTCGACCGCGTTCTCGAAGCCGGGCCTCGCCCGCACGACCTCGAAAAGCCGAACCCCGGAGCCATGTCCCGGAGCCGCCTCCCGGAGCGACCGAACCCTCGACTCGACGCGCCCGACGACCGCCGAGAGAGCGCCCCGCCGACGGTTCGCCTCCGCCTCCAAAATCCCGACCGACCGCCGATGCTCGCCCACCCGCGAGAGAAGCGACTCCGCCATCTCCCGGGCCTCCGATGAGGGATCCCCTTCGAGCGAACCCGCGAATTCTTCGAGCCGAGCGAGCATCTCGGGCGGGACGGGCATGGCCTCCCCGTCGGCCTCGGCGCCGTCGGATTCGAGGGCATTCAGTCGGGTCGAGATTCCCTCCATCTCCGCCGCGAGGCGCGAACGATTCCGCTCCGCCTCGCCGCTCCTCTCGCGGGCGAGCCTCGACGCCCGCTGCTTTTCGTCCCTCGCCCCGACGGCGGATGAATACCCCTCCTCGACCTTCGCATGCCGCGCCCGCAAAGTTTCGAGACCTTCACCGACGCGGCGACTTTCCGCTTCGAGGCGGGCGAGGGAATTTCGTCTTTCCTCGTCGTTGCCGCGCCCCGCTTCGAGGCGGAACTGTGAGCGATCCGCCCGAAGCGACTCGCCCCGAAGGTTCTCGACACCTTCTTCGAGCCTCTCGACCGTGCCTTCGAGCATCCGAAGCTCGCGCTCGGAATCGGCGAGGTTCCGTTCGAGAGCCTTCTCCTCGCCGCGAAGCCTCTCCTCCCGCGCGGAAATCTCCCCGACTTCGTTCTGCGCTTCTTCGAGTTCCTTCCGCTTCCCATCCACCTCGCGGTTCGCCACACGAAAAAGGTGGGCGAGCGAAAGCTCCCGGAACCTCGCCTCGACCTCGCGGTACTCGCGAGCGGCGACGGCTTCGCGCTCGATCCGACGAAGCTGATCCGAAAGCTCGGCCTCGATACGTCGGCTTTGCTCCAATTGCGCGTCCGCCTTTTCGAGCCTCCGACTCGCCGAGACACGCCGCCTCCGATAAACCCCGAGTCCCGCCGCCTCTTCCAATGCCTGACGGCACGCCTCCGCGCCGCCGGACACGATGGCGTCCACCGCTCCCTGCCGCAGAATACTGTGCCGCCCGAGTCCGACCTCCCCGGCGGCGAACCTCACATTCGCCATCCTCGCCCGCGTACCGTTGATCCGGTACTCCGTCCCCCCGTCGCGCGAAATTCGCCGCGAAAGGGAAACCTCCCCATAAGGAAGCGAAACCTCGCCGGAGGAATTGTCAATGACGAGCGTGACCTCGGCGACATTCGCCGCCGGGAGCGAATCGGAGCCGGAGAAGATGAGGTCGCCCATCGAACCTGCCCGAAGCATCCCCGCGCTTTGCTCGCCGAGCGCGAAAAGAACCGCGTCCGTGATGTTGCTTTTCCCCGACCCGTTCGGACCGACGATGGCGGTGACGCCGCCCTCGATGGGCATCCGCACCGGACGGGCGAACGTTTTGAATCCCTTTATGTAAATCGCGGAAAGCACCTTATCCGGAGATTCTACGCAACTTCCCGGTTAAACGCACAAAGAAAAGTGCCGCAAATTAGGTTTCACTCAATGACGAGTAGCGAGAAGTACACTTCTTTGAGACAATTGTGCTTTACGAATCGTCGGGGCTTCCGGAGGAAATCATGCCTTTCAAATGTACTGTAGACAAGAATGGCGTTGTTGTCGCAATAGAGAGCATGCCAGCAATAAAGTTTGTGCCAAAGAAGTCTGCACAAAAGAAAGCCGCTCCAAAAGTAAACAAAACGAAGCCGATATGGTCGCCTGCGATACGAGAGATCGCAAACGAAAAAGGGGTGCCGTTCAAAACGATAAAGAACGTCCTTGAAGAGTCGATACTCGACGTGTACGAGAATCGTGGAGATGTTGACGAGGAGACCGAGGTGATCCTCGACACGGACACAGAAGCGTTCCGCGTCATCAAGAATGGCGTGGACATAACCCCCGAGGACTTCGACTTCACGCGCACCGAATTGGATATGATCTGTCAGAATCTCATTCAAGGTGTCACGAGGTGCAGAACGCGAGGCTCGCCGCCAGACTGACGAATTGGAAGATAGACATAGAATTAGAAGGCGAGTCGGCGCATCTATTCGGTTATTAATCGGCTGATCTTCCAAGATACTGTCAAACTTAAAGCACTACGCACCGACATGCGCCTCCATCCCCGAATGCTGCGGGCCGAACGCCGAGTATTTCGAAGCGACATACATTTCGGGATCCACCCGAGGTGTGCGAAAATGAATGAGTTATGAGCGAGGGTAAAGAGATGAGCCAGGCAACCGACCGCTTCGCCGCTGCGGTGGAGGAGTTTGCCCGCCAAGTCGAGCGGATGCGGGCGCCTCTCCCGGAGTTTATGAGCGAAGAGGATGCCGACAAGTTCGGGAACGAAGCCGTCCATGAGACGCGTCGGAAGAGTCTCGACAATGGAAGTTTCTTGAACGAACCCATCACGGAGGAAGAGGCGCGTGAGTGGGTTCGGCGTCGGGAGGAACGTCGGCGCCGCGAGGGATACCGACCGATTTGAGCGAACCGCTCGTCGTCATTGACACGGGTGTCGTCATTTCGGCCCTCGTCGGAAGCGTGGACGCATCTTCTTATAAAGTTTGCCGGGCGGTGGGAACCGGGCGTTTGAGGCTCGCCGTCTCCGACAGATTCCTCTCCGAGTTGGTTCGAACAGTTCGGGACAAACACGCCGAGGGACGCATCCCGGACGCGGCGCGGGCTTTCGAGATCGCCCTCGACCTCGGCTTCCACGGAGAACATCATGTCTTCGAGTCCCTTCCGTGGCCGAGCGTCCCGGATCCCGGAGATTACTGGATACCGAACCTCGCATACTTCGCGGAGACAGACTTCATCGTTTCCAACGACCCACACATGCTCGATGCCGAACTCCCGATCCCCGTCGAAGTCATCACAGCCTCCGAAATGCGCGACAAGCTCGGGCTATGAAACGGAACGAAAGCGAAAGAGAATTCTACGCTCCGACGTGTACTTCGACCTCGGAATGAGGCATCGGACGCACCCCGAGTATTTCGAGCGCGGAACGGGCGGCGGCTTGCTCGCTCTCCTTTATGGACGGCCCCTCGCCCGTCGCAACCTCGCCACCGTCCGCCGAGACGCCGGAGATGAAGCGGGGGAGGTGCGGCGGCCCTTGTTTGGAGATAACGCGGTATGTCGGGCGGAGTCCGTCGGCTTGCAAAGTTTCTTGGAGGAGCGTTTTCCAGTCGCGGAGTTCGTCGGTGTCCACCTCGGCGGGATTGAAAATCTCGTCAATCGCCCGGAGGACGAGTTTTTGATCGATCAAATACGCCCCGCCGATAATCGCCTCCACCGTGTCGGCGATGACCGAGTCGTTTATGACGGAACTCTCGATCATGTCCTCGATGCCCTCCCCGCGCCCGACCGAGGCGAGGAAGGTCTTTCGCACGAGATGCGCCCGGATGCGGGTCAAGTCGCCTTCGAGGAGTTCCGGGTATCCGTGGAAGACGAGTTCGGCGACGCGGGTGTTCAGGATGGAGTCGCCGAGGAATTCGAGGCGGCCGTTCGAGTCGTACGGGTCGGCGACGCTCGGGTGCGTGAGGGCGCGCTGGCGGAGCGGCTCCGGGAGGATTTCGATCAATTCCTTTATAGACATAGAAACTCCGGTTGCTATTCTACACTCGTGAACGCCACCACCACATTATGCCCCCCGAACCCCATCGAATTCGACACCGCCGCCTTCAGTCCCAGCGCTTTCTGCGACTCCGCTCCGACGTAGTTGAGTTCCTCGCAGTCGTCTGCGAGCTTGTCCAAATTTATCGTCGGTGGCACGACTTTCTGTTTCAACGCGAGCGCGCACATAATGCCTTCAGTCGCCCCGACGGCTCCGAACGAATGGCCCGTCATGGATTTCGTCCCGGAGACGAGAGCTTCCGGCATCGTCCGCTTTATCGCCTTCGTCTCGGGGCCGTCGCCAGTCGGGGTGGACGTTCCGTGCGCGTTCACATGCCCGATGTCCGACAATTCCAGACCGGAATCCTCGGCGGCGAGGCGTATCGCGCGTTCGACGCCCCGGCCTTCCTCGTCGGGGGCGGTTACGTGGTATGCGTCGGTGGTGCGACCGTATCCGGCGACGGCGGCGATGGGTTCCGCGCCGCGACGTTCGGCGTGTTCGGGGCTTTCGAGGACGACCGCCCCGGCGCCCTCGCTCATCACGAACCCGTCGCGGTCCGCGTCGAATGGACGGCTCGCGCGGTGCGGCTCGTCGTTTCGGCGGGAGACGGCGCGGATGGCGCAGAAACCCGCCATCGAGAGCGGGGTTATGGGGGCTTCGGAGGAGCCGGCGATGACCACGTCGGCGTCGCCCCTTCGGATGAGTTCGAGACCCTCGGCGATGGCTTCGCCGCCGGTGGCGCACGCGAGGACGGGGCATTGCGTCGGCCCGGTCGCGCCGAGCATTATGGCGAGTTGTCCGGCGGCCATGTTCGGAACCATCATCGTGATGAGGAACGGGCTGACTCGGCCCGGCCCCTTCTCTTCGAGGACTTTGTATTCGCGCTCCCACGTCGAGATGCCGCCGATGCCGCTCCCGATCACGATCGCGACCCGCTCGGGCCGCTCGCGAATAATATCCACTATTCCGGCGTTTTCGGCGGCCTCCATCCCGGCGGCGATGCCGTACTGGCCGTACCGATCCATGCGGCGGGCGGCCTTCCTCGGCATGAAGTCCGCCGGGTCGAAGTCCGAGCATTCGGCGGCGATGCGCGACGGGTACGGCGAGGCATCGAAGCGTGTGATCTCACCCGCCCCGCTCTTTCCGTGGAGGGCGGCGTCCCAGAAATTGTCCACGCCGCTTCCGATGGGCGTGACGGCGCCCGCGCCCGTTATGAGGGCGTGTCCGCGACCTCGGTTCGAGCCGTTCTGGCTCACGCGGACTGGTGCTCCACCACGTAGTCAACCGCCTGCTCGACGGTGGTGATCTTCTCGGCGTCCTCGTCCGGTATCTCCATCCCGAACTGCTCCTCGAGCTCCATAATAAGCTCCACGAGGTCGAGCGAGTCGGCTTCGAGATCCTCGCGGAAAGACGCCTCCGGCGTCACGTCGCCCTCGTCCACGCCGAGGCGGTCGGCGGCTATCTCCTGAATTTTCTGGAGCGCTTCTTCTCTATCCAAAACTATCTCCCTTTCTGATTCTCCAAGTTTTCATCGGAACTATGCTGGCATAGCGCGTAGTGTAAAACAAGTTTTTACACATATTCCGTCGAGGAACATCGTATCATCGGACCGTCTCAGGCGGAGAGTCGCTTCGCTCCGGGGAGTCGGGAGCGATGGAGGCATTCACCCGGATTCCGCATCACGCGCCCGATCCGCACTCGACGCTCACTGCATCGTCATCCCACCATCCACCGCGATGGTCTGTCCGGTGACGTACCCCGCGCCTTCGCCGCACAGGAACGCCACGACCTCAGCGACTTCCTCCGGCTCCGCGAAACGACCGAGCGGCGTTTGTCCGAGGATGTGATCCTTCACCTCGTCCGGCAAACTCCCCGTCAGTTCCGTCTCGACGTATCCGGGAGCGACCGCGTTCGCCGTGACGCCGCGCTGCGCGACCTCCCTCGCCACGCTCTTCGTGAACCCGACGACCCCCGCCTTCGACGCCGCGTAATTCGCCTGCCCGAGATTCCCGACAAGCCCCACGACGGAGGTTATGTTCACGATGCGCCCCCACCGCGCCCTCACCATCGGGCGCATCGCCGCCTTCGTGCAAAGATACGCGCCCTTCAAATTCGTGCGGATGACGTCGTCGAACTCGTCCTCCTTCATCCGCATCATGATGTTGTCGCGTGTGATGCCCGCGTTGTTCACGAGGATGTCGAGCCGCCTGAAAGCCTCGCTCACACCGTCGAAGAGTGCCTTCACATCCTCCGTCGAAGCCACGTCGCCTTTGAAAATTTCGCACTTCCGGCCCGCTTCCCGGACGAGCTTCGCGGTTTTCTCGGCCTCCTCGTTGTTCGAGCGGTATGAGATGGCGACGTCCGCGCCTTCATTGGCGAGTCGGACGGCGATGGCGCGTCCGATGCCGCGTCCCGCGCCCGTCACGATGGCGACTCTTCCGGCTTCGATCACGCTTCCTCCTTGTCCGCGAAAGCGAACATGAGCTCGGCCTCGCACGCCTTTTCGCCCCCGACCGTCGCCGTTCCCCTCCCGCGACCGACCCTCCCCTTCAGGCGCGAGATCTCGACCTCCATCGTGAGAACGTCGCCCGGCACGACTTGCCGCCGGAACCGAACCTTGTCGATCCCGGCAAACAAAGCGAGCTTTTGGCGATATTCCTCGACCGCCATCACCCCGACCGCCCCAACTTGCGCCATCGCCTCGACGATGAGAACCCCCGGCATCAACGGATACTCCGGGAAATGCCCCTCGAAAAACGGCTCGTTTTGCGTCACGTTTTTCAGTCCGACCGCCCTCACGCCCGGTTCGAGTTCCTCGATGCGATCCACGAGAAGGAACGGGTACCGGTGCGGGATGAGTTCCCGAATATCGTTCGCCATGAGCGGGAGTTTCATGCGACCACCTCGCTCGCGATCTTCCCGTCGAACTTTTTGTCTTTGAAATCCCGGAGCATCCGGATCAAAGTCCCACCCTCCCCCGCCTCGATGATCTCCTCGACACCGAGCTCCGAGAGCCTCTCCACGACCGAAACCCACCGCACCGTGGAGAGCATTTGTTTTTGGAGCGCGGCCCGAAGCTCGTCGGCGTTCGTGAGAAGCGCGCCGTCCGCCGCGCTCACCATCGGAACCTTCGGCCCGCCGAACTCGACGGACGAAAGAAGCTCGCGCATCTCCTCGGAAGCCTCCTCCATGAGCGGCGAGTGGAACGCCCCCGCGACCTCGAGCTTCACCTTCCGCCCCTTTATTTTCTCCGACGCCGTTTCGAGGGCGTCCGGCTCGCCGGAGATGACCGTTTGCCGGGGCGTATTGAAATTCGCCGCGACGACGATTCCATCGGCATTCGCCACGACCTCCGAAACCGCGCCGGGTTCGGCTCCGATTATCGCCATCATGCCGCCCGGATTCTTCCTCGACGCCTCGTTCATGAGGCGGTCGCGCTCGGCGACGAGTCGCACTCCGTCTTCGAGCGAGAGGCTTCCCGAGGCGTATGCGGCGGCGTATTCGCCGAGGGAATGTCCGGCGACGATGTCCGGCGAAACCCCGGTATCCCGGAGTCTGTGAAACAAATCCACGGAGTTCGCGAAGACGGAAAGTTGATACGGAACGTCGCCGCTTCCGATCTCCGCCTTCACAGCTTCTTCGACTTCGCCGGAGATTTCGCCTCCGGCGGTTCCTTGTCCGGGGAAGACTATCGCCCTTCGGTATTCCACATCCCACTCCTCTAAATTTTGTAAAGGTTCGCGGCCCATGTCAGCCCGAATCCGAAGCCGACGGTGATGATGTATTTGCCCGGCTCGAAGTCGTCGAAGATGTCCGGGTACGAGAGCGGGATGCTCGCCGCCGACGTGTTCCCGAAGTGATCCACGTTCACAACGACCCGCTCCTCCGGTATATCGAGCTTCCGTCCCGCCGCCTGTATTATGCGCGCGTTCGCCTGATGCGGGATGACGTATTGAACGTCGTCGAGGGAGACGTCGTTCCTCGCGGCGATTTTCTCGACCATTTGCGGGAACATCTTCACGGCGAACTTGAAGATCTCGCGCCCGTTTTGGAAGAGTTTTTGATCGTCGCCCGGATGCCCGGCTCGCCCGAGCGGAGCCATCGAGCCGTCCGCGCCGAGTATGTGGTCCACGAAGCCGGACTCTCCATCGCCTTTGTCGAGAATGACGGCCCCGGCCCCGTCGCCGAAAAGGATGCTCGTCGAGCGGTCGTTTTCGTCCACGATGTGGGTCATCGCGTCGGCCCCGATGAGGAGGACGCGGTTTACGGCACCGCTTTTCAGCATCGAGTCGGCGACCGAGGCGGCATATGCGTATCCGGCGCACGCCGCGCCGAGATCCATGGCTCCGACCCCCGTCGCCCCGATGGCCTCGCCCACGAGACATGCGACGGACGGCATTGACTCCGGGTTCGTCGAAGTCGCGCACACGATGAGGTCAATGGAGTCGGCGGGGACGTCCGCGTGTTCGATGGCTCGTTTCGAGGCTTCGATGGCGAGGGAGACGCAATCCTCGTCCTCGGTCACGAAGCGGCGTTCGAGGATCCCGGTTCGGGTGGAGATCCAGTCCTCGGTGGTGTCGAGGACTTTTTCGAGGTCTTTGTTCGTCACGACCCGACCACCGAGGGCGCGTCCGGCGCCGATTATTTTTCCGGCGGCGTTCATCGTTCGCTTCCTTTCATGAGGGAATGCGCTTCGGAGGGGACTTTTTCGAGATCGCGAATGAGTACCTCCCCGGCGCCGGGCATCCTTTCAGCGGCGTTCATTGTCCGTCCTTTTTCATGGCCGAACGCGCCTCGGGAGACTCGTCCGACAATGTTCCCCACGGCGTTCATCGTCCGCTTCCTTTCTATCTCGCGTCGGCGCGGGATTCGATCCTCCCGGACGACGTTCATGGGCGGTCCATTTTCATAGCTAAACGCACCTCGGAACGCGAATTTTCGAGGTCGCGGATGAGTCCCTCACCGACCCCGAACATTCCTCTGGCGGCGTTCATGCGCCGTTTCCTTTCGCGGTGGATTGCGCGTCCGAGAGGGCGTTTTCGAGGTCTCGGGAGAGGCTTTCCCCGGCGCGCGATATGCCGAGTATGGCGTTCTCGACGCCGCGGGCCTCGGAGTTTCCGTGGCCGATGACGACCGAGCCATCCACCCCGAGGAGGAAAGAGCCTCCGTAATTCTCGGGATCGACTTGCTCGCGCACCGATACGAGCCGAGGTCGGAGAACCCCGGCGGCGAGTTTGGCGGGGAGGCTCCCGGTCATGGCCTCGCGCACCATGCCGAGGATTTCACGCGACACGCCTTCGGCGGTTTTGAGGACGATGTTCCCGGTGAAGCCATCGGTGACGAGTACGTCGGCGACTCCGCCCCCGATGTCACGGCCTTCGACGTTCCCGACGAAATTGAGGTTCGAGACATCGGCGATGAGGTCATGGGAACCTTTGGCGAGGTCGGTTCCCTTGCCGGGCTCCTCGCCGACGTTTATGAGGCCGACGCGGGCTTTATCTTTCAGTTTGAAAAATCTCTCGGCGAACACGCCGCCAAGAATAGCGAAATTGAAGAGGTCTTGCGGGCGGCACGCGACCGTCGCCCCCGCATCGAGAAGAAGCACGGGCTTTGGAAAAGGGAGTACCGTCGCGATGGCGGGCCTCCGGCAACTTTTCAATCGCCCCACGCCGAGCAGCGCGGCCGCCACCGTCGCCCCGGTGTTCCCCGCCGAAAAGAAAGCGTCGGCCTCGCCTTCCTTCACCATCCTCGCCGCGACCGCGACGCTCGCGTCGGGCCGGGAACGAAGCGCGTGGGCGGGCTCCTCGTCCATCCCGACGGCGCCGCCGGAGTCCCGCACCGATACATTCGATGGGGCATCCGTCGCGTCCGAACCGAGAAGAGGCGCGACGAGGCTCTCCGTCCCGACGAGGAAGATGCGGTCGTCGGGCAGTCGCCTCGCGGCGGCGGTGGCTCCGGCGGCGACTTCGCGTGGGGCGTTGTCGCCACCGAGTGCGTCTATCGCTATCTTCAAAGTGAATTAAGTGAATTGTGAAGGATCACAGGAAAGGCATCGTCGCCGCGAAAAGGAAGACTTCCGCGACGACAAAGCGAGCTTAAATTCGGTGGAGGTTCGGAGGCGCGGGAGCCGTGCTTTTCACCACTCACAATTCACCATCCACCGAAAGGAGCCTATCCCTCGACGGCGACGGCGGTGCGGCCTTTGTAATATCCGCACTCCATGCACACGCGGTGGGGAATACGCATCGAGCCGCACTGCGGACATTCGACGACGTTCGGACCTTTTATGGCGTGGTGCGAACGCCTCTGGTCGCGGCGAGCCTGCGATGTCTTCTTCTTCGGAACAGCCATGTTGCCTCCTGTTTTCTGTGATTATCTGCGATTAAAAGCCGGATGCGAAGAGTCCGTCGAGACCCTTCCAGCGGGAGTCTATCTTATCACCGTCGTCGGGCGGCTCCATCCGCTCGGTCCCCGGCGCGAAAACCTGCATCGGAACCTCCGTCGGGAGAGCCTTCTCGATGTACGCCTTCGGATCGAACTCCCATTCGCGGACGGCGAGCTCCTCGTCCTCCGAGCCGGAGAGGAGATCCGAGTCGCCGAACTCCATCGGAACCTCGATGTCTTCGAGGGTCCGGTCGCATGTGGTTTGGACTATGACCTTCGCCTCGATGTCGAGGTGGAAACCGTCGTCGGGGAGCTTCGTCGCGGAGATGTCCACGCGGGCCTCTCTCACTTCGTGGTGGCGTCCGTGGAGGTCGAAAGGTTCGACGGAGGCTTCGGCGGTGTATTCGCGTATTTCGCCGACTTCGGCGTCGGGGCTGTTTAAGAAAATGAGTTCGTTCATGGGGGTGTTTTACTGCTGCGGGGGGGGTGGCATTTCTTCTTCCTCTTGCTGCGCTCCTTGCAATTTCGAGCGCCCGCGCTGAACGGCTTCGAGGAGCTTCGCGAGGTTGTCTTCGAGGTTGGCGAGAACCTCGTCGGCGTAGTCTTCGGCGCCGAGGCGTATCTCGCGTTCGCGGCGGCGTGAATCCTCCATTATTTCGGCGGATCGTTTCTCGGCTCGCTTGAGAACTTCCTCGTCGGAGGTTATTTTCTCGCCCTCTTCCTGGGCCATGCGGATTATGCGGTCGGATTCAGAGCGAGCCTCGTCGAGCATGGCTTGGCGTTCCTTGACGATCCAGCGCGCTTGCTTGAGTTCCTCGGGGATGGTCTGGCGCATCTGGTCAATGACGTCGAAGGCGGCGTCGCGGTCCACCATCGCGGTGTTCCCGAAACCGGGGAAGCTCCGAGCGTCCTCGACCAGCTCCTCGAGCCTGTCTATCAAAACCAGTACGTCCATAATCTATTGTCCTCTGCCAATCATCATCGCCGTCATATTCTATCGTCCATGCCCGCGTATATCTGCCTGACGCTTTCGAGGATGGTGTCCGGCACCAATCCCCGAACCTCGCCATCGTGGGCGGCTATTTCCCGCACCAGGCTCGACGAGAGGAAGCTATGCTCCGCGTCGGACATTATAAAGACCGTCTCGAACTCGGGATACAGCCTCCGGTTCATCTGCGCCTGAACGAACTCCGACTCGAAATCGGAGATCGCCCGAAGTCCCTTTATGACGACCCTCGCTCCCTGCTCACGCGCGAAGTCTACCAAAAGCCCACTCATCATTTCGACCGACACATTATCGAAATCCGAGACCGCCCGCTCCACGAGAGCCGCCCTCTCCTCCGCCGAAAGCCTCGTCGCGTCCTTCCGGACGTTTCTCCCGACCGCGACGACGACATGCTCGAAAAGCCGCGAGGCGCGCTCGATCACATCGAGATGCCCGACCGTGAGCGGGTCGAAGCTGCCGGGGCAAACCGCCGTCTCCACTATCTCCTCGTCCTTCTCAAAAACAGTCACGAACGTCCCGCCGAAGCGCCGCTCGACTCCTCTCATATCGGCCATGTTTTCTATATCCGCAATCGGAGAGCCGCTCTCGACCACGATCCTCCCGCCCGAAAAAAGCGCGGAACGCAACCGAAGAAGAATCTCCCCGACCTCCGTGGCCGCGATTCTATATGGGGGATCGGCAAAGATCAAATTGAATTGTTTGCCACCGGAGAGAAGCGATTCCACAGTATTTTCGACATCCCCCACGATTATTTCGCCCCGCCCTTCGAGCCGGGCCTTCCGTAAATTCTCCCGGATGACCGCCGCCACCCGCCGATCCCGTTCGACGAAAACCGCCGACTCACACCCCCGACTCAAAGCCTCGATCCCGAGCGCGCCACTCCCGGCGTAAAGATCGAGGACGGTTCCCCCATCGAAAAATTGCCCGAGCGAATTGAAAACGCTCTCCCGAACCCGATCCGAGGTCGGGCGGACTCCTTCGGGGACCGGGGCGAGCCGAACACCGCGAGCCGTCCCGGCGATTATCCGCATGGCGGCTCCTTTCGGAGCCACGGTTTTTGGTTCTTGGTT
>Ga0136627_1000179_pt1 | contig 21342 bp, 24 predicted proteins | sample AntDrymUQ4892206_2_FD_104652 | JGI IMG/M metagenome (GOLD analysis project Ga0136627, IMG submission 104652) | Polar desert sand microbial communities from Dry Valleys, Antarctica - metaG UQ489 (22.06) | ecosystem: Environmental > Terrestrial > Soil > Desert | place: Antarctica: Dry Valley... | reverse complement strand
GGTGACCAGGAAGGTCACCCTCGACCAGGCGCGGCGCATCGCCGTCCGCGCGCAACTCCTCGACGGCTGCGCGTCCGGAGTCCTCGAGACCGTTCGCCGGCTGGGCTTCCTGCAGGTCGACCCGATCGCGACCGTCGCGACGCCGCAGCACCTCGTCCCCTGGAGCCGCCTCGGCCCGTTCGACACCGCCGAGCTCGATCGCCTGCTCTGGGTCGAGCGGAGCCTCTTCGAGTGGAACGCCTACATCTGGCCGATCGAAGCGCTCCCGCTGATCCGCGCGCGGATGCGGCGGCTCCGTCGCGCGACGACCTACCGGAGGGGTCCTCTACCGTGGCACGCCGGCGGAGGTCGCGACCCAGGAGTCGCTGAACACCAGGCGCGGCGTCGAGCGGGTCGTCCGCGACGCCTTCGCGCGCGGCGGACCGGCGCGGGAAGCTGACGCTGTGCCACAAGACCAACGTGCTGACCTACGCCGGCGACCTGTGGCAGCGCACCGTCGACGAGGTCGGCGCGGACTTCGCCGGCGTCGAGGTCGACTACGTCCACGTGGACGCGATGTGCCTGTACCTGGTGACCGTCCCGGAGCGCTTCGACGTCGTCGTCACCGACAACCTGTTCGGCGACATCATCACCGACCTCGGAGCCGCGGTGCAGGGGGGGGCTCGGCCTGGCCGCCAGCGGGATCATCGTCCCGACCCGGACGTCGCGAGCATGTTCGAGCCGGTCCACGGCTCGGCGCCCGACATCGCCGGTCGGGGATGGGCCAACCCGGCCGCCGCCGTGCTGTCGGCGGCGCTGTGTCTCTCTCACCTGGGAGAGGTCGAGGCCGCCGCCGCGCTGGAGGCGGCCGCGGGCGCCATACTGCCCACGCTGGACGCGATGGGCGGCCCGGCATGGGCGCGTCCACCCGACAGATCGGCGACCGCATCGCCGCGCACGTGGCGGACGGCCTGGAGGAAGGAAGCACGCCATGACCTATCGGCGACGCGGGCGTGGCCGCGTGTGGCTGCTCGTGACCGGCGTGCTCGTCGGCGCCGCCGTGGCGCAGGAGCTCTGCAAGCCCGGCGCCGAGCGCGAGTGACACGGCACCGTGGCCGGTGTGGTGCCGTACGACTTCCGGCCGCCCACGCTCGACCGGTTCCGGGCCGCGTGGTGGAACCCGGACGACCCGCGGGTGTTCACGCCCCGTGACCTCGGCGTCGGCTGGGCGGTGAACCTCGGAGGCCTGGTGCGCCGGGTCGGCGCAACCGAAGGCATCTAAAGGAAGGACCGTCATGCCGCCCAACGGCCCGGGGGCGACCACCCGGATCACGCCCTACCTGCTGTACGAGGACGTCGCCAGCGCCTTGGACTGGCTCGCCACCGCCTTCGGTTTCCGCGAGCGGTTGCGGTTCGCCGGCCCCGACGGCTCGATCTCCCACGCCGAGATGGAGCTCGACGGCGCCGCGATCTTCCTGGGCGACCCGGGGCCGGATTACCGCAACCCCAAGCGGCTCGGGCAGGTGACCCACCTGGTGCACGTCGACGTCGCCGACGTGGACCGCCACTACGCGCACGCGAAGGCCGCGGGGGCGACGATCCTCCGTGAGCCGCGGGATGAGGAGTACGGCGACCGTCGCTACGACACCGAGGACCCCGAGGGGCACCTGTGGTCGTTCGCCCAGCGCCTCCGCGACGTGGCGCCCGAGGAGTGGGGAGCGGAGCAGGCGTAGCACCGGCAGGGACCGACCGCGCGTGGGATACTCCCACACCACTTCGGCGGCCGCGCGACAAAGGAGTCGGAACTCATGCCGATCCCCGAGATGGCGAAGATCTGGATGGACGGCGAGCTCGTCGACTGGGACGACGCCAGGGTCCACGTGCTCACCCCGACGCTGCACTACGGCTGGGGGTCTTCGAAGGGGTCCGGGCCTACGAGACCGACCGCGGGCCGGCCATCTTCCAGCACCGGCTACACATGGAGCGCCTGCACCGCTCGGCACGGATCCTGCAGATGGACGTCCCCTACGCGGTCGACGAGCTGATGGAGGCGACCCGCGAGCTGATCCGCGTCAACGGGCCGTCCTCGTGCTACATCCGCCCGCGTCTACCTGGGCTACGGCGAGATGGGGCTGAACCCGCTGCCGAGCAAGGTCCGGGTCATGATCGCGGTGTGGCCGTGGGGCACCTACCTCGGCGACGAGGGGCTGCTGAACGGCGTCAAGGCCAAGACGTCGTCATGGGTGCGCATCGGCACGAACATGATCCCGACGGGCACCAAGGCGTGCGGTGTCTACATCAACTCGTCGCTGGCCACGGTGGAGGCGTTGAACGCCGGCTACGACGAGGCGATCCTCCTCAACGAGCACGGCCAGGTCGCCGAGGGCTCGGGCGAGAACGTCTTCATCGTCAAGGACGGCGTGCTGCTCACGCCGCCGCTGTCCGCCGGCGTGCTGCGAGGGATCACCCGCGACACGGTGATCGAGTTCGCGCGCGACCTCGACATCCGTTCGCGGAGACCAACCTACTGCGGCAGGACCTCTACCTGGCCGACGAGGCGTTCTACACCGGCACGGCCGCCGAGGTCGTGCCGATCCGGAGCTGCGACGACCGCGAGATCGGGGCCCCCGGTCCGGTGACCAAGCAGCTGCAGGACCTGTTCTTCAGCGTCGTCAAGGGGAAAGAGCCGAAGTACGAGCACATGCTTGACTTCGTGGGGGATTGACCGGGCGCGCGCCCGCGGTCACTGCCGGGTCGGTTCGGCGTCGACCGAGGTTAGGAGAGCGCGCGGTCGGCGTCGTCTACGTCTGCGTCTCGGCGGTGGCGTTCGGGGGCCTGCCCATCTTCGGGCGGTTGGCGTACGACGCCGGCACCGACATCGTCGCGGTGCTCTTCCTGCGCTTCCTGCTCGCGAGCGCATGCATGCTGGCGCTGATGCGCGCCCGAGGTCGGCGGTTGCCGCGCGGGCGTCTGCTCGGAGCGCTCGCGGCCATGGGGGCGGTCGGCTACGTCGGTCAGTCGGCGACCTACTTCATCGCGCTGACCATGGTCAGCGCCAGCCTGGTCGCGCTGCTGCTGTACCTCTACCCTGCGATCGTGACCGTGACCGCGGCGGTCGTCCTGCGGCAGCGGCCCCGGCCGGTCACCGTGGGAGCGCTCGGCCTCGCCCTCGTGGGGTGCGCGTTCACGGTCACCTCGGGCGGGAGCGGCCTGGGCGGCGGCCGGCCACTGGGCGTCGCCTTCGGCTTCGCCTCGGCGCTCATCTACTCCGTCTACATCCTGGTCGGCAGCCGGGTGACGCCGCGCGCCGGTGCCATGGCCTCGTCGACGGTGATAATGCTCGCCGCGGCCACCGTCTACGGGGTGGCGGCGCTCGTCGTGCGACCCGCGTTCCCGGACAGCCTTGGCGCGTGGGTGGCGATCGGCGGTCTCGTGGTGGTGTCGACCGTCATCGCGATCGTCACCTTCTTCGAGGGGGTGCAGCGGCTCGGTCCCGCCGACGCGGCAACGCTGTCGACCCTCGAGCCGGTCGTCACCATCCTGCTCGCCGCGGCCGTGCTGGCCGAGCGGCTCGCCCCGCTGCAACTCGCCGGCGGCGTGCTGATCCTCGCGGCGGTGATCGTGCTCGCGCGGGCGCCGTCTCGGCCGCCGGCGTCGGCATGAGCGAGGCCGCCGCGGCGGTCCTCCTCAGCATTGTTTACAATCATACGAAACCCCCGCTACGGTGCGGCGGACGGCGCGTCGGCGAGGAGCGTTCAGGCATGCGCATCACCGGGTTGCAGGCCACGGCAGTCGCGATCCCGTTCGTCGAAGACGAGCTCTGGGCCTTCGGAGGGCGGCGCGGGCTGACCAACGTGATCCTGGAGATGACCACGGACGAGGGCGTCGTCGGCCTCGGCGAGGCGGCCGGCTACCCGACCGTCGACATCGTGCGCTCCGTCCTGCGCTCCCTGGAGCCGCTCGTCGTCGGCGAGGACCCGTTCCGGGTGGAGCGGATCATCAAGCGCATCGACGCAATTGGCACGTGGCACCACATGCGCGCGACGAGCCCCGCCATCGCCGCGGTCGAGATGGCGTGCTGGGACCTCGTCGGCAAGGCGTGCGGCCAACCGCTCGTCAACCTCTTCGGCGGCCGGGTGCGCGACCAGGTGGACTACTTCCACTACCTGATCCGGAAGTCCCCCGCCGACACCGCCGCGGACGCCAAGGCGGCCTCCGGCCAGGGGCTGCGCACGTTCTACCTCAAGGTCGGCTGGGGAGACCCCGCCGCGGACCTCGAGCTGGTCCAGGCCGTCAGGGACGCGATCGACCCGGAAGGGCTGATCCGCGTGGACGCGAACGAGGCCTGGTCCTCCGGGGCGGCGATCCGCATCGTCGCCGAGATGGAGCCGTTCGGCCTCGAGCTGGTGGAGCAGCCCGTGTCGGGGCGCAACCTGTCGGAGATGGCGTACGTGCGCAGCCGGATCGCCAGCCCGCTGCTCGCCAACGAGGCGTCGTGGACCCGCTACGACGCGCTCGACGTCATCCGCCACAACGCCGCGGACGTGATCTCGGTCGACAACCAGATGGATGGCGGCCTGCTGAACATGAAGCGCGCGGCGGGGATCTGCGAGACGGCGGGGCTGCCTGTGCTCAAGCACAGCCTCGGCGAGCTTGGCGTCGCCGCCTGCGCCGCGCTGCACGTCATCGCCTCGACGCCGAACTTCTTGTTCGCCAACCAGTCCTACGCGTCGCTGCTGTCCGACGACGTCGTCGAGGCCGGAGGGCCGCTGGATCAGCAGGCCGGCCGTCTGGCGGTGCCGACGGGCGACGGCATCGGCGTCACGCTCGACCGGGACAAGCTCGGCCGCTACGCCGACCTGTACAAGCGCAAGGGCCACGAGCTCGCGTTCGGCGATCCCGGCGCCATGGCCGCCACCCCCCTGATCCCGAAGCGCTGACCTCCGCCCGTCAGGCGATGACCATCGGGGCCCTGCTCGTCGAGGTCAGGAGCTGGCCCCCGGCGGTCATCACCAGCAGGGTGTCCGAGACGCCGTAGTCGCCCGGCTCGACGCCGAGCAGCCACGACAGGACGTGGAAGACCATGCCCTCGCGGACGGTGATGGTGCTGCCCGGGCGGATGCCCACCACGGCGCTGCCGCCCACCCAGCTCGGCGGGAACCCGATGCCGATGGTGTAGCCGCAGTGGTGGCGCCGGTAGTTCGGGTGACCCAGAGCCTGGTCGACGACCGCCTGCCAGGACGCGTAGACGTCACCGGTGACCGCTCCCGGGCGAAGCGCTGAGCGGATCGCCTCGAGGCCCGCGAGCACGATCTGTGCCGCCGCGCCCACGCCCTCCGGTGCGTGCCCGACGTGGACCAGACGCGTCAGCGGCGCGTGGTAGCGGCGCACCGAGGCGGACAGCTCGATGAACAGCGCATCGCCTGGGGTCAGCACGCGGTCCCGCCAGGTCGAGTGCTCATGGAGCAGCGTCTCCGTCGAGCGCACGAGCGGGGCCATTCCGGGATACTCGCTCCCGCCCGTCACCAGCGCCCGGTAGACCTCCGCCGCCACCTCGCGTTCGTTCACCCCAACTCCCGCGGTGGCGATCCCGGCCCGCACGGCTCGGTCCGAGAGCGCGGCGGCCTGCCGGGTGTAGGCGATCTCGGCGGGCGACTTCACCAGGCGGAGCTCGTCGACGAGTCCGGAGCCGTCCTCCCAGCGCGCGTCGGGAAGGTCTTGCAGGAGCGCCTCCCAGACCCGCACCGGGAAGTACATCGTCGACTTCTCCACGCCGATGCGGCGTGACGCCAGCCCCGCGGCCCGCACCGCGCCGACCGCCGCGTCGGCGGGCGGCTCATCGTCGGCGAAGCCGACGTGCTCGACGTCCGGCGTCTGCGCGCTGAGGGTGACGCGCTCCATGGACCGCGTCACGAGCAGCGGGGCGCCATCGGCACGCAGGATCAGCAGGGTGAACGCGAAGTAGCCCTGGTGGCTCAAGCCGACGAGGTAGTAGATGTTCTCCGGGCTCGCGACCAGCAGCGCGTCGAGGTCACGTGCGCGCATGGCCTCGCGGACGGCCATCAGTCTCGCCCGGTACTCCTCGGCGGGAAAGAACACGTCGGCCGGTCGCGGCCGACCGGCGGCCTCAGGCACGCGACGAGGCCGCCCCGACCCGGAACAGCTCGCCGAGCCCGTCACCCACCGCGGGATGGCGCGCGACGCGCAGCACGTCCCACATCGTCACCTGATTGGCGGTCAGCACGGGCTTGCCCGCCGCCGCCTCCAGCTCCTCCAGCCACGCCGCGGTGTGCAGGGCCGTGTCCGGGACGGCGATCGCCTCGGCACCGGGGTGGTCGTGCTCGGCGACCATCCGCAGGACGTCGCGGCGACCGAGCGTGCCGACCTCGACGGCGGTGATGATCCCTCCGCTGCCGAGGCGCACCACCTCGATGCCGGCGTCGCCGAGGAACTCGACCAGGCACCGGGTCACGTCCTCGGGGTAGGTCGCAGCGACGGCCAGCCGCGTCACCCCCAGCGCGGCCGCGGCGCTGACGAACGCCAGCGACGTGCTCGTGACCGGGATGCCGAGCTCGGCCTCGATCTCGGCGACCTGGCGTCGTGCCCCGTCGAGGCCGAACACGAAGCTGCCGCTGGTGCAGGCCCACGTCGCCGCCGCCACGCCGCGCCGGCGGAGCTCGTCGGCGCCCGCTCGCAGTCGCGCGGTGCTGCCGAGATCCATGAGCGCGTCGACGCGGTGCGCGTCCTCGCCCACGCTGGTGTGGACGACCTGCGCGTCCACCGGTGGGCGGACGCCTGCGGCGAGCAGCGGGTAGTCGTCCTCGGCCGCGTGGCCGGGATACAAGAAGCCCAGCCGTAGGACGCCCGCGACCATGTCGGCTCCGTTCACCCGACTCCATTACCGTATGATTGTTGACGATCCTACCAGCATGGCGGTACCGTGCGGACAACCGGTGCGGCATGGGCGCCGGATCGCACAGAGCGCACAGAGAGGGGCCTGGCATGCAGCAGCAGTCCATGACCCGGCGTAGGTTCTTGTCGCGGTCCGCCATCGTCGGCGCGGCGGTGATCGGGGGACCGACGCTGCTGTCCGCCTGCGGCGGAGGCGAGGAGGACGTCGCCACGTTGGAGCGCGCCCGAGAGGAGGGGTTTATTCGGGTCGGGTTCGCGAACGAGGCCCCGTACGGGTTCGCCGACGCGGCCGGCGTCCTGACCGGCGAATCACCGGAGGTCGCCCGGGCGGTGTTCGCGCGGTTGGGCGTCGAGGAGATGGACGGGGTGCTCACCGAGTTCGGATCGCTGATCCCCGGCCTCCAGGCTCGCCGCTTCGACCTGGTGGCCGCGGGCATGTTCATCACTCCGGAGCGGTGCGAGCAGGTGCTGTTCTCCGATCCTTCGTACTGCGCTCCCCAGGCCTTCCTTGTCCAGGGCGGCAACCCGCTCGGACTCACCGACTACGCATCCGTCGCCGACAATCCCGACGTCCGTCTGGGGGTGCTGACCGGCGCCGTCGAGGCTGAGCAGGCCCGCGCGAACGGCGTCGCCGACGGCCAGATCGAGACGCTCGGCGACCCGCCGAGCCTCCTCCAGGCGCTGCAGTCCGATCGCATCGACGCCGTGGCTCTGACGACCATCTCCCTGAACGACCTGCTGGAGACCGCGGGAGCCGACAGCGGCCTGGAGGTCACAGACAGCTTCATCGCGGTCATCGACGGCGAGGAGCAGCTCGGCTGCGGAGGCTTCGCGTTCCACCAGGACGACGAGGACTTCCGCAACGCGTTCAACGAGGTGCTGAACGAGATGAAGCAGAACGGCGAGCTCATCCCCATCGTGGAGGGCTTCGGGTTCGCCGAGGCGGCGGAGGCCGGCACCGACGTCACCGCCGAGGAGCTCTGCGGCTAGCGGAGCACTGCGGCTCACCGTCAACCCACGGAGGATTCCCCGGAACTGCACGACCACTGGAGGATCATGGACCTCACCCAGATCTCGGTGTTCCTGCCTCGTCTCCTCGAAGGGGCCTGGATCACCGTCCAGGTCACCGCCTTCGCCGCCGTCCTCGGGCTGGTGATGGCGATGATCTCCGGTCTCGGCAGGTTGTCCGAGCGCAGGGTCGTCCGGGGTGTCGCGGGCACCTACATCGAGATCTTCCGCGGGACCTCCGTGCTCGTGCAGCTGTTCTGGTTCGTATTCGCCCTGCCACTCGTCGGGTTCGCGCTCGGGCGCCCGTGGAGCCGCTGGCTGGACCTGAACCTGCTCACCGCCGCGGTGCTCGCCCTGGGCCTGAACATCGGGTCGTACGGCGGCGAGGTCGTGCGCGGCGCGGTCCAGGCGGTCGACAAGGGCCAGACCGAGGCGGCGATCGCGCTCAACCTCACCCCGACGCACCGGATCCGCCGCATCATCTTTCCGCAGGCGCTGGTCGCGATGCTGCCGCCGTTCGGGAACCTGCTGATCGAGCTGCTGAAGGGCTCGGCCCTCGTGTCGGTCATCGCGCTGTCGGACCTGCTGTTCGTGGCGCAGCAGATCCGCGCCCGGACGGGCGAGACCACGCTGGTCTTCAGCCTCGTTCTCGTCATCTACTTCGTCATCGCGTACACGGTCACGCTCGGCATGCGCCGGCTCGAGCGGCGGGCGGCGACCGGGCTGGAGACCGGCCGCCAGCGCACCCTCATGAGAGCGGGCTGACGACGTGGTCTGGGACTGGGCGTTCGTCTGGGAGATCCTGCCCGACCTGCTCCGGGGCCTCCGGATCACCGTCCAGGCCACCCTCCTCGGCACCGCGCTCGCGCTCGTGGTCGGGCTCGTGCTCGCGTTGCTGCGGCGCTCGGGCATCCGGGCGGTGTCGATGGCCGCCGGCGCCTTCGTCGAGTTCGTCCGCAGCACGCCGCTGCTCGTCCAGCTGCTGTTCGCGTTCTTCGCGCAGCCGATCCTCGGCGTGCGGCTGTCGGCTCTGGTCACCGGGATCATCGTGCTCGGCCTGCACTACGCCACCTACACCTCCGAGGTCTACCGGGCGGGGATCGAGGGCATCCCGCGCGGGCAGTGGGAGGCGGCGCGGGCGCTGAACCTCCCGCCGCGGCGGACCTGGACCGGCGTCGTCCTTCCGCAGGCCATCCCTCCGGTGGTGCCCGCGCTGACGAACTACTTCATCGCCATGTACAAGGACACCCCACTGCTGCTGGCGATCGGCGTGGGGGAGGTGCTGCTCACCGCGCGCGTGATCGGCTCGGCGACCTTCCGGTTCCTCGAGCCCATCACCATGGTCGGGGTGCTGTTCTTCCTGGTGAGCTATCCGTCGGCGCTGCTGCTGCGGAGACTGGAGGCGCGCTTTGCCCGCTCAGGCTGAGATGCCGGTGCCCGAACAGCCGACGGCGACCAGGTGGATCGTCGAGCTCGACAAGGTGTCGAAGTCGTTCGGCGACACCCACGTGCTGCGCGAGCTCTGCCTCAATGTGGCGCCCGGCGAGAAGCTCGCGATCATCGGTCCCAGCGGCTCCGGCAAGACCACGATCCTGCGGGTCCTGATGACCCTCGAGACGATCGACTCGGGGACGATCACGGTCGGCGGCGAGCCCCTGTGGCACATGCCGCACCGCGGCCAGCTCGTCCCCGCGAACGAGAAGCACCTGCGGAAGATGCGCGGCCAGCTGGGCATGGTCTTCCAGCACTTCAACCTCTTCCCGCACATGAACGTGCTCGACAACATCACCGAGGCGCCCATCCACGTCCAGGGCCTCGCGAAGGGCGAGGCCCAGGAACGCGCGCGGCAGCTGCTCGCGATGGTGGGGCTCGCCGAGAAGGTGGACGCGTACCCCGCGCACCTGTCGGGCGGGCAGAAGCAGCGGGTGGCCATCGCGAGAGCGTGCGCGATGCGCCCCAAGGTCATGCTGTTCGACGAAGTCACCGCGGCGCTCGACCCGGAACTCGTCGGCGAGGTGCTCAGCGTCCTGCGTCAGCTCGCCGAGGAGACCGACATGACCATGCTGATCGTCACCCACGAGATGCGCTTCGCCCGCGAGGTCGCCGACCGCGTCCTGTTCTTCGACCAGGGCCAGATCCGCGAAGAGGGACCGCCAGAGAAGATCTTCACCAACCCGGACCACGAGCGGACCCGCGAATTCCTCAAGGCGGTGCTGGAGCACTGATCCATCACTGACCCAGCCCGCCCGCGTCGGGTGAAGACTTGGCGCCGGTAGGCTGGCCTCGCACCATCATCGTCCACAGGTGCGGCAACCATCGCCCGCATGGAGGTGTCGCGATGGCTGGCGTCCCCGCATGATCACGGGCCTGGCCGACTACACCCTCGCGGATCTCGAGGCGCTCGAGAACGAGCGTCCCGAGCTCGGGCGGTTGGAGGTCATCGACGGGGCCCTCCACGCCACCGGGGAGTCCGCTGTGGGCAACCTCCACCAGCTGATCATGCAGCGGCTGCACCTGCTGTTCGCGGCCGCCTGCCCGCCGGGGTCCATCGTGCGCCTCGACACGTGGTGGATGTCGCCGCGCGGCAAGATCCGTCCCGACGTGGCCGTCTACCGCCGCGGCGACGAGCCCGCCGACCGCTACGGGGCCTTCCAGGTCGCCCCGAAGGTGATCCTGGAGATCCTCAGCGACGACGCCGACCACGACCTTGTGCGCAAGGACGGCGTGTACGCCCAGTTCGGCGTGGCGCGCCGCGCCTTCCTCGATCCGCGGCGGCGGCACGGCTGGTGGTCCCGGATCGACGGTGTCGACCACGACGGCCCGGACGTGCGCTGGCACCTCGACGGATGGCCGGAGCTGCGCTTCGGTCGCGACGGCTGCTCGGCGACTGACCCGTAGACCCTCGCAGGGCGTCTCGTTCGCGCCGCGGCGCGGTTGACGCTCGCCGCTGTGCGGGTGTGCACGCCAACCGTCGTCGGTGAGCGTGGAACCGGCGCCCGCGCCGGTTTCGTGCGACGCTGCTCGCCGCGGGCCACGTCATTCTCATCCATCCCGGCCGCGGCGCACCGCGGTGAAACGCTGATCCGGGAATCGCGAGCTTGTCGAGTCGGGGGAGTCCGCGCTGTCCTCAGCTGCGTTCGAGGCGGGAGAAGGTCAGGCGCTCGCCGACCGCCCCGGCCCGCCACACGTCCCGGGCCGCCGCCGCGATCTTGTCGAGGCCGTCGGTGATCGTGGCGAACACGCTGCCGGGCACGAACCCGAAGTCCGGGTTGAGCAGCAGGTTGTTGCGGTCGTAGAAGAGCGCCACGTCGATGATCTCGTCCATGGCGGAGACGCCGGCGGACTCGCCGTAGCCGTGCGAGCTCGTGGCGAGCTGCCAACTGGCGAACGTGAAGTACACGACGTCTCCGGGGATCGGGGTGATTGTGGGGTTCTCCGGGGGTGGCTCCTCGCGGGCGAACCGCGGGAGGAGCGTGTAGAGCTCGTTGCGCGCGTACTTCGCGTGGAAGGCCTCACCGCTCTGCGGAAGGGCGTCCCACACCGCCGCACACGTTCGGGGCGCGGCGTCGTCGAGCAGGCGCGCCACGCAGGCGACGTCGCGCTTCTCGAGCCGGATCTCGATGAATCGTGCCATCGTGCCTTCCGTTCGTCGGTGGTGCCACCCAGCGGCAGTGTAGTAAGATTGTCGACAATCTGACAACCGCGCGACGTTGCAGCGTGGAGGATCGTCCGTGACCCAGCTGTCTCCCGTTCTTACCCGCTCCAGCGAGGTCCTGGCCGTGCGTGGCGAGGGGATGTACCTGTACGGCGCGGACGGACGGCGCTACCTCGACTTCACGGCAGGCATCGGCGTGACCAGCACGGGGCACTGCCACCCGAAGGTGGTGGAGGCGGTCCGGCGGCAAGCGGGCGAGCTGATCCACGGGCAGTACACGACCGTGCTCCACCCGCGCCTGGTCGAGCTCACCGAGCGTCTCGGCGACGTCCTGCCGACGGGCCTCGACGCGCTGTTCTACGCCAGCGCGGGCACCGAGGCGGTCGAGGCCGCGCTGCGGCTCGTGCGCCACGCGACCGGCCGCACCAACGTCGTCGTCTTCCACGGCTCCTTCCATGGACGCACGGTCGGCTCGCTGTCGTTGACCACGTCCAAGACCGCGCTGCGCGCCGGCCTGCAGCCGCTCATGGGTGGCGTGTTCGTGGCTCCCTTCCCGTACGCGTTCCGCTACGGCTGGGATCACGAGACCATGACCCGCTTCTGCCTGCAGGAGCTCGACTTCCTGCTCGCCACCGCCTGCGCGCCGGAGGAGACGGCGGCGATCTTCGTCGAGCCGGTCCTCGGCGAGGGCGGCTACGTCCCCGCGACCACAGCGTTCATGGAGGGTCTGCGGGAGCGCTGCGACCGGCACGGGATCCTGCTGGTCGTCGACGAGATCCAGACCGGCGTCGGGCGCACCGGCCGGTTCTGGGGTCACCAGCACTTCGGGGTCGTCCCCGACGTGCTGGTGACCGCCAAGGGCCTGGCGAGCGGGTTGCCGCTGTCGGCGCTCGCCGCGCCCCTGGAGCTCATGAGCAAGGCGCGGCCGGGCTCTCAGGGAGGGACCTACGGGGGCAACGCGGTGGCGTGCGCCGCGGCGCTGGCGACCCTCGACGTCGTCGAATCCGAGGGCCTGGTCGCGCGCGCCGCCGAGCTTGGCGACCATCTCGCGGCGGCGCTCCGGGAGGTCGCCGCCCAGCGTCCTGTCATCGGCGACGTCCGCGGGCTCGGGCTCATGGTCGGCGTCGAGCTGGTCGATGCGGACGGACGGCCGGCTGCCGACGTGGCGAGGCGCGTGCTCGCCGAGGCGGAGCGACGCGACCTGCTGCTGCTGCTCTGCGGCTCGCACGGCCAGGTCGTGCGGTTCGTCCCGCCGCTCGTGGCGACCCGCGACGAGGTCGACACCGCGGTCGGCGCCTTCGCCGAGGCGCTCGACAAGGCGGCCGTCGCCGCGTGACCGCGGCGGGCCGCCGGCCGTCCACGTCGCGCGGTCAGGCGCGGCTGAGCGCGGCGCCGAAGAGCCGAGGGTCTGGCGGGTCGCTGAGCGCCCTGGCCAGCCGCAGCGCGGACCACATCGTCACCTGGTTCGCGGAGATGACCGGTCGGCCGACGCGCTGCTCGAGGTCGGGCAGGACGTGCAGGGTCCGCAGGTTCGTGCAGCTGACGAAGATCGCGTCGGCGTCGAAGCCGCTGGCGGCGAGCACGAGATCGGTGACGGTCGCGGTGCTCACCGCGGGGATCGCGCCGGTCAGCCCGAGGTCGGCGACGCCAGCGGGCGTGAACCCGGCCTCGGCGAGGAACGTGACGAGCCGGTCGCTCAAGGCGGCGGTGTAGGGGGTGGCGACCGCGACCCGCCGGGCGTTGCACGCCCGCAGCGCCTCGACGAGCGCCCCGCTCGTCGTCAGCGCGGGCCGCCCGGCGGCGGCCTCCATCGCCGTGCGCAGTGCCGCCTCGCCGGCGACGCCGCCGACGAAGCTGCCCGAGGTGCAGGCGTAGACGGTGACGGCCGGTTCGCACGCGGCCAGGTCGGCGACGGCGCGCGCGACGACGTCGGGGTCGCCGACCTCCTCGGCGAAGGTCACGTCGACCGGCATCGCGACGGCCGGGGTGCGCGTGAGGTACAGCGTCACGTGCGGCGGCACGCAGTCCCACAGCTCCCGGTCGAGGGCGAAGTCGAACGGGGCGACGACACCGATCCCGATCTCGTCGCGCTGCTCGAAGCGCACCTCGATCGGGGTCCCGGCAGGCGTGGCACCGCGGGTGGTCATGCCGGGAGGCTGACGAACCGCAGCTCGGTCATCTCCTCGACCGCGTAGGCGGGACCCTCCCGGGTGTTGCCGGCGTCGCGGACGCCGCCGTAGGGCTGCTGGTCGGCGCGGAAGGTCGGCACGTCGTTGACCAGAACGCCGCCGAAGTCGAGCCGGCGGACGGCACGCATCGCCTTGGCCAGGTCGTTGGTGAACACGCCGGCGTGCAGGCCGTAGTCGCTGTCGTTGGCCGCGTCGAGTGCCTCCTCGAAGTCGTCGTAGGGTGCGAGCGCCACGACCGGCCCGAAGACCTCCTTGGACCACAGCCGCGCATCGCGCGGCGGCTCGTCGACGAGGGTTGGCAGCAGGATCCCGTGCTCGCCGACCTTGCCGCCGGTGACCACGGTGGCCCCCCGGGCCGTCGCCTCCTCGATCCAGCCCACGATCCGGTCGCATTCGCGCGGGCGGATGAGTGGTCCGACGTCGGTCGTCTCGTCGGCCGGGTCGCCGACGACGAGCCGGTCGGCGGCTTGGTGCAGCGCGTCGCGCAGGTCGGCGTGCACGTCGCGGTGGACGAGGACGCGCTGCACCGCGATGCAGCTCTGGCCGGCGAACCCGAAGCCGCCCGCGGCGACCTTCGCGGCGACCGTGGCGACGTCCGCGTCCGGCTCGACGATGACCGGCGAGTTCGAGCCGAGCTCGAGCGCCACCTTCTTGCGCGGCGCCGACGCCGCGATGCTCCAGCCGACGTCGACGCTGCCGGTGAAGGTCACCATCCGCGGGACGCGGTGGGTCACCAGCGGGACCGCGGCTTCCCGTCCGCCGTCGGTGACGACGGACATCCAGTCGACGGGCAGCCCGGCATCGATCAGCAGGTCGTACAGCGCCAGCGCGGTCAGCGGCGTCTGGGGGGCGGGCTTGAGCACCACGGGGCAGCCGGCGGCGATCGCCGGCGCGACCTTGTGCGCCACGAGGTTGAGGGGGAAGTTGAACGGCGTGATCGCCGCGACGACGCCGATCGGCACGCGCAGGGCGAAGCCGATCCTGCCGGCGCCGGTCTCCGAAGCCGCCATCGGGACCATGTCGCCGGAGAGCCGCCGCGCCTCGACCGCGGCGAACGTGAAGGTATCGACGCAGCGCGCCGCCTCGGCGCGGGCGGTGCGGATCGGCTTGCCGGACTCGGCCGTGATCGACGCGGCGAGGTGGTCCACGCGGTCGCGCAGGAGCGCCGCGGCCCGTTCGAGCACGCGCGCCCGCGCGTGCTGCCGGAAGTCCTCGCGTGCGAGCGCGGCCGCGGCGGCGGTGCACGCGGCATCGACCTCGTCGGCGCCACACAGGGGCACGCGGCCGATGACCGCACCGGTGAAGGGGTTGGTCACCTCCACGGACTCGGCCGTGGTGACCGGCGAGCCGCCGATGGGGACGGGGGTCTGGCGCATGGGTCAAGCTCCCTTGGGGGTGGACGGGTCGCCGGGCCGCCGGTCGACCAGCGGCGCGGCGGCCTGGTAGGCGTGGGCCGCCCGCAGCACGAGCTCGTCGGCGTGCTTCGCGGCGACGATCTGCAACCCGATCGGCAAGCCCGATCGGGTGAAGCCGCAGGGCACGGTCGCGGCAGGCTGCTGGGTGAGGTTGAACGGGTACGTGAACGGCGTCCAGGTCTGCCAGCGCCGGTGCGGCCAGCCGTCCGGCACCTCCCTGCTCGCGCCGAACGCGGGGATCGGCACCGTCGGGGTGAGGAGCAGGTCGTACGTGGTGTGGAACCGGCTCATCGCGACGCCGAGCTCGTTGCGGGCGCCGACGGCGGCGAGGTAGTCGAGGGCGGTCAGGGCCGCGCCGGCCTCGGCGACCTCGGCGAGCCCGGGGTCGAGGAGCGCGCGAGCATCGGCGTCGACGTCCCGCAGCGCGTGGGCCGCCCCGGCGTACCACAGCCGGTTGAACGTCTCCAGCGGGTCGGCGAAGCCCGGGTCGGCGTGCTCGACGTGGGCGCCGAGGTCGGCGAACGTTGCCGCGGCGCGCTCGACCGCGTCGGCGACCTCCGGGTCGACGGCGACGTAGCCGAGGTCGGCGCTGAAGGCCACGCGCAGCCCGTCGACCCCGCCGTCGAGCGTCGCGCGGTAGTCGCGACCGACGGGCGCCTCGGCGGTCCAGTCACGGGAGTCGGGCTCGGCCAGCACGGTCAGCATCAGCGCCAGGTCGCGAACCGTCCAGGCCATCGGGCCGGCGTGCGCGAGCGTGCCGAAGGGGCTCGGCGGCCACAGCGGCACCCGTCCGTACGTCGGCTTCAATCCGGCGACGCCGCAGAAGGCGGCGGGGATGCGGATCGATCCCCCGCCGTCGGTGCCGAGCGCCAGCGGTCCCATGCCCATGGCGACCGCGGCGGCGCTGCCGCCGCTCGACCCGCCGGCGGTCCGGTCGGTATCCCAGGGGTTCCGGGCGACGTCGCCCAGCGGGTTGTCGGTCACGCCCTTCCACCCGAGCTCCGGCGTGGTCGTCTTGCCGACCGCCACCGCGCCGTGGCGAGCGAGCGCGCCGACCACCGGCGCGTCCTCGTTCCACGCGCCCGCCGGGTCCACGAGCCGGGACCCCTTCCGGGTGGCCCACCCGCGGGTGAGGAAGACGTCCTTGATGGCGACCGGCACCCCGTCGAGGAGGCCGGCCGGCTGGCCGTCCAGCCACCGCCGCTCGGACGTCCGGGCGCGGTCGAGCGCCTGGTCGGCGTCGACGAGGCAGTACGCCCCGACGCTCCGGTCGTGCCGGTCGATGCGCTCGAGCACGGCGGTCGTCGCCTCCACCGGGGACAGCTGCCGCCCACGGAAGCGGGCGACGAGCTCGGTGGCGGTGCAGAAGGCGAGCTCGGTCATGGTCTAATCGTGCCCGCGCCGATGGCGGCGGCCAAGCGCGGTCACAACCCTGGGCTTTCGCTGTCCGCGCAGCCGCGCCGCTTGTCCACGACGTTGTGCAACGGCTCGCCCCGCTGCCAGCGCCGGAAGTTCGCGACGAACTGCTCGGACAGCGCCGTCCTCCAGCCGACGACGTCGCCGGACATGTGCGGCGAGACGAGCAGCCCGGGCACGTCCCAGAGTTCGCTGGAGGCGGGCAGCGGCTCGGTGTCGAACACGTCCAGCGCGGCGCCGGCGATCTCGCCGGCGCCCAGCGCGCCGACGAGGGCCCGTTCGTCGACGATCGGCCCGCGGCCCACGTTGATCAGCCGCGCATCCGACCGCATGGCGGCAAGAGCCGCGTGGCCGAACATCCCGCGCGTCGCTGCCGTCAGCGGTGCGGCGATGACGACGTAGTCGGCGTCCGGCAGCACCCGCAGCAGGTCCCCGGCGGCGTGGACCGCAGCGAAGTCGGGGTCGTCGCGGCGTGCCTGGCGCGCCACCCCGGTCACCACCATGCCCAGGGCTCGGGCCGCCCTGGCGACCGCACGGCCGATCGAGCCAGCCCCGACGACCAGCACCCGCCGGTCGGCGAGCGGCTCCGTCTCGCGGTGGCGCCACTGCCGCCTGCGCTGCAGCTGGAGGGTGCCCGGGAGATCCTTTGCGAAGGCGAGCATCAGCCCGACGACGTACTCGGCGATCGAGCGGTCGAACACCCCCCTGGCGTTCGTGACCACGACGTCGCTGTCGACCAAGTCGGGCGACAGCACCGCGTCGACGCCCGCGCTCGCCGCGTGGATCCACGACACCCTGCCAGCCTTCGGCCACACGTCGGCGAGGAGCCTGGTCCGAAAGTCCCAGACGGCGAGCACGTCCGCGCGCGCCACGGCGTCAGCGAGATCATCTCGAGTCCGCACGACGACGAGGTCGGCGGCCTCCTCGACGGGGGACAGCCCGGCCGGCCGCTCGTCGTCCTCGCCGACCAGCAGCACGACGGTCGCTCGCTCCACCGGCGTCCCGTTCCGCATGCTTGACCACCAAAGCAGACAGCCGTAGGATTGTCAACAATTGCGATGTGGAGGGATGCGGCGCACGTTCGGCTGCGATGAGATCGGCGCGGCCGTGGGAGCGCTGCCCCGCGACCGCACCGTCCCGTCGCCCGGTCACCGTTCTGGCAGGCTGGCCGTCGTGCGCGATCGAGTCGTGGCACGCAGACCGGGACAGCGGACCGATGACGTGGCTTGACAGGTTGGAGCCGGTGCGCCGCGAGACGACGCCGAGCCGCATCGCCGAGCGTGTCCGGGAGCGGATCATGGACGGCAGCGCCCCGCCCGGCTCCCAGATCGGGGAGGCGCTGCTCGCGAGCCGTCTCCAGGTGAGCCGTGGCCCCGTCCGGGAGGCGCTGCAGCGCCTCATTCAGGAGGGGTTGCTCTACAGCGAGCCGAATCGCGGAGTCTTCGTCGTGCGGCTGGAGGACCTCGACATCCCGGACATCTACCTCGCCCGGCGGGCGATCGAGGGCGCCGCAGCGGTCACGCTGGCCCGTCGTCGCGACCCTGAGGCGCTCGTTGAGCTCGAGGATGCGCTGGGGGAGATGGCCGCGAGGGTCGAGCGCGACAACTGGGACCAGGTCGCCGACATGGACCTGCGCTTCCACGAGGTGCTCGTGACCGCGTCGGGCAGCAGGCGGCTGTCCCGGATGTTCCGCACGCTGCTCGTCGAGACGAAGATGTGCATGACCGCGCTCGAGTTGGCCTACCCGCAGCGCCGGCGCGGTCAGCTGGTCGCCGAGCATCGGGCTCTGCTCGACGCCATCCGCGACGGGGACGAGCAACGGGCACTCAGGCTCATCGACGACCACCACGACCAGGCGATCGCGTACCTCGACGGCTCGGACTGATCGCGAAATGGCCCGCAGGGCGTCCGGTGATGCACGGATCGATCTGTGGGAGGAGTAACGCCTCCACGCTGGGTGAGAGTGACAGCGATGATGGCGAGCGGACAACAACGGGTCGTGATCGTTGGCGCCGGATTCGGCGGGCTGGCGCGCGGGCGCTGCGACGCGCTCCGGTCGACGTCCTGCTGCTCGACCGCACCAACTCGAACGCCATGGTGCGCGCGGACGGGGTTGACCTGGTCCGGTGCACCAGCGACGGCGGGGCGCCGTTCCACCAGTCGAAGACGGCGTCGGACAGCTGCTGCGCCGTCGCCAGCAGCGGATCGCCGTGGACCCCCGGATCGTCGAGGCGTCCAGTGCTGAGGCGGTCGTCGACGCCGAAGGCATCGAGGTTGCCGCGGCGGGTCAGGTGCAGCGCCGATGGGGCGCCGTCGAGGCGGACCAGGTGGAGACCGCCGTCGGCTTCGGTGATCATCCGGCCGGGGAACCGCTCACGTGCGGCGGCGGCCGGGGCAGTCGCGGCGTAGCGGACGCGGAACCGTCCCGAAGGGGGGTCGAACCCGGTGCTGGGCGGTCGGAAACGGCTCCCACGACCACGGGTCCGGGTCCATGGCGTCCAGGCGCCACCACGGGCCGGGGGCGGCCGCCAACCGCAGACCCGGCGGGCGGGCCGGCGGGAACCGGGTCAGGACTGGTCTTTGGCGAGGCGGATCACGGTGACCGCACGGTCGACGTCGCCGTCGGCAAACAGCTGCGCGATCGTGCGTCCGTCGAGCCCGGGGTGGGGCGTGGTCATCAGCGCGTTCGCGGCCACCGGGTCGTCGGTCACCTCGGCCAGTGCGTCTAGGATGCGGGCGAGCCCCCGGCGGCTGTCTCCACCGCGCCGGTCGAACTGCCAGCCGGGGTGCAGCACCGTGTTTCCGACCCTCGTCCCCAGCAGCCGACCGCGGTGCCGCCGCCGGTCGACCGCACGACGATCCGAGATCGACGCGATCAGCTCGACGACCTCCGCGGTCGACAGCGCATCGTCGCCCAGGGACCTGCGACGCGCGTCGGCACGACGGTCGTTGACCGTTCGTGCCGCGGTCAGCACCGCGTCGCTCGGCCGGGCGAACGGGTCGACGTCGTCCTCGGCCAGGAACACGAGCGTCTCGGCGAGCGCCTCGTCGTCACGTGCCCGGTTGGCAAGCCGCCCGAGCACCGCGCCGATCGGCTCTGCCGCCATCGTGCTTCCCCTTCTCGCCGCTGCTGCCGCTTATGCAGTCCACATCGTCTACAAGGGCCATCTGGTCGGACCTCGCCAGCGGACCGCCCTTCCGACCGCTGCTCGTCGAGCGGCTGCAAGCTGGCCGACGCGGTGCCGACGGCGATCGAGTGGGCGGTCCTCGCCTCCGATCCTGTCGCGGTGCTCGAGAAGGACCTCGACGGCGTCGTGCTGCACGCGACCATCGAGCGCATGGGCCGCGTGCCCGCGCGGGCGCAGGCCCGGGTGTCCGCGCGGCTCGCCGACGGGCGCGAGCGGTCGCTGCTCGCGTGCAAGCCCACGGGCGCGCTCATGTGCGAGCTGCGAGCGATCACCGACCAGCGCGGCGCTGCCCTGGACTACACCGAGACGCGGTACGCCGCGGCGCGCTGCGCCTTCGAGGCCGTCGTCCGCCGCGAGGACGCGGGCGACCTCGCCGGCGAGGGGCGGGCCCTGCCGTGACCACCCGCCGCCTCGACGGTTCACGGTTTCGTCCTCGCCGCTGACGGGCTGTACGCCGGTGGTGCTGCGTGACCTGCGGGCGTTGGAGGAACCTGGCATCGTCGAGTGGACCGGAACCAGCCGGAGGATTCGAGGCGCCGACGCGTCGCTCGGCGAGCTGCTTGACCGCCGCAACGCGGCGCCATCCCGGCGAAGAGGACGCACGGTGATCGAGACGCCGCCTGCCGCGCCGCAGCGGCTCACTCGCGACCTTATCGATGCCCGGCGCGGGTGGGCCCTTGCCGGCTGCGGGCGCGCCCTGCCGTGACCATTCTGGCCGGCGCCCGGGTGGTGACGCCCGGCGGCGTCTCGGACCGAGGCTGGCTGCGCTACGAGGGTGAGCGCATCGTCGCCGTGGGCGGGGGTGAGCCGCCGCACCCGGCCGACGTCGTCCTCGCCGGCGGCGCGGTCGTGCCGGGGTTCGTGGACGTGCACGTGCACGGGGGCGGGGGAGCGAGCTTCACCGGAGAAGGCGCCGACGAGGCCGCCCGCGCCGTGGACTTCCACCGCCGGCACGGCACGACGACCATGCTCGCGAGCCTCGTCACCGCGACCCTCCCCGAGCTGGAGCGGCAGATGAACGTCCTCGCCGGCGTCGCCGCGCGCGGCCTGATCGCCGGTGTGCACCTGGAGGGCCCCTTCCTCGCGCGGCCGCGGTGCGGCGCGCACGCGGTGGAGCTGCTTCGGCCCCCAGAGCGCGGCGACGTCGACCGGCTCCTCGCTGCCGGGCGCGGCGCCGTCCGCATGGTGACACTGGCCCCCGAGCTGGAGGGCGGCCTGGAGGCCGTCCGGCGCCTGGCGCGGGCCGGGGTCCTGCCCGCCGTCGGCCACACCGACGCGACCTATGAGGTCGCCCGCGCGGCGGTCGACGCCGGCGCGCGGGTCGCCACGCACCTGTTCAACGCCATGCCGCCGGCGCACCACCGTGAGCCGGGGCCGGTGATCGCCCTCCTCGAACGCCCCGAGGTGGTCCTAGAGCTCATCAACGACGGCGTCCACCTCCATCCCGCCGTCGTGCGTGGCGTGGTCGCGGCCGCCGGTGCGCAGCGGGTCGCGCTCGTCACCGACGCGATGGCGGCCGCCGGCGCAGGGGACGGCGTCTATGCCCTCGGCCCGTCGACCGTCCACGTGCGCGAGGGCGT
>Ga0136627_1000177_pt1 | contig 21381 bp, 30 predicted proteins | sample AntDrymUQ4892206_2_FD_104652 | JGI IMG/M metagenome (GOLD analysis project Ga0136627, IMG submission 104652) | Polar desert sand microbial communities from Dry Valleys, Antarctica - metaG UQ489 (22.06) | ecosystem: Environmental > Terrestrial > Soil > Desert | place: Antarctica: Dry Valley... | reverse complement strand
GCCCGAGAAGTCGCTGCTCGGTCCGAAGCCGAGGACCGGTGGGCGCAACGTCCACGGTCACAAGACGTCGCGACATCGCGGCGGCGGCCACAAGCAGCAGTACCGCCAGATCGACTTCAAGCGCACGAAGGACGGTGTGACCGCGAAGGTCGCCGCCATCGAGTACGACCCCAACCGCACGTGCCGCATCGCGCTGCTGCACTACGCCGACGGAACGAAGGCATACATCCTCGCCCCTCGCAACCTGCGCGTCGGCGACCACGTCGAGAGTGGCCAGGGCGCCGACATCAAGGCCGGCAACGCCATGCCGTTGCGCTTCATCCCGGTCGGCACCACCGTGCACAACGTGGAGCTGCGCCCCGGTCAGGGCGGCAAGTTCGCTCGTTCGGCTGGCATGGCCGTGCGCCTCGTCGCCAAGGACGGCGACTACGCCACGCTGCGCATGCCGTCGACCGAGATGCGCCGAGTGCTCATCGACTGTCGTGCGACGGTCGGCGAGGTCGGCAACTCCGAGCACGAGCTGGTCAAGATCGGCAAGGCAGGTCGCAACCGCTGGAAGGGCGTGCGCCCCCAGACCCGTGGTGTCGCCATGAACCCGGTCGACCACCCGCTCGGCGGTGGCGAGGGCCGCACGTCGGGCGGACGCCCTGCCGTGTCGCCGTGGGGCCAGCCGGAGGGCCGCACCCGCAGCCGCAACAAGTCCTCGCAGAAGTTGATCGTCCGTCGCCGCCGCAGTGGCAAGGGCCGCAGGTAAGGCAGAAGGGTACGCCGCATGAGTCGCAGTCTGAAGAAGGGCCCGTTCGTGGACGAGCACCTGCTCAAGAAGATCGATGCCCAGAACGAGAAGGGTGAGCGCCGCGTCCTCAAGACGTGGTCGCGCCGTTCGACGATCATCCCCGACATGGTCGGCCACACCATCGCCGTCCACGACGGGCGCAAGCACGTCCCCGTGTACATCACCGAATCGATGGTCGGTCACAAGCTGGGCGAGTTCAGCCCGAGCCGAACGTTCCGCTACCACGCTGGCCAGGAGAAGAACACTCGCGGAGGTCGCCGCTGATGGTCGGACCGAAGCTCAACGACCGCGCAACGGTCGCCGGCGAGCGCTCCGGCACGAAGGCGACGGCGAAGTACGTCCGCACGTCGGCCTCGAAGGCCAGGGTCGTGCTCGACCTGGTGCGCGGGCTCGACGTCCGCCGCGCCAGCGAGGTGCTGCGCTTCTCCGAGCGCGGCATCTCCCACGACATCGCCAAGGTGCTGCAGAGCGCAGTCGCCAACGCCGTGCACAACGAGGCCCAGGATCCCGACGAGCTGTATGTCATCGCCTGCTACGCCGACGAGGGCCCCACGATGCGCCGATTCCGTCCGCGAGCCCGCGGTCGTGCGACTCGCATCCGCAAGCGCAGCTGCCACATCACGGTGATCGTCGCCCGCATGAGCGACGATCGCATCGAGGTGCTGAACGCTCGCGACACCGCTCGTGGCGGCGCCGCCGGTCGCGGCGGCAGCGCCCAGTCTCGCCGTGACCGCGTCGAGCGCTCCCGCCAACGTGCCGCCGGCTTGCGCGACGGTCGGCCCGCCGAGACCACGGACGCCGAGGTCGAGGAGCTGGAAGAGCAGGCCGACGACCTCGAGTCCACGGTCGAGCAGCTCGAAGCAGCGGTCGACGAACTCGAGGAACAGTCCGCCATTCCGAACGGCGCCGTCGAGGCGCCGGAGGACGGATCGGTGCCGGAGGGCTACGAGATCAAGGGCAACGCGACGTCGCTGAAGTACCACCCGCCGGGGAGCCGCTACTACGACATCACCCAGGCAGAGCTGTACTTCGACACCCCGGAGAACGCAGAGGCCGCAGGCTACGAAGCCCCGGCAGGCACCCCCTCCGTCGACGAAACCGAGAGCGAGACCGAGATCGATACTGAAGACGAGAGCCAGACCGACGAGGGAAGCGCCAGCGACGAGTCGGAGTCGAGCGAGGCAACGCCGAGCGAGACCAACCAGCAGGAAAGCGCCAGCGACGAGTCGGAGTCCGACGAGGAGAACCGCAGGGCCGACGAGGAGGACAAGTAGTCATGGGCCAGAAGATCCATCCCTACGGCTACCGCCTCGGGGTCATCACCGACTGGAAGAGCCGCTGGTTCAGCGAGCGTCTGTACAAGGCGTACCTCACGGAGGACTGGAAGATCCGTGAGTCCATCATGCGTCGCCTCGAATCGGCGGCGATCAGCCGCATTGAGATCGAGCGCACCCGTGACAAGGTCCGCGTCGACGTCCACACGGCGCGCCCCGGCATCGTCATCGGACGACGTGGCGTGCAGGCCGACGAGCTGCGCGGGATGATCACGAAGATCACCGGCAACCCGAAGGTGCAGCTCAACATCGTCGAGATCAAGGCTCCCGAGCTCGACGCCGCGCTCGTCGCGCAGGGTGTCGCCGACCAGCTCGCCAACCGCATCGCCTTCCGCCGGGCGATGAAGCGCGCGGTGCAGAACGCGCAGCGCGCCGGTGCCCAGGGCATCCGCGTGCAGTGCTCGGGCCGCCTCGGTGGCGCAGAGATGTGCCGCACCGAGTGGTACCGCGAGGGCCAGGTGCCGCTGCACACGCTGCGCGCCGACGTCGATTACGGCTTCCGTGAGGCCAAGACCACCTCGGGTCGCGTCGGCGTCAAGGTCTGGCTGTACAAGGGCGAGATCCTGCCGTACAAGCAGGCGAGCGAGGACAAGATCGCACGCGAGGCGGCAATGGCCGTCGGCGAGACGTCGGGCCACATGTCCGACGAGTCGCCGCGCCGCGTCGTGTCGTCGGCGGGCCGTCCGAAGGCGGAAGAGCCGGCACCCGAGGCGCAGCCGTTGGTCAAAGCAGCCGATCCCGAGTTCGAGAAGCTGCTCGACGAGGAAGAGGACATCGCCCGCCGTACGCACGACGGCCGTGAGACCCCGCATTTCCGGGGCGAGGACTGAGGGGAGACGACCACCATGATGATGCCCCGCAAGGTCGCACACAGAAAGCACCACCGCGGCCGCACGCGCGGCATGGCGAAGGGCGGCGCCAGCCTGGCGTTCGGCGAGTACGGCATCCAGGCGCTCGAACCGGGCTGGATCACGGCCCGCCAGATCGAGGCCGCACGTATCGCTATGACCCGCTCCATCAAGCGTGGCGGCAAGGTGTGGATCAACGTCTTCCCCGACAAGCCCGTGACCCAGAAGCCGGCCGAGACGCGCATGGGCAGCGGCAAGGGCAACCCGGAGTTCTGGGTTGCCGTCGTCAAGCCGGGACGCGTCCTCTTCGAGCTGTCGTTCCCGAGCTCCGAACAGGCGCACATCGCTCTGAACAAGGCAATCCAGAAGCTGCCGTTCAAGGCCCGCGTCATCACCCGCGAGGAGGCCATCTGATGGCCCGCCGGAACGACGAGCTCGCCGAGCTGAGCCTCGCCGAGCTGATCGACGAGCTGCGGCTGACGAAGCAGGAGGGTCTCAACCTCCGGTTCCGCAACGCCACCGGCCAACTCGAGAACACCGCCGAGATCCGCAAGGTGCGGCGCCAGGTCGCCCGGATCAACACGCTGATCCGCCAGCGCGAGATCGACGAAGCCGAGAAGGCGAGCACGTGATGTCACAGGACGAGACGATGAACGACACCGACCCCAATCCCGACATGACCACGGACAGGACGGCGCGCCGCAAGGTTCGTGACGGCATCGTCGTGTCCAACGCGATGGACAAGACCGCCGTCGTGAGCGTGACCGACCGCGTCCGCCACGCCAAGTACAACAAGTTCGTCCTGCGCTCCAAGCGGCTCTACGCCCACGACGAGACCAACGACGTCAACGTCGGTGACCGCGTTCGTGTGATGGAGACCCGTCCGCTGAGCAAGGCGAAGCGCTGGCGCGTCGTCGAAGTGCTCGAACGGGCGAAGTGAGCGACCGATGATCCAACAGGAATCGCGACTCCGTGTCGCCGACAACTCGGGCGCCAAAGAGGTGCTGTGCATCAAGGTGCTCGGCGGCACGCGCCGCCGGTACGCATCGATCGGCGACATCTTCGTCGCCACGGTCAAAGACGCCCTCCCGGGCGCTGCGGTGAAGAAGGGCGAGGTCGTCAAGTGCGTCGTCGTGCGCACGAAGAAGGAGAAGCGTCGTCCCGACGGCAGCTACATCCGCTTCGACGAGAACGCCGCCGTGCTCATCCGCGACGACAACACGCCTCGCGGCACCCGCATTTTCGGCCCGGTCGGGCGCGAGCTGCGCGATCGGCGCTTCATGCGCATCGTCTCCCTCGCACCGGAGGTCATCTGATGAAGCTGAAGAAGGGTGACACGGTCGTCGTGCTCACCGGCAAGTTCAAGGGCAAGCAGGGCGAGGTCATGGTCGTGCTGCCGAAGGACGACAAGGTCGTCGTGTCCGGCGTCAACACGGCGCAGCGCCACAGCAAGCCGCGTCGCGCCAACCAGCCGGGCGGCATCGTCGACCGCGACATGCCGATCCACGTCAGCAACGTGGCGCTCGTGCACAAGGGCAAGCCGACGAAGGTCGGCTACCGCGTCGAGAAGGACGGGAAAAAGGTGCGCGTCGCACGATCCACAGGAGACGTGATCTCATGAGCGACACCGACACCGACACCGACACCGACACCGACACCGACACCGACACCGAGACGCCGGCGCCCGCCGTGCCGCGCCTGAAGAAGCGCTACCACGACCACGTCAAGCACGACCTGCGCACCGAGCTCAGCCTCGACAACGTGATGCAGGTGCCCCAGCTCACCAAGATCGTGATCAACATGGGCGTCGGGCGCGCCGCCGGGCAGCCGTCGCTGCTCGAGAGCGCCGTCGCCGACCTCACCCTGATCGCCGGCCAGAAGCCCGTCGTGACGAAGGCCCGCACCTCGATCGCCGGCTTCAAGCTGCGTGAGGGCCAGGCCATCGGCACGAAGGTGACGCTGCGCGGCGACCGCATGTGGGAGTTCCTCGACCGGCTCATCGCCATCGCCATCCCCCGCATCCGCGACTTCCGTGGACTCCCCGCCACATCGTGGGACGGTCGCGGCAACTACACGTTCGGTCTCTCGGAGCAGGTCGTGTTCCCCGAGATCGAATACGACAAGGTCGACCAGCAGCGTGGCATGGACATCACGCTGGTCACCACGGCACCCGACGACGCGAGCGGCAAGGCGCTGCTCGACGCATTCGGGTTCCCGTTCTCCCGAGGCGGCGAGGGCGGGCCGCAGCGACAGCAGAAGCGCAAGTCCGTGTCCCGCGGCGGCAAGCGGAAGTAAGCGAAAGGCCGCACAGAAGCAATGGCGAAGAAAGCACTCATCAACAAGGCCAACAAGACCCCGAAGTTCAAGGTGCGCGCGTACACGCGCTGCCTGCGCTGCGGCCGTCCTCGCGCCGTGTTTCGCAAGTTCGGTCTCTGCCGCGTCTGCCTGCGAGAGCTGGCACACCGTGGCGAGATTCCCGGCCTGACGAAGTCCAGCTGGTGATGGAGAGGAAGGGAACCAACGATGCTCACTGATCCCATCGCCGACATGCTCACCCGCATCCGCAACGCCAACACGGCGATGCACGACGCAGTGCCCATGCCGTCGTCCAAGCAGAAGGTTGCGCTGGCGCAGCTCCTCCAAGCGGAGGGTTACATCAAGGGCTACGAGGTCGGGCCGTCACCGAAGGGTGTCGGCGACCTGCTCACCGTGCACATGAAGTACTCGCCCGACCGGGCGCGCACCATCTCGGGTCTGCGTCGCATCTCGACGCCGGGCCTGCGCGTCTACCGCAACTCCAAGTCGGTGCCACGAGTCCAAGGTGGGCTCGGCGTCGCCGTCGTGTCCACGTCACAGGGTCTGCTCAGCGATCGCGAGGCCCGCCGCCGCAAGGTCGGTGGCGAGGTCTTGTGCTTCGTGTGGTGACCGGGAAGGCAAGGAATTCCTCATGAGTCGAATCGGCAAGGCCCCGGTCGTCATCCCCGCAGGCGTGGACGTCACGATCGGCGGCAACCAAACCGTGAACACGATCACCGTCAAGGGTCCGAGGGGATCCCTGTCGCGCACGCTGCCCGGCGTCATCACGATGACGAAAGAAGACGGCCAGCTGACGTTCGAGCGGCCCGACGACGAGCGCGAGAACCGTGCCCTGCACGGCCTCGTACGCAGCCTCGTCAACAACATGGTGCTCGGCGTGACCGACGGGTTCCGCAAGGAGTTGGAGATCGTCGGCGTCGGATACCGAGCGACGGCCCAGAGCCCGAGCTCGCTGCGCCTCGCGCTCGGGTTCAGTCACCCGGTCGACGTGAAGGCGCCGGAGGGCGTCGTGTTCGAGGTGCCAGGGGCCACCCAGATCATCGTGACCGGCATCGACAAGGAACTCGTCGGCCAGGTGGCGGCGAACATCCGCAACATCCGCAAGCCCGAGCCGTACAAGGGTAAGGGCGTCCGCTACGCAGGCGAACGTGTCCTGCGCAAGGCCGGTAAGGCCGGGAAAAAGTAAGTAGACAATGACCGACACCGCACGCACCCGGCGCAACAGCCGCATCCGACGCCACCACCGTCTGCGCAAGCACGTCCACGGGACGAGCGAGCGGCCGCGCCTGGCCGTCTTCCGCTCGGCCAAGCACGTCGTGGCGCAGGTCATCGACGACGACACCGGCCGCACGCTCGCCGCGGCGGCGACGACCGAGGCCGACCTCCGCCCGTCGGGTGGTGGCACCGTCGACGCCGCCACGCGCGTCGGCACACTCATCGCCGAACGCGCCAGCGCCGCCGGCATCCGCAAGGTCGTGTTCGACCGAGGCGGTTTCAAGTACCACGGCCGCATCGCTGCGGTCGCCGACGCTGCCCGAGACGCAGGTCTGGAGTTCTGATGGCCTACCAACACAGCAACTACCCCAACCAGGGCAACCAGGGTGGCGAGGGCGAAGGTGGCCTGCGCGAATCCCGCGTGATCACCATCAACCGTGTCGCCAAGGTCGTCAAGGGCGGTCGGCGCTTCTCGTTCACGGCGCTCGTCGTGATCGGTAACGGCAACGGACACGTCGGCCTCGGCTACGGCAAGGCCAAGGAAGTGCCGATGGCGATCCAGAAGGGCACCGAGGAAGCCAAGCGCAACCTGTTCGAGGTGCCGCTCGCAGGCAGCACCATCATCCATCCGGTCATCGGTGTGACGGGTGCCGGCCGCGTGCTGATGAAGCCCGCTGCCGCAGGGACCGGCGTCATCGCCGGTGGCGCCGCACGGATCATCCTCGAGGAGGCTGGCATCCACGACGTGCTCTGCAAGTCGCTCGGCTCCGCCAACCACATCAACGTCGCACGGGCGACCATCGCCGGCCTGAAGGCGCTGCAGCGGCCCGACGAAATCGCCGCTCGGCGTGGCATCCCCGTCGAGGACTTCGTCCCGAAGGGCCTGCTCAACGCATACAACGAGCGTCAGAAGTCGCTCGCTCGTGCCTCGGCCACGGCGCCGGGAGACGACGATGAGTGACGACACATCCGGCTCGATCCACGTGCGCCAGGTGCGCTCGGGGATCGGTGCCAAGCCGAAGACGAAGGGAACGCTGCGCGCCCTCGGGCTCGGTCGCATCGGTTCCACCAACACGTTGCCCGATCGCCCCGAGATCCGGGGCATGCTGCGCCGTGTACCGCACCTCGTGAACATCGAGGCGGCCACCAACGAGACACAGGAGCGCTGACCATGCGAGTCGACGAACTGTCACCGGCACCCGGTTCCTCCAAGCCGCGCCGTCGCGTCGGGCGCGGCATCGGCGGCAAGGGCGGCAAGACCGCGGGTCGCGGCACCAAGGGCCAACGCGCCCGTGGCACCGTCGCACGCGGCTTCGAGGGCGGTCAGATGCCGCTCAAGCAGCGTGTGCCGAAGCTGAAGGGGTTCAACAACCCATTCCGCGTTGCCTACCACGCCGTCAACCTCGACACGCTCGCCGAGCTCGGCGAGTCGAGCATCGATCCCGACGTGCTCGTCGCCCGCGGTGTCGTGCGCAAGAGCGACTTCGTCAAGGTGCTCGCCCGTGGTGATCTCCGCGGCACGGCACTGTCGCTGAAGGTGCACGCGATCTCGAAGGCGGCCGAGGCTGCGATCACCGACGCGGGAGGAACGGTGGAGCTGATCCCGCTACCATTCCGCAGCGGCCGTCGCCCCGTGCAGGGCAACCAGTTCGCCAACCGCTGATCCCATCCCGCTGACGTGATCTCCAACCTGCTCAACGCATTCCGCATCACGGATCTTCGCAACAAGATCCTGTTCACGCTGCTGGCGATCGCCGCCTATCGACTGTTCGCCGCGATCCGCGTGCCGGGCATCGACCACAGCGCGGTCGAGCAGCTTCGCGACCAGGCCCGCAACTCCGGCGCAGTCGGGTTCCTCAACCTGTTCTCCGGAGGGGCCTTCGAGAGCTTCTCGATCGTCGCGCTCGGAATCATGCCGTACATCACGGCCAGCATCATCATGCAGGTCCTCGGCGTCGTGATCCCGAAGCTGGAAGAGCTGCAGCAGCAGGGTGCAGTCGGCCAGCGCAAGATCACGCAGTACACCCGTTACGTGACGATCGCGCTCGCGCTGTTGCAGGCGACCGGGTTGACGTTCATCTTCGGCACCGGCACGGGCCAGGCCTTCTTCTCGTCGGCGCGCAACGTCGACCTCCCGCCGCTGCTGCCCGACGGCATGTGGCCACGCGGCTACCTCATCATCCCCACGCTCGTCGCCGGCACGGCACTGCTGATGTGGCTCGGCGAGCTCATCAGCCAGCGCGGCATCGGCAACGGCATGTCGATGGTGATCTTCGCCTCGGTCGTGTCGGGTCTGCCCTACGGCTACTACTCGTTCCTCGTGCAGGACAAGGTGATCTGGTTCATCGCCATCATCGCCCTCACGATCGGCATCATCGTCGCCGTCGTCTTCGTCGAGCTCGGTCAACGACGGATCCCCGTGCAGTTCGCGAAACGTGTGGTCGGCCGGCGGATGTACGGCGGTCAGAACACGTACATCCCGCTGAAGGTGAACCAGTCGGGCGTGATCCCCATCATCTTCGCCTCGTCGATCCTGTTGCTGCCCGTCATCGGGTCCAACGTGCTCGGCAGCGGCGAGGGTTGGCGCGGCAACATCGCCCGATTCGTCGACGAGTACATCATCAACAGCCAGAACCTCGTGTACGTGTCGTTGCTGGCGGTGCTGATCATCGCCTTCGCCTACTTCTACAACTCCATCGCCTTCGATCCCATCCGTCAGGCGGATCAGCTGCGCCGCCAGGGTGGATTCATCCCCGGTGTCCGGCCAGGTCCCCAGACCGAGCGCTACCTGGCGAAGGCGGTCAACCGCATCACACTCCCGGGCGCCGTGTTCATCGCCCTCATTGCCGTGATGCCGTACCTGTTGCTGATGGCGGCCGACGTCACCACGTTCCCGTTCGCCGGCACCAGCGTGCTGATCTCAGTCGGCGTGGCCCTCGAGCTGATGCGACAGATCGACTCGCAGCTCACTTTGCGCAACTACGAAGGCTTCCTGAAGTAGGAAAACGGATCAGATGATCCCCGGAGCGAGGCTCATCATCCTCGGCCGGCAAGGGGCAGGCAAGGGTACGCAATGCGTCCGCCTGTCGCGCCACTACGTCGTGCCGCACATCTCCACGGGTGACATGCTGCGCGCTGCGGTGCGCGAGGGGACCGAGCTGGGCCTCGCCGCCCAGAAGATCATGGACAAGGGCGGCCTCGTCGGCGACGACATCATGGTCGGCCTCGTCGACGAGCGGTTGCAGCGCCTCGATGCGGCGAGCCGCGGCTATATCCTCGACGGCTTCCCGCGCACCGTCGAGCAGGCGGAGTCGCTCGACGGCATCACGACCGATCGCCCGATCCACGTCGTGATCGACCTCGACGTGCCCCGCGACGTGGTGGTCGCCCGCATCTCGGCGCGCCGCGTCTGTCGCGACTGTGGCACGAACTACACCGCAACCGGGCGTGAGAAGCAGCCATGGATCTGCGACGTGTGCGGTGGCGACGTGATGCAGCGCGACGACGAACCGCCCGACGCCGTGCATCGTCGACTCGACCTCTACGAGGAGCAGACGGCGCCGCTGATCGAGTTCTACGGCGACGACGGCCGCCTCGTCGTCGTCGACGGGACCAAGACCACCGACCAGGTGTTCGGTGCGCTCACCGAGGTGATCGAGCGCTCGCGACGGTGAGCGCCGATCGCGCGCCTGGCCTGCGGGTTCGTGTACCCGGCAGGGTGAGTGAGTCTCGAGAACGGCCGATAACCTCGAGTGTCGGCCCTGCGGGCCGTCCCTCGTCTCGTGGCGGGTGGAAAACCAGTCCAATTGATCGAGGAGACTCCCCTGCCGAAGCCGAAAGAGGATGCCATCGTGCTCGAGGGCACGATCGTCGAGTCACTGCCGAACGCGATGTTCAAAGTAGAGCTCGAGAACGGCCATGCAGTGCTGGCGCACATCTCAGGCAAGATGCGCATGCACTACATCCGCATCCTGCCAGGCGACAAGGTCCAGGTCGAGCTCACCCCGTACGACCTCAGCCGAGGTCGCATCACGTACCGCTACAAGTAAGTCAGGCAGCCCAGTGAAGGTCCGTCCAAGCGTCAAGCCGATGTGCGAGAAGTGCAAGATCATCCGCCGGCACGGTCGCGTCCGCGTGATCTGTGAGAACCCGCGCCACAAGCAGCGCCAGGGCTGAGCACCAGGGCTGAGAAGGAACGCATCGAATGGCTCGCATCGCCGGCATCGACATCCCCCGCGAGAAGCGGTTGGAGATCTCGCTCACGTACATCTTCGGCATCGGTCGCTCCACCTCGCGCAAGGTGTGCGCGGCGCTCGATCTCGATCCCAACGCGAAAGTCTCCTCGCTCACCGACGCCGAGGTCGCACAGATCCGCACGTACGTCGACGAGAACTTGCGCATCGAAGGCGATCTGCGCCGTGAGGTCGACCAAGACATCCGGCGCAAGATCGAGATCGGCTCGCTGCAGGGCGTCCGTCACCGCCGTGGCCTGCCCGTTCGCGGCCAGCGCACCCACACCAACGCTCGCACCCGCAAGGGGCCCAAGCGCACCGTTGCCAACAAGAAGAAGGCCGTGAGGAAGTAACGATGGCAACTCCGAAGCAAGGCGCTCGCCGGCCCCGCCGCCGCGACCGCAAGAACGTCGCCACCGGCGTGATCCACATCAAGAGCTCGTTCAACAACACGATCGTCACGGTCACCGACCCCGAGGGCAACGTCATCGCATGGGCGTCATCGGGCGCCGTCGGGTTCAAGGGCTCACGCAAGTCGACGCCGTTCGCCGCCCAGCAGGCGGCCGAGAAGGCTGCGAAGGCGGCGATGGAGCACGGTCTGCGCCGCGCCGAGATCGAGGTGAAGGGCCCGGGTTCGGGTCGCGACACCGCCGTCCGATCCATCCAGAACATCGGCATCGAGGTGCTGTCCATCAAGGACGTGACACCCGTGCCGCACAACGGCTGCCGACCGCCGAAGCGTCGGAGGTAATCGCACTCATGGCTCGCTACACCGGACCCAAGGTGCGCCTGTCACGGCGCCTCGGCACCAACCTCTTCGAGAACGAGAAGGGTCGTCGCGCCCTCGAACGGCGGCCGTTCCCTCCCGGCATGCACGGACGCACCCGCCGCCGCAACACGGCGAGCGAGTACCTCGGCCAGCTGCAGGAGAAGCAGAAGGCGAAGTACATCTACGGCGTCCTCGAGCGGCAGTTCCGCAAGACGTACGACGAGGCGAACCGGCTCCAGGGCCCGACAGGCGAGAACCTGCTGCGCCTGCTCGAGATGCGCCTCGACAACGTCGTCTTTCGCGCCAACTGGGGCACGACCCGGCCCCAGGCGCGCCAGTTCGTCAACCACGGTCTGATCCAGGTCAACGGCAAGCGGGTCGACATCCCCAGCTACCGCGTTCGCCAGGGCGACATCGTCACGCTGTCACGCAAGGGCCAGGGCATGATCCAGATCCAGTACAACCTCGACACCACTGGGCGCGCCCTCGTCGGCTGGCTCGAGGCCGGCGATGGTGGCAAGCAGGTCACAGTTCGTGATCTCCCCCAGCGCGATCACATCGACATCCCGGTTCGCGAGCAGCTCATCGTCGAGCTGTACTCCAAGTAACCGCCCGCCAGCCCCCAACTCGCACTCGCACTCGCACGAAAGGCCACGCACTACATGCTCGTCATGCAGCGTCCCACCATCGAACCGCTCGGCGACGAAGCCGACAACCGGCAGCGGTTCGCCGTCGGACCGCTCGACCCCGGATTCGGACACACGCTCGGCAACTCGTTGCGCCGGACGTTGCTGTCGTCGATCCCGGGCGCGGCGATCACCACGGTGCGCTTCGACGACGCCCTCCACGAGTTCGACACCATCAACGGAGTCACCGAGGATGTGACCGACATCATCCTGAACCTGAAGGACATCGTCGTGCGCACCGAGGCGGAGGGATCCGTCACGGCCCGTCTCGACGTGAAGGGACCTGCCGACATCACGGCAGCCGACATCGAGGTTCCTGCCGACATCGAGGTGCTCAACCCCGATCTCGCCGTGGCCACGCTGAGCAGCAGCGCCCGTCTCGCGCTCGACATGACCATCGAGCCAGGGCGCGGCTACGTGTCGAGCGACCGTGAGCTGGAGACACGCACGATCGGCGTGATCCCCGTCGACGCCATCTTCTCGCCCGTCCGCCGCGTGACGTTCGAGGTCGAGCCGACCCGCGTCGAGAAGTCCACCAACTACGACCGGCTCGTGCTCGACATCACGACCGACGGCTCCATCACCCCGATGGAGGCGCTCGCCTCTGCGGGTGCGACGCTGCGCTCGCTCGCTGATCTCGTCGCCAACCTGAGCGAGGAGCCCCAGGGCCTCGAGCTCGGCGAGACGGCCGACATCGCCGCGTCGTCGCCGGATCTCGACCTGCCGATCGAAGACCTCGATCTCTCCGAGCGCCCGAGCAACTGTCTCAAACGGGCGCAGGTCAACACGGTCGGTGAGCTGCTCACGAAGACCGAGGATGATCTGCTCAACATCACCAACTTCGGCCAGAAGAGCCTGGACGAGGTCAAGCAGAAGCTCGACGAGCGCGGTCTCGCCCTGCGCGGCTGAACCCGCACCACGCTCTTTTCCTGCTTCTTTCGACGTCTACACGAGGAACCCACGATGCCGACCCCACGCCGAGCACGCAGCTTCGGCGGCGATGCCGCCCACCAGCGCCTGATGATGGCGAACCTCGCCGCGTCCCTGTTCGCCGCAGAGGCCATCGTCACCACCGAGGCGAAGGCGAAGGCGCTGCGCCCGATCGCCGAGAAGCTCATCACGAAGGCGAAGCACGCACAGGACGGCGAGATGCGGGTGCACCGCATCCGCCAGCTCCAGAGCTACCTGGGTGACCGCGAGATGACCCACAAGCTGGTCAACGACGTCGCCCCGCGCTACGTCGACCGCAACGGCGGCTACACCCGCATCCTGAAGCTCGGCTCGCGCAACGGCGACAACGCCCAGATGGCTCGCATCGAGCTCGTCTGACCCGGTTCTCGCCACACCACCGTCTGGGCGGGATTCCTCCCATCCGGCGCTGTGGGCGGGATTTCTCTCAACTGCTGGAACGGATCCCGCCCAGACCGTGTCTCCTGACGAGGTGAACCCGCCGGGCGTGCGACGGGCGCGCCTGCTCGTCGCCTACGACGGCGCGCAGTTCCATGGCTTCGCAACGAACGACGGCGTCGCCACGGTGATGGGGTCGCTGGCGGATGCAGTCGGGCGGATCGTGCGCTCGACACCGGACGACCTCGGTCTCGTCGGCGCAGGGCGCACTGACACCGGGGTACACGCCTGGGGTCAGGTCGTCTCCTGCGCGCTTCCCGCTGAGACCGATCTCGGCGACCTCGCCCATCGCGTCAACCGCATGCTCGGTCCGTCAATCGCCGTGCGCGCCGCCGACTGGGCCGCCGACGACTTCCACGCCCGGTTCTCGGCAACGGCGCGGCACTATCGCTACCTCGTGTGGAACGCGCAGCACCCGAATCCGCTGCTCGCCGACCGCAGCTGGCACGTCCCGGCACCGCTCGCCCGGTGGGCGCTCGACGCGGCGTGCGATCCACTTCTCGGCGAGCACGACTTCTCGTCGTTCTGCCGGCGGCCGAAGGTGGAGGACGGCGAACCCGAGCCGACGCTCGTCCGTCGCGTCATCGATGCCCGATGGTCGATCGTCGACGAGCACCTCCTGCGCTTCGAGATCTCGGCCAACGCGTTCTGCCAGCAGATGGTGCGCAGCATCGTCGGCACCCTCGTCGACGTCGGTCGCGGCAAGTTGACGCCTGGCGAGATCCGCTCGATCATCGCCGCACACGACCGTTCGGCCGCCGGCACGGTGGCGCCGCCACACGGCCTCACCCTGTGGCAGGTCGACTACCCCGACGCCAGTTAGGAGGCGAGTCGATCAAGCACCACGGCGCCTTGTTTCGGTTGCGAAGCAGCCGAAACGCGATCGTGCCGCAGCGCAGAGGCCAGCTATCCGCGCGTCCTTGGGCCGGTTGGGACGGTCGGTGGGGCGCCGTAGGATAGCGAGGTTCCCGAAACGACCTGGACAGCGAGCATGCCCACGTACACACCCAAAGCCTCAGAGATCGAGCGCAGCTGGCACGTCGTCGACGCCGACGGTGTCGTGCTCGGTCGCCTGTGCACCGCCGTCGCCAGCATCCTGCGCGGCAAGCACAAGCCGACGTTCGCACCGCACATCGACACGGGCGACCACGTCATCATCGTCAACGCCAGCAAGGTCGTGCTCACCGCAGGCAAGGCCGATCGCGAGCGGGTCTACCGCCACAGCGGCTACCCCGGCGGCCTGAAGTCGAAGTCGTACGCCGAGCTGCTGGCGAAGAAGCCGGCCGACGCCGTGCGCAACAGCGTGAAGGGAATGCTGCCGAAGGGTCCGCTCGGACGCCAGATGCTCACGAAGCTGAAGGTCTACGAGGGTCCCCAGCACCCGCACCTGGCCCAGAACCCGCTCACGCTCGAGATCTGACGGAGACGACATGACCACCCCGCTCACGCAGACCACCGGCCGCCGCAAAGAAGCGATCGCTCGCGCTCGACTGCGCCCGGGTACCGGCGTCGTCACCGTCAACGGTCGTGCCTTCGATGACTACTTCCCGACGGCGACGCAGCGCATGGTCGTGTCCGAGCCGCTGCGCGTGAGCGAGGTCACCGAGGCCTACGACATCGACGCTGCGATCATCGGTGGGGGCTCGAGTGGTCAGGCCGGCGCGTTGCGCATGGCGATCGCCCGCTCGCTCGTCGAGCTCGATCCTGACCGCCGTGCGGCGCTCAAGCGGGCAGGGCTGCTCAGCCGTGACTCGCGTCGCAAGGAATCGAAGAAGTACGGCCTGAAGAAGGCCCGCAAGGCGCCGCAGTACACCAAGCGCTGACCGGACCGTGAGGTTCGGCACCGACGGCGTCCGCGGCGTCGCCAACACCGAGCTCGCCCCGTCCTACGCGCTCGCCCTCGGGCGCACCGCGGCTCGTGTGCTCGGCGTCCGACGCGCCGTCGTCGGCGGCGACACGCGTCGCTCCACGCCGATGTTCGAGCACGCGCTCGCAGCCGGGCTCGCCAGTGCGGGCGTCGACGTGACGCTCGTCGGTGTCGTGCCGACGCCCGTCGTCGCGTTCGAGGCGAGTCGTGACGACGCCACGCTCGGCGCCGTCGTGTCGGCGTCGCACAACGCGTTCACCGACAACGGCGTCAAGCTCTTCGCGCCCGGCGGGCACAAGCTCTCCGACGACGTCCAGGCCCGCATCGAGGCGTCGCTGCACGACGAGGGGTTCGGTGTCGCCGCCCCCGAAGCGGTCGGCACGATCCGGGTCGCCGACGACGGCGGTGAGCGACTCGACGACTATCGCAGGCACGTCCTCGCGGCGCTCGACGGACGGTCGCTGTCGGGACTCACCGTCGCTCTCGATGCGGCGAACGGCGCGGGTCATCGCATCGCGCCCGAGATCTTCACCGCCGCGGGTGCGTCCGTGATCGCCGTGCACGTCGATCCCGACGGGGCCAACATCAACGCCGGGTGCGGTGCGACGCAACCCGAGTCGCTCGCCGCGGCCGTGCGTGCGGAGGGGGCGGACATCGGTATCGCGCTCGACGGTGACGGCGATCGTTGCATCGCTGTCGATGCCGGCGGCGCCGTGGTCGACGGCGACCACATCCTCGCCATCTGCGCCACCGATCTGCGTGATCGTGGCGCGCTGCGCGCCGACACGGTCGTCGTCACGGTGATGACGAACCTCGGGTTCCGCCTCGCCATGGAGGACGCCGGCATCCGCGTCGTCGAGACGGCGGTCGGCGACCGCTACGTACTGGAGGCGCTCGAGCGGGAGTCCCTCTCGCTCGGCGGCGAGCAGAGCGGTCACGTCATCTTCCGCGACCGTTCGACGACGGGCGACGGCATCCTCACCGGACTCGTACTCGCCGACATCGTCGCACGATCGGGACGCCCGTTGAGCGAGCTGGCGGCCGAGGCGATGACGTCGCTCCCGCAGGTACTGGTCAACGTGGCGACCCCGCCGGCCGACGCCGCATCGACGGGTGCGCCGCATCGCGACTGGACGGCCGTACTGGCCGACGACATCGCCGCCGTCGAGGCCGAGCTCGGCGACCACGGCCGTGTGCTCGTGCGCCCGAGCGGCACGGAGCCCCTGGTGAGGGTGATGGTCGAGGCACCGACCGAGCAGGACGCCGAACGCGCCGCAGCACGCCTCGTGGCTGCGATCGACGACCGATCTCGTCTCGGCGAGCCTGCCCCGACCGACCAGTAGCCTGCACGCATGTGCGGCATCATCGGCATCCTGAGCCGTCCGAGCACGCGCTCGATCCCCGCCTCGGGTGAGCTCGTCGGGGGGCTCGAGCGTGCCCTCGACGCCCGTCCCGACGTCGCCGCGGTTGCCGACCGGGCGTTCGAGGTCGACCGGCTGCTGCGCGGAGTTCCCGGAGTGTTGGCGCTCTGTGGCGACCGTGATCTCGCCAGCGCGCTGACGGCGCGACTCGACCAGCTCGACGCCTTCGTGGAGGAACTCGATCGTGCCCTCGAGGAAAAGGGGCCCGACGACGAGATGTTCGACGCCGAGGCGGCGTCGTTGATCCGCTTGCGCGATGCGCTGTGGGCGCTGCGACGCGACCGCCTCCCCACCGCCCGTCGCGTCAACACGCTCGCCGAGGGCTCGCCGCGGCCATCGACCGTCGCCGGCTACCTCGCGGTGCAGCAGTCGCTCAGCGCGCTCGATCGGCTCGAGGTGAGGGGGCGTGACTCTGCCGGCGTGCACCTGTTCGTGTGGGGCCACGACATCGACGCCGGCGACCGTGAACTGATCGCCGATGTCGCCGAGCGTGACGATGCGCTGTTCCAGTCGCGGTCCGTGCGTCTCGCCGACGGCTGCCTGTCGTTCGTGTACAAGGCGGCGGCCGAGATCGGCGAGCTCGGTGACAACACGGTGGCGCTGCGTGCGGCGATCCACGGTGACGACCTGCTGCGGCGGGCGTTGCAGTCCGAGCAGGCCGCTGTGGCCATCCTCGGGCACACGCGCTGGGCGAGCGTCGGCGCCATCTCTGAACCCAACGCCCACCCCGTCAACAGCGACGAGGTCGACGCCGGCACGGGCGGCCGCACGGGCAGCGACACCGACGATGCGCCCTACGTCGTGGCCGCGCTCAACGGCGACGTCGACAACCACGTCGACCTCCGGGCCGAGCACGCGCTGCGCTTCGCCGTACCCATCACCACGGACGCGAAGGTGATCCCGGCACTCGTCGCCCGCCATATGCGCACGGTCGATCCGGCCACCGCGTTCCGCAGGGCCGTCGCCGGCTTCCACGGTTCGATCGCGATCGGCGCCGCAACCGCCTCGTCGCCCAACGAGCTGATGCTGGCGTTGCACGGCAGCGGGCAGGGCCTGTACATCGGGCTCGCCGAGGACCGCTACGTCGTGGCCAGCGAACCGTACGGTCTCGTCGAGGAGACGGCCGACTACGTGCGCCTCGACGGCGAGCACGGTGGCGAGGTCGTCGTGCTCGATGGCACGCTCGCCGGATCGCACGACGGCATCGCCCGCAGCACCTTCGACGGCGAGGTCAACCCCGTCACGCCCGACGACGTCGTGACCGCCGAGATCACGACTCGCGACATCGACCGCGGCTCGTCCCCGCACTTCTTGCTGAAGGAGATCACGGAGTCGCCCGAGAGCCTGCGCAAGACGCTGCGGGGCAAGATCGTCGATCACGACGGCCGGCTGCACAGCAGGGTCGGCGAGCGGACGTTGCCGAGCGCCATCGCCGATCGCCTGGCGACAGGTGCGATCCGGCGCATCCGGGTGATCGGCCAGGGCACGGCCGCGGTCGCCGGTCAGAGCATGGCGGCACTGCTCGACGAGCTCACCGATGGCGAGCTGGACGTCGACGCTGTCACGGCGACCGAGCTGTCGGGTTTCAGCCTGCGTCTCGACATGTCCGACACACTCGCCGTCGCCGTGAGCCAGAGCGGCACCACCACCGACACGAACCGCACCGTCGATCTGTTGCGGGCACGCGGCGCCGCCGTCATCGCCATCGTCAACCGTCGCGGGAGCGACCTCACCGACAAGGCCGACGGCGTCCTGTACACGAGCGACGGTCGCGACGTCGAGATGAGCGTCGCATCGACGAAGGCGTTCTACTCCCAGGTCGCCGCCGGAGCGCTGCTCGCCTGCGCGATCAGCGAAGCCGCCGGCACCGGCTCCGATGAGCGCCGCCATCGCCTCCTGTCGTCGCTACGCGATCTTCCCGCGGCGATGCGCACGGTGCTGTCGAACCGCCCTCGCGTCGCCGAGGCGGCACAGCGGTTCGCGCCGACGAAGCGCTACTGGGCCGTCGTCGGCAACGGACCCAACAAGGTCGCGGCGGAGGAGGTCAGGATCAAGCTCTCCGAGCTCTGCTACAAGTCCATCGCCTGCGACGTCACGGAAGACAAGAAACACATCGACCTGTCGTCCGAACCCCTCATCCTCGTCTGCGCCGCAGGACTCTCGGGTGGCACCGCGGCCGACGTCGTCAAGGAGGTCGCGATCTTCCGGGCGCACAAGGCGGTGCCGATCGTGATCGTCAACGAGGGCGAGCAGCGCTTCGACGCCGCGGCGACCATCACCGTGCCCGTCGTCGATCCTGCGCTCGGCTTCGTGCTGTCGGCGATGGTCGGGCACCTCTTCGGTTACGAGGCGGCGCTCGCCATCGACGAATCGGCGCGGCCGCTGCACTCTGCTCGCGAGATCGTGGAGCGGGCGGCGGCGGAGGGATCGTCGGGCGAGGCCGTCCTCGGACGCGTCAGCGCACGGATCCGCCCGATGGTCGACCAGTTCTTCGCCGGGATCCGGTCAGGACGCTTCGACGGACATCTCGAAGCGAGCTCGGCCGTTCGCCTCGCCTCGCTGATGCACACGATGCTCGACGACAGCCCGCTCGAGACGTACTCCACCGTGTCCGGCAAGGTGGCGACACCCGGCAACCTCCTCGACGACTTGATGAGTTCCCTCACACAGGCCATCGCGGAGCTCACCCGTCCGGTCGATGCCATCAAGCACCAGGCCAAGACCGTCACGGTCGGCATCTCGCGCAGCGACGAGGGCGTACTCGATCGCCCGCTCGTGCAGGCGGCGTTCCAGGCCGGTGCCGGTCGCGACCTGCTCACCTATCGCTGCATCAAGGTGCTCGCCGACCTCGACGCCGCCGTCGCCGAGGTCAAGGGCTTCACCCGCTACCGCGTCACGGGCAACTCGATCGAGGTCGTCGACCGGGGCGGTCTCGCACGCAACCTGCGCAGCAGGGTCGACACGAACGCCGCGCTCAAGGGCACGAAGCGCAGTGTCGCCAACGGGCGCGAGCTCGTCGTCGCCAGGGGCCGTCGCGACGGCAGGACGTTCATCCTCGTACCGGAGACGAAGGGGAGCGAGTGCACCGGCATCACGCTGCTGCACGTGCGGTTCCACGATCGGTTGCCGGCGGCGACGATGCGCACGGTCATGGCCGGCTACGACCGTCGCTACGACCGCCTCGTCGACTTCATCACCGAGACGGAGGGCGAGTTCGACGACTGCCGGCTCGCCGACGTGTCGGTCGAGGACCTCCTGATCGAGCCGATCGCAGGTCTCGCCGACACGTGGGTCAGCCCGTCGGGGTGATCGGCGTCGGCGTCGATGCGGTCGACATCGATCGCTTCGCCCGGTCGCTGGCGCGCACGCCGGGGATGCGCACGCGCCTGTTCACGGCGCAGGAGCTCGCCGACATCGCGCCGCGAGTCGACCCCGTCCCCGCGCTCGCCGCCCGCTTCGCCGCACGTGAGGCGACGATGAAGGCGCTCGGACTGGGCCTCGGGGCGTTCGGCTTCCACGACGTCTCGGTGGAGCGCCAGCCGTCGGGCCGTCCGACGCTCGTCGTGACCGGGCGGGCGCGCACGCTCGCCGACGAGGCGGGAGTGCAGGCGTGGCACCTGTCGCTCACCCACACCGCGACGGTCGCCATCGCCGTCGTGACCGCGAGCTGATCGCGACCCTGTTCGAGCAACCTGACGAGGTGTTCTGGCGCCCTTCGCGGGCCAGACTGACGCGATGACCCCGACGGCACCTCTCGCGCAGCTGCGCACCCGAGTGGGCGAGGCCGTGTTCAGCGCCGTCTCCGGACGGCAAGGTCCCGACGACCGCGCCCGGATCGTCGACACGCCGGGTCCACGATGGTTCGACGAGGGGAGCCCGATCACGATCGTGCACGCCGACTCGTCGATGTTCGCCGGCGGGCTGCGGGCCCTGCTGCTGCAGTCGCTGCACCCACTGGCGATGGCCGGAGTCGCCGAGCACAGCGACTACCGCCACGATCCGTGGGGTCGACTCGCACGCACGAGTTACTTCCTCGCGGCGACAACCTTCGGGTCCGCAGCGATCGCCGAACAGGCGGTCGCCACGGTTCGCGCCGTCCACGAGCGCGTGCAGGGCGTGGCGGGCGACGGCCGTCCCTACGCGGCGAGCGACCCGCACCTGTTGCGATGGGTGCACGTCGCAGAGGTCGACAGCTTCCTGCGCGCGCACCGCCGGTTCGGACGCGAACCGCTGACGGCGGAGGGGTACGACCACTACGTCGAGCAGATGGCGAGAATCGGGTCGGCCCTCGGCGCCGAGGAGCTGCCCACCACGTGCGCCGAGCTGGATGCAGCGATCCAGCGCTACCGGCCGGAGCTGCGCAGCACCCCAGAGGCTCGTCGCGCCGCACGATTCCTCATCCTGCAGCCACCGATGCCGGCAGTGGCGCGTGGCCCGTACCTTGCGCTCGCAGCAGCGGCGGCGTCGATGCTCCCGTGGTGGGCGCGCTG
>Ga0136627_1000176_pt1 | contig 21402 bp, 21 predicted proteins | sample AntDrymUQ4892206_2_FD_104652 | JGI IMG/M metagenome (GOLD analysis project Ga0136627, IMG submission 104652) | Polar desert sand microbial communities from Dry Valleys, Antarctica - metaG UQ489 (22.06) | ecosystem: Environmental > Terrestrial > Soil > Desert | place: Antarctica: Dry Valley... | reverse complement strand
TCCACGGGGGAGCTGAAGCAGGCGCTCGGCCCGGAGTACGAGCGCGAGGTCGTGCACCGCGACGACCTGGTCCTGCTCGGCTGAGCATGCATTCGCCGGTCCGCTGCTGTCGCGACCGACCTGCGACGTAAATCGTTGGAGCGTTTTCCCACACCGTCGGCCGTTCGTGTCGGAGACTGACCGTGCGGAGGCAACGTGAGTATCGACCGGCGTGCCCGATGAGGACAGAGGTGGAGCAGTTGAGCGGCGATCGCCGATTCTGGCACGTGACGATGACGTTCGCCGGTGACACCCACGAGCCCGACACCGTCAAGACAGCACTGGTGAGGTTCGCCGAGCAGCACGCGTTCCTGCACTCGCTGCGCTACTCCCGGGAGCGGGCGGAGGTCTCGTACTGGGAGGAGGCCGACGAGATGCATGATGCCGCTGCCATGGCGCTGCGGGTCTGGATGGAGCACCGTGACTCAGCCGGCCTGCCGCAGTGGGAGGTCGTCGGCCTCGAGGTGCTCGAACGTGACACCTTCAACCGGCGCGCACTGGACCACGGCGTGACCGGCCTGGGGCTGCGCAATCCCGAGCCCGTCCCGTTCTGACCCGCCAGCACCCCGGCTGAGATCCGACCTGCTGGTCACGCACCATCGCCCGCGTGACGGACAACTCGGATCTCGACGAGGTCACGTCTCTAGACTCGGACGTATGAATGATCCCGTGGCCGACACAGTGCACGAACTGGCCCGGCGCGCCCGCGTGGCCGCTCGCGTGCTCGCCGACACCGACCGCACGGCCAAGGACGCCGCGTTGCAGGCGATGGCCGATGCGCTGCTGTCCGATGCGCCGAGCATCCTGGCCGCCAACGCCGCCGACGTGCAGGCGGCCCGGGACGGCGGTACGCACGAGCACCTGGTCGACCGGCTCCAGCTGGACTCCACTCGCATGTCCGCGATGGCCGAGGGCACCCGGGAGATCGCCGGCCTGCCGGACCCGGTCGGTGAGGTCGTACGCGGCTCGACGCTGCCCAACGGCCTGCAGCTGCGCCAGCTCAGGGTCCCGTTCGGCGTCGTCGGCATCATCTACGAGGCCCGCCCCAACGTGACCGCCGACGCCGCGGCACTGTGCCTGAAGTCCGGCAACGCCGTGCTGCTGCGCGGGTCCGGCTCGGCCGCCCGTACGAACGCGAGCATCGTGCAGAGCCTGCGTTCGGCTGTGGAGTCGACCGGCCTGCCCGCGGACTCGGTCCAGGCCGTCGACGCCGCCGACCGGGCCTCGGCGGCACACCTGATGAGGGCCCGTGGGCTGGTGGACCTGGTGATCCCGCGCGGCGGTGCCGGGCTGATCCGTACCGTGGTCGAGGAGTCGACCGTGCCGGTGATCGAGACCGGGGTCGGCAACTGCCATGTCTACGTGGACGCCGCCGCCGACCTCGACATGGCCTTGGCCATCGTGCTGAACTCCAAGACCCACCGCACCAGCGTGTGCAACAGCGCGGAGTCGTTGCTGGTGCACGAGGCGGTCGCCAAGGACTTCCTCCCGGTGCTGGTGGACGCGCTGCAGTCCGCGGGTGTGACCATCCACGGGGACGCGGCCTTCCAGGATGCCTCGGAGCACGTGCTGTCCGCGACCGAGGAGGACTTCGCCACCGAGTACCTCTCGTGGGACATCTCGGCCGCGGTCGTGAGCTCGCTCGACGACGCCGTCGAGCACATCCGGACGTACTCCTCCGGGCACACCGAGGCGATCGTCACCGGTTCCCTGTCCGCGGCCCGGCAGTTCGCACGGCAGGTCGATGCGGCTGCCGTCATGGTCAACGCCTCCACCCGGTTCACCGACGGTGCGCAGTTCGGCTTCGGGGCCGAAATCGGCATCTCCACCCAGAAGCTGCACGCACGAGGACCCATGGGGTTGCCGGAGCTGACCACCACGACGTACGTGATGTCGGGATCCGGCCACGTGCGCTGAGCAACGCCGCGCCGGGATAGCCTGTCCCTCATGAACGCCCTCTACCTGGCCGCCGAGGAGACCGCGGAGCACGGCGACCCGGCCGTCCACCCGATTCTCGTCGGGGTGATCGCCTTCGGCCTCCTCATGGCCCTGCTGCTCTTCACCCTCGGGTACGGCAAGGGACGCCCCCACTCCTGATGGGTCACCAGTGATGGCAGGGCGGCGGCGCCGGGTCGGAGTTATGGGTGGCACCTTCGACCCCGTGCACCACGGCCACCTCGTCGCTGCCAGCGAGGTGCAGGCGTGGTTCGACCTCGACGAGGTGGTCTTCGTGCCGACGGGGCAACCGTGGCAGAAGGTGGGCCGGACGGTCTCCAGCGCCGAGGACCGCTACCTCATGACGGTGATCGCAACCGCGTCCAACCCGCGGTTCACGGTGTCCCGGGTGGACATCGACCGGGGGGGCCCGACGTACACCATCGACACCCTGCGTGACCTGGGCGGCCGGTTCGATGACAACGACCTCTACTTCATCACCGGTGCCGACGCACTGGCTCGGATCCTGACATGGCGTGACCACGGCGAGATCTTCGAGCTTGCTCACTTCGTCGGGTGCACGAGACCCGGACACGCCATCAATGACTCGACGCTGGACGGTCTGCCGCACGACCGGGTGAGCATCGTGGAGATCCCGGCGCTGGCGATCTCCTCGACGGACTGTCGCGCCCGGGTCGATCGTGGCGAGCCGGTCTGGTACCTCGTGCCCGACGGCGTCGTCCAGTACATCGCCAAGCACCGGCTCTATACCTCCACCGCGACCCCCGCCATCGAAGGAACTGCATGACCGCGACCTCCCAGGCCCACGAGCTGACCACACTCGCCGCGCAGGCGGCCTCGGACAAGCTGGCCGATGACATCGTGGCCTTCGACGTCTCCGACAGGCTCGCCATCACCGATGTCTTCCTCATCTGCTCGGCCTCCAACGACCGGCAGGTACGCGCCATCGTCGATGCCGTCGAAGAGGCGCTGCGTACGGCTGGAGAGCGCCCGGTCCGTCGGGAGGGTCACCGCGAGGGACGGTGGGTGCTGCTCGACTACGTCGAGATCGTGGTCCATGTCCAGCACGAGGAGGAGCGCTTGTTCTACGCCCTGGACCGCATCTGGCGCGACTGCCCCCAAATCGAGCTGCCAGCGTCCGTGGCCGGCGGCCGCCCGGCTGATGCCGGCGCGTGAGTCTGCGTCAGCTCGTCCTGTGGCGGCACGGCCGTACCGCCTGGAACGCCTCTGGACGCATCCAGGGCCAGACCGACGTGCCGCTGGACGACGTCGGTCGCGCGCAGGCGCGTGACGCAGCAGCCCGGCTCGCCTCGCTGAGTCCGACATTCATCGTCAGCAGCGACCTGTCGCGTGCCGCGGACACGGCCGAGGCGCTCGCTGAGCTGGTCGCGCTCTCGGTGACACGTGATCCACGGCTGCGTGAGATGGCCTTCGGCATCCGCGAGGGACTCACCCACGAGCAGACGTTCGAGCAGCACCCCGAGGCGATGGCCGCCTTCGTGGCCGAGCCGTCGACCCTGTTGCCAGGAGCCGAGTCGTACGCCCAGGTGGGTCGGCGGGTCGCCGCCTCGATCCGCGACAGCTGCGCCCGACTCGAACCGGGCCAGACCGGCGTGCTCGTGGGACACGGAGCGGCCATGCGAGTCGGGATCTGTGCCTTCCTGGCGGTGCCGGAGCAGATCTGGTTCCGCTTCGGTGGCTTCTCCAACTGCTCGTGGGCGGTCCTTGCGGACCGCCGTCGGGGGTGGTGCATCACCGAGTGGAACGCCGGCTCGCTCCCCGAACCGGTGCTGTCCGACGACGAGCGTGACAACGCGTAGTCAGATTTCGTGCGCCGGGATGCCGGCGCTATGCTGGGTGCCGCTTCACCAGGTGTTCACCCGCACCGGTCAAGGGGCTTTGGCGCAGTTGGTAGCGCGCTTCCATGGCATGGAAGAGGTCAGGGGTTCGAATCCCCTAAGCTCCACCAGACCACAGGCCCTTCCAGAGCCACAGCAGCCGCCCGCCTCCGCCTCCTCTCTGACGATGCACCACCGGCTGTCGTCAACCAGATGGTTGACAACAATCTGCCCTCGGTCGTACTGTCGTTCCCAACCAATCGGTTGAGTACGACGGCAGGAGACGTACTGTGACAGGCGATCCGCTCTCCCGGGTATTCGCGGCCCTCGCAGACCCGACTCGCCGCGACATCGTCGCCCGGCTCTCGATCGGCGACGCCACGGTCGGTCACCTGGCCGAGCCCTACGGCGTCTCGGTCCAGGCCGTCTCCAAGCACCTCAAGGTGCTGGAGGACGCCGGATTGGTGAGCCGCAGCCGGGATGCCCAGCGCCGGCCCTGCCACCTCGAAGCAGAGACCTTCGAGCTGATGACGAAGTGGATCGAGCGGTACCGCTTGCAGGCCGAGGAACGCTTCGGCCGCCTCGACGCCGTGCTCGCGGCCATGGACGACCAGCACACGCACCACCACCACCACCACCACCACCGAGGAGCGGCATCATGACCCCCATCACGACGAACGAGACCCGGATCGAGGCCGACCCCGATCTGCGGTCCGCATCATTCGCGACTTCGACGCAGCTGCCGGCCGGGTCTATCGGGCGTGGACCGACCCGCACCTGGTCGCGCAATGGCTGGGCCCGAAGAGCACCACCACCCAGATCGACACGTGGGACGCGCGTACCGGAGGCAGCTACCGCTACTCGACCTGGTGCGAGGGCGAGCAGCTCGCCAGCTTCTACGGCTCCTTCCACGAGCTGCGACCCGACGAGCGGCTGGTGCAGACGTTCACGTACGAGGGTTATCCCGACGGCGTCTGCCTCGAGACCATGACCTTCGAGGACCTCGGCGACGGCCGCACACGGGTCACCGGGCTCTCCGTCGTCGACACGATGGAGGCCCGCGACATGATGATCGCCAGCGGGATGGAGGCCGGCGTGGTCGAGGGTTACCAGAAGCTCGACGGCCTCCTTGCGGAGGAGTGACGCGCGCGGAGTCTCTGGCAGCGGTGGGGGTCAGCCCGCCCAGAGCAGTGGCACCCCCGCTGCGCGGCACCGCGCGGCGACGTCACCGGAGGAGCCGCCTGGACGGTCAGCTTGGTGGCGTCAGCGAGGACGGCGACCTGTCCGGACCGTGCCGCGACCCGCTCCTTGACCACGGTCTCCTCCAGTGTCGGTTCGCCGACCCCGCGGGCCGGGTCCACCGCGTCGGCGCCGAGGAACGCGTGCTCGAAGGAGAGCCGCTCGAGCGCGAGGTCGGTCAGCGGTCCGATCAGCCCGTGGCTCATCCGACGTACCCGTCCCCCCAGCAGCACCACGTCAACCCCCTCGGCGTCGGCCAGCGCTACCGCCGTCTCCAGGCCTCGGGTGACGACCGTGAGCCCCGCATGGGCCGGTGAGGTCGCCAGTCGTCGCGCGAGGGCGCCGCAGGTGGTACCGGCGTCGATGAAGACGGTGCCGGAGGTCGGCACCATCTCCAGCGCCGCGGTGGCGATCGCGGCCTTCGCGGCGCGGGCCAGCTTCGTGCTCTCTGCGATGTGCCGCTCGTGGAACGCCTCGCGCGCCAGTGCCCCACCGTACGTCCGTGCGATCTGTCCCGTCGAGGTCAACCTGGCGAGGTCACGGCGCACCGTCGACGGCGACACGGCGAGCCGGCCGGCGAGCTCCTCGACCTGGGTCACGCCGTCGCGCAGCAGCGTCAGCAGGGCGGTGTGCCGCTCGCGAGTACCGCGTCTGGTCGTGCCGGTCATGCGAACACGGCGTCAGCCGCCGTACGCCCGGCGGATCTGGGGGACGTACGGGCTGTACTCCACGCCCGCCAGGTAGGCCGAGAGCATCGTGCCGTGGTCGGCCTTGCCGCTGCCGGCGATGTCGAACGCCGTGCCGTGGTCGACCGACGTACGCAGGATCGGCAGTCCCACCGTGACCGAGATGGTGCCGTCGAAGTCGAAGGTCTTGGCCGCGATGTGCCCCTGGTCGTGGTACAGCGACAACACGCCGTCGAAACGCCCGGTGAGACCCTGGTGGAACACCGAGTCGGCCGGGATCGGGCCGGCTACCTCGAGACCCTCGGCGCGGGCGTCCTCGCAGCCCGGCGCGATGTGCTCGATCTCCTCGTCGCCGAAGGCGCCGTTCTCACCACCGTGCGGGTTGAGTGCCGCCACCGCGAGCCGGGGCTGCTCGGTCCCGAACACCTTCAGCGCGGTCAGCGCCTCGCGCACCGAGTGGGTGATGCGCTGCCGGGTCAGCTGGTCGAGGGCCTTGCGCAGAGACATGTGCCGAGTGGCGAAGAAGATGCGCAGGTGGTGCGGTCGGCCGTCCTCGCCGACCCCGTTGCGGACCACGAACATGGTGTCCTGGCGAGTCACGCCGGTGAGCTCGCCGAGCATCTCGGTGTGCCCGAGGTGCTTGCTCCCGGTGGCCCAGATCGCCTCCTTGTTGATGGGCCCCGTCACGATGCCGTCGACCCGGCCGTCCATCGCGGCCCTCGTGGCGACCTCGATGGCCGTGACCGCGGCCTGACCGGCCCGCTTGTCGACGGCACCCCACTGCGGCAGTTCCCCTCCCAGCACGCCGATGTCCACGACGTCGATGACGCCCTCACCGGCCGGCTCGCTCGAGAAGTCGTCGAGCTCGCGGACCTCGACGTCGAGCCCGGCGGCACGGACGCCGCGGCGGAGCGCTTCGGCGTCGCCGACAGCCACGCCGTGGTGTGCATCGTCACCGGCCGTCGCGGCCAGCGTCATGGCGGTGATCTCGGGGCCAATACCGGCCGGGTCGCCGAGGGTCACGGCGAGAACGGGGTGAGTCATGGGCGTCTCCTTGGAGGACGAGGCGGTCATCAGGTGGTCTCGCGGGACTGGGCGGGCTGGACGCGGCGGCGGCGGCCGTCGGCGGTGATCATCGCGACCGTGCCCGACCCCTGCGCGACCCGCACCACCGAGGCGATGATGAACGGCACCATGACCCCCGGCAGGCTGATCGCCGCGACCGCCGCGGCGAGCTCGTCTCCGACGCCGGAGTCACGCAGCACCTGGCCGAGTGCGCCGCCGGCGCCGGTGATCAGGATGATGAGGCCCGCCGACGCCGCGGCCTCGGACAGCCAACCGCCGACCTGGGTCTTGGAGACCCAGCGGGGCAGCAGGCCGTAGACCGCGAGCACGATGCCGATGAGCAGCGCGACGACCGGGTTGCCGACGAAGGCGAGGGCTGCGACCAGGGTGGAGGGCTCGTACGGGTCCTCGGGACCCAGTGCGCCCTGGGAGTTGCGCTCGATCGCCGTCGCCGCGGTGTTGAGCACGATGAGTAGCAGCGGGACCAGGAGCGGAAGCGAAGCCATCCAGGCGGACACGCGGTGCGGCGGCTCATCTGCCGGCGGGGGTCCGAGCGCCTCGGCTGGGTCGCGTTCCTCCGGCTGGTCCTCGCGAACCGGATCCGTACCGGTTCCGGTTCCGGTTCCGGCCCCGGACCCGGCGCTCGCGGTCGCCGTCCCGTGACCGCCGACCGACACGGTGCCGTACACCGCCTCGCGGATCTCCGGCGACACCTCGTCCTCGAGCTTGGACCCATCCAGGTCGCGTACAGGATCACGATCGGCAGCAGGAGCACCGAGAAGACGAGCCCGACCAGGATCAGCCCACCCAGGATCGCACCGAGGATCCCTGCGACGCCCAGCGGGCCCGGTGTCGGCGGCACCAGGTGGTGGGTCAGCGTCATGCCGCAGCCGAGCGCGAGTGCCAGCGTGACGTAGCCGGCGCGCTTGCGGCGGGCGATCGAGCGGGCCAGCGGGTTTCATGATCACGTAGCCGGAGTCGCAGAACACCGGGATGGAGACCAGCGCACCGGTCCCGCCCATCGCCCACGACTCACGGCCCTTGCCGAGGGCCCGGACGAACGCCCGGGCCAGCGCGTCGGCTGCCCCGGAGACCTCGAGGATCTTGCCGACCCCGACCCCGACCCCGACCCCGACGCCGAGCCCGATCACGATGCCGATGGCGCCGAGGGTGGTGCCGAATCCGGTGGTGATGGAGGCGAGCGTGGTCGCCGACGACCCGGCGATCGAGCCGGTGATGATGGCGGCCATCAGCAGTCCCACGAAGGCATCGAGCCGGGTGAACAGCACGATCACCAGGATGCTGGCGATACCGATGACGAGGGCAGCCAGGAGTTGCAGGTCCATGGTGGGTCCTTTGGGTGTCCGGGAGCGTGAGCCGGAGCACTCTGCCATCTCGTACTGCACAGGTCCGGCTCAGCTTTCCCGCGGCAGCGGATCACGAACGCGTGATCCCGACCACCGCACGGCTCAGTAGACCGTCACGACGGGTCTCGGCGCGGACGGCACCACCAGCAGCTTCATGCCCGCCTCCCGTGGCGTCCGGTCGGCCTTGCGGTGGTTGCAGCGGAGACAGGCAGCGACGCAGTTCTCCCAGGTCAGTGGCCCACCGCGGCTGCGCGGCACGATGTGGTCCACGGTCTCGGCAGGACCCCGGCAGTAGGCGCAACGGCGGTCGCGCGCCTTCACCGCCCGCTTGGTGCAGCGCGGCACGCCCTGGTGGATCCAGCGCATCACCACGTAGCGGACCAGGCGCAGCACCCGCGGCACGACGTACGGCCCGATCGTCGCCTCGCCCGACTCCTCCACCACCGCCACCTGACGCACCAGCATACGGATCGCGTGCGGGACCGACACGCGGTGCAGCGGCTCATAGCTGGCGTTGAGGACGAGCACGTGATCGACCACGGTGCGCATCCCTTCGGCTGGTCGGGCAGACGGGATCAGTCTGCTCGATCCGGTCCCGGCCGAGAAGGGCTTTTGGCCAGAGTCAGCCGGTGATGCGGGCCAGCGTGCGAATGACGGTTCCGTACCCAGGCGCTCGCTGCCCACACCCCCTCGGTGGCGCATCGGTTGGACCAGGGTGTACCGTCCGGCGTTAGGCAAGGCAACCCTTGGTGTCCGACCCGGGCTCCGGAGCACGAAGGACGTCGACATGTTCGTCGCGAACTACCTGATCGGCCTGCGGGAGGGTCTCGAGGCGGCACTCGTCGTCAGCATCCTGGTGGCTTATCTCGTGAAGTCCGGGCGTCGGGACCTGTTGCCGCAGATCTGGGCCGGCGTGGGCGTCGCCGTCGTCGTGTCGTTGAGCTTCGGCGCGCTGTTGACGTACGGGCCCAACGGCCTCACGTTTCGTGCCCAGGAGGCCATCGGCGGCTCGCTGTCCATCGTGGCCGTCGGCCTGGTGACCTGGATGATCCTGTGGATGGCGTGCACCGCTCGGCACCACAAGTCCGAGCTCGAGGGCCGGCTCGGTGCCGCGGTCGCGACCGGTCGGTACGCCGTGCTGGTCATGGCACTGTTCGCGGTCGGGAGGGAGGGCCTCGAGACGGCGCTCTTCCTGTGGTCGACGACGCAGCAGGCGACCTCGACCACGGTGCCGATCGCGGGCGCGGGGATCGGTATTGCCACGTCGGTCGCGCTCGGCTGGCTGATCTACCGCGGGGCGGTGCGGCTCAACCTGCGTACCTTCTTCGCCTGGACCGGTGCGTTCCTGGTGCTGGTGGCCGGCGGGGTCCTCGCTTACGGCATCCACGACCTGCAGGAGGCACGACTCCTGCCGGGGCTGTCCGACCTCGCCTTCGACGTCTCGGCCGCGGTGCCTCCCACCAGCTGGTACGGAACCCTGCTCAAGGGTGTCTTCAACTTCTCCCCGGCCACGACCACGCTCGAGCTGCTCGCCTGGGTGCTGTACGTGGTGCCCGTCATGTACATCTTTGTTCGCATCGTGCGCGGCCAGGCGCCCCGGCCGGCCGTCTCGGCACCCGTCACCTCTGTTGGAGGAAACCGATGACCCGACGACCGCTGGCGGTGTCGGCAGCCGTGCTGCTGACCCTGTCCGTCGCCGCCTGCACCGACAACTCTGCGACGTCCGCCGACGGGGACGGGGCACTGAGCGTCGAGTCGACTGCCGACGCCTGCGAGGTGTCCGCGGCACAAGCGCCGTCGGGCACCCTGACGTTCTCGGTGACCAACAGCGGGGACGACGTTACCGAGTTCTACCTGCTCGGCGAGGACGGCCTGCGGATCATCTCCGAGGTCGAGAACATCGGTCCTGGGCTGACGCGCGACCTGGTCGTGCAGGCCGGCCCGGGCAAGTACTTCACTGCCTGCAAGCCCGGCATGGTTGGTGAGGGCATCCGGCACGCGTTCACCGTGACGGACTCCGGTGCCGAGGTCGGGCCCAGCGGCGCGGTCGGCGAGCAGCTCGCCGCGGCGGAGGAGTCCTACGTCGCCTACGTCAAGGACCAGGCCGGCACGCTGGTCGCAAAGACCGAGGAGTTCGCCGAGCTGTACACCTCCGGAGACGACGCCGCTGCACGCGCTGCCTACGCACCGACGCGTGTGCACTGGGAGCGGATCGAGCCCGTCGCCGAGAGCTTCGGCGACCTCGACCCGCTGCTCGACCTGCGGGAGGCCGACCTGGAGGCTGGCCAGGAATGGAGTGGCTGGCACTACATCGAGAAGGATCTCTGGCCGCCGGCGTCCGGCTACACCGCGCTCAGCCAGGCCGAGCGGGAAGCGGCCGCGGCCGACCTCGTCGACAACACCCGGCGACTGGTCGAGCAGGTCAACGCCGCCGACTTCTCCTTCGAGGCGTTCCAGATCGGCAACGGCTCCAAGGAGCTGCTCGACGAGATCGCCTCGGGCAAGGTCACCGGTGAGGAGGAGATCTGGTCGCACACCGACCTGTGGGACTTCCAGGCCAACGTCGACGGTGCCTACGTCGCCTTCGAGGTGCTGCGCGACGTGGCGCAGACGGAGGACCCGGCGCTCGTCGAGACGCTGGAGACCCGGTTCGCCGACCTCGAGTCACTGCTGGCGGAGCAGGGCAGCTACCAGGAGGGCTTCACGTCGTACGAGGACCTGAGCGACGTCGAGGTGCGCGAGCTCGCCGCTGCCGTCGACGCGGTGGGTGAGCCGTTGTCGAACCTCACTGCTACCGTCACCGACGCGGCCTGAGATGCACACCGGCGGGAGCGGGTTCTCGCGCCGTCGGCTGCTCGGGCTGGCCGCCGGCGGTGCCGTCGCGGCAGGCGGGACCGCGGGCGGCTTCGTGCTGGGGCGCGAGACGGGGCCCGCTGTGGCTGCGTCCGCGGTCGACACCTACCCGTTCCTCGGGGTGCACCAGGCGGGCATCATCACCCCGGCGCAGGGGCGCATGCACACGGCAGCCTTCGACGTGACCAGCGACTCCGTCGACGACCTGGTCTCGCTGCTGCGCCGCTGGACGGCCATGGCGGCACGGCTGACCCAGGGGGACCCGGCCGGCGAGTACGGACCCGCGTCCGGACCGTACGACGCGCCGCCGGACGACACCGGGGAGGCCATGGGGCTGTCACCGAGCGGACTGACGCTCACCTTCGGCTTCGGCCGCTCGATCTTCGTCTCCGACGGTGCGGACCGCTTCGGACTCGCCGACCGGCTGCCGGCTGCGTTCGTGGAGCTGCCGCACTTCCCCCAGGACGCGCTCGAGCCGGCCCGCTGTGGCGGCGACCTGATCGTGCAGGCTTGTGCGGACGACCCGCAGGTCGCCGTCCACGCGATCCGCAACCTGTCCCGCACCGCCTTCGGCACGGCCACGATCCGCTGGAGCCAGCTCGGGTACGGCCGCACGTCGTCGACGTCGCGGACCCAGGAGACGCCGCGCAACCTGTTCGGCTTCAAGGACGGCACCGCCAACGTCATGGCCGAGGACTCCGACCTGTTGGCCGAGCACGTCTGGGTCCGTGCCGCCGATGCGGAGCCCGACGCCGGCAGCTCGGACTGGATGACGGGCGGTTCCTACCTCGCCGCCCGGCGGATCCGGATGATCGTCGAGACCTGGGACCGTACTTCGCTGGGCGAGCAGGAGGCCATCGTCGGTCGTACCAAGGGCGAGGGCGCACCGCTCAGCGGGGGCACCGAGTCCAGCGAGCCCGACTTCGCGCTGGCCGGGCGCGGCGACGTCCCGCTGATCGCGCCGCGGTCGCACCTGCGGCTCGCGCACCCGTCCTCGCACGGCGGAGCGATGATGCTGCGCCGCGGCTACAACTACACCGATGGCAGTGACGAGCTGGGACGGCTCGACGCCGGCTTGTTCTTCGTGGCGTTCGTCCGCGACCCGCGTACTCACTACATACCGGTCCAGAACACGCTGTCGCGCGAGGACGTGATGATGGAGTACCTCCGCCACACCGGTTCCGGTCTGTTCGCGGTCCCACCGGGTGTGCCCGAGGGGTCACGACTGGATGCCGACGACGGGGCGTTCGTCGGTGCGGCGCTGTTCAGGCGCACTTCATCAGCGTGAAGACAGCCGGCGTCCACGTGTCCAACATCCTGCGCAAGCTCGGTGTGGCGCACCGCGAGGAGGCGGCTCGGGGTCGTGCACCGGCTCGGACTCAGCCACCACTGACCACATGCCCTCGCCCTCACCGCTCGCCGACGTCGCTGACCCGGACCACCGCAGCGCCCACCTCGTCGGACGCCTCGAGGTCCACCTCGGCGCTGATTCCCCAGTCGTGGTGGCCCTCGGGGTCGTTGAAGATCTGACGGACATCCCAGACCTGAGTCTGCTCGTCGATGACCAGGAGTCCTGGTCCGCGAGCGGTGGGACTGTGATCGAGGGTCGCGTGCTCCTCGTAGTACGCCTCCATCGCCTCCTGCCAAGCCTGCGCGTCCCAGCCTGCGTGCGCGTCCAGGTCGCCGAGCTCGGTCCACCGCTTGCGAGCAGCGAGCTCCACCCGGCGGAACATCGCGTTGCGCACCAGCACCCGGAAGGCGCGGCCGTTGGCGGTCACCGGCTTGGGCTGGTCGTCGATCGGCGTGCCGACCTCGAGCGCGTAGTCGGCGCCGGCCGCGAGCCGCTCCCACTCGTCGAGCAGGCTGGAGTCGACCTGGCGGACCAGCTCGCCGAGCCACGCCGTGAGGTCGACGAGCTCCTCGACCTGGGCGGTGTCGGGGATGGTCTGCCGCAATGCCCGGTAGGCGTCGGTGAGGTAGCGCAGCACCATGCCCTCGGTGCGTGCGAGCTGGTAGTAGCTGACGTACTCGGTGAAGGTCATGGCCCGCTCGAACATGTCCCGGACGACGGTCTTCGGGCGCAGCTGGTGGTCCGCGACCCACGGGTGGCCCTTGCGGTAGGTCGCGAAGGCGCCGAACAACAGGTCGGCGAGCGGTTGCGGGTGCTCCACCTCCTCCAGCAGCTCCATGCGCTCGTCGTACTCGATGCCCTCGGACTTCATCGCGGCGACGGCCTCACCCCGGGCCTTGGAGCGCTGCGCCGAGATGATCGTGCGCGGGTCCTCGAGCGTGGCCTCGACCACGGAGACCATGTCCAGTGCGTACGTCGGGCTCTGCTTGTCGAGCAGGTCGAAAGCCGCGACGGCGAACGGCGACAGCGGCTGGTTGAGTGCGAAGTGCTGGCCGAGCTCCACCGTCAGCTCGAAGCGCCGACCGTCCACGTCGGGCGCGACGAGCGGGTGCACGACGCCGCCGGCGAGCAGGGCCCGGTAGATCGCGACCGCCTCGCGCACGTGCCTGGTCTGCTGCGAGCGGCTCTGGTGGTTGTCGGTGAGCAGGGCGCGCATCGCCTCGAAGGCGTCTCCCCGACGCTGGACGACGTTGAGCAGCATGGAGTGACTGACCGTGAAGTTGCTGGCCAGCGGTTCGGGTTCGGCGGTGGTGAGGCGCTCGTACGTCGGCTCACCCCAGCCGACCGAGCCCTCCGGCGGCTTCTTGCGTACCACCTTGCGGCGCTTCCTGGGGTCGTCGCCGGCCTTGGCGAGCGCCTTCTGGTTCTCGACGACGTGCTCGGGGGCCTGCACGACGACACGGCCCATCGTGTCGAAGCCGGCGCGTCCGGCCCGGCCCGCGATCTGGTGGAACTCCCGCGCGCGCAGCAGTCGGGTGCTCACGCCGTCGTACTTGCTCAGCCCGGTGAACAGGACGGTACGGATCGGCACGTTGATGCCCACGCCGAGGGTGTCGGTACCGCAGATGACCTTGAGCAACCCTTGCTGCGTAAGCGTCTCCACCAGTCGTCGGTAGCGCGGGAGCATGCCGGCGTGGTGCACGCCGATGCCCATCCGGACCAGACGGGACAGCACCTTGCCGAAGCCGGAGGTGAAGCGGAATGCACCGATGGTTTCGGCGATCGCATCCTTCTCCGCCCGGGTGCAGACGTTGATGCTGGACAGTGCCTGCGCCCGCTCCAGGGCTGAGGCCTGGGTGAAGTGCACGATGTAGACCGGTGCCTGGTGGGTGCTCAGCAGCTCCTCGATCGTCTCCTGCACCGGCGTCGTGACGTACTCGAAGGTGAGGGGGACCGGACGCTCGGCGTGGGTCACAGTCGCGGTGGGACGTCCGGTGCGCCGGGTGAGGTCGTCGGCGAAGCGGGTCGTGTCACCCAGGGTGGCCGACATCAGCACGAACTGCGCCTGGGGGAGCTCAAGCAGCGGCACCTGCCACGCCCAGCCTCGGTCCGGCTCGCCGTAGAAGTGGAACTCATCCATCACCACCAGACCGATGTCGGCGTGGCGGCCCTCGCGCAGCGCGATGTTGGCCAGGACCTCGGCCGTGGCGCAGACGATCGGCGCGTCGGGGTTGACGCTCGCATCGCCGGTGAGCATGCCCACGTTGTCGGCGCCGAACAGGTCGCACAGGGCGAAGAACTTCTCACTCACCAAAGCCTTGATCGGCGCCGTGTAGAAGCTGCACCGATCCTGGCTCAGCGCCGCGAAGTGGGCCGCGGTGGCGACCAGGCTCTTGCCCGACCCGGTGGGGGTCCCGATGATCACGTTGGACCCGGACACGATCTCGATCACGGCCTCGGTCTGCGCCGGGTACATCTGCAGGCCGGTGCCCTGCGCCCAGTCGCTGAAGGCGTCGAACAGGTTGTCGGCATCGGGCCGGTCGGGTACGTGATCGATCAGCGCCATGGTGGGTTCATCGTAGGTGCGGGCCAATGCGTTCGGTTGTCCTCGCGTCAGGGGGCCAGCGAGAACTTCAGCACCGCGTCGGGACCGAGGTCCTGGTCGCGGACCCGTCGCGCTGCGGTCGCACGCGTGCAGTCACCGTCGCTGTCGCACAGCGTCACCGCTGCCCGGCGGCGGGCCTGTGCGCTGAGCACGAGAGAGTTGCGACGGTCGAAGCCGACCGACCCGAACAGACCCGTGCGGTAGGTGTGCAGCAGGGCGCCATCCGTCTGGCGCAGGTAGACCGAGGACGCGCCGAGGCCGTCGGCCTCGATGTCGTACGTGATCATGAACGAACCGTACCTGGACACCGCAGCCGGCTTGTAGTCGCACGAGTACCACGTCGTCACCGACGGGTCGCTCAGCCTCGCGTAGCGCAGACAGCTGCCGTCGTAGCCGTCCTCGTCGTCCACGGCCAGCACCAGGGTGTCGGTGTCGCGGTCGGCGAACCAGGTGCTGCGATTGGCCAACGAAGGTCGGTGCGGGTGAGCCTCCGTCCGGTGACAGTGCTGTAGGTGGCGAGCCGGACACGATCACGGCATTGCCTTCCCGTCCGAGCACCTGCAATCGCTTCGGCAGGTCGGTACGGACGGCACGCTTGCCGACGTGGATGGTTGAACCGATGGTGTAGAGCGCCCGGGGCTTGCGGCCCTTGCGCAGTTCGCCAGGCAGGATGAAGTCACGCTCAGCCTTCGGCTCACTGATGGTGGACGCCTGGGTCCGGTCCTCCGGCGCCGCTGTGGCGCCGCGACGCCGCCCAGCAGCAGCCCGGTCGTCGCAACGACGGAGCCGGCGGTGCGGGCGATGGAGTACGCGTTCCTCATGCAATCCTCCGTCAACGAAATGGGTAGGTGTGTCCACGGTAGGACGTGATCGAGCCGCAGGGCGTTGCACAGCATGGCGAAGAACCGAACCTTGTCCGTCGCCCGCATGCCACAGCCGTGCCACGCTTACCTGCGTGACTGACTTCGCACTCGGCCTGGCAGCCCTCGGCCGCCCCGCGTACATCAATGTCGGCCGCGACGCAGCGCTCCCAGCACAGCGCACCGTCGGCGCCATGCGGGACAACTGCCACCAGGTGCTCGACGCCGCGTACGCCGGGGGCGTCCGTCGCGTCGACGCTGCGAGGTCGTACGGACTCAGCGAGCAGTTCCTCGGCGAGTGGCTGGACGCCCGTGGACACACCGACGTCGTGGTCTCTAGCAAGTGGGGCTACGCCTACGTCGCCGACTGGCGCTGCGACGTCGACGTGCACGAGGTGAAGGAGCACAGCCTCGAGCGTTTCAGCAGTCAGTGGCAGGAGTCGGGTGGGTTTCTCGGTGACCGGATCGCGCTGTACCAGGTGCACTCCCTGACCTTCGACAGCCCGCTGTTCGACGACACCGGGTTGCTCGACGCCCTGGCGCACCTGCGCGACAGGGGGGTGCGGCTCGGCTTCTCGACCAGCGGACCACGCCAGGCCGACACCATCCGGCGCGGGCTCGACCTCGTACGCGGTGAGCGGCTGTTCGACGCGGTGCAGGCGACCTGGAACGTGTACGAGCGCTCTGCCGGTCCGGCACTGGAGGAGGTTCACGAGGCGGGGCTCCAGGTGCTCGTCAAGGAGTCGCTCGCGAACGGCCTGCTCGCGGCGCAGCCTCCGCTCGAGGTCGCGGCGCTCGCAGCCGAGCAGGCAGTCGGACCCGACGCCGTCGCCGTGGCGTTCGTCGCTGCCCAGCACTGGGCCGACTCGGTGCTGATCGGTGCAGCGGACGTGCAGCAGCTGCGCGCCAATCTCACCGCCCGACGGGTGCGAGTCGCTGCCGATGCGTTCCCCGAACTGGTGACGGGCCCCGAGGCGTACTGGGAACAGCGGGGCCGGCTCCGCTGGCGGTAGAGAAACGGCGAGAAACGCTCGGCGTGTCGCGCAACCTCTCTACCCCCAGCGGGGCGGGAACGTACGTTGAACCGATGCAGCCCACCGCCCCGGCCGCCGCTGGCCTCGCCGCCTTCGGCCACGAGCTGCTCGGGCAGCTGTCCACGCGCCACCCGGGGACGAACCTCGTCGTGTCACCGGCAAGCATCGCGACGTGCTTCGCGATGCTGCGCCCTGGCGCCGGTGGCGAGACCGGAAGGCAGATCGATGCGACCCTGCACTTCCCAGACGTCGCGGTCAGCCCCGCCTATGCGCGCCTGGCTGCCGACTGGTCGTGCCGCCAGCTGTCGATCGCCAATGCCGTGTGGCTGCAGGAAGGCCTTCGGGTGCGCGAGGAGTATGTCCGGGTGGTCGAGGCGGACTTCGGTGCCGCGGTGCGGCGGGTCGACTTCGGTTCGCCGGCTGCCCTCGACGTGCTGAACGCGTGGGTACGGCAGCAAACCCACGGGCTCATCGACACGCTGCTGGAGCAGGTACCCGATCGCACCGGGGTCGTGCTCGCCAACGCCGTGCACATCGAGGCCACGTGGCAGCGGTCGTTCGACGCCTCGGACACCGCCGAGCGACCGTTCCATCTCGCCGACGGTCGGCAGGTGCCGGCCCGCACGATGTCGACTCTTGAAACCTTCGAGTACGCGACGGACGAGGGGTGGCGTGCCGTACGACTACCGTACGCCGACTGCGATCTGGCGCTGTGGGTGCTCCTCCCCGACCCGGGTACGGAACCGCTGTCGATGCTCGCACCGAGGGTGCTGGAGCGGGCGTGGTCCGTCGCACGCGCCGAGCGGCTGCAGCTGCGGCTGCCCACCTGGCGCTCGCGCAGCGACCTGGACCTCCAGGCCACCCTGGCTGCACTCGGCATGCAGGTGCCTTTCGAGCCGGGCGCAGACCTGACGGCGATGTCTACTGACGTTGAGCGGATCTCTGCGGTGGTGCACCGGGCGGTGATCGCGGTCGACGAGCAGGGCACCGTTGCCGCGGCCGTCACTGGAATCGCCATGCGCACCGTGTCGATGCCCGCACCCGGCACCGCCCTGACGGTCGACCGACCTTTCGCGTACACCCTGGTGCACGAGCCCACTGGCACTTCACTTTTCTGCGGGGTGGTCCACGACCCGCGCGACTGACCAGCGCGAAAGACTCGCCCGACGACCGCCAGTGCTGGGCAGAGGTGACCCACCCGGCGTATGGTGCTCGGCGATCGGCGTGATCTGCCGACGCCGGGACGAGGGAGGCCGACGTGGTGTTCGCAGCCGAGGACACGAGTGTCCTGAGACTCGATGCCGGCTTCGTCGACTACGCGATCATTGCCTTCTACTTCGCCTTCGTGCTCGGCATCGGCTACATCGCCCGCCAGCAGGTGTCCGACAGCCTCGACTTCTTCCTCTCCGGGCGTTCGTTGCCTGCCTGGGTGACCGGGTTGGCCTTCATCTCCGCCAACCTCGGTGCCATCGAGATCATGGGCATGTCGGCCAACGGCGCCGAGTTCGGCGTCGCGACCATGCACTACTTCTGGGTCGGTGCGGTCCCCGCGATGCTCTTCCTGGGCATCGTGATGATGCCGTTCTACTACGGCTCCAAGGTGCGCAGCGTCCCGGAGTTCATGCTGCGTCGCTTCGGTCCCGAGGCGCACCTGGTCAACGCGGTCAGCTTCGTGGTGGCGCAGGTGCTGATCGCCGGCGTCAACCTGTTCCTGCTCGGCAGCGTCGTGGAGGCTCTGCTCGGCTGGTCGATCTGGGTGTCGATGGGCGTGGCCGCCGCGGTGGTGCTGTCCTACACCGCCCTGGGCGGGCTTTCCGCGGCGATCTACAACGAGGTGCTCCAGTTCTTCGTGATCGTGGCAGCCCTGCTCCCGCTCACCCTGGTGGGCCTGCACAAGATCGGTGGCTGGGACGGCTTCACAGACGCAGTCAGTGGCAGCTCCGGAGGCGCCGAACAGCTCTCGTCGTGGCCCGGGCAAGGCCTCACCGGCTTCGACTCGCCGTTCTGGTCGGTGGTCGGCATCGTATTCGGCCTCGGGTTCGTGCTGTCGTTCGGCTACTGGACGACCAATTTCGTCGAGGTGCAGCGGGCGATGGCCAGCAACTCGATGTCGGCAGCCCGGCGCACCCCGATCATCGGCGCCTTCCCAAAGATGTTCATCCCGTTCATCGTGATCATCCCCGGCATGCTCAGCGCCGTCCTGGTGTCCGACCTGGCGGACTTCAAGGAGACCGGTGAGGGCAACGTCGACTACAACGACGCGCTGCTGTTGTTGATGCGGGACCTGCTGCCCAACGGCATGCTCGGCATCGCGATCGCCGGGCTGATGGCGTCGTTCATGGCCGGCATGGCAGCGAACATCTCCGCCTTCAACACCGTGTTCTCCTACGACATCTGGCAGACGTACGTCGTCAAGGACCGCGAGGACGGCTACTACCTGCAGGTCGGCCGGGTCATGACCCTGGTGGCGACCCTCCTGGCGGTGGGCACGGCAGGCTTCGCCATGGGCTACGAGAACCTGATGAACTACCTGCAGACGCTCTTCGGGTTCTTCAACGCGCCGCTGTTCGCCACGTTCATCCTCGGCATGTTCTGGAAGAAGATGACGCCGGCAGCCGGGTGGGTCGGGCTGGTGTCCGGAACCCTGGCGGCGATCATCGTGGCCGTCCTGTCCGAGGACGCGCTCGGCCCGGTGAGCCAGGGTGTGATCGGACTGAGCGGGCAAGGGGCGAGCTTCGCCGCCGCCGGAGCAGCCTTCGTGGTCGACATCATCGTCAGCGTCGCGGTGAGCCGGGTGACCGCTCCGAAGCCGGTCGAGCAGCTCGCCGGCCTCGTGTGGTCGGAGACGCCGCGAGAGTCGCTGCGTGACCCGGACGAGGCCACCGCATCCTGGTACCAGTCACCCACGAAGCTGGCCGGGATCGCACTCGTGCTGGTCATCGCCCTCAACCTGCTGTTCCCCTGAGAAGTGTCCCCGAGGAGTCGTCATGTCGGACCGCAAGACCCAGACCGCGGGTGCCCTCGACATCCGCGCGATCATCGCGTACCTGATCGGCCTGTACGGCCTGATCCTGACCGCGCTCGGGTTGTTCGACTTCTCCGAGGAGGACAGCGCGAAGGCCGACGGCTACAACGTCAACCTCTGGGCCGGTATCGGCATGCTGGTCTTCGCCGCCTGTTTCCTGATCTGGAACAAGCTCAACCCGACCAAGGTCCCCGACGGGCAGTCCGACGACGACTGATACTGCGCTACCCTGCCCTCATGCGTACCGACCTGCTCCTTCTCCAGCCGCGCTGACAGCACGTCACCAGCGCGGCCGCCCCTCGTACTCCGAGGGGCTTTTTCGTGTCCTCAGTTCGTGTCCCAGTTCGTTCCGCGGAGCAGATCCATCACCGGCAGGAGTCATCGTGAGCACCGAGCGATACCAGGCCCCCTTGGCCGACATCGTGCTGCACCGCTACGACAACGCCCTGGCCGGCGAGATCGAGGCCCGGTGGCAGGACCGGTGGGAGGCCGAAGGCACCTTCGAGGCACCCAACCCCGTCGGCGACCTGGCGGACGCGGGTGACCGGGTGCGCGACCAGGACAAGTACTTCCTGATGGACATGTTCCCCTACCCCTCCGGCGCTGGGCTGCACGTCGGCCACCCGCTGGGCTACATCGCCACCGACGTCGTGGGCCGCTACCAGCGGATGTTGGGCAAGAACGTGCTGCACGCACTGGGCTACGACGCATTCGGGCTGCCCGCCGAGCAGTACGCGGTGCGGACCGGTCAGCACCCGCGCACGACCACGCTGGCCAACATGATCACGATGCGTCGTCAGCTGCGGCGGCTGGGGCTGGCGCACGACATGCGCCGCTCGTTCGCGACCATCGATCCGGGCTACGTGCGCTGGACGCAGTGGATCTTCCTGCAGATCTTCGGGTCCTGGTTCGACGCCGACCTTCGGCGGGCCCGGCCGATCAATGATCTCGTCGCGCAGTTCGAGTCCGGCAGCCGGGCCACGCCGTCCGGAACGCCGTGGTCGCAGCTGTCGGCCACCGAGCGCCGCGCCCTGGTCGACTCCCACCGGCTGGCCTACATCAGCGACGCGCCGGTCAACTGGTGCCCGGGGCTGGGCACTGTGCTGGCCAACGAGGAGGTCACCGCCGACGGGCGCAGCGAGCGCGGCAGCTTCCCGGTCTTCAAGCGGGGACTGCGGCAGTGGAACCTGCGGATCAGCGCCTACTCCGACCGGCTGGTCGACGACCTCGACCGGATGGACTGGCCGGAGCCGGTCAAGCTGATGCAACGCAACTGGATCGGCCGCTCCACCGGAGCCCGGGTCCGCTTCGACGTGATGGCAACCGACGCCACGTTCGAGGTCTTCACCACGCGTCCGGACACCCTGTTCGGCGCCACCTTCGCGGTCCTGGCTCCGGAGCACCCGCTGGTCACCGACATCGTGCCCTCGGCCTGGCCGGAGGCCACCCGGCAGGCGTGGACCGGTGGGCACCCCACCCCTGCC
>Ga0136627_1000174_pt1 | contig 21543 bp, 27 predicted proteins | sample AntDrymUQ4892206_2_FD_104652 | JGI IMG/M metagenome (GOLD analysis project Ga0136627, IMG submission 104652) | Polar desert sand microbial communities from Dry Valleys, Antarctica - metaG UQ489 (22.06) | ecosystem: Environmental > Terrestrial > Soil > Desert | place: Antarctica: Dry Valley... | reverse complement strand
CGGCACCGCCGACACGCGGCACCGCCGACACGCGGCACCGCCGACACGCGGCACCGCCGACACGCGGCACCGCCGACACGCGGCACCGCCGACACGCGGCACCGCCGACACGCGGCACCGCCGCCTTTTTTATTCTGCTCGTCCGCCGAGGTGTTTCGCGAGGAATTCTTCGGTGGCGGCGTAGAATTTCAGGCGGTTTTCGGGGCGGACGAAACCGTGTCCTTCGTCCTCGAAGAGAAGGTATTCGTGGTCGATGCCTTTTTCTTTCATGGCGGCCACGATTTGCTCGGACTCGGCTTGCTTCACCCTCGGGTCGTTCGCTCCCTGTGCGATGAGCATGGGTATTTTTATCTCGTCCACTTTGAAAAGCGGCGACCGTGATTCGAGGAATTCCCGCTCCGTTTCCGGGTTTCCGACCCGCTCGTGGAACTGCGCGATCATGGGTTCCCAGTACGGAGGCACGCTCTCGATGAGCGTCACGAGGCTCGACGGCCCGACGAGATCCACGGCGCACCGAAACACCTCCGGCGTGAACGTCGCCCCGACGAGAGCCGCATACCCGCCATACGACCCACCATAAATAGCCACCCGATCCACATCCGCGATGCCTTCGTTCACAGCCCATTCCACCGCGTCCACGAGGTCGTCGTGCATCTTCGCACCCCACTCCCGGTTCCCGGCGTTTAGAAACTTTTTCCCATACCCGGTCGAACCCCGGAAGTTTATTTGAAGGCACGCATACCCCCGGTTCGCGAGCCATTGCGCCTCCGGATGATACCCCCACACATCCCTCGCCCACGGCCCGCCATGCACGTTGAGAACCATCGGGAGCGGAGCGTCGGAGGCTCCTGGCGGGATGGTCAAATAACCGTGGATGTCGAGTCCGTCGCGCGAGGCGAAGGATATGGGAGACATCTCCGCGAGTTCGTATTCTTTAAGTTCCGGCCGGTCGTCGAAGAGGTGCGTCCCTTCGCCTTTCGCCCGGTCGTATGAATAATATGAGACGCCGCCTTTGTCGCGGGTGAACCCGGCGAGCCAGTTTTCGTCGGAGCGGTCGCGGCTCTCGACGGAGAAATCGGCGCCGGGATCGAGTGCCTTTATGTTCTCGAAGTCGCCTCGGATGTCCTCGTCGAGAATCGTCCACTCGAGCCGCGCCCGCTCGAAGGCGACGGCCTGTATTTCATGCGTGTCGGGGTGAACCATGAGCGAGAAAGCGTCCGCGTCGTACTTCGGGTCTTCGGCGAGGACTTCGGTTTTCCCGCTTTCGAGGTCGAGCGAGACGAGGCGGGAGGCGTTCGCGCCGCGCGAGTCGAGGAGATGAAGCCTCTTTCCGTCTTTCGAGAATCCAACGGGGCCGCTCGCGAGGCCGTCTTCTTGATTCCACGTTATGAGCTTCTCCCACTCGTCTTCTTCGCTCTCCCGGACGAAGAATTCGGAGCCGCCGTCGGGGGTCATTCTTTGGGCGGCCCGTATTTTGTATTCTCCGTCGGCGAGCCACCCGATGAAGTCTCCGGGGTTCTCGGCGACGGGTGAGATCCCCCCGGTCGAGACGGAGAGCCGGAAAACGTCATGGAGGCGCGGGTCGCGGCGGTTCATCATGACGAGTACATCGTCGGGAAAATGTTTGCTCGTCGCGAGAATGCCCGCCTGGACATCGTCGAAGGGAGTGAGATCCCGAACCTCCCTCGTCTCGGGGTTCACGGCGAAAATGCGCGAGTTCTCGTCGCCGTCTTTGTCCTGCAAATAGAGGATATGTTTCCCGTCCTCCGCCCAAAGATGGATTTGTATGCCGCGCCCCGTGTCGGCGGTCACCGGCTCGAAGTCGTCACCTCCGACGCTCCCGACCCACACGTTGAGGACGCCTTCGGTCGGGGCTATGTACGAGAGTCTCCTCCCGTCGGGGGAGAGGCGGGGTTGCGCTTTGTCCGGGTTCCCGAAGAAGATTTCGCGAGGTATGAGCGGGGTTTTCATATTTCTTTTTTCCATAGAATTCCTCCTCGAACGGCTTTCTTCATTTCCACTTTTCGTAGTCTATCTGAGAAAACCGCCCGTACATTCGGGCGGTAAAATCACACGTCGGAGAAACTGACGGGAGCCATGAAAGAAAATCCACTCCGCCCGCGAGGCTCCGTCCGGGAATCTCGGATCGCGAAGGCTCGGCGCTTCCGCGATCCACTGTGAAAGGAGTCGTTGTGGACGAGCAAAGAGGCGCGGTGTGTCTTGAAGAAGAGGTCGAGCGGATGCGCGAGTCGGGCATGGCGGCGGACGAGATAGCCGACCGGATGGGCGTGGACGCCGGATGGGTCGAGTCGCTCCTCATGATGTGGGAAGGCGGAGAGCCGGAGAAAGAAGGCGCATGAAGCCATGACCGGCTCCCCCATTCTCGACGCGCTTCTAGTCGGACTCATCGCTTCGAGTTCGCTCGTCATCGGGGGAATTGTGGGGGCTTTGTTCGATCCGCCGGGGAGGCTCGTGGCGGTCGCTCTCGCGTTCGCGAGCGGCGCGCTCATCACCGCGCTCTCCTTCGACCTCATCGAGGAGTCGTTCCAGAGCGGCGGCGTGGTTTTCTCGGGCATCGGGATGCTCGCCGGGGCGGGAGTCTTCGTCATAACCGACTCCCTCCTCGACAAATACATCGAAGGCGCGGCGGGCGGGGTCTCCGGCTTCGCCATCCTCGCCGCCGTCACCCTCGACGGAGTCCCGGAGAACATGGCTCTCGGGGTGTCTCTTTTGTCCGGTACGAGCGTGCTCACGCTCCTCATAGCCATCTTCGCCTCGAACTTTCCCGAGGCCCTCTCCGGCGCGGTCGGGATGAAGGAACAAGGACGGACGAAATTCTTCGTCATCTCGGTGTGGACGGTGACCGCGCTCATCCTCGCCGCCGACGTCGTGCTCGGGAGCGCGGTACTTTCGAGGGCTTCGGGCGAGGCGCTTTCGCTGCTTCTCGCGTTCGCGGGGGGAGCGGTTCTCGCCTCGCTCGCCGACACGCTCATGCCGGATGCGTATCGGGAGGGGGGCGGCCTCGTCGCGTTCGCGACCGTCGCGGGGTTCTTTCTCTCGTTCATGGTGGAGAAGATCTAGTCGGTTCTCCGTTTCGCATTCATTGATAAAGTACCCCCATGAAAAAGGACGATTCCAAAAATACCCCGCTCGGAAGACGCACCGAGGACGAGCGTTTCCTCGCGACCTCCGAGGCAGCCTTCGTCCACACCGACACATGGCGCGTCCTTCGCATCATGGGCGAGTTCGTCGAGGGCTTCGAGGAACTCGCCGCACTCGGCCCCGCCGTGACTTTGTTCGGTTCGGCCCGCGTCGGAGAGGGCGACCCGATGTACGCCACGGCACGGGATCTCGGGAAGGCTCTCGGGGAGGCGGGGTTTTCGGTCATAACGGGGGGAGGGCCGGGGATTATGGAGGCCGGGAACCGGGGGGCGAGGGAGGTTGGGGCGAAGTCCGTCGGACTCGGCATCGAGCTTCCCTTCGAGGCCGGGATCAACGAGTATGCCGACACCGCCATCATGTTCCGGTATTTCTTCATCCGAAAGACGATGTTCGTGAAATACGCGCAAGCATTCGTCATCTTCCCCGGCGGCTTCGGCACGATGGATGAACTCTTCGAGGCTTTGACGCTCATTCAAACCGGAAAGGTGCGGAACTTCCCCATAATCCTCTTAGGGACGGAATACTGGCGCGGCCTCCTCGAATGGCTGAAAACTTCGATGTGCGGGGAGGGGAAAATCTCCGCCGCCGATCTCGACCTCGTCACTGTCACCGACTCCATCGAGGAGACGCTCGCGGAGATCACAGACTCCTCGAAGCTCCGCGCCGCCGAGGAGAAGGAGGCCCGCGAAAAGACCCGCCGAGCCGTCGAAGAGAATTGACGGCGAACCACACCCCACGCTTCCCGGCCCGCTTCGCTCGTCAGCTTTTCAGACCGTCGAGGTGTTCGTCGAGCAATTTCGTTTGCGCCTCCGGCGTCAACCTCTCCGGCTCGAAGGTGGCTTGTATGCCGATGCCGTCCACGAGCGCGACGAGCCTGTCGGACTCCCGCCCGGCGTCGAGGCTCCCGGCGACGCCTCCTTCTCTTTGCGCCTCACGGACGAGGCTTTCGATGACGCCCCTCCATTTTCCGTACCACCTTCGTTGCTCGTCCGCCAAACTCTCGTCGTGCACCGCCCTCCCCCAGAACGAGAGCCACACGGCCCACATGTCGCGCCTTTCGTCGTCGAGCGGCATGTACTCACGCAAAACGCCCCGGAGCGACTCCATCCCGGACACCGCTTCGTCGCGCCGCTCCACCCGCCCCGCCGTCTCCCCGATGGAGGTTCGAAGGGCATGAACGAGAAGCGCGTCCTTCCCCTCGAAGTAATGCGCGAGAACCCCCGTCGAAACCCCCGCCTCGTCCGCGATGTCCTTCACCGTCGCGCCGTCGAGGCCGCGCCGGGCCACCACCCGCCACACCGCCTCCGAAATCTCTCGCCGCCTCGATTCGTGATCCACGACCTTCGGCATCCCGCCTCCTTGAAAATCGTCACCTCCTTTATATTATAACGAGCGTCCGAAATAAAAAAGTCGAGAGTCCGAAGGAGGTCGGCGATGGGATGGGTTTACCTCGTATTCGCGATCCTCACCGAAGTCGCCGGAACCACGAGCATGAAAGTCTCCGAGGGATTCACGAGGCTCGTGCCTTCCATTTTCATCTTCGTCTTTTATGGATTCAGCCTCGTTTTATTGACTCTCTCGCTGAAAAGGCTCGACGTGAGCCTCGCGTACGCCGTGTGGTCGGGGATGGGGACCGCCCTCATCGCGACCATCGGAATATTGTGGTTCCGCGAGCCGATGACGGCGGTGAAGCTCGCCTCGCTCGCGCTCATAATAATCGGGGTTCTCGGACTGAATCTCGGCGGACGGTGACGGCGGTTTTCGAGGATCGAAAACCGCCGGGAGTGGGGAGTGGGGGAAAGACTGCGGAGAGGCGAAGCCTTCGCGGTCGAAGTCCCGGTCGAGTCTGGCGGAATTTGTCGAACGGGGTGCCGAAAAGAGAGTCGAGAGCGACCCGGCTCCCGACGGTTTCCGACCGGAAACCGCTACGAAAGCACATCCCCCATCGAATAAAGCCCCGGTGAAGCCGAAGCGACGAACTTCGCCGCCCGAACCGCCCCGTCCGCGAAGGTTCGGCGCGAGAGAGCGCGATGCACGACCTCGACCTCCTCGCCCTCGGAATAGAAAACTATCCGGTGTTCGCCGACGACCGCGCCGCCCCGAAGCGCGTGAACCCCGATCTCCCCCTCCGAACGCGGAGAAACGCCTTCCCGCCCGTATTTGGCGACCTCATCGAAGTCGAGGCCACGCCCCTCGGCGGCGGCCCGCCCGAGAAATAAAGCGGTGCCGGAGGGAGCGTCTTTCTTATGCTTATGATGCGCCTCGACGACCTCGATGTCGTATGAAGAGCCGAGCTTCCGGGAGACTTCGCTCACGACCTCCCGAAGCACGTTCACCCCGACGCTCATGTTCGGCGCGAGCATGACGGGAACGCTCTTCGCGGCTTCTTCGAGCTTTTTATGATGCTCGTCGGAGAACCCGGTCGTCCCGATGACGACGGATTTTCCATATGAAAGATGCTCGATGGTCGCCTCGGGACTCGTGAATTCGATGTGGACTTCGGCATCGGAGGGCGGTTCTTCGGTCGCCGAAACCCCCGATTTCCCCCATCCGCAAAGTTCGCCGAGGTCGGCTCCGAGTTCCGGTGCGCCCGGTTCGACTGTGCCTCCGGCGAGTTCCATATTCTCGTCTTCGAGGACGGCGCGGCAAAGTTCGCGTCCCATTCGGCCCGCCGCGCCGATGATGGCTGTGCGGATCACACTTCCTCGGGTGTGGGAAGGAGGTGGCCGAGGCGTTCGAGGGACTCTTCGAGCGTCCGCAAATTGTCTCCGGTCATCGGCTGCATGGGGAGCCGCATCTCGTCGGAGCAAAGCCCGAGGAGCGAGGCCGCCGTCTTCACCGGTATCGGGTTCGTCTCGATGGACATCGCCTTGAAAAGCGGGAGAAGCTCATAATGAAGCTCCTTCGCCCGGACGAAATCCCCGTCGAGAGCCGCGCCGACCATATCCGAATACACGCCCGGAGCGATGTTCGAGGCGACGGCGATGACCCCGCTCCCGCCGAGGGAGAGTATCGGCAAAGTCACCGGATCGTCGCCGGAGAGGAGGTCGAAGTCGTCGCCGCATAGCCGCTTCGCCTCCGCCGCCGAAGCCATCGAGAGCGTCGAGTCCTTCGTCGCCACGATGTTCGGAACCTCGGCGAGACGAGCCATCGTCTCCGGGGCGACCGCCACGCCCGTCCTTCCGGGGATGTTGTAAATGACGAGGGGGAGCAAGGTATTCTCGGCGATGGTCGTGAAGTGGGCGTAAAGTCCTTCTTGCGTCGGCTTGTTGTAATACGGGGCGACTTGCAAAGAGCCGTCCGCCCCGACTTCCTCGGCCATCTTCGTGTACTTCACCGCCATGTCCGTGCTGTTCGAGCCGCTCCCGGCGATCACCGGAACCCGTCCGTTCGAAACCCGGACCACCGTGCTTATGACGACGCGATCCTCGTCTTCGCTCATCGTCGGGGATTCGCCCGTCGTGCCGCATGGGACGAGGCCGGAGACTCCGCCTTCGATCTGGAATTCGACCAGATTCTCGAGCGCGTCCACATCCACCTCGCCGTTCCGAAATGGCGTTATGAGTGCCGTGAAAGTTCCGCTAAACATTGGTTTCCTCCAATTCGAAGTCCCTGTGGAGGCGACGCACCGCCTCCTCGACTTTATCTGACGCGATTACACACGTAACTTGTATTTCGGAAGTGGATACGAGCCGTATCGGAATGCCCGCTTCCCCGAGCGAGTCGAACATCCTCGCGGCGTATCCCGGACGATTGAGCATTCCCGTTCCGATGACGGAGACTTTCCCGAGATCCATCTCCCCCTCGACCACGCCACCGAGCGACTCGGCGACCTCGCCCGCGATGCGGAGCGTCTCATCGAAGTCCGCCTTCCGCACCGTGAACGCGATGTCCGCCGCGCCTCCCCCGGCTCCGCTCTCGACGATGACGTCCACGGAGATGCCCTTTTCGGCGAGGGGTTTGAAGATTTTGCTCAAAGTTCCCGGCCCGGTTTTTATGGCATTCAAAGTTATGCGGGCGACATCGTAATCGTGGACGATGCCCGCGACCGTCTCGCGTGTTTCGAGGCGCTCCAAGTTTTTACCTCCGGTTATGGTCGTTCCCGCGTCGTCGTGGAAAGAGGATCGGACGTGGATCTCGACCCCGTGGAGCGCGCCGAGTTCCACCGCCCTCGGGTGCATGACCTTCGCCCCGCGCCACGACATCTCCGCCATCTCCTCGAACGAGATGTGCAAAATACGGCGAGCCTTCGGAACTATTCTCGGGTCGGCGGAATACACTCCGTCCACGTCCGTATAAATCTCGCATCTTTCCGCTCCGAGGGCCGCCGCGAAGGCGACCGCCGTGGTGTCCGAGCCGCCGCGCCCGAGGGTCATCACATCGCCGAGCGAGTTCATCCCCTGAAAACCAGCCACGATGACGACTTGTTTTTCTGCGAGGAGGGAGTGGACGCGCTCGGGGCGGATTTCGGATATGACCCCGGAGCCGTACTTTCCCTCGATCCTCATCCCGGCTTGCGGCCCGGTGAGGGAGACGGCTCCGATGTCCCGGTCATGCAACGCCATCGCAAGCAGGGCGACGGATTGCTCCTCGCCCGTCGCCAAAAGTTGATCGATCTCGCGCGGCGAAGGTTCGCGGCTGACTTCGCCCGCGAGTCGCAAAAGGCGGTCGGTCGTCTTTCCCATCGCGGAGACGACGACGACGAGGTCGCGGCCATGTTCGCGGTCGCGTTTGACTCGTTCGGCGACGGCCTTTATGTGGTCCGCCGTCGCCACCGAGCTTCCGCCGTATTTTTGGACGACGATCGTGATGATGCTCTCCCGCCTCTTCCGTCCGTGGACGCTTATAAAGTCCTTAGCCTAGCGCATCGTCGGCGGTTTCGCACCGAGGACGTTTCGCTCCGAACCCTCCGAGAAAACGTGAAGCTCCGGGGATCGGGAATCGAAAAACGCCAAAAAGCCGGAGATGGCGAACATCCATCCCCGACTATGGTGAGACACGCCGTCCCCGGTTCGCCGTCCGCCGCGTTCGCCCCGACTCCCGGAACGAAGTCGCGGAGCGACGCGGCTCGGGCTACACGAAAGAGATGACGATCATAAGAAGAAAAAACATGAAGAACAAAACCGCCGGAACCGCGAATATTGCCGCCACGATTATGAAGTGCCACTTCGTGAGCCGGAGCGCCGAGCCGACGGTGATGCGAGCCTCTTCCGGACGCGAGGGATCATAGAAAACCTCGACCGACTCCCCGACCTTCGGCGGAATATTGCTCCCGAGTTTCGACTCGAACTCGATCGTCCGTCCGTCTTCGGCCTCGAATTTCACGACGGGATGGACGAGAACACTCGAGCCGTCCATCCCAGGCCGCCGCCTGTGCTTGTGTCCGGTGACGGTTCCCATCGCGCGGCTCTCGGTCGTCGGCTTCCCCTCCCTGACAGCGCCCATTATATGGCCCCCACCGCCGCCGCCACCCCGACGCCGACGAAGATGAGTCCGAACACGAAAAGCCCCGCCGCGATGAGCGCGAGGACGAGAGCGTCTTTTTTGTACTTCTTCTCGAGTTGCTCCTCGGAGCGGTAACTTATGATGAACCGCTCCTCGTCGTCGGAGGCGGATATTTCTCCGTCCCGCCCGACGGGGCCGAGTACGTATACCGGCGCGTCCACGGGCAGTATCTTCTCGACGTGGCGGTATCCGATGGTTTGCTCGCCGCCGCCGAGGTTCACCGTGAAACCTCCGAGCGAGACGCTTCCACTCCCGCTCCCGTCATCCTTCTCGAAGCGGTTGACGACTTCGAGGGCGTCCACCTCCGCGTCCTCGGCTTTGACACCGATGGCTCCCGACTCGTCCTCGACGGCGAAGGGGGCGAAGCGCTCGTTGGAGGCGACGACCTCCGTGCGCCGCCTCGTTTTGAGATCACCGTCGGCGTCGCGGTCGGTCTCGCGGTACTCACGGATGACTTGCGAGAGATAATACGCGCATGTCTCTTCGGACATCTCGCTCGTCAGGGGACTTTCGCACCGGAGCGCGCCCTTCACCTCGACGAGGGTTCCGGGGGACATGCCGGAGACATCCGAAGCTCGCGAGGTCTCGGTGGTTCGCATGACATCCGTCTTTCCGAGCGCCTTCTTCCGGAAATAGAAAAGCACTCCGACGGCGACCCACGCGAGGACGCCGAACGCCAGGAAAATTATCGCCAGAAACATATGCCGCTCCTTTGTTCGATCCGTTTCATCGCGGTGTCACGGTTCCTTCGTATGCCAGCCCGCTCACCTCCCCGTCCTCTCCCGCGTCGAGAGAGAACACGTTCGAGTCTTCGGAGAGTTCGACGACTTCGTCCACCGTGAGAGGCTCGTCCGCCGAGACGTTTCCGACGGATATTTCGTCGTCTCCGGCGAGAATCTCCGCATCTCCTTCCTCGACGGAGATGCTCGCTTCGAGGCGGTATTCGCCGTCGAAGTCGTCATCGTCGCCGAATTCGATTCCCATTCGTCCGCCGAGGGTGTCGGCGGTTCCTTCGCAGTTCACGGTTTGCCCGGAGAAGAGGCCGCCCGTGGACGAGCAGCTTTGGGAATGGCCGCTGATCGTCCCGCACCCCGCGAGCATCGCCGCGCAAAACGCGAGAAATACAGCCGTCCGCGACGCTTTCCAAAATACCCTCGAAAATTCCATGCGCTCCCTTTCAGCCTCGGGGCGGAGAAAGGTTTCCGCCCCGTTCCACACTGTGGATGAAGGATAGTCGCGCCGGGGTTTTCGGCGCATCACTCAAATGAGTGATTTTCGGCGCGAGGTGAAATCCACGCCGAGCATATCGGGCACGCATATGGATCCGGCGCCGGAGAGAAGCCCCATACAGACGCTCCCTTCGAGCCAATCTACGAAGCCCGTCCCCCGGGCCTCGGCGGCGACCGGGTGGTAATAAAGGACGCCGACCGCGAGGAGGAGGGCGACAAAAACCGAAACCACCCGCCACGCCCACTTTCGATCCGTCAAAACGAGCGCCGAGACCCCGAGGCAAACCGCGTAGAAAACTCCCATAGCCGGGATGAAGGCGTCGAGTTCGGGGATCTCCATGAGCGATGCCCGGTGAATTTGGCACGCGGCGGAGACGACGAAAGCCGAAGCGAGCATGGTGAACATAGCCCTCGCCGAAGGCGGCAACGACGAAGCTAAACGCCACTTCTTCGAAGGTCTCGCGCTTTCACACGAATTCGGCGAGGAGACGAACATCGCATACTATCTCGAAGGACTCGCCGCCCCCGACCGCGCCGGAGCGGACTTCGGAAGCCCTTTCTGAAAAGAAGTGATCGCCGTCTTCGCCAATGCGCCTCGGTCGAGTCGGCCTCGGCATCGGTTTTAAACTTCGGAACCCTTTTCGTTTTCGACGAGCTCCGGTTCCGGAGCCTCCGCTATGGAAGCGAGAATGCCCGCCTCTCCATGCCGGAACCTCACCCACAAAAACGTCATGAGGCTCCCGACGACGATGGCTATCGGGACGAGAAGCCCCGCCTCGGGTCCGAAAACCCCGCCCGTCCACAATTCGGGGCCGGACGTTTCGGTGGAAAGAAAGGTCGCGCCGAGTCCTTCGAGGCCGCTCACGGGGAAGCCGAAGACGTTTCCTTGAAAGAAGTTCCACGTTATATGGACCCCGATGGGGATGGCGAGTTGTCCGGTGAGAACGTATCCGACTCCGAGGAGAATTCCGGCGAGCGCGATGTTCGTCGTGCTTATGAAGCTCGCGTTCGGATTGCCGAGATGGAGGATTCCGAACACGCCGGACGTTATGACCCACGCCAAAACCACCGCCCCTTTCGGCCCGCCGAGAACCGGGAAATTCAAGCCCTCGGCGAGGTTCGTGAGTTGATACCCGCGCGAAAGGGCCTCCTCATAAACCCCGACGCAAAGAAAGACGGCGAGCGGAAGAAGGATGGCGAGCGCGAACGGCGTGCCGGATAGATTCGACTCGAAGGAGTTCGTGACGGCCACCCATCCGAAGGCGTATTGCGTGAGGAAAACTCCGCACATGAGGAACGCTCCGAGGAAGAGGCCGAAGCCGAGGTCGAGCCACCATCCCCGATTCATGTCGAAGCCGTATGCGCGGAATGGCCGTTTGTCGAGGAAGCGCCCGGCGAGAATGAGGCTTATGAATATGGCGACCGCCGAAGCGAGGACGCTTATGAGGAAGAGCGAAGGCGAGTTCGCGGCCTCCCCGGAGCCGACCTCCGCTCCGGCGGGGCCGAGGATGAACCACGCCGTGGCGAGGAGGCTCGTCACGACGGCCACGAGAATGACGAAGGCCGAGAAATGCACGAGGAGCCGCCACATCGCCCGCGGCCGCCTCCGACCCTCTTCGATGAAGGGCCACATCACGAACCCCGTCCCATCTCGCGCCGACGCATCGGCATCCCGTCTATCCGACGGAAAAGTTCCTCCGGCTCGACGGGACTCTCGAAACGAGACTTCTCCGTGCCGTCCTTGCCGACGAGAATCGCCGCGAAAGAACCCGCCCCGACCCCGAATTCGTCGTGGATTTCGTCGTCTCCGGGTGGGTATATCGGGAGGAGGTCGCGCTTCTCGAAGCCCGGTTTGCTTTCTTCGATGAGCTTTTTTTGCTCGATGAGCTTTTCGTCGGACTCATCGGGGGCGAAGACGATGAGGAGTCTTTCGCGCCATTCATGTTCGGCGAGGCGGTCGTTCATGCCTCTTTGCGGAGCTTCGTTGTTCCGTCGAGGGCTTTTTGGTAGTGGCGGATCATGGCCTGATATTTCTCGACTTCGCGTAATGCGTCTTTGCCGGACCTCCCCCACGAGCCGAATCTCTTTTTGAGTGCGATGGTCGTGAAGTTCACGCCCCGGTAATACGGGACGAGCTTTTCCAGAGTTTGGGCGGGCTTGTCCGGGCCGACGCTCTCGGTGTCGGAGCCGATGATTTGAACCTCCGGCTCGACCGCCTTTGGCTCCCTGTTTTGGTCGAGCTTGTCGAGGGCTTCGAATAATTCTTCGTCTCCGGGACGGTCGGCGAAGTCCTCGCCCGCGTAGATATATTGGATCCTCCCCGATTTGTCCACGACGACGATGGATGGGTGGGCGACGCTCTCCTCCTCGTTCCAGAGTCCGAGGAGTTTTATGAGTTCGCCTCGGGGGTCGGAGAGGAGTGGGAAGGGGAGGAGGAGTTTGTCCACCATTTTGAGGTTGTTCGGCGGGGGGTCAACGCTAATTCCGGCGAGTTGGACGCCGCGCTTCTCGAACTCGCTGAAATTCCTGGCATAGCTAACTAGCTGCCCGTTGCAATATGGTCACCAGTCGCCCCGGTAAAAGACGAGCATCGCCGCCCCGAGCTCGAGTTGCCCCGAGAGGTTCCACGGCGACACTTGTTGATCCGGCAATTCGAAGTTCGGAAGGTTCTCTCCCACGCTTATGTTCGGCAACTTTTCTCCCTATTCGTATGGAGTTCACAGCCACGAAGTGCGAATATATCATCGGACGGGGAACCGAGGGAGGATAATGGAAGACCGCGACGACGCTCTTTTTGTACGCCGCCACGAGCCACGCGACTCCGAAGCCACATGGAATTTGCACAACGCCGCCCTCCACACAGTCAGGGCGCACCTCGGAAACGGCGAATGGGACGACGATTTGCATGACATCGAAGGCGTGTATTTGGAGAGCGGAGGCGAATTCCTCGTCGGCGAAATAGACAGGAAAATCGTCGCGATGGGCGCCTTGAAAAAGATCGGGTCGAACCGGGCTGAAATAAAAAGAATGCGCGTCGAGCCGGGCTTCCAAAGGCGCGGCTTCGGACAAAGGATGCTCTCTTTTCTCGAAAGGCGGGCGGTGGAACTCGGATATTCGTCGCTTCGCCTCGACACGACGGTTCGGCAAATCGCCGCCCGCCGCCTTTGCGAGAGAAACGGGTACCGCGAGTCGGGGCGGGGTCGTGTCGGGCGGTTCGAGTGCGTGTTCATGGAGAAGGGGATCGGGAGGAGACGGGGATGAGGAGACGCGGTTTGAATCGGGGGGAGTTTTTGAAGATCGGGGGCGCGGGGCTTGCCGGAGCCGTGCTTCTCGGCGGAATCTCGGGTTGCGGCGGGGGAGAGGGGGGCGGCGGGGGTATGATCTACGCCGAATCCCCCGATGACACCGGGAGCTTGCCGAAGCTCATAGACGGATTCAACGCCGAGTACGAGGGCGAGTATTCGATCCGTCACCGGGAGATGCCCGCCGACGCGCAAGGATACTTCGATCAACTCCGGACTGAATTCCAGGCCGGAGCGTCGGACATAGATGTCATAGCGGGCGATGTCATATGGCCCGCGCAACTCGCCGCCAACGGATGGCTCCTCGACCTCTCCGACCGATTCACCGAGGACATTCAAAACCGCTTCATCGAAGGGAACGTCGAGTCGAACGTTTACGAAGGAGCCATATACGGAGTCCCGTTCGTGACGGGGGCGGGCTTCCTTTATTACCGGGCCGACCTCCTCGAAGAGAGCGGCTTCGACGGGCCGCCGGAAACGTGGGACGAACTCAAAGAGATGGCCCGGAAGGTGATGGACGACCACGGAACGCGCTTCGGGTTCGTCTTCCAGGGGGGAAACTACGAGGGCGGAGTCGTGAATGGGATGGAATACATATGGACTCACGGCGGCGACATCCTCGATGGGAACGAAGAGGTTGTCATAGCTTCGGACGAGGCGGCGGCGGGGCTTTCGACGTATCGGTCTATGATCTCGGACGGCATAACCACGAACGCGATGAACACATATAAAGAGGAGGAGGCGCAGGCGGCGTTCCTTCGGGGCGACGCGGTGTTCATGCGGAACTGGTCGTATGTTTACGCCCTTGCCGGAGACCCGGAACAGTCGGACATCGGCCCCGGGCAAGTCGGAGTCGCGGCCCTCCCGACCTCCGAGGGCGGCGAGACGGCGAGCGCGCTCGGGGCGACGAATTTGTACATAAACGCCACGTCCGAGAACGCCGAGGGCGCGTGGGCCATGATCGAATACATCACCGCCCCCGAGCAACAAAGAATGCGGGCCGTCGAAGGCGCGAGGCTCCCGGTCCTCAAAAGCTCATACGAGGACGAAGCTCTTTTGTCCGAAGTCCCGGTCATGGCTCTCGGCGAGGAGGCGCTCCGGAGCGCGCGTCCGAGGCCGGTGTCGCCGTTTTACTCGGACATGTCGCTCGCGCTGGCGGAAGGTTTCAGCGCGGTTTTGCGGGGCGACGCCGAGCCGGAGCGGGTCGTCGAGGATTTGCAGGGAGAACTCGAAGACATCATAAGGACGGGCGAGGATGTTTGACGCTCCCTTCGGTCGCTGTTTGGTTATTGGTTTGTGGTTATTGGTTATTGGCAAAAACAAAAAACCAATAACCGGGAGCGACAGCGACCCGCGAAGCGACCCCGCATATGGTTTATGATGCGACCGTGAGGGACTTCGTTTAGCTCGGGGGATGGGTTTTGGAGACAGTCGTTAATTCCGAGTACACGCCGTACATCATGGCCGGGGGGGCGGCTGTGGTCGTGCTTCTCGCGCTGTTTTTGCTTTTGTCGCTTCGGGGTCGGAGGCGAGCCGTCGAGAAGGCGAAGCGCGAGAGCGAGGGTCTTTACGAGAACGTGGTCGAGCGCATAGCCGACGGAGTTTTCCTTTTCGACGCGGATACGACGAGCGTTTTGGAGGCGAACGCGGCTCTTTGCCGCCTCCTTGGATACGAGAATTCCTCGGAGGTCGTAGGGAAGCAGATTTACGATCTCATCGCCCACGAGAAGGGCGAGGTGGACGAGAACATCGGGAAGATTCTCGGCGAGGACGAGGTGCATATCGGGGAGAGGAAGTATCGGCGCAAAGACGGGACGCTCGTGGATTTCGAGGTGAGCGCGGTCGCGGTTTTCTACGAGGGACGGAAGGTCGTGTGCGTCATCGCCCGCGACGTGAGCGGGCGGAAGGAGTCCGAGGAGAAGATCCGCGAGGCCGAGGAGCGGTACCGGACGCTCGTCGAGCAAGTTCCGGCCATCGTGTACATCGAGGACGTGGAGACGAACGAGACGCTTTACGACAGCCCGCAAATAGAGGGCATCCTCGGCTATCCGAGGGGTATTTGCGAGGAAGACCCGTCGTACTGGGAGGGCATCATCCACCCCGACGACCGCGAGCGCGTCGCGGAGGCGGAGAGTGGGTCCATCGAGCGCGGCTCGTTCTCCATCGAGTACCGGGTGCATGCGAAGAATGGACGGGTCGTGTGGGTCCGGGACGAGGCGAGGGTTGTGCGCGACGAGGAGGGGAACCCCCGCTTCTGGCAGGGGGTCGTCTCCGACATCACCGGGAGGAAGGAGAATGAAGAGGCGCTCCGGGAGAGCGAGGAGCGGTACCGGAGCCTCCTCCGGCTCTCTCCGAACGTCCTCGCCGTCCAGAGCGGCGGGAACTTCGTGTATATGAACGAAGCCGGGATGGAGATGCTCGGCGCTTCGAGGGAGGACGAGGTGATCGGGAAGCCCATCCTCGACTTCGTCCATGAGGATTATAAAAAGGCGGTGCGCCGAAGGATACGGGACGTCGGTCGGGGCGAGGCGGCGGAGGCCATGGAGCAGAAATGGGTTCGCCTCGACGGCTCGGTGATAGATATGGAGGCGGCGGCGGTCCCGATCACGTACTTCGGGGAGCCGTCCGCGCAGATCGTACTCCGCGACGTCACCGGGCGAAAGGAGGCGGAGCGCGAGACGGAGCTTCGCGTCGGGGAGCTTTCGCGCTCGAACGCGGAACTCGAACAATTCGCGCACCTCATCGCACACGACCTCCGCGCCCCCCTCCGAAGCCTCGACGGCTTCTCGCGGATTCTCCTCGAAGACTATTCGACGAAATTCGACGAGGAAGGAAGGGGATACCTCGAACGCATACGGGCATCGTCCACGAAGATGAGTGGGATGGTCGAGGAGCTTCTCGATCTCTCGCGGCTGACGCGGGCGGAGATCCACACCGAGGACGTGGATCTCTCGGAGATGGCTCGCTCCGCCGCCGGGAGCCTCCGCGATAGCCACCCGAACCGCCGCGTCGAAGTCATAGTCGCGGGCGGCCTCGAAGCGGAGGGCGACAAACGCCTTTTGGCGACCGCCCTCGCGAACCTCATGGACAACGCATGGAAGTTCACGGCCCGAAGCCCGCGCCCGAGGGTCGTCTTCGGGATGGTCGAGGAGGGAGGCCGCCCGGTGTACTTCGTGCGCGACAACGGCGTCGGCTTCGATATGGCCCACGCCGGAAAACTCTTCGGCCCGTTCCAAAAGCTCCATACCGAGAGCGAATTCGAGGGGGCGGGCATCGGGCTCGCCGCCGTCTCGCGCATCATAGACCGCCACGGCGGAAGGGTGTGGGCGGAGGGAGAGGTCGGGAAGGGCGCGACGTTTTATTTCACGCTTTAGCGTCTTCGCCTTCGGCTCCGCCGCCGTTGCTGCTTGGTCGCTTCGCTCCCGGTTATTGGTTGTTGGTTGTCGGTTTTTAGTTCTTGCCAATAACCAAACAGCGACCGAAGGGAGCGACTACCGAAGCGACCTCACGCTTGCTCCCAGTACGTCACGACCCCGTTTTTCTGGGTGACGAACCGGACGCTTCCGTCTTGGCTGACCACTACGACGACGGCTTCGGGCAATGCTCCGGCGAGGCGGTACGCGGAGCGGTGGCGGGTTCCGACGTTTTCGGTGTCCTCCTCCATAGTCCTTTCGCCTTCGAGGTCGAGGGCTCTCTCGACGGTGGTTACGTCGGGCAAGGAGCCGGAGATTTCGGCTCCGAAGCCGAGGAGTTCGTAGCGTTTGCTCATGACGACCGCTCCGTCGGTGGCGGCGAGCGAGGCGACGAGGTGCGCGACCTCGAAGACGGCCTCGTCGAGCTCGGCTATCTTCGTGTCCTCGCTCTCGCGGTATTCGTCCCATCCCACGTCCCTCGTATATGCCGGCTCGTCGCCCCTTCCGTGGACTTCGGCGAGGCGGTTCATGATCTCGACGAGGAGGGTTCGGAAGCGGTGGCGCGGCCTTTCGTCGGCGAAGCGGTATTTGAAGGAGACGAATCCGTTTTCACGGGAGAACTCGCGCACCGATTCGAGGGGGACGAAGACGAGGGTCGCGCCGTGCCGGGAGTCTCGGAGGACGGAGATCATACGCCGCAATGCGTGCTGTCCGATGGAGTGGGTGAGTTCGGGGTCGAGTGGCGCCCACGCTTCTCTGGCTCGGCTGCGGGCGACTATGTGGAGGGCGGATATTTCATCCACGACCTCCCTGAATTCGTCGAGCATCCAGTTCGAGGCGAAGACGTCCATTTGCGCCCCGAGGAGGCGTCCGCCGTCGAGCTTCGCGAGGAACTCGGAGCCTCGGTACACTTCGAGGGCGCCTTGCGTGGTGGCGTGGACGACGAGCGTGGGCGGGAGCGGGGGGGATTCGCTCCTTCCCCCTTGCGTCGTCTCGATCCACCGCGGCCCGGAATATACGATGCCCCATATGCATAAAACGCCGTCCTCGTCCTCTTTCACCCCGAGCATGGCCCGGTAGAAATCCGCCGCCGGAGAGAGCCTTCTTATTTCGTTCTCGTCGAAGGGGCGCGGCTTGTCGAACTCGAGTTTGTGGAAGCCGGAGGGCGGGCCTTCGTTGGGGGGGAATATCTCCGGGCCGCCGAGGATCATGCGGAAGATTATGGGTCGCTCCTCCTCGCGCATGAGGCTCGCTTGGTAGCAAACCGAGAACACGCGCCGGAACGTGGAAAGATTCGGGGTGAAGCGGGGATCCCGCCATGCACCGCCCACGAAATCCGCGAGGTCGCGCGGGTACGAATGCACGTCGCTCCGCAGCGTCGAAGTCTCCATCTCACTCAAATGATCTTCCATCCATCTTCTCATCCGTATAGAGTCCGGCAAAGTATACGAAGTTTGGGCGAGTGTGTTCATCGGCGAATGCGGGGAGTGCCGATCAATTCAAAAGCGTGGCATCCTCGGTCGGCGGCGCAGTATTCGACATGAGGAGTATTTCTTCCTTCGTGGGGTCATGCGATTCGCTTACGGGAGTGTCGGGTTTGGCGGACGCTACCGGAAGCGCAGTTTTTCGCGGGCTTGGGGGTTTTCCGGATGGCGGCGCGGGACGTAGCTTTTGTAGTTTTCGGCGCGGCGGACTCGCTCGGTTACGATGCGCCCGCCGTGGAGGGTGGCGCCGATCACGAGTCCCGCGCCGATGAGCACCACGTCTTTGATGACGTACTGAGCCTCCAGCGTGGGGGCGTGGAGAGGTCCGGCGAAGAGCTCGCCGGGGAAGAGAAGGAGCGGCGACATCGCCCCGAGCATCTGGAATCCCAGAAGAAGAAGCGTCAGGCGCAAGAACTTGCCCGTTATAAGGCCGAGTCCGATGGTGCATTCAAGGGCGGCGATGAGGAATATGCTCACGCCGGCGGGGATCAACCCAAGGGTGAGGACGCTCGTGGTCTGGGTGGCGAGGCTCGCCGCCGGGCTGAGGCCGGGGAAGAACTTCAATAAGCCGAACCCGATGAAAACAGCCCCCAGGCTCACGCGCAACAGCATGATGCTGCGCCGGACCAGCCACTGCATCACCCGCGTCTCGAATTGATGCAGTCTTGTTTTGACGTTGACCATGAGCAGCTCTTTCCCCTGGTTTGGTTGTTGTACTGGTTACCTGATATTACGCATGGGGACGGTCTTCAAGATCACAGGCGGGGATCCTTCCCGGAAAAGCTCCCCTTCAAAAACTCGGCATCCGCGGCGGCGCGGTACTCCACATGAGCGATATTTCTTTCTCCGCGAGACCGTACGCTCTGTTCACGAGTTCCGAAAGCCGACGTTCGAGTCCGGCGGATTTCGTGCGGGCTTCAGTTATGGACGAGCGATTCGGAAGGGAGCCAGCCTTCTTCTTCGAGGCGTTCCCAGGCGACTCGTACGTGCCGTTCGTTAAAGAGATCGCCTTTGCGCGGTGTCCAGTTTCGCACTGTTTGAGCGGCTTCCTCGGGGGAGTTCGCCCCTTTTTGAGTGGCTGCCCAGTGAACTGTGGAGAGAAGCTCCATGCCGTATGGGATCTCGAAATCTTGGATGAGGGCGGCAACGCACTCTATATGTTCCATTGACTCGGGGTGGGTTCGCAGGAATTCCTCGGCGGCCTCGCTCGCTCCGTCGAGGAGATTTATTTGGGAACCCTGGCTGTGGTCCCCATACCCGACTATATAATGGCCTTCCAGGATTTCTAGGAGAAAGTTTAGCTTTTTGGCAAATGGGCCGAACTTGTCCTCCGTGAAATCGAGGCCGAAAGACTCTTCTCCGGCGGCTTGCGCGAAGTACGCGAGTTTTTGCGCCTCGAGCCGACCTATGTGATACTGTGCGACGCCGTAAAGATCTATGAGCTTGAGCATGGCCGCCCTCGCAGTAGTCAGATGGGGCTTCGGGGTGCCCACCTTCATCGCCTTTGGCTCCGGCACGCTGCCGGGTTCATATACGTGCGCCTCGCCCCCGGACATCCGCGCAACGGCTTTCTCTATGAGTGGCCGTACTTCTTCCCATTCGAGGCTGCCGATGCCGCATCCGAGCGGAGGTATGGCTATGGACTTTATGCCTCGCTCCTCGACCTCGCGGACGAGGTCTTCGAGGCCGTCCTCCACGTACTCGATCCGGGACTTCCCGCGCCAGTGTTCTTTCGTGGGGAAGTTGATTATGTACCTCGGATTATTCAAATTGCCGACGAAGAATGTGAACATCTTCCCGACTTCCACTTCTTCTTTTTCACACGCCCTTTTGTACGCTTTGAAATTCTCGGGGAAGCGTTTCTTGAATTGGAGGGCGATGCCTTTACCCATGACTCCCACGGTGTTCACCGTGTTTACGAGGGCTTCCGCGTCGTCGTCGAGAAGGTTGTCGCGGCGGTATTCGATCATGTCCCCGTTCGGCTTCACCTTCTTATCGTACGCTATGGTAACGGAGACGAAACCCACCAATTTCCGCTATTTTGGATTGAGCCGTGGAGGGATTATCGCCATCGGTTGGGGCGAGAGATTGTGATGCCATCGCTCTTCTCGACGGTTTTGGGAAGGAGGCTTTTGGAGAGTTTGCCGCGGCCTATGGTGAAGTGGCCGTCCACGACGGAAGCGAGGCGTTGTGAAGTTCGCTTCGGGGGAAACGCCGCGACGACTTTCTTGTTCTCGAAAAGCTCTTTTATCTTCATCGCCGGGGGCGTCAAGTCGCTGTCCGCCGATATTAACAGCGCGGTGTCAAACCGATCCCGTTGCACATCGGCCATCATCTCCACCGCGATGTTCACGTCGGTCATCTTCTCCTCGAATACTTGCCGCTTGTATCCACACCTCGGACACTCGCGCCGTTTTTGCAGATAGTGGCCGAAGTACATAGCGCACTTTCCCAACTCGGCGTTCGCTTCGAGAAAGGCATTTTAACGGCTCTGTTTGTCGGGAGGATCGGAGATGCGAGCCGTGAAATATTTGACCCCCGCAAGTTCTTGTCCCGGCTTGAGCAGATTTTCCACAAGCAAGGCGACATCGAGCCAGTAAAAGCGTTTCCAGCCCCTGTCTTTGAGGCCGAAATATAGATTGAAGCCGTCTATATAAGCGGCGACGCGCTGCGCCATAATCATCCGCTCCCGTCTCGCAAAGACGTTGATCGCAACCCGGAAATACTATAAACTACGCGCACCCCGCCGGGGTGAGCAGCCCCGGCTCGACGATCCCCTCCGGGGGGACGTTTCATTTTCTACCCGGCTTTGCTCTCTTTTCGTTCGCCGCCGGACACGCTGACCGGGAGACCTTCGACTTCCAGGCGCGAGAGATCCGCCATCTCCCCGGCGTTTCCGAGGATCTCGATCTGGTAGAGTTTCCCGGCTTCGTCGCGGTGAATGACCACGCTTTCGCTCAGATCCTCGCCCATGATTTCCCCCTCTGCTTCGTCGCCCCCGTCCCGGAGCTTGATGTTGAGGCTGTCCGTCTCCGGCGAGTAGAAAATCCTCATGTTCCCCACTTCCTTTCGCGTCTTCGCTCACGCGCGAAGTTCCTGTCCTTGAAGGCGTTTATCAGCCGCTTGCGGTCGGCGCTTGCTATCACTCGAATATAGCGATCCAGTTCCGGGACGTATCCCCACATCCGCCAAAGGCCGTTTTCCTGCTGGTCGTCATACACTGCTTCGTCCACGACCCTTTCGCACATCTCGACTGTTATATCCGAACGAGTCGCGTCCTCCAGCACATTTCGCCTGAAGTAGTCGGTCACTTCCATAGCACACGCCACTCTATCATCCTCGAAACCCCGGCATCCTCGGCGGCGCGGTACTCCACATGAGATGTATTTCTTCTTCGGTGAGACCGTATGCGTGGTTTACGAGGTCGGTGAGGCGGCGTTCGAGGGTG
>Ga0136627_1000173_pt1 | contig 21606 bp, 21 predicted proteins | sample AntDrymUQ4892206_2_FD_104652 | JGI IMG/M metagenome (GOLD analysis project Ga0136627, IMG submission 104652) | Polar desert sand microbial communities from Dry Valleys, Antarctica - metaG UQ489 (22.06) | ecosystem: Environmental > Terrestrial > Soil > Desert | place: Antarctica: Dry Valley... | reverse complement strand
CTCCCTGTGAGGTCGAGCCATGCGACCCGGTTCTCGCCGAGGATGCGGAAAGCGTCGAGGCCACGTGGGGAGACGTTTATATGAGTGTCCGGGTTGGCGGGGGAGGTTGCGACGAAGAACATTTTCTGGGCTTCGATCCACTCCGACAGCCTCTCGTTTATCCGGTCGAAACTTTTGCCCATTTTCCGCCTCGCAATGTCGGGAACGCGGTCATGATAACCCACTTCGCCGGGCGGCTTCACACCGGACGGACGAAGTTTCCGACCGTTTCGCAACGCCGTTTTGGAAGAGTACAATCGGGCGCGTGTTCGGAGCGGCGGAGAATTTCCGGAGGGGCGTTTTGCCCTCCTTCGACCGGAGGGTGTGGTTCCTGCTTTTCGCCATGCTCGTGTTCCGGTTCGGACAAGGGCTTTTTTATCCGTTCTCCACGGTTTATTTCGCCAACTTCGTCGGCATTCCACTCTCGCTCATCGGGGTGGGACTCGCGTCTCTGGCGGTGGCGAGCGTGGTTTCCGGCCTCGGATCCGGCCCGCTCACGGATCGCTTCGGACGGAAGCCGATGATGCTCTTCGCGCTTTCGGGGAGCGCGACGACGTTCTTTCTTTTTTCACAGGTGGGGTCTTTCGCGGGGTATGTGGCGGTGTGCGTGATGGCGGGCCTCGCGGGATCGGGCATGTTCGATGCCGCCCGGAACGCGATGGTCGCCGATGTCGTGGAGCCGGGGGAAAGGGCGCGGGCGTACGGCCTCGTCCGGGTCGGGGGAAACGTCGGGTGGACGGCGGACCCGGCGTTCGCGGGGTTCGCGGCGGCGTTCTTCGGGTCTTCGGCGGCGACATATCAATATATGTTCATGGGGACTTCCGCGTTCACGTTCATCGTCGCATGCTCGCTCGCGTTTTTCGTGCGCGAGTCGCTTCCGAGGGATGCGGGGGAGGAAAAACCATCTTCGTTTCGGGGGATCGGGGACGCGCTCTCGAACCGGGCGTTCCTCATGCTCCTCGGCTCGGGGTTTTTGATGTACTACGTGTTCACGCAGGATTGGCAGGCGTTGCCGATATACTCCAAAAACTTCCTCGGGATGCCGGACTTTCTCATCGGACTCTTCCTCGCCGGGAACGCACTTCTCATAATCCTGCTCCAGCTTCCCATCGCCCACATGATAGACGAACGCTCGAAGTCCGGCGCCCTTCTGTGGGGAGCGGTTTTGTTCGCCCTCTCGTCGGCGACGCTCCTTTTGACAGACTCGTGGTGGGGGGTGTTCGTGGCGTTCGTCGGGTTCTTCACGCTGGCGGAGATGGTTCTCGAAGTCGCGGGGGCGGCGTATGCTTCGGAGATGGCCCCGGTGAAACTCCGGGGGACGTACCTCGCGCTGTTCGGGGTATGCTTCGGGGCGGCGCACGGTTTCAGCCCCATCGTCGCCGGGTCGCTGCTCGAAGCCGGACTCCCGAGCATAATCTGGGCGATTCAAATAGTCGCCGCCTCGCTCGCCGCCGCGCTTCTTGTTTTTATGAGGCTCGCCCGCAAACCCTAGCTTCACGCCGGGCGCGGCGGCCCATTCCGGATGCGTTCGCGGAGAGTGTCCGGGTCGTTCGGCGGAGTCCACGGAGACTCCATCCACCATGTGATTCCGGCCTCGGCGAAAGGAGCGACCATCTCCGATGCCCGATCCGGATCGCCACCGGGAGTCTCCCCCTCCATCACGATGTCGAAAGTTTCGAGGGTGTCGAAAGGTTTGCCGCCCCGCCGCTCCGCCACGTACTCGCGCATCCCCCGAACATCCTCCGGCTCGACGTGCCCGGGAGTACGGTACGTCGTGTACGCGAGAAGGCCGTCGTAGCGGAGCGCGCGGTTCATTGACTTCTTCGACGGCCACGCCCCGACCACCCATACCGGGATGCGCGGAGTTTGCACGGGCTTCGGCAAAAACGTCATCTCCTCGACACGATGATAATTTCCTTCATAAGAAAACGGCTCCCCGCTCCACAGCCCGGTGAGGATTTCGAGGCTCTCATCGAGGATTTCAGCCCTCACCTTTTTGTCCGTCGGCTCCCCGACCTTCGAGAAACCGCCGTCGTCGGTCGCGCCGAGTCCGACCGGGAGGACGAGCCGTCCGCCGGAGAGACGGTCGAGGGTCGTCGTCTCCCTCGCCAGTTTCCACGGGCGACGGCGGGCGGGGGGCGTGAGCATCGCCCCGATCCGGACGCGACTCGTCCGCATCGCCATCGCCGCCATGACGACCCACGGGTCGTATGTGTCGAAAGCCCCGACGCAAATTCCGTCCCAGTAAAACGCGCCGTCCCATCCCGCCTCCTCGACTTCGCGGGCAAGGTCGGCGACCGTCACCGGGTCGCCGGACGTGATGATGAATCCATACTTCACAAAGTCTCCCTTCCTTTATGGAAAGCGAGTATACGCTCGCCGAGAGAGGCGGTGGACGGCGAAAGGTGAAGAGCGGGGGATCGAGGTTATTTCAGCATCCCCTCTCTCTTCTCTTCCTCGTAAACCCTCTCGGCCACGAAGCGCCGGAGGAGACTTTGATAGCCGACGCCCTTCTTCGCGGCGAGGGTTTTCAAACGATTCACCATTTCGTCGTCGAAGCGGACGGAGACGGGGGTTTTCCGGGGACGCGGCGGGGGGAGTTTTCCTTCGGGGATCGGGGCGAATGTTTCGAGGAGCTTCTCGCTCGTGGTGTGCGTCTCCCAATACCGATGCTCTTCTTCCTCGCTCCCGAACCGCGGGACTTCGTCCCAACTGTCTATCTCGGTCATTTTCTTCGCGCTCTTTTTCGACATGCTCATCACCTCCTCCGGTAACGTCGTTTTTGTCCGTCGTCGGTGTCTCTCGCGGTGACGGGGCGGACTTTTTCACCGCGCATAGTGAACACCACATAAAGTATGCGCCCCGCCAAAGTCGCGCCGATGGCCGCGTCGCGCCTCTCGTGCGGCACGTTGTATGCGTCGGCTCCGACTCGATCCGGATCGAGCAAAGCCTCCTCGATCTCTCCGGGATCGATCCCATGCTCCCATATATGTCCCTCATTCGCATCGTCCCACTCGAACCATCCACCATCGTCCACACCGGAAGTATCTCATAGGTACATACATGGTCAAAGAAACTCACGGGCGGTCTTCGACGCCGAATCGTTCTGTGAGGTCGGAGAGGAGGATGCGAAGCAAATCGGAGAGTTCTTCCGCGACCGCCTCACCGAAGAAAGGACGCATCGTCTCATCTCCGCCACGAAAAACGGGCGCGCCGGAAAGCCGGAAGACATTGCCGCGACCGCGCTCTTTCTCGCTTCGCCGGCGGGACACATCACCGCACAGACTATTCACGTCAACGGAGGCGCGTACGTCGGATGAAAAAGCCGCGAACCGCGAGACGAGGAAATCCGCTCAAACTCGCTTCAAAGTTCGGACAAAATAATACGAGTCGTTCTCGCCGCTCGGGTGGATGGCATACCCCATCGAAATCTTGAGCGCGTAATTCTCACGGCTCGAAACCGGGCTTCGGGAACGCATTTGATAACATCCGCGCCCCTCACAAAACTCGATCGCCCATTCTTGCATGGACTTCCCGACCCCACGCCTCCGATACTCCGCATCCACCCCGAATGCCTCCACGAAACCTTCCGTGAGTGGCCGTCCGGCATCGAATATCGGCGGCCTCCCCTCATCGCTCCCGATAATTTGAACCATGAACCGGAGGAAGCCGACGCACCGGCCCTCCACGAAAGCCCCGAGAAGAACCGACTCCTCGATGTGATCCTCACGGGCCGGAATGTACCGCGCCTGACCGAGACGGTCGGCAAGCGAAAGAAGCTCTTCATAAACCCCCGTCCACTCCCGAACCTCGACGACCTCCGCCGTCAAACGACGGAACTCTCCGGCCCATAACTTTCCAGCCGCTCCTTAACCGCGTTCAAAAACCGGAGCGCCACGCCTCCATCGAAAATCCTGTGGTCGAAGGACATTTCGAGATTCATCATGCTTCGAACCACGATGGCATCCCCCCATTCCTCCATCACGACCGGACGTTTTATTATCGCTTCCGCCGAAAGTATCGCCGCTTGCGGGTGGTTTATGATCGGCACCGAAACGACACTCCCGAGCGCGCCCGGATTGTTCACCGTGAACGTCCCGCCCGAAATGTCGTCGGGGGAAAGCTGTTTGCCTCGCGCCTTTCCTATGACCTCGTTCGTCTTCCGGGCGAGGCCGACGATCCCATAATTATCCGCCTCTTTGATGACCGGGACGATGAGCGCGCCGTTTTCCCCGTCCTCGATGTCCACCGCGACCCCGATGTTCACCGCCCGCCGAAGCACGATGGAATCGCCGTCCCACACCGAGTTCACGACCGGATACTCCTTCAAACTCTCGACGACCGCCCGGATTATGAACGGCATATACGTGAGGCTCACGCCCTCGCGCTTTTTGAACGCCTCTTTGTGGGCTTCACGAAGTTTCACGAGACCCGTCACGTCCACCTCGACCATGCTCCACGCATGAGGAGCCTCGCGCATGCTCGTGGACATCCGATTCGCAATGGCGCGGCGCATGCTCGTGAGGGCGATGGACTCATCCCCCGGATGCGACTCCGCCCGGACGATTTCGGGCGACGGCGACGATGGTGGAGGCAATTTCGTCGGCTCCGAAGCCTCGGGCGGCGCGAAGTATTCGCGCTCTTCTTCGAGGCTCGGCGGGACGAAGTCATCCTTCTCGACGAGGGCGAGGATGTCTTTCTTCGTCACCCGACCGCCGACCCCGGTGCCGGGGATGGAGGATATTTCGACCCCATGCTCGGCGGCGAGACGGCGCACGACGGGCGACGAGCGAGTCAAGCGAAGCTCCTCGGCGGTCTTCGTCGCGGCGCCTCCGCCGTTCCCGCCCCTCGCCACGACCGACGGACTCTCCCCCGCCCCCGCCGCCACGGGCTGCGCGGCGGTTCCGGCGACGGGCCACTCCGCAGCTTCGCCGTCGGTGGCATCCGTTTCGATGGCGGGAGATTCGGTCGCCGGGGAGCTTTCACTCGGAGAGCCTCCGTTCGGTGAACCCGCTTCCCCGGCGAGGGCGACGGACGCTATTTCGACCCCGACATCCACGGTCTCACCCTCGGAGACGAGTATCTTTTCGAGCTTCCCGGCGAGGGGGGATGGGAGTTCCGAACTCACTTTATCCGTGTCTATTTCGGCGATGGGTTCGTCGAGTTCGATGTCCTCGCCCTCGGATTTGAGCCACTTCGCAATGGTTCCCTCGGTGACGCTCTCCCCGAGTTGGGGCATTTTTATAGGTTCGGGCATAGTGATCTCCTCACGTTCCGCGTCGGAGCTTCTTGGCGAAACAGACGCTGTTCTCGTTGCCGATGTATGGGGCGAATGGCTCCGTCTCGGAATACCCGCTGGAGGCATATAAAGATATCGCCTCGAGCTGGCGGGTTCCGGTCTCGAGTATGCTCCGGAGGTATCCGCGCCTCCGGGCCTCGGATTCGAGATGTTCGAGCATGATCCGCGAGACGCCGCGCCCCCGGAACGCCGGGACGACGTACATGCGCTTTATCTCGACCGTCTCGCCATCCACAACCCGGAACGCGCCGCAACCCACGAGATTCGCTCCGAGCCGCGCGCCCACGAAATATCCGCCCGCTTCATGGAACCCGTCGGAGTCCACACCGTTCGTCGGCTCGCCGGGGTATTTTTCGAGGATGTCGGCGTCGGGGCCGTCGAGCAACCCGGAGGACACTATGGTTTCTATGCGCTCGGGGGAGAGAGTCGAATTCACCATCGCGCCCGCCTAATAATGCGCCAACTCGAGCATGGCCGCCTCGACCTCTTCTTTGCCGATGAGGAAACGCTCCATGAGCGGTTTCGCGTACGGCGCGGCGGGAGAGTCCGGCGAACCGAGCCTCCTCACCGGAGCGTCGAGCCACTCGAACGCCCCGTCCGCCACGACCGCCGCTATCTCCCCCGACACCGACCCGGACAAATTCGCCTCCGATGCGACGAGAACCTTCCCCGTCTTCTTCGCCGAAGCGAGGATCGTGTCTTTATCGAGCGGATACAAAGACATCGGCTCGACGACCTCGACCGAAATTCCATGCTCGGCCTCCATTTTCTCGGCGGCTTCGAGCGCGTGGTGGAGGATGAGTCCGTATGCGACGACGGTGATGTCCGTCCCTTCGCGGTGGACTTTGGCTTTGTCTATGGGGACGTCGAAATCTTCTTCCGGCACATCTTGTTTTATGAGGCGGTACGTCATTTTGTGTTCGAGGAAGAGGACGGGGTTCGGGTCGCGGATCGCGCTTTTGAGCATGCTTTTGGCATCGGCGGGAAAGCTCGGAGCCAAAACTCTCAGCCCCGGCGTATTGCAAAAATACGCCTCGACGGACTGCGAGTGGTACAAAGCGCCGCCCGGCACAACGCCGTACGGGGCGCGGACGGTCATCGGGACTTCCCACGCTCCGTTCGAGCGGTAATAAAAGCGTGCGGCTTCGGAGACTATTTGATCGAAGGCCGGAGGGATGAAGTCCGCGAACTGTATTTCGGCGACGGGCTTCATCCCGTTCACCGAAAGCCCGATGGCCGCGCCGACGATGAGGCTCTCCGCCAAAGGCGTGTCCATGACCCGCGTCTCGCCGAACTCGGCTTGGAGGCCGTCCGTGACGCGGAAGACACCGCCCGCCTTCCCGACGTCTTCTCCGAGAACCATCACCGTCTCGTCGGAGCGCATCTCCTCGGCGAGGCCGTCGTGTATCGCCTGAAGGAGATTCTGCGTCGCCATGACTATCCCCTCTCCGCGTACACGCCTCGGAATATGGACTCCGGGTCGGCGTATTCGGCGGCTTCGGCGGAGTCGCTCGCCTCCCGGACCTCGGCCTTTATCTCCTCGTCAATGGCTTCTTTTTGGGTGGCGTCGAGGATTCCGTGTTCTTCGAGATAGCCCTCGAAGCGGGGGATCGGGTCTTTGAGTCGCCATTCTTCGATCTCCGAGCTTTCCCGGTATCTCCGGTCGTCGTCGTCGGAGGAATGGGCCCGCATCCGGTACGTCTTCGCCTCGATGAGCGTCGGCCCGCCGCCATTTCTTGCCCGCTCGAAAGCCTCCTTCGAGGCTTCGTAAACCGAGAGGATGTCGTTCCCGTCCACCTCGACGCCGGGGAAACCGTATCCTTCGGCGCGTTTCGCGATGCTCCCGGCGACCTGTTTCTCGGCGGGGACGGAGATGGCGTACGCGTTGTTTTGGATGAGGAAGATCACGGGCAAATCGTGTATTCCGGCCATGTTCATCGCTTCGTGCCAGTCGCCGCCGCTCGTGGAAGCCTCGCCGCCTCCGGTCAAAACCACGCCGTCCTCGCCGCGCATTTTGAAGGCGAGGGCGGTTCCGGCGGCTTGCGGATATTGAACGCCGATGGGCGCGGAGGAAGTCACTATATTCAAACTCCGCTTCGAGAAATGGCCCGGCATTTGGCGGCCTCCGCCGGACGGGTCTTCCGCCTTTCCGAGGATGGACAAGAATTGATCCCTCGGCGTCATCCCGACCATGAGGACGGTTCCGAGGTCGCGGTAATACGGATAAACAAAGTCGTGTCCGGGCTGGATGTGGACGGCGGCCCCGACTTGCGCGGCTTCCTGTCCCTGGCACGAGACGACGAATGCGGCCTTTCCCTGGCGGTTCAGCGTCCATGAGCGTTCGTCGGTGCGGCGGGTGAGGAGCATGCCGCGATATAGTCGGATGAGATCCGGGCCGTCGAGTCCCATCTCCTCATGGCGAACCCTCGTTCTCTCCATAGCCATAAGCATTCCTCCTTATGCATACGCTTTCCCCAATAGCCAGTTCGGTGGTTCTACTTTCTATGAGTATCGTATCAAATGGGGAAGTTCCGGGTTTCACGCGCAGCGAAGCCCGCCCCCTCGAAAACTCACGGTTTCACGCCCACGGCTTTGAAAAACGTATAGCAAAATACCCCGTCCGCCTCCGTCGTCCGGCGCAAAGCCTCGATGCCTCTGTCGAAGATGTTTGCTTCGATCATGTCGGCTTCGATGGAGGGTTCGCGCACGCCTTCGATCATGGCCGTGAAGGTTTTCTTCGTGAAACCTTCGACGAGCCGGGGTCTGCTCGAATCCACATAAACCATCCTCGGAGATACGCGAGTGGAATCGAAGCCCGCCGCATCCAAAAGCGGATAAAGCTCCCTCCCGATGTTCGCGTTTCCACCCGCCCTTTTTTGAAGCTCGACCTGGCACCGGATCGCCTCATGCGCCGCCTCGCTGTCGGGGTGAAAGAAAGTCGAGCCGTGGTCGCCCTCGATGGCCGTCATCGTCCCGCCGACTTTGAGAAGTTTTTCGAGGGATTCCAAAGCCTCGACCGGACGCGCCAAATGTTCGAGGACGAAGCAAACGAAGATGTGGTCGAACGACTCCGGCTCGAACGGAAGGTCGAAGATGTCCCCTTGCCGGAAACCCACGTTCGCGAACCCGGCTTCTTCGACCTTTTTCTTCGCCTCCGCGACCGACGCTTTGGATATGTCCACCGAGATGATATGCGCCTCGGGACTGTTCCGAGCCAAAGTTATGGTTTGCGCGCCGACGCCGCATCCCGCTTCAAGGACATCGCTCCCGGCAGGATACGATGTGTCGGAGTGGAGGAGTTCGACGAGGGTCGTGGCTTGATCCTGCAACCGCACGTTCTCTCGCGGATCATAGCCATGCACGTATTTCTCGTTCATTGACCCTTTCTTTCCTCTGCGAAATATTCTATGAGATAAAGAACGAGGCCGTCATTCCGCCGGGAAAAACAAACCGGCGCTCGTCGCGTCAGGCAACATACGAGCCTCCACAAATCATGCCGAACGAAGAATCAGCGTCTCGGATGGCCGCTAAATCACCGGAGTCTCACGATACGAGCCGAAGACTTCTTGCATGGCGAAGGAAATCTCCCCCACCGTCGCGTACGCCTTCACGCACTCGATGATCGGGTACATCGTGTTCCCGTCGCCCCGGCAAACCTCCCGAAGCTCATCGAGAGCCGCCTCGACCTTCTCGTTGTCGCGGGACTTTTTGAGTTCCTTCACTCGCTCTATCTGCCCTTGTGAAACTGCCGGATCCACGCGGTGCGTCTCCACATCCTGTTCTTCCTGCGCTTCGTAAATATTCACGTTGACCATGTAGCGGCGGCCCTCTTCGAGCTCGCGCTGGTAGCGGGCGGAAGCCTCGGCGATCTCCCGCATCTGGAAACCCTCCTCGATGGCCGGGATCACCCCGCCAAGCTCTTCGATTTGATCGAAGTATTCATAAGCCTGGCGCTCGATCTCATCAGTCAAAGACTCGATGAAGTACGACCCTCCGAGTGGATCTATGGTGTTCGTCACCCCGGTTTCCAACGCGGCTATTTGCTGCGTGCGAACCGCGACCCGAACCGCCTCTTCGGTGGGAAGAGCCAATGCTTCATCGAGCGAGTTCGTGTGGAGGGACTGCGTCCCGCCGAGCACCGCCGCCAATGCCTCGAACGCGGTCCGGGCGACGTTGTTGTACGGTTCCTGCGCGGTGAGGGAGACTCCCGCCGTTTGAGTGTGGAAGCGCATGAGGAGGGATTTTTCGTTCTTCGCGCCGTATTTCTCCTTCATCACTGTCGCCCATATGCGGCGGGCGGCCCGGAATTTGGCGATCTCCTCGAAGAAGTCTATGTGCGAGTTGAAGAAGAAACTGAAGCGAGGCGCGAAGTCGTCCACGTCGAGCCCGGCCTCGACGCCCGCCTCCACGTACGCGAACCCGTCCGAGAGCGTGAACGCGAGTTCTTGCGCGGCGGTCGAACCCGCTTCCCGGATGTGGTACCCGCTTATGCTCACCGTGTTCCACCGGGGCATATGCTCGGTGGAGTACACGAGCATGTCCTTGAAGACGCGCATGGATGGCTTCGGGGGGAAGAGCCACTCTTTCTGCGCGATGTACTCTTTGAGAATGTCGTTTTGGTTCGTGCCGCCGAGCTTGTCGGGGGTGACGCCTTGTTTCTCCGCGGCGACGACGTACATGGCGAGGAGGGCCATCGCGGGCGCGTTTATGGTCATGGAGGTCGTGATCTCGTCCATTGGGATTCCGTCGAAGAGTCGCTCCATGTCTTCGAGGGAGTCTATCGCCACGCCTTCCGTCCCGACTTCTCCGAGGGAGAGCGGCGAGTCGGAGTCGAGGCCCATGAGGGTCGGCATGTCGAAGGCGACGGAGAGGCCGTTCTGGCCGTGGTCTATGAGGTATTTGAAGCGTTTGTTCGTGTCCTCGGCGTCGCCGAATCCGGCGAACTGGCGGACGGTCCACAGGCGGCCCCGGTACATGTTCGGGTACACGCCTCGGGTATATGGGTATTCGCCCGGATAGCCGAGCTTTTCGTCGGAGTTCCCCTCCACGTCCTCTTTCGTATAAAGAGGTTTGATCGGGACGCCAGACATGGTTGAGAATTCGGCGTCTCGTTCGGGGGTTTTCTCGTATGATTCTTCCCATTTTTGCTTGGCGTTCTTCTTTGTGTCCATGAGTCCCTCCCGAGAAGCGTTCACCCAATCACTAAAGACAAACTTTAGCATAGGCGAGGCTCGGCTCCACCGGAGACGGGCATCGCGGAGACCGCTCCGAGGCTTCTCAGTCGATGAGTTCGATGGGATCCCCTTTTCTGACCGTCCCTTCCACGAGCACGGCGCAGTATACGCCCGCCAGGTTGTCGTGGGACTGGGCGACCTTTCGGAGAACATCGGGGTCGTGTTCCCCGGTGTCGGGGTCGAGGGAGATCATCTTGCAGCGCGGATCGCGCTCTATCACAGCGACGACCGCTTGCGAACCCACGCGCAAGGAACGCCCGACGAACCCGTCCTCACCGAAGCCGTCCCCGTTCTCGAAGTTCAAATAAATGTTCGCCCGGAAGCGCCTTCGGTCGAGTCCGTTTCCAAGCTCCTCGCCGATCTGCTCCACGGTCTGGGAGGAGATCAACGACACGGGCCGGCAGTCGGTCATCGCCCGCACCGAGCGCACAAGCGTGAGATCCTCGCCGACCCCCTCGTTGAGAAGGCTCGCAAGCTTCGGGTCGTCCACCGCGAGCGTCGCTCCCGAAGGGGTCAGAACGTCCACGCCCATGTCCTCGGGATCGGCGTTGACGGGATTGATACCCAGAGGGAGGCTCTCCGCCGCCTCCAGGTTGGGCGGCTTGGCGGCCTTCTCGGGATGCCGATACCGTGGACGGTACCGGAGCATTTGCTCCTGCTCCCGGCCCGTCAAATACGGGAAGCCTTTGGGCCGGGCCGGACTCCTGAAAGCGAAGTACCGGTCGCCGTAGACCCCCGAAAATCCCACGAAGGCTTCCTCCATCTCCTCGCCGCCCATGCTCTTCACCGGATAGCGCCAAAGACCGTCCACCGTTCCAACCGTTCCCGCCATGCCCAAACTCCTTCCCGAGACACGATACGCCGCGCACATAATGACACGTATCGAAGCCGAATACGTCAAAGAACGTATAATTCCCTCGACCACGCACGGAAAGGAGTCGGCGATGGCGGGACACTCGAACGTGGTGAACGAGCGGGACATCGAATGGGCCGAAGTTTCGCATGGAGAGCGGTTCGGACACCGTCGGAAATCGCTCGGCGCGGCGATCGGCGGCGGGAAGCTCGGGGCGAGCATTTACGAGGTTCCGCCGGGCAAGCGAGCATGGCCCCGCCACTACCACCTCGCAAACGAGGAGGCGATATACGTCCTCGGAGGCTCCGGCGCACTCCGGATCGGGGACGACGAAATCCCCGTCTCGAAGGGCGACTATGCCACCCTCCCCGCCGGAGAAGCCGGGGCGCACCAGCTCGTGAATACCTCCGACGACAACCTCACATATCTTTGCTTCTCGACGATGGACACGCCGGACGTGATGGTCTATCCGGACTCGGACAAGCTCGGCGTCTTCGGCGGCGCGGCCCCCGGAGGCCCGAAAGAAAAAAGGACGTTCAGCAAATTCCTCGCGGCTTCGCCGGAGGTCGGATACTTCGACGGCGAGTAGTCGCCAAAAACACGAGCCGGAGTCTCTTCGCTGTGTAAAATCCCGGCTATGAATTCGTCCGGGTTCTTCTCCCTTCTCGGCCTCGCCGTCGCGAAAGGCCGATATTTCGTGATCCTTTTCTGGATGCTCGCCGCGCTCGGAGCATTCTTTTACCTCCCGCCGCTCGATGACCGGATCACCGGAAACCTCTCCGACCTCGTCCCCGAACCGGACAACTTCGTCTCCGGCCCCGCCGCAAACCCCGCCCCGAACGGGACGCCGAACGGTGCGCCGGAAACACCGCCCGCCGGGGAACCGTCCGGCGAATCCGGGGAAGCGGGGGGAGAAAGCGGCGAATCTCCGCCGGAATCGGAGGAAAACGGCTCTTCTTCCGAGGAGGCGCCTTCGGTTCCCTCGGTTTCTTCGGGGGATCCGGAGGCTTCTCTCTCGGGGGTGGTCGAGGCTCCGGCGATGCTCGTGTTCTCGAACCCGGACGGCTTCGGGGCGGCGGGGGTCGCGGAGATACAAAACAGGCTCTCGCGGCTCGACGGGCCGGACGGGCCGTATCGGCTCGTGCGGGCGGTTCCGGTCGGCGTCGAAGGTTCGGGGCTTGCCGACGCCGAAGAACAAACCACGCTCCCGGTGCTTCTCTTTTTCGAGCCGGGCATAAGCCACACGGGGGTCGGCACCGGGACGGAGGAAGCTCGGAGCCTCGCGGGCGAGGGGGACGGCTCCATACGGGTCGAGGCGACGGGCATCGCGCCCGCGCAGAACGACAGCGCGGACGCGATCCGGGACAGTTTGCCGATGGTCACGGCGGCGACGTTCGCGGTGATCTTCCTCATCCTCGCGGTTACGTACCGATCACCCATCACCCCGCTCATACCGCTCGCGAGCATCGGACTCGCCGTGTTTTTGACGCTCCGGCTCCTCGCGTACTTCGCGGAGATGCTCGGCGCGCAAATCCCATCTCAGGTGGAGCCGGTGATCGTGGTCCTCCTCTTCGGGGTCGGGACGGACTATTCGTTGTTCGTCCTCTCGCGCACGAGACAGGCGCTCGCTATGGGCGCGGGCCGGATCGAGGCCGCACGCTCGGGAGTGGCGCGGGCCGGGGCTGTGGTTTTCTCCTCGGCGGCGGTCCTCATCGCGGCGTTCATGGTTCTCGTCGGGGCGGATCTCGAAATATACCGCGCCCTCGGGCCGGGACTCGGACTCGCGCTTTGCGTCGTGACGCTCGTCACCCTCACTTTGACTCCGGCGCTTCTCGCGGTCTTCGGACGGCTCGCCTTCGGCGGTTTGCGTTTCTCGGGCGAGGCGCGGAGGCGGGCCGGGTTCGTCGAACGCCGTCCGGGCGCGATCGTCGGCGTTTTGGTCGCGGTTCTTCTCGCGGCTTCGCTCGGGGTTTTCGGACTCCGGATCGGCTTCGATCAAATTCAGGCTCTCCCCGACGACGCCCCGTCATCCCGGGGATACGAAGCTCTCTCGGAGGGCTTCCCCTCCGGCATCCTCGCCCCCGTGAACGTCATAGTGAGCGGCGAAAACCTGAACGCCTCGAACCTCGAACGCCTCAAAAACGAGATGTGGACATCCGGCGGGTACGCGGCGGTGATCGGGCCGGACGACTCGTCCCTCGTTCCGGGTGTGGAGTTCCTCGCACCGGATGGCGCGGCGGCCCGCTTCGTCCTCGTTTTCTACGGCGACCCATATTCGCCGGAGTCCCTCGACCAGATACAAACCCTCCGCGAAGACCTCCCCGCGATGCTCGACCGGGCGGGCCTCGAAGGGGCGGAGGCGTCCGCCGGGGGGCAGTCGGTACTCGCGGCGGAGGCTCGATCCGTCTCCGAGAGCGACCTCACCCGCCTCGCCCCGCTCGTCTTCGCGGTCGCCTTCGTCATCCTCTCGCTCCTCCTTCGCACCCCCGTCGCCCCGATATACCTCCTCGCCGCCACCGCGCTCGGCTTCGCCGCGACCCTCGGGGCGGCGACGGTCTTCTTCGAATACGTCCTCGGCCATCAAGGAGTCGTGTATTACGTGCCGTTCGCGTTGTTCCTCCTCCTCGTCGCTTTGGGGAGCGATTACAACATCTTCATCATGGCCGCCATCCGGGAGGAAGCCCGGAAGAGGCCGCTCAGGGAAGCCGTAACCGCCGCGCTCGCCGGGACGGGGAGGACGATAAACGCCGCCGGACTCGCGCTCGCATCCTCCTTCGCGCTCCTCGCCCTCATACCGCTCCAGGATTTCCGGCAGATCGGGCTGACAGTCGCCGCGGGCGTCCTCCTCGACGCCTTCGTCATCCGAACCCTCCTCGTCCCTTCCCTCGCCCTCCTCGCCGGAAGAGCTGGTTTCTGGCCCGCGAAAGTCCGCCGATGAAAATTACCGGGAGTGGGGAGGTCGCATCCGCTCCGCGTTCGCTCCGCTCGCGTCGCGGGGGAATGGAGGCGGAGGAATCGGAAAAACGAAGTGAGCCGAAGTTCCCCGTCGCCGAAGCCTCGTCTCAAATCGCCGAGTAAAGCGGTTTTCGGAATGGCCGCCGCCGCCGGAAAACCGCGCACGCGCTTCACGCTTTTCGACGCTTCATATGGAAGCCGGACAATCACTTCCCGAAATCCGCATTCGTCTTTCCCCCGCTCCCGAAGCGGGCGTCAGCGAGAGACTTCCGAACCCGCCGAACACGGAATCATTCACACAAACTCCATATCAGTCGGCTCGCTGGCTTCAAACCGAAGGCACGCCGTCCGCGCCGAAGTCCGGCCCACCAATTTCGAGAACCACTTTATTTATCGGGCGGAAAGGCGGACGTGCTCCGAGGAACCGAGGCGGAGACTCTCTGACTCCTCCGCGAGCGTCAGCGAGCTTCTTCGAAGGCTCGGGCGAGGGCGCGGTATCCGGCGTCCGTCGGATGTATGTCCCACGGATACTCGGAGTGTCGGGCATACTCCTCCTCGTTCCCCTCGAAAGCCCGGTCTCCGGCGGCGACCGCGACGTTTTCGTGCCGATCCGCGACGGCTCGCATCTCTTCGTTCATGCGTCCGGTCCACTCGTCGGTGAAGCTGCCCGGCGCGGGGTTGTAAAGGGCGAGCATCGTTATGTCCGGCCGTGGCTCGGAGGCGTCTCCGAGGACGCCGAGTATATAGTCGAGGTTTTGTCCGTATTGGGTGATGGCCGCTTCGCGCTCGGCGTCGGTTTCCCCCGCGCTTATGAGATCGTTGCCACCGAGGGAGAGCGTGGCGAATGATCCGGGGTTTTCCCGGAGGCTTCGCTCCGCCCGGACGAGTTGCGAGTCGCCGTCCGGGTGGTCTCCGATGAAGCTCTCGCTGGTTTCGCCGGAGAGGCCGAGGCGAATGAGAGGCACCTCGTCCCCGGTCTCTTCGGCGAGGGTTTCGTGGTGGAGCGGCGTGTATCCGAGTTCTTGGGGGTTCGAGGAGCCGACCCCGACCGCCAGCGAATCGCCCATCGAGACATAAGTCGCCGCCGGAGTTTCATCCGAAGCGCATGCGGCGAGGACGACGCACGGCGCGAGAAGGAGAAAGATGAGCCGAAGAAAAAGCACGCCGCGAGTCTATCAAACGACGGCCTTCTTTCCGTGGTATTTTTCCGTTGTGGGAAAGATATGGTTTCCGGCTGTTTTTGTCATCCTCGCCGTCGCGGGCGTCGCGGTGTTTCCGAAGGGTTCCGAGTCCCGAATAGTTTTCGAGGAGAGGCCCGTGAACTTCGCGCACCGCGGGGCATCTGCCTCCGCGCCGGAGAACACGTTCGCGGCCTTTGATCGAGCGGCCGCCTCCGGGGCCGACGCGCTCGAACTCGATGTCCGTCCGACGAGCGACGGACGAGCCGTCGTCATCCACGACGAAACCGTGGATCGCACCACCGACGGAGACGGCGAAGTCGGGGAGATGACCCTCGCGGATCTTCGGAGTCTCGGGTTGCCCACGCTCGAAGAAGTTCTCCGACGATACCCCGGCGCCTTCGTGAACGTGGAGATAAAAGGCAGGGAACCCGACGCCGCCGAGGGAGTTTTATCTAGTGTCCGGGACGCTCGGGCGGAGGGTCGCGTACTCGTCGTCTCGGAGGATCACGGCGTGATCGAGCGCTTCCGCGAACTCTCGGAGGGCCGCGTCGCCACCGGAGCCTCCGGCGGCGAAGTCCTCGTTTTCTATGTCATGAGCAAGCTCCGCATGGCGTGGATGCTCGACCCGGCATACGAAGCCCTCCAAATTCCGACCGAACACAAAGGGTTTTCCCTCGCCACGCCGCGCTTCTTCGCCGCGGCCGAGAACCGTGGCGTGGAGGTGGACGTGTGGACTGTGAACGACCCCGGCGAGATGCGGCGCCTCCTCGATTTCGGCGCCTCCGGCATCATGACCAACCACCCGGAGACGCTGGCGGGGATCCTCGCCAACCGAAGCGCCGCCGAGAAATAAAGCGCCTCCCGCCCCGCGAAACCGGCAGCGAATGATACCGAGTCCGCTTGTTCGATGCGGCATTCTCTCTGTGGGGGTGCGGGCACCTTGCCCGCCTGGACGAAGAAGAGGCGCGCGCCTCGCGGACTCGACCGCCCGCTCCCCCAGGAAGGCCGCCCTCGAACGCACACTCTTCCTCCGGACTCGGTGCGAGTCGCCCCTCAGCCACCCCCATACGAAATCCGGATAATCACTTCGAGGCTTTCAAAATTCAAAACTGGCGGTCTTTCCGCCTCCCGGCCAGCGACGGAGCCACTCACCCGGACTCCGGCGGATTCGGGAATCGGGAAAAACAAACACGACTTTCGAGAAGCGATCACCCGGACGCCGCACCATCCCGGCGAACACCCCGTCAACGACCCGGCACTCGGACAAAGTTTCCGTCGCCCACTTCGGGTGGTGTTTGCTTTTCTCGACTCTCCACTCCCGAAGCGGGCGCCTCCCGACTCCCGGACTTTACGGGCGAAGCGACCCCGCGCAAAGATGCGATGCCGCCGCCGGGAGCCGAGGCTATGCGGCGTTTCTCCTCGGGGAATGTCCGCCCGATGTTTTCGGAAGCCGTTCCTCGCGGACTTCGACGGGGAGCTTCTTCTTTATTTGGTTGAACTCCCTCACCTCGGCCTCGCCGATGAGCGAGACGGCGATGCCGTGCTTCCCGGCCCGCGCCGTCCGCCCGATGCGGTGGACGTATGTATCCACGTCCTCCGGCAAATCATAATTTATGACGTGCGAGACGTTCGGGATGTCGAGGCCGCGGGCCGCCACGTTCGTCGCGACGAGGATGCGTGTCCGCCCGTCGTTGAACGACGCGAGCGCCTTCGTGCGCTGCGACTGGGTCTTTCCGCCGTGGAGAAGTCCGGCCCGGTATCCTTGCCGCTCGAGTTGGCGGTGGAGGTTCGTCGCGCCGCGCTTCGTCCGGCGGAAGACTATGATGAGCGGCTTCTCCTCCGAGTCAATGAGGGCTTTGAGGGCGGTTGTTTTCTCCTTGCCGTCCACCCGGTAGTAAATTTGCTCGACCGTGTCCACCGTCGGGGCTTTCGTCTCGACGGCGACCCATCTCGGGGAGCGCATGTGGCGGTTGACGATACCCTTTATCTCCTTCGGCATCGTCGCCGAGAAGAGGGCGGTCTGGCGCGAGTCCGGAGTGTGGGAAAGTATGCGTCCCACGTCCGGGGCGAAGCCCATGTCGAGCATCCGATCCGCCTCGTCGAGGACGAGGTATTTTATGGAGCCGAGTTGGAGGGTTCCTCTTTGGAGGTGATCCAAAATACGCCCCGGCGTGCCGACCGCGACCTTCGTGGCGCGACCGCGCAATGCGTTTATCTGCGGCTTTATGGACGTGCCGCCGCAAAGGACGACGGGCTTCACCGGATTGTGGCGCGAGAGGCTTTTCAGTTCATCCGCCGCCTGCGAGGCGAGTTCGCGCGTCGGGACGATTATGAGGGCTTGAATGCCCCTCGCCCTTTTATCCATCGCCTCGATGAGCGGTATGGAGAACGCGGCGGTCTTCCCGCTCCCGGTCTGGGCGAGTCCGACGACGTCCTCGCCTTCGAGGAGCGCGGGTATCGTGAGTTTCTGGATCTCGGTGGGAGCGTCCCATCCCTGCTCGGCGACGGCTTTGTGGGTCTGCGCCGACACCGGGAAGTCCGAGAACGAAGCGTGGGTTGCCTCGGTCGTGGTCGTTGTTTCGGTCGTCATTAGTGCTTCCTCTCTCTGTCCGTTTATAGTGGTCGCCTTCATAAAGAGTTACGTCGTCATGGGCGACCTCTCCACGGGAGAGGACAAGCGCTTGGCACAAAAAAAGAGACACTCTTTGGAAACCCGGCACCTCGAAGAATGTGGACGTATTTCTCGATTTATTAAGCAAAAAGAGTATACCGGGCGAGGGGATTCCATCAAACCCGGTTTGTGAAGCGACGCGCTTTTGAGCGAGTCAGCCTTCCATCCGAAAGCTTCGCGCCATGTCATCGGAGATTCCCCCCGCCGACTTTGCCATCCACCGTGTTTCGCTGACTGTCTGGCAAGCTGACAGCGAAGCGCGTGCGTGGTGAAGCCGCCAAATCACACAACGAGCCATGTCATAAACGTGAGGTACGCGGCTCCGGCGACGGCGACGAACAGCGAGAACCGCCAGTTTTCTTTCGGCCCGGTCTTTATGGGATGCTCGCCCGAGAGGCGGGAGATCATGGTCACCGAATTCGAGAACGGCGTCGCAAGCAATGCGGCCTGGCACCCGATGATGATCGCCACCGCCCACAAAGCGGGAGAGCTTCCTCCGTCGAGCGGGAAGGTCGAATGGATGAGGAGAACCATCGGCAAAACGTGGATGCCGACGACGAACCCGAGCGCGACGACCCCGGCGAGCGCGAGCGGGACGCCATACTCCGGCAATGCCCGGAACATCCCGCCGAGCGGCTCCAAAAACCCGAGCGCGTCGAGCGAGAGGACGAGTATTCCGGCGGATCCAAAAAGGGCGAACTCCATGTGCGAGTTCACTAGCGAGTCGCGCGTCTCCGACCCGAGCCTCGAAAACGGGGATCGGGACCGGAGCGAGAAAGCCGCGACGGCGGCGAGGGCGGAGACGGCCGCGACGACGGTTATGGCGATGGCCGTCGTGAGCGGGATGTTCGGCAGGGCGAGGTTCACGAGCGCGACCGAGGTGATGAGCGCGACCGGATAAAGAACGACCGCCGCCGCCCCTCGTCCGAGGGGGTCATTCGTCCCGCCTTCGACCTCTCCCCCCTCGCGCTGCGCGAAGAAAACGAGGAGCGCGACCCCGACGACGACGAACGGGAGCGAAACCCCGAGGAATCCGAAATACGAAGCTCCGGTGAGCGTGATGACGGTCGCGGTGAGGAGGTTTATGTTCGTCCACAGCGGGACGAAGGAAAAGCCGCGGGCGGCCCATTTCAGCGCGGCGACCCGCTCCCTCGGGGCGGCGCGGGCGAAAATGACATCCACGAGGACATAGCTCCCGACATCGAGGACCGCCCCGAGGAGATGCCCCATAACCCCGGCGGTCGCCCTCGGCCTCGCGCCTCGCCGGGTGAGCGCGGCCATGAGGCTCCGAATTTGAGATTCATAGCGAGCGGCCCAGATCGGGTACCCGGCCAAACTCAAAACCAGAAGCACAGCCACGATCCCGAAATAATCCGGAAGCCCCTCGACAAACGCGCCGACCTCGAACCGACCGGAGAAAATAGCCGCCCCGAAAGCCACGAAAGCCGCCACCGCGAGTCCCTTATGAAAAGACGTGGAACGCGAAACCGAAAGGGCGAGCATGACGAGTCCCGAGACGAGAAACACCCCCGTCGCAAACGGATTCGGGGCGAGGCTCGACCAGAAATACCCCCCGAGGAAAACGAGGCAAAGAAGAAACCGGGCGGCGTCCGGCGAAGGACGCGACCCGGCCCATGAATCTTGCTTTTCGGAGTTCTCGGCTATTTCCGGACGCGCCTTCCACGATACGAACTTCGTAACGCTATCACGGCGGAACGCGAAGGGATGGGTCGCATGGTGGAAGAAATCACCGGGTCGCTTCGCCTTCGGCTCCGCTCAGGCTATTGGTTTTTTGCCAATAACCAATAACCACCAACCAATAACCCGAGCGACCGAAGGGAGCGACTATCCGACGACGGCCTTCGTCCCCTCAACCCCGGCGGGGCTTTCGAGCGAGGCGGCATGCTCCTTCAAAATGGCGCGGGAGATAACGAGCTTTTGTATTTCGCTCGTTCCCTCGTATATCTCCGTGACCCTCGCGTCCCGGTAAAGTCTCTCGACGGGGCTTTCGTCCTTCATGTATCCGCGGCCGCCGAATATTTGAACCCCCTCGTATGCGACTTCGTTGGCGGTTTGCGAGGCGAAGAGCTTCGCCCTCGCACCGGCCTCGGTTACGCGCTCTCCGTTGTCCTTCATCCACGCGGCCTCATGGGTGAGGAGGCGGGCGGCTCGAATCTTCGTTTGCATGTCGGCGAGCTTGAAAGCTATCGCCTGATGCTCGGCGATGGGCTTGCCGAAAGTCTCCCGCTCCGAGGCGAACTTCGTCGCGTGGCGGAGGGCGGCCTCGGCGATGCCGACGGCCTGCGCGGCGATGCCGATGCGTCCGGGGTCGAGGGTGCCGAGCGCGACCCGAAGCCCTTTTCCTTCTTCGAGAAGGCGGTCTTCCTCCGGAACGAAAACGTTGTCGAGGAGGATGTCGTCGGTCGTCGCGGAGATGACGCCCATCTTCTTCGCGTGATGGCCGAACGACAAACCTTCCGCGTCCATCGGGACGATGAAGGCGGAGACTCCTTCGGGAGCGCGGGCGAAAAGAATCCCGGTTCCGGCGATCCTCCCGTTCGTGATCCACTGTTTATGCCCCGAAAGCCGGTATCCGCCTTCGACTTTCTCCGCCTTCGCCTCCATCGCGGAAGTGTCGGAGCCGATGGCGGGTTCGGTGAGCGCGAAGCACCCGATCCTCTCTCCGCGAGCGAGTTCGGGAACCCACTTCGTTTTTTGCTCCTCGGTTCCGAAAAGGAGGATCGGCAAAGTACCCGCGCTCGTATGGACGGCGAGCGTCGCCCCGACCCCGGCATCCGCCCGGCTGAATTCTTCGAGCATGAGTATGTACGAAACGAAATCCTCGCCCGCCCCGCCGTATTCCTCCGGGACGCACAGCCCCATGAGTCCCATCTCCGCAAGTTTCTCGAAAGTGTCGGCGGGAAAGCGGTCTTCGAGGTCGAGTTCGGCGGCCTCGGGCGCGAGGTGTTCATCGGCGAAAAGGGCCGCCCGATCCTTTATTTCTCTTTGTTCATTTGTGAGTTCGAAGTTCATCGGCACCCCTATCAAACTTACCCGTGGATTTTCTTTCTGTGTTGTACAGTGCATTCACTATACTGCTGCGTAAGTATTTTAGAAGATAATCGCCGAAGGAGAACTACATGACAAATCTCAAATACGTTAAGCCAGAAAGGATATCTCTGAAGTCTGATTCACAGTTCAACGAGCTATGGGTGCAGGAACGAATCGCGGAAGATCCCTCGATACTGGGACTAGATGAGTGTTGCGAAGATCTCACGCCCGCAGTTCCTTGATGCGCCCCTGCGGCCTGCCGAGAACTCTGTTCACGTAAAGGCCGCAGGTGTGCGCCGTCACCTTCGCCGCGATCCGAATCG
>Ga0136627_1000171_pt1 | contig 21677 bp, 22 predicted proteins | sample AntDrymUQ4892206_2_FD_104652 | JGI IMG/M metagenome (GOLD analysis project Ga0136627, IMG submission 104652) | Polar desert sand microbial communities from Dry Valleys, Antarctica - metaG UQ489 (22.06) | ecosystem: Environmental > Terrestrial > Soil > Desert | place: Antarctica: Dry Valley... | reverse complement strand
CCGCTGACCCAGTGCTCCTGCACGAGCACTGGGTCAGCGGCCGTCTCACCGTGCGCGACCTCGAGGCCCGCTCGGAGGAGGCGTGGGCCGCGCGTTACTCGCACGACCTATGGCACGCCGTGCGTGAGCTGCCGGTGCTGGCGCCGGCGCCCGCGTGGGCTCCGGCCGCGGTACCGGCAAAGGCCGTCTGGGCGGTGGTGCTCGGCGCGATCGGCACGGCAACCGTGCTGTTCTCATTCGGGATGCTGTTCATCCTGTCGCTGCCCATGAGCGCCACCGCGTGGGGCCTCGGCCGCAGCGTCCGCCGTAACGCGGCGGTCGGTCAGGGACGGTCGCTGGCCCGCACCGGCGAGGTGCTGGGCGCCGTCGGCGCGATCATCGGGTGCCTCGCCCTTGCCGCGTGCTCGGCGATTGTGGCTGCGGCCTGATCACCCCGGCGCCATCATGGGTAGATCGTGCGCAGGCGCGAAGCCTCCGCCACGCGCTCGATCGCGACCGACTGCGCGGCGGTGCGCCAGTCGACGCCGAGCCGGCAGCGGGCCTCCCAGACGCGGGCGAAGGCCTCGTCGAGCTGGAGCCGCAGTCGCGTCACGATCTCCTCGCCCTGCCACGAGTACTTCTGCTGGTCCTGGACCCACTCGAAGTAGCTGACGGTCACCCCGCCCGCGTTGGCGAGCACGTCGGGGATCACCTCGATTCCGCGCTGGGCGAGGATCGCGTCGGCCTCCGGCGTCGTCGGCCCGTTGGCCGCCTCGACCACGATGGCGCAGTCGACGTCGGCGGCATTGGCGCCGGTGATCTGGCCCTCGACCGCCGCCGGGACGAGCACGTCGCACGGCACCTCGAGCACGTCGGTGCGGCTCACGTGTCGCGCGGCCGGAAAGCCGCGCAGGAAGCCGTGCTCGGCGACCCAGGCGAGGAGGGCATCGACGTCCAGCCCGTCCTCGGCGACCGCCCCGGAGACGTCGGAGACCGCCACGATCCGCGCCCCGCGCGCCGCGAGCTCGCGGACGACGACGGAGCCGACTTTGCCGAAGCCCTGAACCGCGACGCGCTTGCCCTCGACCCGCTCGCCGCGCCCGCGCAGGACCGACTCGAGGCAGAAGACCACGCCGAGGCCGGTGGCCACGTCGCGGCCCTCGGTGCCGCCGAGCACCAGCGGCTTGCCGGTCACGATCTCGGGAACCGGGTGGCCGACCTGCTGGGAGTAGGTGTCCATGAACCACGCCATCTCGCGCTCGCCGGTGGCCATGTCGGGCGCCGGGATGTCGCGGTCGGGCCCGATCACCGGGAAGATCTCGGAGGCGTAGCGGCGGGTGAGGCGCTCGAGCTCTGACTCGCTGAGGCGATGCGGGTCGCAGCGCACGCCGCCCTTGGCGCCCCCGAAGGGCAGGCCCATCAGGGCGCACTTGAAGGTCATCCACATCGCGATCGCAGCGCACTCTCCCAGCGAGACGGTCGGCCCGTAGCGCATCCCGCCCTTCATCGGACCCATCGTCAGCGTGTGCTGCACGCGGTAGCCGGTGAAGCTCTCGACCGTGCCGTCGTCGCGGCGCACGGGGAAGTTGACGACGAGCGAGCGGCGCGGCTCGAGCAGTCGCGAGCGCACCTCGTCCTCGAGGTCGAGCACGTCGGCGGCACGGGTGAACTGGTCGATCGCCACGCGATAGAGCTCCGACCGCCACTCGGCGCCGGGCGCGACCAGGTACTGCTCGGCGGCCAGCACCTCGTCAGCCCCTCCGGCGCCCCGCCGCTCCACCCCCATCGCGTCAGGGTAGGGCGGCGGAGCGCGGGGTCAAGTAGGGCAACGAGGCTTGCGGGCGCTTTGCCGCCGCCGGCTCGGGTATAAGACGGGGGTGCTCCGGCAAGGTCCGATCCCGGTGGCCGTCCACGGCATCGTCGAGTATGCGGCCGCCGCGCTGTTCATCGTCGCCCCCTTCCTGCTGGCCTTCGACAGCGGCGCCGCGACGGCGCTGTCGATCGTGATCGGCGTGATCGTGCTCGCGATCGCCGCCTCTACCGACGGGCCGACGAGCCTGATCAACCAGATTCCGCGATCGGCGCACGTCGCGCTCGACTACGTGCTCGTCGTGGTGCTGATCGCGCTGCCGTTCCTGGCCGGCTTCTCCGACGAGTCCGCGCCGACGGCGTTCTTCATCGTGCTCGGCGTCGTGCACCTGCTGGTCACGATCGGGACGCGCTTCCGCGGGGCCGCGCCGGGATAGCCGCTGCCACCGGCGGGCTCTGCCGCGAGGCTCGCGGTCAACGCCTCAGGTCGGGTACCGCATCAGTCGTCGTCCCCACCCGAGCGCGAGGCGATCAGCCCGGCGACGATCGCCAGCGCGACGATGCCCGCGGCTCCGAGCTTGGCGCGGTTGTTGGCCATCTTGCGCTTGGCGACCCTGGAGCCGACCTGCCAGACGATCCAGCCGAGGACGGAGTAGCTCTTGGAGTTCATGCGTCCTTCCTTTCCCGGTTGCGGATTCCGTAAGCCATGCGTGACTGCAGGCTCCAGAGCTCGATGAACCCCGGGCTCGCCTGCTGCGAGAAGAGGCCACCGGACTCGCCGAAGCCGGCGAGGTCCTGATCGTAGAGCGAGTTCGGCGAGCTGCGCGTCACGGCGCGCGCCGATCCCTTGTAGAGGCGCATCGTGATCTCGCCGGTGACCTGGGCGCTGACCGACTCCATGTAGGCGTCGAGGTCGCAGCGCAGCGGCTCGTGCCAGAGCCCGGCGTAGACGAGGTAGGCCCACTTGCGGTCGAGCATGTGCTTGAACTCGTTCTGGTGGATCGTGCAGACGAGCTTCTCGAGCTCCTGGTGGGCGGTGAGCAGGATCTCAGCCGCGGGGACCTCGTACAGGTCGCGGACCTTCAGGCCGACGATCCGGTCCTCGATGTGGTCGAGTATCCCGACCCCGTGCTCGCGCCCGACCAGCGCACAGCGATCGATCAGGTCGACGAGGCCGAGCCGCTGCCCGTCGAGGCAGACCGGCAGGCCCGCCTCGAAGCCGACCACGAGGTCGCGCGCCCGATCGGGTGCGTCGCGCGGGTCAGCGACGAGCTCGAAGACGTCGTCGCGCGGGGGCTCTGAGAGGTCCTCGATCGGCCCGCCCTCCGAGGAGCGGCCCCAGATGTTGTCGTCGATCGAGTACGGCGTCGCCTCGCTGCCGCCCTTGAGCGGAATGCCGTGCTCGCGCGCGTAGGCGATCTCCTCCTCGCGGCCCATGCTCCAGTTGCGCACCGGGGCGACGATCTTCATGTCGGGCGCGAGCGCGAGCACGGTGGCGTCGATGCGCACCTGATCATTGCCCTTGCCCGTGCAGCCGTGCGCCACGGCATCGCAGCCGTGCTCGCGCGCCTGCTCGACGGCGAGCTTGGCGATCAGTGGCCGGCCGAGCGCGGTGAACAGCGGGTACCCGCCTCCGTAGCGCGCGTTGGCCCGGATCGCGGGCGCGACGTAGTCGCGCGCGAACTCCTCGCGGGCGTCGAGGACCTCGCAGTGCAGCGCGCCGAGGTCCAGCGCCTTGCCGCGGACGACATCGAAGTCCTCGTCGGGCTGGCCGAGGTTGACGCACAGCGCGATCACCTCCGCGCCGTACTGGTCCTGGATCCACTTGAGCATCACGCTCGTGTCGAGGCCGCCCGAGTAGAGCAGCAGCACGCGGTCGACCTCGCCCGGGGCCGCCTCGTAGGCGCCGTAGGGACGGGGCGCTGGCTGCTCGGCCGACATCGGCGCGCAAGCTAGTGCATCCGGCGCCGGGCGACCGGTCTTACTAGTAACGCGGGTCGCGGTCGCGGTCGCGGTCGCGCACGACGGTGCGATCCTCCTCGACGACGCGGCGGCGACGGTCGGACCCGACCGTCAGCAGCAGGATCGAGACCAGCAGGCCGACGATCCCCACGACGATCAGGATCGTCCCCGCCGTCTGGATCTCGAAGCCGGCGACCGAGGCGGTGACGGCGAACTTGAGGATCGCGCCGAGCGCGATCAGGAAGATGGAGGTTCCGATGTACACGCCACGAAAGGTACAGCGTGCCGCGGTCGTCGGGGCCGATACGCGCCGCCTGGACGTATGTGGGGTGTAGCGCGGGGGACGCTCCAACCTACGACAACGATTGTGTCTCTGAGTCAACACCCTTGCCTCACAGACACTTTTCGTGTCGTAGAGGCGAGGGTCCGGTGAGCGGACACGCAACAGGGCCCAGCCAGCGTCAGCCGCGCCCCGCGGCGAGCCTCGACGCCACTACCAGCGGCGAGTAGGGCGCGGACCTCGCCGGTCCTTCGAGCGCAGTTGCGCGTCAGGCGAGCGCGGCGCCGATGCGGCCAACCGCCTCCGACACCTCCTCGCCGCTGACCGTCAGCGGCGGCATCAGGCGGATCGTGTCCGGACCCGTCGCGTTGACGAGCAGCCGCTGCTCGAGCAGCAGCCGCCGCGCGACGGTGGGCGCCTGATCGCAGGCGAAGGCGAGCATCAGGCCACGGCCGCGCACGTCGAGGCCCAGGCCCGCCAGGCCGTCCGAGAGCTGCTCGCCGCGCTCGGCCACCGTGGCGAGGAAGCCCTCCTCGCCGAGCACGTCGAGAACCGCGTTGGCACCCGCCGCGATCACCGGCCCGCCCGCGAACGTCGAGCCGTGATCGCCGGGCTTCAGCACGTCGGCATACGCGGGTGAGGTCAGGCACGCGCCGATCGGCAGCCCACCACCGAGCCCTTTGGCGACCGTCATCGCGTCGGGACGCACCCCCGATGCCTCGAAGCCCCACCACTGCCCGGTGCGGCCCATCCCGCACTGGATCTCGTCGAAGATCAGCAGCGCACCGTGCTCGTCGCAGGCGGCGCGGGCCGCGCGCAGCGTCGCATCGGAGAGCGGCCAGATGCCCCCCTCCCCCTGGACCGGCTCGAGCAGCACGGCCGCCGTGGCGGGGGTCACGGCGGCCGCGAGCGCGTCCGCGTCGTCATGGGCGACGACGTCGAAGCCCGGGACCAGCGGCGCAAACGGTGCCTGCTTGGACTCCTGCGGGGTCGCCGAGAGCGCACCCATCGTGCGTCCGTGGAAGCCACGCTGCATCACCACGAAGCGCCCGCGCGGTCGCGCGCGGCGTGCGAGCTTGAGCGCGCACTCGACGGCCTCCGCGCCGGAATTGCACATGAAGGCCTTGCCGCCCAGCGCGAGCTCGGACAGCCGTGCGGCGAGCCGCAGCGAGGGCTCGGTGTAGTAGAGGTTGCCGACGTGCATCAGGCGCTGTGCCTGCTCGGTGACCGCCGCCACCAGCGCCGGGTGGCAGTGCCCGATCTGGACGACCGAGATCCCGGCCAGGAAGTCGAGGTACTCCGCCCCGTCGGCGTCCCACAGCCGCGTACCCTGCCCGCGGACGAACTCGACGGGGTTGCGCGCGTAGGTGGCGATGACCGCGCGCGACTCCAGGGCCTGCAGCTCGGCGACGCTCATGGCCAGAGCTTGGTTCCGGTGCCCTCGTCGGTGAACAGCTCGAGCAGCAGCGAGTGCGGGTGGCGCCCGTCGAGGATGTGCGCGTGGCGCACGCCGCCCGCGAGCGCGCGCAGGCAGGCCTCGAGCTTTGGGCGCATGCCCCCCGCGACGCCCGGCAGCGCGCGCTTGACCTCGTCGGCGTTGCCGCGGCTGATCAGCGAAGCGGGGTCGGCCGGGTCGGAAAGCCAGCCCTCGACATCGGTCAGGAAGATCGCCTTGTAGGCGCCGAGCGCGCTCGCGACCGCCGCTGCGGCGGTGTCGGCGTTGACGTTGTAGGACTGGCCCTCGCGGTCGGCGCCGACCGAGGCGATCACCGGGATGTAGTCCCGGGCGATGTGGGTGAGCACCTCGACGTCGAGGCGCTCGATCTCGCCGACGAAGCCGATGTCACGGTCGCCGGCGAGCTGCTTCTTGACGGTGAACAGCATCCCGTCGTCGCCGCAGAGGCCGACCGCCGGCTGGCCGTGGCGGCCGAGGCGCAGGACGATGTCCTTGTTCTGCTTGCCGACGAGCACCATCTTCGCGACCTCGACGGTGGCCTCGTCGGAGACGCGCAGGCCGTCGACGAACTCGACCTCCATCCCGAGCCGCTCCATGTAGCGGGTGATGTCGGGCCCGCCGCCGTGAACCACGACGGGGTTCATCCCGACGTACTTGAGCAGCACCACGTCACGCGCGAACTCCTCACGCAGGTCGGCGTCGATCATCGCGGCGCCGCCGTACTTGATCACCACGGTCCGGCCGTGGAACTCGCGTATGTAGGGCAGCGCCTCGAGCAGCGTGGCGACGTCGCGCATCAGTGGTCCCTCCTGGAGTCAGCGGGCCGCATCAGCTCGTGTACTCCGCGTTGAAGGAGACATAGGCGGCCGAGAGGTCGCTGAAGAAGACCTCGGCCTCCCCACCCTCGCCGGGCATCGTCAGCTCGTACTCGACCTCGGCCACCGAGACCGCGCGCTCGAGCTCGGCGAGCTGCGCCGGGCCGACCCCAACCGCCTCGCCCGCGCTGACCAGCCGGCGGCCCTCGATCGCGAGGTCCGCCACGAACGGCTCACCGGCAGGCCAGACGGCCCCCGCCGCCTGGAGGATGCGCCCGAAGTTCGGATCGGCGCCGTGGAGCGCGGTCTTCACCAGGGGCGAGTTCGCCACCGCGCGTGCGACCTCCTCCACCGCCTCGGCGCGGCCGCGCACGACGATCCGCCCGATCCGCTTCGCGCCCTCGCCGTCGGCGACCATAGCCAGCGCGAGCTGGCGCAGCAGCGCGTCCAGCGCCTGGCCGAGCACCAGCTCGTCGGCGCTCGCGGGCTCGACGGCCACCCCCGAGGCGCCGTTGGCGAACGCGAGCACCGTGTCACTGGTCGAGAGCTGGCCGTCGACCGAGACGCGGTCGAAGGAGCGTGCGACGCAGACCCCGGTCAGCAGCTCGATCGTCTCGGCCGCCAGGCGCGCGTCGGTCTCGACGAAGCAGAGCATCGTCGCGAAGCGCGGCGAGATCATCCCCGCCCCCTTAGCCTGGGCGGCGAGGCGGACCGTGCCCGAAGGCAGCGCGACCGCGAGGCAGGCGCGCTTGGGACCCATGTCGCTGCTCAGGATCGCCCGTGCGAAGGCGGCTGCGTCATCGCCCAGCGCGGCGCACGCCGCGCGCGTGCCCCGCACCGCGGGCTCACGCGGCAGCTCGGGGCCGATCACCCCGGTCGAGGCCAGGCCGACCTGCTCGGGGCGCAGCCCGAGCTCGCCTGCGGCCGCGGCCTGCATCGCGAGCGCGGTCTCGATGCCGCGCTGGCCGTCGCCGGTGTTCGAGCCACCGGAGTTGGCGACCGCAGCGCGCAGGCCCTGGAGCTCGGCCTCGCGCGAGACCAGCACCGGGGCGCCGAGGCGGGCGTTGGTGGCAAAGCGCGCCGCGGAGACCGTCTCGGGCTCGTCGCTTGCGATCACGCCGAGGTCGAGCCCCTCGGGCTTGAGCCCGGCCGCCACCCCGGCGGCGCGAAAGCCCGCCGGCAGCGCGTCGGGATCGAGCTCGGTCACGTGCTCGGGGGCCTCGACCCAGCGCGAGGCGAAGAAGCCCGGCGCGCTCACGCCAGCCCCGCGGTCTCGGGCAGGCCGAGCATCAGGTTGAGGTCCTGAACCGCCTGACCGGCGGCGCCCTTCCAGAGGTTGTCGATCGCGCAGAAGGCCAGCACACGCTCGCCGGCGACGGTCACGTACACGCGGGCACGGTTGGTGGCGCGCACGTCGGCGGTGTGCGGCGGGCCGTCGATGACCTCGACGAACGGCTCGTCGCCGTAGGCCTCGTCGAACAGCGCGCGCGCCTGCTCGGCGTCGAGGCGCGGCTCGACGGTCGCGTAGACGCTCGCGAGCAGGCCCTGGTCGATCGGCAGCAGGTGCGCGACGAAGGTGATCGCCACACCGCCGGGCAGCTCCTGCTCCAGCTCGGCGCTGTGGCGGTGGCCCTCGACCTTGTACGGGTTGACGTTGTCGGCGACCTCGACGTAGTGGGTCGTCCTCGTGGCCTCGCGGCCGGCGCCCGAGACGCCGGTCTTGACGTCGACGACGGCGTCGCGCAGGTGCCCGGCCAGCGGCCACAGGGCGAGCAGGGCCGCGGTCGAGTTGCAGCCCGGGCCGGCCACCAGCGACGCCCTGCGGATCTGCTCGCGGTGGCCGATCTCCGGCAGCCCGTAGACGGCCTCTCCCAGCAGCTGCGGAGCCTCGTGGGGCTGGTACCAGCGCTCGTAGCGCTCGCGGTCGAGGCGGAAGTCGGCCGAGAGGTCGACGACCTTCAGGCCGCGCTCGCGCAGCGCGATGACCACCGGCGCCGCGGCGCGGTGTGGATAGGCGATCAGGGCGGCATCGGCGGCCGTGGCGACGTGGTCGGCATCGAAGGCGTCCATCGTCAGCTCGACGCGATGGCGCGGGTAGAGCTCGTCGTGGCGCCGGCCGGCGTCCGAGCGCGCGGTGAGGGCGGTCAGCTCCAGCTCGGGGTGGCGCGCGACGATCGCGGCGCACAGCGCGCCGCCGAAGCCGGCGGCGCCGATGACGGCGATGCGCCGGCCGTCAGCCACGCAGCCGCCCTCCGATCTCACTCAGCGCGGCCTCGATCGCGACCCGGTGCTGCGCCACTTCCTCGTCGGTGAGGGTGCGGTCGGGCGCGCGGAACTCGAGCGCCAGGGCGAGCGAGCGGTTGCCCTCCCCCACCTGCTCGCCCTCGAAGACATCGAACACGCGCACCGAGGCGAGCAGGTCGCCGCCGCCGCGCCGCACGGCGGCCTCGACCTCGGCCGCCGTCGCGGCGGCGGGCGCGACGACCGCGATGTCCTGGCGCACGGCGGGGTACGTGGTCACGTCGCGGTAGGGGGGCACGGCACCAGCGGCCGCGGCCGCGAGCGCATCGGCGTCGAGCTCGAAGCAGGCGGCACCCTCGAGGTCCCACGCGCCGGCGACGAGCGGGTGCAGCTCGCCGACCCAGCCGAGCTCGCCGTCCGCGCCCACGACGCGCACGCTCGCGCTGCGGCCGGGGTGCAGGAACGGCCGCGTCGCGCGCTCGAACGCGAGTTCCACGCCAGCCGCGGCGCCGAGCGCCTCGACGAGGCCTTTCGCGGCGAAGAAGTCGGCGGGTGTCGCCGGGCTGCGCCAGGTCGCCGGGCGCGCCCGCGTGAGCAGGCCCGCGAGCTGGTGGCGCTCGGTCGCGGGCGTGGCGCCACGCGGACTGCCCAGCGGCGCGAGGAGCTGGACCCTGCGGTGCTCGCCCGCCTGTCCTACCGGAGGTAGGGATCGGCGACCGGGCTGCGCTCCTCGGCTGGGCGGGCCGTCGGGCCGGTAGGCGTGCGCGGACTCGAACAGCGCCAGGCCGCCGCTGCCGCGGGCGAGGTTGTGCCGCGCCGCGTCGAGCAGGCCCGGCAGCAGCAGCGGTCGCATCACGCGCTGGTCCTCGCTCAGTGGGTTGGCGAGCGCGAGCGCCGGCTCGTCGCCGATCCGCAGGCGCTCGAGCGCCGCCGGCGAGATGAAGCTCCAGGCCACGATCTCGTCGAGCCCGCGGTCGCGCAGCGCGTCCTCGAGCCGCCGCCGCAGCCGCTGGGCCGGCGTGAGCCCCCCGACCGCCCGCTCCCGCGATGGCAGCGTCACCGGCAGCTCCTCGAGCCCGTGGATCCGCGCGACCTCCTCGACCAGGTCGGCCTCGCGCTGGACGTCGGCGTCGCGCCAGTAGGGGACCGTCACGGCGAGCGATGAATCGTGGGGCTCCACCGGGAAGCCGAGCGCCTCGAGGGCAGCCACCACCTCGCCGTCGGGGATCCGCTCGCCGAGCAGCCGCTCGAGGCGATCGAGCCGCAGCTCCAGCCGCCGCGGCGCCGCCGGCCGCGGGTAGGCGTCCACGGTGCCGGGCACCATTCGCGCGCCGCACAGCTCGACCATCAGCCGCCCGGCGAGCCGCTGCGCGGCGATCGCGAGGTCGGGGTGCAACTGCTTCTCGAACCGCGCCGACGCCTCGCTGCGCAGCCCCAGCGCCTTCGAGGTCCGCAGGACGTTCGGCCCGACCCAGGTCGCCGCCTCCATCAACACGCGCGTCGTCGAGTCCGAGACCTCGGAGATCTGCCCACCCATGATCCCGGCGATGCCCGACGCACCCTCGGCGTCCCCGACCACGGCCGCGCCCGGAGGCAGCTCGCGCTCGACGTCGTCGAGCGTCGTGATCGTCTCCCCCGGCTCGGCGCTCCGGACCACGATCCGCCCGCCACGCACGCCGTCGAGGTCGAAGGCGTGGAGCGGCTGGCCGGTGGCGAGCATCGCGTAGTTGGTGATGTCGACCACGTTCGAGATCGGCCGCTGCCCGGCGGCCACCAGCCGCTGCTTTAGCCACTCCGGCGACGGCGCGATCGTCACGTCCTCGAAGACCCGCGCGGTGAAGCGCAGGCAGACGTCGGGGTCGGCGATCTCGACGGCGATGCGGTCCCCCGCCTCGCCCGCGGCGGTCGCGTCCGCGTCGGCCGCGGTCGGGTCCTCGCCCAGCGGCGCGCCGGTCGCGGCGTGGACCTCGCGCGCGATCCCCCACACCGACAGGCAGTCCGGCCGGTTGGGGGTGATCTCGAGCTCGAGCACCTCGTCGGCGATCGGCAGCGTCTCCGCCAGCGGCGAGCCCGGCTCGAGCCCGTCCGCCAGCACCATGGTGCCGCCGTGGTCGGGGCCGATGCCGACCTCGTCCTCGGCGAGGATCATCCCGCTCGACGCCACCCCCCGCAGCTTCGCCTCGCCGAGCACGGACCCGTCTGGCATCACCGCGCCCGGCAGCGCCACCGCGACCGTCTGCCCGGCCGCGACGTTCGGCGCGCCGCAGACGATCGTGCGCGGTTGCGCGGAGCCGTCGTCGACCGAGCACACGCGCAGGCGGTCGGCACCCGGGTGGGCAGAGCAGGCGAGGACCCGCCCCACGACGAAGCCCTCCGTCGAGCCGACGCCGACGCGCTCGATGCGCTCGAGCTCGGTCCCCGTCAGGTCGAGCCGCTCGCCGATGCCGGCGGCGTCGAGCGGCGGGTCGCAGTAGCTGCGCAGCCAGGCGAGCGGGACCCTCATCGAGCGCCCCCGCTCATGGTCCGAACTGCTCGAGGAAGCGGACGTCGTTCTCGAAGAACAGGCGCAGGTCGGGGACGCCGTGCTTGAGCATCGCGATCCGCTCGATGCCCATGCCGAACGCGAAGCCCTGGACGCGCTCGGGGTCGTAGCCGCCCTCCGCGACGAAGCCGAGCACGTTGGGGTCGACCATCCCCGAGCCGAGGATCTCGATCCACCCGGAGCCCTTGCACAGCCGGCAGGGACCGGGATGCGAAGCATTCGGCATCCGTGCCGAGTCCTTCCCGCTGCCGACCCAGCCGCTGCCGGCGCAGTTGAAGCACGAGACGTCGACCTCGACGCTCGGCTCGGTGAACGGGAAGTAGTGCGGCCGCAGCCGGATCTCGCGCTCGGAGCCGAAGGTGGCGCGCGCGAACTCCAGCAGCACGCCCTGGAGGTCGGCGAGCGTGATGTCCTCGTCGATCGCGAGGCCCTCGACCTGGTGGAACATCGGCGTGTGCGTCGCGTCGGAGTCGCGCCGGTAGGTCTTGCCGGGCACGATCACGTAGATCGGCGGTGGCTGGGCCTCCATCGAGCGCACCTGCACCGGCGAGGTGTGGGTGCGCAGCAGCACCTCGTCGCGACGAGGAGCGCAGCCCGAGCGCCGGTCGGGCCACTGCGCGGGGTGCCCGCGGAGCGGGTCACCCCGCCAGCAGCGCAGGTCTACGTAGAAAGTGTCCTGGAGCAGCCGCGCCGGGTGGTCGGGCGGGTGGTTGAGCGCCGTGAAGTTGTAGTAGTCGAACTCGATCTCCGGCCCCTCTGCGACCGAGAAGCCGAGGCCGAGGAAGACGTCCTCGATCTCGCGCCGCGTCTGGGTGACCAGGTGCAGGTGGCCGGACGCCGCGGGCGGGTCGCCGGGCAGCGTGACGTCGACGGCGTCGGTGCGCAGCCGCTCGTCGAGCTCGGACGCCTCGAGGCCCGCGACCCGCTCCTCGAGCAGCGACTCGAGCGTATGCTTGACCTCGTTGGCGCCCTTGCCGACCGGGCCGCGCTGGTCGGGCGGCAGATCGCCGATCGAGCGCAGCATTCCGGTGAGCTCTGACTTGCGGCCGAGGTAGCGCACCCGGAGCTCCTCGAGCGTCGCGGCCGAAGACGCGGCCTCGATCGCCGCCTGCGCCTCGCCGCGGATCTCCGTCAGGCGGGCGGGCGCGTCAGGCATCTCCGGCCATCCTATGGGCCAGCTCCCAGAGGCCGATCGTCGCCGCCATCGCGGCGTTGAGGGACTGCGGTCCTCCATCGCGGAGTGGGAGACGGGCCCTGCGCCCGGCGGCGCGGAGCACCTCGTCGGGCAGGCCGTTGCGCTCGCCGCCGACGCACAGAACGACCGGCGGCGCCATCGCCGTGACCTGGTCGGCCAGCACCGGCACGGCGGAGGCGTCGAGCGCCACGGTCCACTCCGGTAGCTCGGCGAAGCGCGCCCGGGCCGGCGGGCGGGCGAAGATCGAGCCCATCGCGGCACGCACGGCCTTGGGCGAGTATGGATCGGCGCAGCCTGGCCCGAGCAAGACGGGCCCGTCACAGAGGGCGTGCGCCGAGCGGATGATCGTCCCGACGTTGCCGGGGTCCGCCACACCGTGGAGGTAGACGGAGCGCTGCCCGCCAGGCTCGGACCAGCGCTCGCGGTAGACGCCGATCACGCGGCTCCCCGACCCAAGCGCACTGACGCGGTCGAGCAGCGCGGGCTCGACATCCTCCCCCGCGCGCAGCAGGACCTCAGGCCCCCAGCCGCTCACCCGGGCCGCCTCAACCAGGTCCTCGCCCTCCGCGACGAACAGGCCGGCCTGGTCGCGCGCCTTCTTGCGCGCGAGCTTGCGGATCAGCTTGAGCTGGGAGTTGTCGGGTGAGGTGATCATGGGTCGAGAACGAAAAAGGGCGCCCACTTGGGCGCCCCGGGAGTCCTTGCGCGGCCGAGCCTCGAGTCAGGCAGCGGCCGCCCCCCGGGCGGTTACGGCAAAGCGTCGGAAGTGGTGGCGCTGCGAGCCCACGGCGTGGACAATTGAAGCAGACCGGCCGTCGCCGAGGCGCCTGGGCGGGACGCCGCCAAACGGAGCAGTACTCGCAGGAGGAACCACTAGTCGAAGAGGGGCGGCACCGGCGTGACGCGGGTGATGGCGCCGCGGGTGGTGAACGACACCGAGTAGTAGTAGATGTCGTCGCCGTCCACCGCGTAGGAGGACGCGGGGAACCCGCCGCCGACACCGGACGGGGGCGGCTGCCTTCCTGCTCCACTGAGCGTGGTCGTGGCGGCGCGGCCGTAGACGGGCGCGCGCTTCAGGTCGACCGTGTCTTGTCGCTGCGCAGGTCGGCCTCGTCGGTGCTCACCCAGTAGACATGACCCTCGTCGAGCGTGACGTCGTTGAGGAACACGCCCCCGAAGGCTTGGTAACGGGGGTTGGAGATGTAGCGGGCCGACGCGACGCGCCGCGACCGGCGGTGTCCGAAACGCAGCAGCCGGATCTCGTTCACGCCGGACGAGGGTACGCCGTCGCTGAGGTTACCCCGCTCGAGCACGCGGCTGCGAGCAAACGCGAGCACCCCTTTGGACACGTCGAAGTCGCTGTACGCTCTCGTGGTCAGGCGGCGCGCGCGTTCGCCCGGCCGCTTCCGGAAGATGCCCGCCTTGCAGCCCGGGCGGCCCCGGCGTGCGCGCCTTCCGACGCGACCGAAGTAGAGCACTCCTCGCTGCAGATGCGGGCCGTAGAGAGAGCATCCCTTGCGCGAGGCGAGCGCCACGCGCGTCTCGGCGGCCGCCAGATCGTACCGGTACAAGCTGTCTGGGCCGTCCCCGTCGGCATATCGATACAGGGCGACAGGGCGCCTCCGCGCATCGGTGCCCAGGCTGAGGTCCTCGATGGCGTCGTTATCTGCCACGGTGATCGTGCCCAGCGGCTTGGCGCCTGGCCCGAATCCCTCGAAGAGGCGCTGCGGGCCCTCGCCTTGGGTCCCGACGTAGACGAGCCGTCCGCCGTCCGCCGCGAGCACGTCGCTCAGGCCGCCGTCCTCGGGCGCGTACACCTCGTCGGCGCCGGCCGTCGCCGACCAAGCCAGCGCGATCGCGGCGGCGGTCAGCACGACCGGTCGCAGCCATCCGAATCCGCAGGCATCGCACCTGGCGGAGTCGCTCCGAGCCGCCGCGGCCCGGCGCCGACGGCCTCTCATCTCAAGCAGCGGCCGCCTCCCGGGCGGTCTGGGCAAAGCGTCGGAACGTGTCGGGGTCGCGCACCGCGATGTCGGCGAGCACCTTGCGGTCGAGCTCGACGCCGGCCTGCTTGAGGCCGTACATGAACGTGCCATAGGTCAGGCCCTCCTGGCGCGCGGCGGCGTTGATGCGCGTGATCCAGAGGCGACGGAAGTCCCGCTTGCGGTTGCGGCGGTCGCGGTAGGCATAGCTGTCGGCCTTGAGCAGCGCCTCCTTGGCGCGCTTGTAGCTCGAGTTGGCGTGGCCGCGGTAGCCCTTGGTGCGCGCGAGCGTCGCGCGGCGCTTCTTGCGCGCGTGCACGGAGCGCTTGACGCGGCTCATCGAAGCAGCTCCTTGACCCGCGGCTCGTCGGCCTTGGCGATCTCGACGGGCCGCGCCAGACGCCGCTTGCGCTTGGCGTTCTTCTTCTCGAGGATGTGGCTGGTCATCGCGTGGCGGGCACGGAGCTTGCCCGTACCCGTCTTGCGAAAGCGCTTCTTGGCGCCCGAGTGGCTCTTCATCTTCGGCATGACGACGGCGTATTCAAGCAGAGCCCGGCCCGGGTAGCATGGATGCGGGCAATGGCGCGGCGGACCCATACGCTGCTGAGCGTCGGCAGGCAGGCCGCCTGGAGGCGGATCGACGCCCGCGAGCGCGCGTCCCTCGCTCGCGAGCCCGGAGAGTCCCTGGAAGAAAGGCTGCTTCGCGGTCAACGGCTCTCCGTCCAGGCGGCCCGGTTACGGCGGGCGATCGTGCGTGATCCCCTCGATCCCCGATCCTGAGCTCGACGCGATCACCGGCGCGTTCCTGAGCGCCGGCGCGCGCTTCGTGGTCATCGGCGGGTTCGCTGTCATCGCCCACCGCTACGTGCGCGCGACCGAGGACGTCGACCTGCTCATCCCGGCCGAGGACGACGACAACGACCAGCGCTGCGAGCAGGCGCTCGCGAGCCTGGGCGCGGTCTGGACGCACGACGGGTCACCGCTCACATCGCGCTCGCTGACGGGCCGCGAGCACGCACGGCTGCTGACCGAGCGCGGGCTGATCGACCTGTTGCGCGAGGGCGAGCCGCCGCTCGACTTCACGACCGTGGCGGCGGGGGCCGAGCGCGCCGACCTCGGCGACGGGCGATTCCTGATCGCGGGGCTGCGCAGCCTCGTCTCGTTCAAGCGCCTGGCGAACCGACCGCGGGACCGGCTCGACCTCGAGGAGCTGCGCGCGCTGCACGGCGAGCTGCCACTCGAACGGCTCCCGGGCATCGACGAGTAGCACTGCCGCTCGGGAGCGCCAGGCGCCGGCTCACGTGCCGGCGGGCGGCTCCGGCTCGGCGGCTCCGCCGTTGGACGCGGCCTCGTCCTGCTGCTTGCGCTGGGTCGGTGAGAGCAGCATCGTCATGTTGCGCCCGTCCTGGATCGGGCGCTGCTCCACGGTCCCCAGCTCGGCGACGTCCTCGGCCAGGCGCATCAGCAACGCCTCGCCGCGCTCGGGGTGGCTCTGCTCGCGGCCACGGAACATGATCGTGACCTTGACGCGGTCGTCGCCGTTGAGGAAGCGCACTACGTGGTTCTTCTTGGTCTCGTAGTCGTTGTCCGCGATCTTCGGCCGCAGCTTGATCTCGCGGACGTTGACCTGCTTCTGGTGGCGCTTGGCGGCCTTGGCCTTCTGCTCCTGCTCGTACTTGTACTTCGAGTAGTCGAGCACGCGGCAGACCGGCGGGCGCGAGTTGGGTGCGACCTCGACCAGATCGAGATCTCGCTCGCGGGCGTACTTGAGCGCATCCTCGGTCGGGATGACGCCGATCTGGTTGCCGTCGTCGCCGATCAGGCGCACCTCGCGGATGCGGATGCGGTCGTTGATGCGGGTCTCGTCGCGATCGGGCGGACGCCGATCGAACCTGCGCGGAATCGGCACTAGCTGACGCTCCGCAGCGGGGCGCGGACGCGAACTCGGTGCGGGCTGGGCCGGACGAGCACTAAGCGCGGTGGATCGGGCTGGACGTCAAAGGCGATGAATCGGAGAATCGGGAGAGGGCACGGGCGTCAACGGCATCGGCGCGGACTCTGGGTACCCCTCATCTGTGATGAGTATAGCGGCGCAGCAAGGCTTACCCGCGGGCGGCCACGTCTGCGCTCGCGCGGTCGGCGAACTCCGCCACCGACACCGAGCCCAGGTCGCCCTCGCGGTGGCGCCGGATCGCTACCTCGCCGCGCTCGGCCTCGCGGTCGCCGACCACGAGCATGTAGGGGACCTTGCGCAGCTCGGCCTCGCGGATCTTGCGCCCGACCGACTCCGAGCGCTCGTCGACCTCGACGCGCAGCCCCGCCTCGCGCAGCTGGCCGGCCACGCGCTCGGCGTAGGCGACGTGGCGATCTGAGATCGGCACGACGAGCGCCTGCACGGGCGCAAGCCAGAGCGGGAGCTCGCCGGCGTAGTGCTCGATCAGGATGCCGATGAAGCGCTCGAAGGAGCCCACCAGCGCGCGGTGGATCATCACGGGGCGGTGCTCGGCGTTGTCCGCGCCGGTGTAGGTCAACTCGAAGCGCTCCGGCATCGAGTAGTCGAGCTGGACCGTCCCCAGCTGCCACGAGCGCCCGAGTGAGTCGGTCATGTGCAGGTCGATCTTGGGCCCGTAGAAGGCGCCGTCGCCCTCGTTTACCTGGTGGGCCAGGCCACGGGAGTCGAGCGCTCCTCCGAGCGCCGCCTCCGCGCGGTCCCACATCGCATCGCTGCCGATCCGCTGCTCGGGACGGGTGGAGAGCTCGAGGTGGGGCTCGAAGCCGAAGATCTCGTAGGTCTCGAAGGCGAAGTCCAGGCAGGCCTTGACCTCGTCCTGGACCTGGTCCTCGGTGCAGAAGATGTGGGCGTCGTCCTGGATGAAGTGGCGCACGCGCAGGAGCCCGTGCAGCGTTCCGCTGGGCTCGTTGCGGTGCAGCAGCCCGGGCTCGGAGTAGCGCGCCGGCAGGTCACGGTAGGACCAGCGCTGCAGGCCGAAGAGGTGTGCGTGACCGGGGCAGTTCATCGGCTTGACGCCCGCCGGGCGTTCTTCGGCCTGGGTGACGAACATGTTCTCGCGGTACTTGTCCCAGTGGCCGGAGGTGCGCCACAGCTCGGCGTCGTAGAGGAGCGGCGTCTTGACCTCGGTGTAACCACGCTGCGCGCTCATCTCGCGCGAGAGCCCGACCAGCGCGTTATAGATCGCGGTGCCGTTGGGCAGCCAGAAGGCCGAGCCCGGCGAGACGTCGGAGAAGGTGAACAGACCCAGCTCGCGGCCGAGCTTGCGATGGTCGCGCGCGCGCGCCTGCTCGAGGCGCTCGAGGTGGGTGGTGAGATCCTGCTTGGACAGGAAGGCCGTCCCGTAGATGCGCGTGAGCATCGTGCGGGTCGAGTCCCCGCGCCAGTAGGCCCCGGCGACGCTGGTCAGCTTGAAGGCCTTGATGCGCTCGGTCGAGGGGGCGTGCGGGCCGCGGCAGAGGTCGGTGAACGCCCCGTTGCGATAGAGCGAGACGGTCTCGAGCGGGTGGGCGGGATCGCCATCGCGCACGAGGTCCTCGATCAGCTCGACCTTGTAGGGCTGGTCCTCGGCGCGGAAGCGCTCCAGGGCCTCGGCGACGGTGAGCTCGGAGCGCTCGAAGGGCTCGTCGGCCTTGACGTGCTCGCGCATCTTGGCCTCGATCGCCTCGAAGTCTGCGCCGGAGACCGTGACGCCCTCGGGGAACTCGAAGTCGTAGTAGAAGCCGTCGTCGATCGGGGGGCCGATCGAGACCTTGACGCCGGGGTGGAGCTCGGTGACCGCGGCGGCGAGCACGTGCGCGCAGTCGTGGCGGATCAGCCACAGCGGGCCGATGCCGTCTTCGTCCGAGCGCCCGGTGATCACCTCCAGCACCCCCTCGCCGGGCGGCAGCGGCGCTGCGAGGTCGCGCACCTCTCCCCCAACCCTCACCGCCAGCGCCGCGCGCGCGAGGCCCGCGCCGATCGCCAGCGCGGCATCGGCACCGGTGGCGCCCTGGGGGAGCTCGAGCGCAGTGCCGTCGGGAAGCTCGTAGGCCATCGGCTCGCCCGCTGCCGCCGCCGTCAGCCCTGTTCGCGCACGACCTGGCTGCCGGGCACGATGTCGTCTCCACCCGACTCGTCCCAGCGCACCCAGGCCTTGTGCCCGCCGTCGTAGTCAGGCCCCCAGAGCACGAGCGTCGCGGGGTCCTCCCACACGCTGCAACGCTCCGCGGACTCGGGATCGAGGCCGCGCCAGATGCGCACGAAGGGGTTGTTCTCCCACTCCTCGGCGACAGTGGTGGGGTCGGTGTGGCCGGGGTGCAGGCGCGTCTCGCCCGGGAGCTTCATCAGCACCTCCATCACCGAGTGGCGCAGGTCCTCGAAGCTCGTCGATCCCGGCGCGCGCACGCCGCCGACCGAGTGCCTGAAGAGCGTGTCCGCGGTGAAGACGTCTCCCTTGTTGGCGACGAAGCTCAGCATCCCGTCGGTGTGTCCGGGGGTGTGCAGGGCATCGAAGACGATGCTCCCCACCTCGAGCACGCGCTCGCCCGGCTCGATCGTGCGATCGACGTCCTCGAGGCGCTCGGCCTCGAGCGGGTGGGCCAGGATCTCGACCCCGAGACGGTCCTTGTAGACGTCGTTCTCGGCGACGTGATCGGCGTGGTGATGGGTCAGCAGCAGATGGGAGACGGTGACGTCGTGGCGGTCGATCTGCTCGAGCAGCGCGGCCGAGGGCCCACCGGAGTCGATCACCACCCCGTGACCCCCGGGCTCGTCGGCGACGAGATAGGCGTTGGACAGCCAGTCGGGGTGCATGGAGCTCTCGATGATCATCGCCGCAGAGCCTAGTATCCGCTCGATGGAGGCCGAGCTGCGATCCGCGTTTCCGGTGCTCGAGCGGGTCGCCTACCTCAACACGGGCTCGATCGGCCCGATCCCGCAGGTGGCCTTCGACGCGGCCCAGGGCGAGCTGCGGGCGGCGCTCGAGCATGGCCGCGCGGCCAAGGCGCAGTTCGAGCGCCTGTTCGAGCTCGCGGGCGCGCTGCGCGCGCGCCTCGCCGCGCGCTACGGCGCGACCCCCGGGGAGGTGGCGATCACCGGCGCGACGACCGACGGCGTCAACGCGGTGATCGGAGGGCTCGACCTGCGGCCCGGTGACGAGATCCTCACCAGCGACGAGGAGCACCCCGGCCTGCTGGCGCCACTCGCGCTGGCGCGCGACCGCCACGCGGTCGGGATCCGGACCGTTCCCTTCGCCGAGATCGCGAACGAGGTCACACCCGCCACGCGCCTGGTGGCCTGCTCGCATGTCTCCTGGCAGACCGGCCGCATCGTCGACGCGGCGGGCCTCGCGGCGGGTCCCGCCCCGATCCTGCTCGACGGCGCCCAGGGCCTCGGGGCGGTGCCCGTCGACGTGCGCGCCCTCGGCTGTGACTACTACGCCGCCTCGGGCCAGAAGTGGCTGTGCGGGCCGATCGGCGCAGGGTCGCTGTACGTACGCGCCGACATGGTCGAGTCACTGCATCCCGCGACCCCCGGCTACCAGACGCTCGCCGACGGCTCCGATCCGCTCGGCTTCGGCCTCGCCGAAGGGGCCGCGCGTTTCGACGGCGGCGTCCCGCCGGCCGACCAGACCGCCTGGGCGCTGGCCTCGCTCGACGTGCTCGACTCCTTCGGCGAGCAGGCGCTGCTGTCGCGGGCGGCCGAGCTCGCGGGGCGGCTCGCCGACCTGCTCGCCGAACGCGGCCTGACCGTGGCGCCGCGAGGAGCCTCGACGCTGGTCTCGTGGGAGGCCGAGGACCCGCAGGCGGAGTCGCTGCGCCTGCTCGACGCGGGCCTGCTCGTGCGCGATCTCCCCGGCACCCGCTACGTGCGCGCGTCAGTCGGCGCCTGGACCAGCGAGGGCGAGCTCGAGCGCCTCGCCGGCGCGGCTGGTGCATCCGCCTGAGCTCGCTCGCCGGGCGCGGCGGTCCGCGGCGGTTGACAGCACGCGGTCCGCGGGAATCGGAAGCTGCCTTCCCGACAGAGTCAGCCGGCCATGATCAGCAGGGCGAAGGCGACGGCGCCGGTCACCGCGACGATTGCCAGCAGCATCAGCACCGTGTAGGCCGCCGCGGCGATCGCGTTCCCGCTGCGCCGCATGTCGACCGCCCGCGTGGCCCCGAGGATGCCCAGTGCGAACGCGGCGGTCACGCCGATCCCGGCGCTCAGCGACACCCACGCCACGTCGAGCAGCCCGGACCAGTCGACGACGGATGCGAGCGAGGCGCTCATCACGCCTCCGCCGCGGAGATCACCGAGCCACGCCGCAGCCGGCGCACGAAAGCGGCGCCGATACCCGCGACGATCGCCACCGAGATGATCAGCGGACCCACCGCCCCGGTCCCGAACAGACGGGTCAGGCCGTAGGTCCCGGCGCCGATGACCGCGGCCGCCGGAAGCGTGAGCACCCAGGCCACGACGATGTTGCCCGCGACGCCCCAGCGCACGGCGGAGAGGCGCTTGGCGGCCCCCGCCCCCATCACGCCACCGGAGATCGTGTGCGTCGTCGACAGCGGGAAGCCGACGTGCGAGGCCGCGAGGATCACCGCGGCGCCGCCGCCCTGGGCGGCGAAGCCCTGGGCGGTGTCCATCTTGAGGATGCGGCTGCCCATCGTCTTGATGATCCGCCAGCCGCCCATGTAGGTGCCGAGCGCGATCGCGGTCGCCGCGGAGACGATCACCCAGAAGGGCGGGTCGGCGCCCGCGGCAAGCGTGCCGTCGGCGATCAGCGCGAGCGTGATGATGCCCATCGTCTTCTGCGCATCGTTGGTGCCGTGAGCGAGCGCGAGCAGGCCTCCGGAGATGACCTGCCCGGCGCGGAAGCCGCGGCTGACGGGGCCGGGGCGCAGCCGGCCGACGATCCGGTAGATCATCAGGATCGCGAGCCCCGAGACGATGAACGCGAGCGTGGGCGCGACCAGTGCGGGGATGGCGACCTCACCGATGAGCCCTTCGCCGAGGACCGCGTCGGGTCCCGCGGCGGCGAAGGCCGCGCCCACGACGCCGCCGATCAGCGCGTGCGACGAGCTCGACGGCAGGCCGAAGTACCAGGTCATGAGGTTCCAGGCGATCGCCCCGATCAGCCCGCCGAAGATGACCAGCGGAGTGATCAGATCCGCCTCGACGATCCCGCCGGCGATCGTCGAGGCGACCTCGATCGACACGAAAGCACCGACGAAGTTCAGGATCGCCGCGTAGCCGACGGCGATCCTCGGCGCCATCGCCCGCGTCGAGATCGAAGTCGCGACCACGTTGGCGGTGTCGTGGAAGCCATTGGTGAAGTCGAACGCGAGCGCCGTAGCCACGACGACGATGAGGATCAGGTCGTTGTCCATGCGGTCTGCTCGTCAGGCGCTCGAATGCTCGTCTGGCGATAGCAGGGTCAT
>Ga0136627_1000170_pt1 | contig 21690 bp, 26 predicted proteins | sample AntDrymUQ4892206_2_FD_104652 | JGI IMG/M metagenome (GOLD analysis project Ga0136627, IMG submission 104652) | Polar desert sand microbial communities from Dry Valleys, Antarctica - metaG UQ489 (22.06) | ecosystem: Environmental > Terrestrial > Soil > Desert | place: Antarctica: Dry Valley... | reverse complement strand
CCTGCTCCTCGGGCGCGGGCTCCACCTCGGGCTCGGGCGGGACCGCCTCGTCCTCGGGCGCGGGCTCCACCTCGGGCTCGGGCGGCACCACCTCGTCCTCGGGCGCGGGCTCCGGCACGACCTCGCGCTCGCGCTCCGGCCCCGTCTCGCGCTCCGGCTCGGCCTCCCGGTCGGCCTCGCGCTGCGGCCGCGGCACGGCTTCGATCTCGTCGGTCGAAAGATCGAGGTCACGCTCCTGCTGCTCGAGCGGCTCCGAGCCCGAACCCGCGACCGCGCCGCTGCGGCCATCCTGCCCGTCCGCGGGCGCGTCGCCGGCGAGCGACACCACCGCGCGCGCCCCGCAGGAGGAGCAGTAGCTGGCGTTGGTGGCGAGCAGCGAGCCACAGCGCTCGCAGCTGCCGGCGATCCCGGCGGAGACCAGCGCGAGCATGTCGTAGCCGGCGTCGAGGGCGTCGGCCAGGGCTCGCACCTCGCCGTCGACCGCGGTCAGCTCAGCGGCCTTGGTCTGCAGCAGCGCGGGCTCGCGGCGGCCGTGGCGGTGGAGCTCGTAGACGAGCGCGCCGAGGTCGACCAGCAGCGCCTCGCGCATCCGGCTCTGCTGGCGCAGGCGGCGACGCATGCGGCCGCGCTCGCGGGCACCGGGACTGCGCGCGGGCTCAGCCCGCGTGGGCGGCCTCTCCTCCTGCGAGGATGGGCCCGCCGTAGGGTGGTCAGGCAAGTCGCGTCACTCCGAGTCGCCTGACTCTACCGGCTGCCCCGGCGGGTGATCGCGACCCCTGAGCGCGGTCGCGACCGCAGCCAGGATGCCGGTGCGCCGCAGCTCGAGCGGGAACTCGCCGGAGATCCGGGCGCGGGCGCGGGCGTCGGCTCCGGGTGGCAGCGCCAGTGCGCGCTCGATCCCGGCGGCGATGTCCGCGGGCCGCTGGGACTCGATCAGGATCCCGGCGCCGTCGACCACCTCGGGCATCGCCGTCACGTTGCAGACGACCGGCACACAGCCCGCGAGCATCGCCTCGGCCACCGCGAGCCCGAAGCCCTCGTGCCGCGAGGCCTGGACGTAGACCGAGGCGCGGCGGTAGATCGTCTCGAGGTCGATGTCGGAGAGCCAGCCGGTGAACTCGACGTTGGGCGGGGAGAGCCGGCGCAGGTGCTCGATCGCGTCGTCGTGCGCCTTGCCGACGAAGACGAAGCGCACGTCGGGCAGGTGGCGGGCGGCCTCGACGAACGGCTGGTGGCCCTTCTGCATCAGCGTCGTTCTGGCCAGGTGCCCGACGGTGATCGCAAGCCGCTCGCGCCGGCGCCCCTGCTCGAGCGGGCCGAACGGATCCGCCACGCCGTGGCGCACGACGGTGACTCGCGCCGGGTCGATCGGGGTGTTCGCGGCGATCTCGCTGCGGCTGTAGTGGGAGTTGGTCACCAGCACGCGCGCGCGGCGCATGATCCAGCGGCTCGCCCAGCGGCGCAGGCCACCCTGCTGATAGCCGTAGCCGATGTCGGGCATGTCGGCGGTGTCGAAGCCGCCGACGATCTGGACCGAGGGCTTGCGCAGCAGCCACGCGAGCGTGATCGGGACGAAGGTGTGCCAGGAGGCGAACCAGCCGAAGACGAGGTCCGCGCGCAGCACCGCCGGCACGATCCTGACCAGATTGGGCACGCGCCCCGGCTGGTAGAGGTCCTCGACCTCGTACTCGGCTGCCAGGATCTCGCGGTCGATCGCGACGAAGCTCGCCTTGCGGCTGTGCACGTAGAGGACCCGCGCGCTCATCGCGCTGCCTCTGCGGGTGCGCCCGACCCAACGGCCTCGCCTGCGACGAAGGTGCGGTGCCACTGAGAGAGCTCGAGCAGGCAGTAGAGGATCGCCTTGTGGTCGGCCGCGCCGCTGCGGTGCGCGTCCGCCAGGCCCCCGACCGTCGCCGGGTCGATCAGCTCGCCCAGCTCCGACCCGGGGGCGTAGCGGCGCTGCACCTCCTCGCCGAGTGAGCTGCGCAGCCAGCCGTCGTAGGGGGTCGAGAAGCCGTGCCTGGGCCGTTTGGCGATCGCGGGCGGGACGAGCCGCGCCATCGCGCGCCGGTGCAGCCGCTTGCCGTGGCGCGGTCGGATCCGCTCGTGCACGGGCACGCGCTCGACGAAGCGCAGCAGCTCGAGGTCGAGAAACGGCACGCGCTGCTCGAGGCCGGCCGCCATCGACACCTTGTCGGCGCAGATGAGCAGCCGGTCGGGCAGGACCATGTGGGTGTCGAGGTAGAGCGCCTGCTCGACCGTGCCGCGGTCGGCGACGTCTGACAGCACGCCGGCGGCGATCCGGGTGCGCTCGCGGGTGGCCTGCTCGCCGGGCGACCCGGCGAGCTGCGAGCGCAGATCCTCGCTCGTCACCTCGACCAGCCGCATCAGCCGCTCGGCTGCCGGCATGTCGCCGAGCAGCCGCGTGGCGCGGCGCACGCGCTCGTTGCCGGGCGCCAGGCGCGCCGCCGCCGCGCGGGCCGGACCGGCGAGCGGGCCGAGGCGCCCGGCGAGGCCGAGCGCCAGCGCGGCCTGGTGGTGGCCGTAGCCGCCGTGGGGCTCGTCGGCGCCCTGGCCCGAGAGGACCACCTTCACGCAACCGGCGGCGAAGCGCGAGAGCGCCATCAGCGCGGGTGCGGACGGGATCCCGCTCGGCTCCTCCAGGCGGAGCACGCAGCGCTCGAGCTCGGTCAGGAAGCCGGACTCCTGCATCGAAGTGTCGTGGTGGTCGCTGCCGATCGCGCGCGCCGACTCCGCGGCGAGGCGGCGCTCGTCGAGCACGTCCCCGTGGCCCGGGAACCCGATCGCGAAAGTGGTCGGGCGCGCGGGCGAGCGCCGCGCCATCGCCGCGGCCACGGCGGCCGAGTCCACGCCGCCGCTGAGGAAGGCGCCGTAGCCGACGTCGGACATCATCTGGCGCTCCACCGCGTCGGTGAAGCGCTCGGCCAGCTCACGCTCGAGCTCTTCCGAGCCCAGGCCCCGCAGCGGCTGCCCGGGCGCCTCGCGGTAGCTGGTCACGCGCGGGCGCGAGCCCTCCTCGGCCACCAGCACGCCCGCGGCGGGCAGCTTCGAGACGCCCTCGAAGAGCGTTCGCGGCGCCGGCACAAACCGGCAGGCGAGGTAGTGGTCCAGCGCGACGCGATCGGTCCTTGCCGTGATCAGGCCGCCCGCCAGCAGCGCGCCGACCTCCGACGCGAGCGCGACCCGGCGGCCGTCCGAGCACCAGTACAGGGGCTTGACCCCGAGCGGGTCGCGCGCGGCGACCAGGCGCCGGCGTGGCTCGTCCCACAGGGCGAAGGCGAAGATGCCGTTGAGGTGACGGGCGCAGTCGGTGCCGTACTCCTCGTAGGCGTGGACGATCACCTCGGAGTCCGAGCGCGTCGAGAACCTGTGCCCGCGCCTCTCGAGCTCCCCACGCAGGCGCAGGTGGTCGTAGATCTCACCGTTGACGACTGCGGTGATCGATCCGTCCTCGGAGGCGAGCGGCTGCTCGCCGCCCGCGACGTCGACGATCGCCAGGCGCGTGTGGGCGAGCGTCGCCGGGCCGATGCGCCGCACGCCCTCGCCATCGGGGCCGCGGTGGCGCAGCGCGGCGACCAGGCGCGAGCCCGCGTCGGCGCGCGCCGCGCCGGCCGGGTCGAGCAGGGCGCCGATGCCGCACACGCGCGCCATCTTGGCAGCGGCGGGGGCCGTTCCCCGGTGCCGGCGCTCCCCCCGGGCGCGAGCCCGACGCCTTCGTAACCCACCCGTCGCGCCCTCGTCACACCCGCGTCTGGAGTGGGGTGCCGCACCGGCGCAGGATCGGACCTGTCCGCAGATCGACCATGGAGGTGGCACATATGTACCGCTTGATGGGGCTCGCCCACGCATCGCTGCACCGCACCGGCGCCGCCCTTCGGCGCGAGGCCGGTCAGGGAACCGTCGAGTACGTCGCGCTGATCCTGCTCGTCGCGCTCGTGATGGCCGGCGTCGTCGCCGCGATGAAGGGCTTCAAGACCGACGACGGCCAGGAGCTCGGCGACGCGATCCTGGCCAAGATCAAGGAGGCGGTCAAGAAGGTGAAGTTCTAGGAGCTGACGGCGTCGGAGCGCGCCTGCCGTTGTCCTCGGTCGCTCGCGTGCAGAGCACGCTTCGCTCCCTGCGTCCGCGGCAGGCACGCTCCGGACGCTCGTCAGCCACCACGTCCAAGTGCCGATCTCCTCACGACCCGCCCCGCGCCACCCGTGACCGGTCTACATGCCAGGATGCTCGGCGTGCGCGTCGAAGTCGCAGAGCTGCCGGTCGCCGTCTTCGATTCAGGGGTCGGCGGCCTGACCGTGCTGCACGAGTGCCTGGTCTCGCTGCCGCACGAGGACTTCCTCTACCTCGGCGACACTGCCCGCTTCCCCTACGGCGAGCGCTCGCCCGAGCAGCTGCGTGGGTACGCGCGCGAGCTCGCCGAGATCCTGCTCGACCGCGGCGCCAAGCTGCTCGTGATCGCATGCAACTCGGCCACCGCGGCCGCCCTGCCCGTGCTGGCCGACGAGCTCGCGGGGCGGGTGCCCGTGATCGGCGTCGTCGCGCCCGAGTCGCGCGTGGCCGCCGCCAGGACCCGCAACGGCCAGGTCGGGCTGATCGCCACGCCGGCGACCGTCGTCAGCGGCGCCTACGAACGCGCGCTGTCCGACGCCTCCGGAGGGCGCGCCCAGCTGACCTCCGTCGCCTGCGCCGAGCTCGCGCCGCTGATCCAAGCGGGCGGCGAGGTCGACGAGCGCACGGTCGCCTGCGTGCAGCGCGCGTGCGAGCCGCTGCTCGAGGCGGAGGTCGACACCGTCATCCTCGGCTGCACCCACTACCCGCTCGTGCGGCCGCTGCTCCAGCGCGCGCTCGGTCGCGGCGTCGAGGTCGTGACCTCGGGCGAGGCGATCGCGATCGACGTCGAGCGCGAGCTCCACCGCTGCGGGATCGCGGCGCCCGCGGGCCGCCGGGGCAACTACAACTTCCTTGCCTCGGGCGACCCAGAGGAGTTCCGCCGCCTCGGGGTGCGCTTCCTCGCGCTGCCGATCGCGCGCGTCGGCGGGGTGCGTACCGCTGCCGCGCCCGCGGAGGCGGTCGCGTGAGCAGGCACGACGGCCGCGCGCCGGGCGATCTGCGCGACGTCGCGATCCAGCCCGGCTTCATGCGCAGCGCCTCGGGCTCGGCGCTGATCGAGCAGGGCGGCACGCGCGTGATCTGCACCGCCTCGGTCGACGAGGAGGTGCCGCGCTGGATGCGCGGCCAGGGCCGCGGCTGGGTCACCGCCGAGTACGGGATGCTGCCCGCCTCGACCGGCGAGCGCAAGCGCCGCGACGTCTCCAAGGGTCGTCCCGACGGGCGCACCGTCGAGATCCAGCGTCTGATCGGCCGCGCGCTGCGAGGGGTGGTCGACTTCGAGGCGCTCGGCGAGCGCACGGTCTGGATCGACTGCGACGTGCTCGAGGCCGACGGCGGCACCCGCTGCGCGGCGATCACCGGCGGCTACGTCGCGCTCGAGCTCGCGCTCGCGCGGCTCGTCGAGGCCGGCTCGCTGCCGGCGCTGCCGCTCATCGCAACGATCGCCGCGGTCTCCTGCGGGGTCGTCGATGGCACGCCGGTGCTCGACCTCGACTATCCCGAGGACTCCAACGCCGAGGTCGACATGAACGTCGTGATGACCGGCGAGGGCGGCCTCGTGGAGGTCCAGGCCACCGGTGAGCGCACACCGCTCTCGCGCACCTCGCTCGACGAGCTGCTCGTACTCGCCGCGGCGGGCATCGAGCGCCTGCGCGGCGCGCAGCGCGCCGCCGTCGACGCCGGCCGCGCCTGACCGGAGGCTGTCCGCGGTGCGGCTCGTGCTCGCCACCCGCAACGCGCACAAGCTCCGCGAGCTCGGCGCGCTGCTCGTGCCCAACGAGCTGGTGGCCCTGCCCGGGGACGTCGCGCTGCCGCCCGAGGACGGCGCCACGTTCGCCGAGAACGCGCTCGGCAAAGCGCGCGCCGCCGCTGCGGCCACGGGGGAGACGGCGATCGCCGACGACTCGGGCATCGCCGCCGCCGCGCTTGACGGCGCACCCGGCGTGCGCTCGGCGCGCTACGCCGGCGAGGCCGCGACCGACGAGCAGAATCTCGCCAAGCTGCTCGAGGAGGTGCCCGCGAACGGCGACACGCGGGTCGCCTACGTCTGCGCGCTGGCGATGGTGCATCCCGGAGGCTCCGAAACGGTCGTCGAGGGGCGCTGCGAGGGCCATCTGACCCACACGCCGCGGGGCGCCGGCGGCTTCGGCTATGACCCGGCCTTCGTCCCCGACGACCTCGGCGACGGGCGCACGATGGCCGAGCTGGCGCCGTCCGAGAAGGATGCGATCAGCCACCGCGGCCGGGCGGCCAGGGCGCTGATGGAGCTCGGGCCGGAATGATCGGCCCGGCCCGCGCCGTCGGCCCCGCCGCCCAGGCGCCGAGCAAGACCCGCGCCGCGGGCCTGTCGATCGCCTCCAACGCGACGCTGGTAGCGCTCAAGCTCGCCGCCGGCGCGATCACCGGCTCGATCGCGATCATCACCGAAGCGGTCCACTCGAGCATCGACCTACTCGCCTCGGTGATCGCCTACGTGTCGGTGCGCAAGGCCGACCAGCCGGCCGACGCGGACCACCCCTACGGCCACGAGAAGATCGAGAACCTCGCCGCGACGATCGAGGGGATGCTGATCCTCGTCGGCGCGGGGATCATCGTGTTCGAGTCCGTCCGCCGGCTGGTCGACGTCCCGGCGGTCCAGTCGCTGGGCATCGGGATCGCGGTGATCGGCTTCTCGACGGCCGCCAACCTCGCGGTCTCGTCCTACCTCTATCGCCGCGCGCGGGTGACCGAGTCGCCCGCGCTGGAGGGCGACGCCGCCCACCTGCGCACCGACGCCGCGACCTCGGCCGGAGTGCTGGTCGGGCTCGTGTTCGTCGAAGTGACCGGGGTCGAGCTGCTCGATCCGATCACCGCGCTCGTAGTGGCGGTCGCGATCGTCGCGGCCGGCATCCGCATCATCTCGCGCTCGTCGCGCGTGCTCGTCGACGAGGCGCTGCCGGAGGAGGAGCTCGAGGCCGTGCGCGAGGCGATCGAGCAGTACGGCGCCCCCGAGGTGGTGGGCTTTCACAAGCTCCGCGCGCGGCGCGCCGGCAGCCGCCGGGACGTCGACCTGCACGTCCAGTTCGCCGACGGCACGTCGCTGGTGCGCGCCCACGAGGTCTCGCACGAGCTCGAGGCCGCGATCCGCGAGCGTCTGCGCGGCGCCAAAGTGCTGATCCACCTCGAGCCGGCGAATGTCACCAAACGCGAGCGGTGACCGCTCGGAAGCGCCTCTGAGACCCACCCGCTCCGCTGCCCTGACCGAAATCCTCGACAAGGCCCGAATGAGCCGGCTGCGCGACGACCTCGAGACGATCCGGCGGGCGGTGACCCAGCAGGCGCCGCCCGCGCAGGACCGCCAGCGCCACAAGGCACAGGCGTCGAGCAGCAGTCCAACGACCGGCAGGCGACGGTCGCCGGCAGCCCCCGCCCCGTAGGCGAGCGCCCGTCTCGCAAGCGGATCCTCGACTGGGACACGTCGAGCCGGCTGGACCGGCTGTAATCCGAGATGACGCCCGCCGTAGCGTCGACCTGCTACCTGCAATTCAGCATTATCGCTGCTAGAGTGCTGTGAGTGAGTGTTGCCGTCACGGTTCGCGACGTGCCCGGCGAGGTCCGAGACGAGCTCGCGGCTCGCGCTGCTCGCGTCGGGAAGTCCTTGCAGGAGTACGTCCGCGGCATGCTCATCGACGCTGCCGCCCGCCCGCCCGTCGAGGACGTCATCGCCCGGGCCCGCGCCCGCGTCGCCGTGACAGGAGTGCGAGTCGACGCCGAGACGATCCTCGCCGCGCGCGACGCCGACCGGCGGTGAGCACCCGCGTCGTCTGCGACGCCTCGGCACTGGTGGCGCTGCTGCTGGACGAAGGCCCCGATGGACGCTGGGTCACCGAGGCGCTCGCCGGCTCCGACCTTGTAGCCCCGAGCCTCGTCGCGTTCGAGTCCGCGAACATCATCCGCCGTCACGAGCTGGCAGGGCTCGTCAGCACCGACCAGGCCGCGCAGGCCCACGCGGATCTGCTTGACCTCGCGATCGAGCACTGGCCCTACCAGATCCTCGCCTCAAGAACCTGGGAGCTCCGCCGGAACCTATCGAGCTACGACGCGAGTTACGTCGCACTTGCCGAGCTCACGGGGGCTACGCTCGTCACACTGGACCGACGGATCAGCCGTGCACCCGACCTGCGATGCACGATCGCCACGCCGTAAGCGCACAGGACATCGGGGCACGGCGAGTGGGTCAGTGATCGCTTCGGCGTGACGACCCCATGGACGCCGGTCCCCGCAAGCCGATCCACTTAGGAAGCGTCGATCAACAAGAGCACGGTTTGGACACCCGCCCGCGGCGCCAGACACCACCCACGGTGCTCGCGATACCACTGGTATCGCTGCGCTCGAGTGCGGCGTCTGGCATCCCCGGATCGGGCGCCCAAGCCGCACACTTGTTTCTCGACGCTTCCTTACGGCACCGGCGCTGAGGCGCCGCCGGGTGCCATCTCACCTGCGCGCGCTCTGCCAGCTCAGCTGCGCCTGACAGCCACCGACCGCTGAGAGCCACAGCCGCGGCGCCGTGAGCCTGCGTACAACACCCGCTGGCCGCGGACATCCGAAACCTGCCCTTCAGACCATTTTTCGCCCTCAGAGCAGGTTCACGGCGGCCGCTGCGCCGATCGCGAGCAGCACGCCGGAGTAGCCCTGATAGCCGCTGACGAGCAGCAGGACGGCCGCGATCAGGCAGATCACGACAGTCACGATCCACGAGATCTTGGACAGTGGCACGGCGCTATTGTGACCGTGATGGTCCGCCACCGGCCCGCCTCCCTCCCGCGGCCGGCGTGAACGCGCCCCTGAGCGCCCCCGAGCGACTGGTGCGGACGTCCGCCGACGTGCGCACCGCGGTGCTCGTCGACGCCGCCGGCTGCCTGCTCGCCTCCAGCGATCCCGAGCGCGAGCGCTCGCGGCGACTCGCCGAGCTCGCCCACGCCATCGTCGAGGCGGCCGACGCCACGGCGAGCGAGCCGACAGAGCAGATCGAGGCGCAGATCGCCGACGGGATGGTGTTCGTGATGCGCGACAGCCGCGTGGCGCTCGCCTGCGTCGCGCGCCGGCTCGCGCTGCCTGCGCTCGTCCTCTACGACCTGCGCGAGACGCTGCGCGCCGAGGGCGCCGCGGCGTGAAGGACGCGTCGCGGGGCCCGATCGAGCGGGCGACCGCCGTCGCGGAAGGGGTCGCCGCGGCGGTGCGGCGCCGCCAGCGCGAACGTGAGCCGCGCGTGCTGCTCTACCGCCGTCCCGGTGACCCGCGCGTCCTCCCGCCCGGCGCCAAGGGCCACGACGCGATCCTCGAGCTCGCCGAGCGCATGGTGGCGCTGGCCGACGACGCCGAGGAGCAGCAAGCGCCGGCGCGCTGGCGTCGTCCCCGCCGCGACGAGGAGCCCGGTGGCGACCGCCGGCGTCGGGCCCGCCGCGACGGGAAGGCCGAGTGACGCTCGTCGACCACCAGCTCGCGGCGCGCGTGGTCGAGCGCGCGCTGCGCCACGGCGGCGACTTCGCCGAGCTCTACGTCGAGGATCGTCACGGCTTCGCGGTCTCGCTCGACGACGGCCGCGTCGAGCGACCGCGCGGCGGCAGCGAGCGCGGCGCCTCGGTCCGCGTCGTGCTCGGCGAGGCGACCTACTTTGGCCACGTCGACGGTCTCGCCGAGGGCTCGCTGCTCGAGCTCGCCGGTTCCGTCGCCGCCGGTGTGCGCGCGCAGCGCCGCGGTGGAGAGTCTCGGTGCGGTGCGCGCCCGATGAGGCGGTCCGGTGCCCGTGGCCATGCGGTCGCCGAGCCCCCGCAGGAGGTCGCCGCCGAGCGCAAGGTCGAGCTGCTGCGCGCCGGCGACGCCGCTGCCCGCGCGGCCGGCGACGCGATCGCGCAGGCGACCGTCGGCTACGCCGAGAGCCGGCGAATCGTCGAGGTCTACAACTCCGACGGCCTCGCGGCCGCCGACGACCGCACGCGCACGCGGCTCTCGGTTCAGGCGATCGCCCGCCGCGACGGCCGCGTCGAGACCGGATCGGAGACCCGCGGTGGCCACGCCGGCTTCGAGCTGGTCGGGGACGCGGCGGAGGAGATTGCGGGTGCGGCGACGCGCAAGGCGTTGACGATGCTCGACGCCGTCGACGCCCCGACCGGCCGGCTGCCCGTGGTCGTCGGCAACGGGTTCGGCGGCGTGCTGCTGCACGAGGCGGTCGGCCACGGCCTCGAGGCCGACGCGGTGCACAAGCGCGCGAGCGTCTACGCCGACCGCCTCGGTGACCAGCTGGCCGCTGCCGGGGTGACCGCCTACGACGACGGCGCGCGCCCGAACGAGTGGGGCAGCGACGGGATCGACGACGAGGGCACCCCCACCCAGCGCACCACGGTGATCGAGGACGGCCGGCTGACCGCCTTCCTGCACGACCTGCGCAGCGCCCGCAGGGCGGGTGCGCAGCCGACCGGCAACGGCCGGCGCGAGTCCTTCCGCCACCTTCCGGTCCCGCGCATGACCAACACCTACTTCGCGCCCGGCGAGGCGACCGTGCAGGAGCTGATCGGCGACGTCGATCGCGGCCTCTACGCCGTCTCCTTCGGTGGCGGCCAGGTCGAGCCCGCCACCGGTGACTTCGTCTTCGGCGTCTCGGAGGGCTACCTGATCGAGGGCGGGCGGGTCACAGCGCCGGTGCGCGGTGCCACGCTCGTGGGATCCGGGCTCGAGGCGCTCGCCGCGATCGACGGGATCGCGGGCGATCTCGCGATCGCGACCGGCTACTGCGGCAAGGCGGGCCAGAGCGTGCCCGCCGGCGTCGGTCAGCCGCACGTCCGGATCCGCGAGCTGACGGTGGGGGGCACCGCGGCGTGAGCGAGTGCGGCCCGCGGCTCGAGGGCATGTCGTGAGCGACGCCGGCGCGGCGGCCCGACCGTCGAGCGACGACCTCGAGCGGCTCGCCGGCAGCGGTGTCGAGGCGGCCCTGTCGGCCGGCGCAGGCGAGGCCGAGGCGTGGTGCGAGCGCTCGACGAGCCGCCAGATCCGCGTCTACGACGGCGCCGTCGAGAGCCTCAGTGACGCCGGCGGCCGCGGGATCGGCATCCGCGCCTTCCTCGGTGAGCGCTCGGGCTACGGCTACGGCACCGACCTGACTGCCGACGGCATCCGCGCCACCGCCCGGATCGCCCACGAGGCCGCCGCGATCGCCGATCCCGACGAGCACGGCGCTCTGCCGGCTCAGTCGGGGGTGGCCGAGGTCGAGGGGCTCTGCTCCGACGCGATGGCGGGCTGGACGACCGAGCGCAAGGTCGAGCTCGCGCTCGCCGTCGAGCGCGCCGCGCGCGGGCGGCCCGGGATCTCGCAGGTCGAGAACGCCGTCTACACCGACGCCGAGGCCGGCGTGGCGATCGCCAACTCGCGCGGCTTCGCGGCCGCCTACGAGGTGACCCGGGCGTTCGCCTACGCCTCGGCGTTCGCCGGCGAGGGCGAGGACCTGATGACCGGCCTCGGGATCGGCCTCGGGCGCGATCCCGGGGCGCTCGACGCCGCGGCGATCGGGGACGAGGCGGCCGACCGCGCGCTCGCGCTCGCCGGCGCGCGCCAGCCGTCGAGCCGGCGCTGCCCGGTCGTGCTCGACGCGTTCGTGGCGGCTACCTTCGCGGGCCTGATCGGGTCGATGCTCTCAGCCGACGCCGTCCAGCGCGGCCGCTCGCTGTTCGCCGGGCGCGAGGGCGAGCAGGTCGCCGAGCCGGCGCTCGTGCTCGTCGATGACGGGCGCCACCCCGACGGCCCGGCCAGCGCGCCCTTCGACGGCGAGGGGTCGGGGACCCGGCGCACGCCACTGATCGAGGGCGGACGCCTGCGCGGCTTCCTCTACGACACCCGCACCGCGCGCCGGGACGGCCGCTCCACGACCGCCAACGCGAGCCGCTCCTCCTACCGCGCGGCGCCGTCGGTGGGCACCACGAACCTGCTGGTCGAGCCGGGCGAGGCGTCCCTCGACGAGCTGCTGCGCCGGGCGGGGGAGGGGCTCTACGTAACCGATGTCGCCGGGCTGCACTCGGGCGTCAACCCCGTCTCGGGCACCTTCTCCGTCGGTGCCTCCGGCCGGCTGATCGAGGGCGGGGAGCTCGCCGCCCCGGTCCGCGAGATCACGATCGCCGGGGACCTCGTCGGCATGCTGGGGGGCGTGGTCGCGGTCGGATCCGGTGCTCGCTGGGTCCCGCTGGGGGGCAGCGTGCGCGCCGCGCCGCTGCTGATCGGCGAGATGGCCGTCTCGGGATCGTGAGTGCAAGCTCGCGCGAACGCCGCAAAGTGCGGACTTTCGGTCTGGCTCCGCGCCGCGGACGGCCGGGCGCGGCCCGATCGTCCGCACCCATTGTTAGGTTCGCCGGACTGTCCGTATCCCCTTGAAGGAGGAGAAGATGACGAAGTCTGAGTTCGTCGACCAGGTGGCCGCCGAGTCCGGCCTTGCGAAGGGCGACGCCGGCGAAGCCGTCGACGCGGTGCTCACAGTCATCGAGGACACGCTGAAGCGAGGCGGGGAGATCAGCTTCACCGGGTTCGGCAAGTTCACGGTGGCCGAGCGCGGCGCTCGTCAGGGCGTCAACCCGCAGACCGGCGAGAAGATCCAGATCGCGGCGAGCCGCGTGCCGCGGTTCTCGGCCGGATCGGCGCTGAAGAAGTCCGTCAAGAGCTGACTCCCTGAGCTGACCCTTTGGTCGAGCACTTCGCCGACCGGCTCGCGGCGCTGGTCGAGCAGCGACGCAGCCGGGTCGTGCTCGGGCTCGATCCCGACCCCGCGGCACTGTGGCCGGTCGCGCTGGCCGGTGACCCGGGCGCGGGTGACCCCGCCCAGCGGGCCGCGGACGCCGTCGCGCGCCACTGCGCGGCGGCGATCGATGCCGCCGGGGAGGCGTGCGTCGCGGTCAAGCTCCAGCTGGCCTGCTTCGAGCGCCTCGGCGCTGCGGGCTGGCGAGCGCTTGCCGAGGTGCGGGCGTCGGCCGCCGATGCAGGCCTGCTGGCGATCGCCGACGGCAAGCGCGGCGACGTGCCCGTCACCGCCTCGGCCTACGCCCAGGCGCTGGTCGGCTGCACCCCGACGCCGTTCGGCCCGGTCGCGGGCCTCGGCGCCGACGCGATCACCGCCAACCCGCTGCTCGGACGCGATTCGCTCGACCCGTTGATCGACGCCGCCGCGGCCACGGGCGCCGGTGTCTTCCTGCTGGTCTCGACCTCCAACCCAGGCGCTGCGGACCTGCAGGACCTCGATGCGGGCGGTGCCGCACTGCACGAGCGCGTCGCAGCGCTGGCCGACGCGGCGGGCGCGCAGCAGACGGGGCAGTGCGGGCTCTCGATGGTCGGCGCGGTCGCGGGCGCGACGCGCCCGGAGCGCCTCGCCCGCCTGCGCGAGCTGATGCCGCGGGCCATCTTCCTGATGCCCGGCGTCGGCGCCCAGGGCGGCGATCCGGCGGCGCTCGGTCCGGCGTTCGCGCCCCATCCGGCGGCTGGATTGATCACCGCATCGCGCTCGATCGTCGGCGCCGGCGGCGAGGGCCACGGCGATCCGGCCGCACGGGCCGCCGCGGCCGCAGAGGATCTGCGGGCGGTCACGTGGAACCTCTAGGGACCCCGGGTCCCGCTCGACGCCGCGCCGCCGACCCTATCCTTGACCTCCGGATCCAGCCAGATGTCCCCGCAATCCTCACGCAGCCCCGTACGATTGCTCGCGCCGGCCGCGCTGATCCTGTTCGCGATCGCGCTGGTGCTCGTGCTCAGCAGCTCGGGCCTCGTCGGCGGCGAGGAGGAGACCGACAGACCGCCTGCGGCGGCTCCGAGGACCGAGCCCACGACGGCCGAGCGGCCGTCCCCCCAGCCACAGGAGAAGGCCGTCTACGTGGTCGAGCCCGGCGATACGCTGGGAGCGATCGCGGCGGAGACCGACGTCCCGGTCGAGACGCTTCAGGAGCTCAACCCCGAACTCGACCCCCAGACGCTCGTGGCCGGCCAGGAGATCAAGCTGCGCGAGTAAGAACCCGGCGAACCCTGAGCCGCCGGAGCGCTCCCGTCGCTGCGTGCCTGCTGACCTGGCTCCTGGCGCTGGCGACCCTCGCGCTCACCGCCCCGGCGACCGCTCGGGGCGCGACCCCCGCTCCCGACCTCTCGCAGGCCGCTGCCGCGATCCTGATCGACGCTCGCGACGGCTCGGTGATCCTCGCGAAGGATCCCGACGAGCGCCGCTCGATCGCCAGCACGACCAAGCTGATGACCGCGCTGCTCTCGCTCGAGCAGGCAGAGCCGGGCGACGTGTACGCCGCGCCCGCATACGATGCGCTGCCCGTCGAGTCGAAGATCGATCTCGCCACCGGGGAGCGCATGCGTGTCTCCGACCTGCTCGAGGCGCTGCTGCTCGAGAGCGCCAACGACGCGGCCGCCACGCTCGCCGACGGGGTCTCGGGCTCGCGCGCGGCGTTCGTCGAGCAGATGAACCAGCGCGCGGGACAGCTCGGGCTCGACGACACGAGCTATGCCAACCCGATCGGGCTCGACGCAGCCGGGAACTTCTCGACGGCGCGCGACCTCGCCAGCCTCGCGCGGCGGCTGCTGCGCAACGATCGCTTCGCCGCGATCGTCGACTCGGAGTCCGCGAAGCTGGAGTCCGGCAATCGGCCCCGCGTGGTCGACAACCGCAACGGGCTGGTCGCCGCCTACGGGTTCGTCGACGGCGTCAAGACCGGCTACACCAGCCAGGCGGGCTACGTGCTCGTGGGCGCCGGCGAGAGCCGGCTCGGCGGGCGGGTGATCAGCGTCGTGCTCGGCGAGCCGAGCGAGGCGGTACGCGACGCGGATACTCTCGCGCTGCTGCGCCACGGCTTGGGCCAGTACCGCCGGCTGCGCCCGGTCGTAGGCGACCGGCCGGCCGCCAGCGCCGCGATCGCCCACCGCGCCGGGCGCGCCGGGCTGGTGCCCGCCCGCGGCGCGACGCTCGTCGTACGCCGTGGCCAGCGCGTCCGCACCCGCGTCGAGGCGCCCGATGAGCTCGAGGGCGAGCTCGCCGCGGGCACGCGCGTCGGCAGGATCTCGATCGTCCGCGGCGGGCGAGTCGTGCGCCGCGTCCCGCTGCTGACCGCCGAGCGGGTGCCGGGCGCCGGGCCGCTGCGGGTGCTCGCGGACGAGCTGGGCACCTTCCTGGTGGTGTTCGTCGCGCTGCTGGTGATCGCCGGCTGCATCCTGCTGCTCGGGCGTTCGCGCGCGCGCAGGCGCCGCGACTCCGAGGCTCGGCGGCGCAAGCGCGCCCGCGGGCGCGCCGGGCTCTGAGCAGATTCCTCCAGCCGGCGCGCCGCGCAGAACGGTGGCGCATGGCCACGGCCATCCGGCGGCGATCCGGCGGCGAGATCGGTCCAGGGTTAGGGCGCGTGACTCAGGGCCTCTCACGTTCACGCTGAGGCGTGTGGCAATGTAGTGGGGCGAGATGGGGGAACGAGGAGCCGAGAACCCCCACCGTGGTGTTGGCGACGAACGCGCCGAGGAATCGGCCCCTGAGCTGTGGGAGCGTCTTGCCGACGAGATGCGCTCCGCCCGGGAGGAAGCCGGCATCAGGCCGAGCGATCGGGGCGACACGCCTGACGTGCCCTGGACACGCAGCCACCTCTCGAACCTCGAGCACGGCCGCGGCAGGCCCACTCTCGAGATCGCGGCCCTTTACGACGAGCGGTGCCCGCACCCGAGCGGACCGCTTTTCTTCGCTGATCTGCAGACGGCTGCGACACGAGCCGAGGGCGTCGGCGACAAAGGTCAGCGCCTGGTCGGTCAGGTCGACGCCGGGAGGTTGTCCCGTTCGCCGTGGAACTTGGCGGTGGCGGTCCGGTGGTCAGTGAGCGGTCGCGAGCGTAGCGGCCGGCTCGGTCGGGGTCGGGCGATCGACGGCGGCGGGATCACGAGCGAGCCCGACGTGCCCGCCGCGGCGGCGGTCGGCGCGCTGAGCGAGCGCACGCTGCGCGGCATGCGCCGCGAGTTCACCGCCCGCCTCGTCGAGCTGCCGCTCGCGGCGAGGAGAGCAGGCGCCTGGGGGCGCTGTCACGCGCGGTGCGTCGCGAGCCGGTCGGGCGATTGAAAAGCGACAGAAAGAAGCTAGAATGAACGGAGTGAAGACGCTGCTCAGAGAGACGGCCTACCTCGGCGAGCTCGGCCTCTCGGATGCCGATCTGGCGCGGGCGACGGGCGCGGCGGCGTCGACGGCACGGGCGTGGCTGCGTGAGGAGTCGGCGCCGACGGGGGAGCGCGCGGAGCGGGTGATCGAGCTGGCGGCGATGGCCGAGCGCCTCGAGCGGCTGATCGAGCGCGACTACATCCCGGTGTGGCTGCGAAAGCCGGTGCCCTTCCTCGACGACGACAAGCCGCTCGACGTCATCGGGCGCGGCGAGTACCGGCGCGTCGCGACGGTCATCTCGGGTCTGGAAGACCCGGGCGCTTTCTGAGTCGATGGCCGTCGACATAGCGACGGTTCGACTCGCCGGGCGGTGGTGGCGCCAGCTTCCCGCCGGTTTGGACCCGGTCCGCCGGCCCGATCCGCCGAGGGATGCGCGCTGGCAGCGCGGTGAGGTTGTCGACGCGGTCTACCTGGCCGACTCGCCCGAGACCGCGTGGGCGGAGTGGTATCGGTGGCTGGCGGAGTCGGGGCTGCCGCCGCGGGCCGGTCTGCCGCGAGACCTGTGGCGGGTGGAGGTCGAGCTCGACGGCGTCGCTGACCTGCGCAGCGCCGGGGCGCTGGCAGCCATCGACCTCGGTGCGCCGCGCGCGGCTCGACGCGAATGGCCGACCTTCCAGAGAGTGGGTGAGCGCCTCCATCGCCAGGGCCGGCCGGCGCTGGTCGCGCCGAGCGCGGCGCGCGCAGACGGGGGTCGTGCTGTGCGTCTTCTGGCCGGCGCCGGAGGATGCGCTCGTCGACCACCGATCCCACGAGCGAGTCACAGAGGCGCCCGAGGTGCCCCGCGGGCTTCGCACCTAGCGAGAGCGCAGGATGCGAGCGGACCACGCGCCCGCGGCGAGCGGCCCGCCGGGCCGACTTCTCACAAGGCGCGAAGTGCAAGGAGGGCGCGGTCCGCGGCGGCGAGACCGCCGGCGAGAGGGTCGGGGCCGACCTGCCCGCGCTGGTGGTCAGCGCGGACCGCTCGCAGCTGGGGTGCTGCGCGCCTTCGACGCGGGCGCCGACGACGTCGTCGGCAGGCCGTTCGCCTATCTCGAGCTGCGCGCGCGACTCGAGGGGGTGCCGCTGATCCTTGCGCACCCCTCCGCCCGCGTCTGGTGTTGAACGCAACGTGGCTTCCCTCGGGTTGGAGCAGGTGCCGGAGCGGTGATTGGCACGGCGATCGAATCGCCGGCGGTCAATGTCCGCCAGCGCCACAGTGCCAGGCGCCTCACGGCCGGGGCAGCTGGGGCTGTGGCAGCTGCGCCACCCGCAGGCGAGCCCACCCGCGACGCCGCTCGCCCGGCCGCTGGCGCCCTTTCCCATGACCGTCGCCGACACGCTCGACGTGAACCTGCTCGGCTACGACTACGCCGGCTCGACCGCCGGTGCACCGATGAGGCCCGTCTGATGGGCGAGCGGTACACCTCCGACCCAATCGAGCTGCCCAAGGCCGGACCCGGCGCGGTCAGCCGCGCGGACCTCGTCTTCTACGGCGTCGACCACTCCTCGTCGTCGTTCATCGCGCGGATCTTCCTCGACAAGCCAGACGCCGACGCCACGACCCCGATCGACGATCACTCCTACGCCGGCTCGTTCACGATCTTCGGGCACGGCGGCGCCCGACACCCTCTACGAACGCGTACGCACGGCACCTGGCCCGACCAGAGCCTCGCCGCCTGACCACTCGCCGGCCTCGCAACCGGTCCCCCAGCCGCCGACCAGCGGCTCGGCGTCCACACGACCGCTCTGCGCCACAGCCGATCGTCCGCGCGGGCGGGGTGCTGTCCGTGACCGTCGCGACGAGAATCAGAACCAAGCGATAACGACGGTGCAACCTGCGCTCGCTGCTCCTGCGACGAGACGCGACAGTCGCCGGTTCGGGGCGGGCGGACCCTCGCGACTCCCGTCCGCCGAGAGCGGGCCCTGGGGGCGGTGCTGCGTTCGACCGACGACGAGCTCGCCAAAGCCTTTGGGGCGCTCGATCTACCACGCGCCGCGCACCGATTCGATCCGAGTGGCCCCCGCGGGAATGCGAATGCGCCAGGTTGCCGTGGTCCGCGTGGCGCTAGCCTGCAAAGCGATGATCATCACTGTCACCCTCAACGCCGCGATCGACAAGACGCTGGCCGTGCCCAACTTCCGCCTCGGTCGCCGGCACCGAGCGGTGGAGCAGACCTCGATGGCGGGCGGCAAGGGCGTCAATGTCGCGCGCGCGCTCAAGGCGCTCGGCCAGCCGGTGATCGCGACCGGGATGGCCGGCGGGCCGACGGGCACGCGCATCATCGAGGCGCTGACCGATGAGGCGATCCTCAACGACTTCGTGCGCATCCGCGAGGAGTCGCGCATGTCGACGGCGGTCATCGACCCGACCTCGGGCGACCAGACCGAGATCAACGAGCGCGGCCCGACCGTGTCCGAGGCCGAGCTCGAGCTGTTCGTCGACAAGCTGCTCTACCTCGCCCAGGGGGCAGCGCTGTGCGTGTTCTCGGGCAGCCTCCCGCGCGGGGTAGACAGCGGTCTCTACGCGCGGCTGGTCGAGGGCCTGCGCAAGCTCGACGTGACGACGGTGCTCGATGCCGAGGGCGATCCGCTACGCCTGGCCACGCGCGCGGCACCGAGCGTGGTCAGCCCGAACGAGCTTGAGGCGGAGGAGCTCGTGGGGCACGAGTTCGCCGACGACGAGGATCGCCGCCTTGCGGTCCAGGAGATGGTCGACCTCGGTGCGCGTGAGGCGATCATGACCCAGCCGGCCGGTGCGCTGGCGCTGCTCGGAGACGACGCCGACGCGGCAAGGCCCCGGCGCCTGTGCCGGGCCACCTTTGCGCCGCTCGAGCCCGTCTCCTCGGTCGGCTCGGGAGACGCGTTCCTGGCCGGCTACGTCGCCGCCCGCTACGACGGACGCCGCGATGTCGACTGCCTGCGCTTCGGGGTCGCCTGCGGCGCCGAGTCGACGCAGCACTTCGGCGCCGGGGTCATCGACCCGCGCGAGGCCCACCGCCTGACCGACGAGGTCGAGGTCGAGGAGACCGAGGTCGCGGCGATCGAGGCCGCGCGCTAGGTCAGTCTGGGAGCGCAGCCCGACCGGGGACGAGCGCAGCCCGATCGGGGAGGAGCGCAGCCCGATCGCGGATTGGGCGAGCACCGGACCCCTTCATCGGGCGAGCACCGGACCCTTCATCGGGCGAGCACCGCAGACAGATTCTCAGGAGCTGCTCTCGGGCGCCTCGGCGCCCGGCGCGGGCAGCTCGGTGACGCACTCGTCGAGCCCGAGCTCGCGCGACTTGGCGTTGGACTTCTCGACCTGGCGCACGAGGGTGGGGTAGATCTCCCTGAAGGCCTTGACGGGGTCGGTCCCGCCCTCGATGTCCTCGGCGAGATCCTCGAAGAGGCCGATCGCCCGATCGGCCTCCTCGAGCTGCTCGTCGTGATAGCCCTGCAGCCCCGCGGGCGGCGAGAGCGCCTCGAATCGGTCGCGCTCCTTCTCGGTCAGCTCGATCGACCGCTCGGTGAAGGGCAGGAGATCGTCGGGGGCCTGCGGCTCGGGAAGCGCTTCGGAGCGCTTCTCGGCCTGCGCGCAGAACTCGTTGACGTCGGCGAGGTATGCCTTGCGCCCGTCTTCCCCAGACGAGGCCTGCTCGTCGGAGCCGCCGCCGCAGCCGGCGCCCACGAGCGCGCCGAGCGCGAGTGCGAGGGTGACGGGACGCCGGATCGCCAGCATGGGTCGGCGAGGCTAGCGCAGACCGCGGTGGCAAGCCCGCAACGTGGGGTAAACGGTCGCGCGGGAGGGTCGCTAGTGTCGGATCCCCGTCCGCCGCCGAACCTAGGATGGCCGCCATGGAAGTTGAGATCGGTCGAGGCAAGAAGGGTCGCCGCGCCTACGGCTTCGACGACATCGCGATCGTCCCCTCGCGGCGCACGCGCGACCCCGACGACATCGACATCACGTGGACGCTCGGGCCCTACCGCTTCGAGCTGCCGCTGCTCGGCTCGGCGATGGACGGCGTCGTCTCGCCGCGCACGGCTGGCATCGTCGGCAAGCTCGGCGGCCTCGCGGTGCTCAACCTCGAGGGCATCTTCGGCCGTTACGAGGACGCCGAGGAGCAGCTCGAGCGGATCGCCGGCTTTGAGAAGGACGAGGCGACGGCCGAGATGCAGCGCATCTACCAGGCGCCGCTCGACCCGGACCTGATCGTCCAGCGGATCCGCGAGGTCAAGGGGCAGGGCGTCGTCTGCGCCGCGTCGCTGACGCCTCAGCGCGTGCGCACTCACTATGAGGCAGTGCTCGAGGCGGGCCTCGACATCCTCGTCATCCAGGGCACGGTGATCTCCGCCGAGCACGTCTCGACCGACGAGTCGCGCCCCCCGCTCAACCTCAAGGAGTTCATCCGCGAGCTTCCGATCCCGGTCGTCGTCGGCGGCTGCGCCTCCTACTCGACCGGCCTGCATCTGATGCGCACCGGCGCGGTCGCGGTGCTGGTCGGCGTCGGCCCCGGCGCGGCCTGCACCACGCGCGGCGTGCTCGGCATCGGCGTCCCGCAGGCGACGGCGATCGCCGACGTCGCGGCGGCGCGCTCGCAGAACATGCTCGAGACCGGCGAGTACGTCAACGTGATCGCCGACGGCGGCATGCGCAACGGCGGCGACATCTCCAAGGCGTTCGCCTGTGGCGCCGACGCGGTGATGATCGGCTCCCCGCTGGCGCGCGCTTACGAGGCGCCGGGACACGGCTACCACTGGGGCATGGCGACCTTCCACCCCGAGCTGCCGCGCGGCGCGCGCGTCAAGACGAGCCAGAACGGATCGCTCGAGCAGATCCTGCTCGGCCCCGCCCACGAGAACGACGGGACCTTCAACCTGATGGGCAGCCTGCGCACCTCGATGGCGACCTGCGGCTACGAGGACATCCCGTCCTTCCACCGCGCCGAGGTCATCGTCGCCCCCTCGCTGCAGACCGAGGGCAAGCAGCTCCAGCGCGACCAGGCGATCGGCATGGGGGCACAGTCGGCGGCGAGGGCCGCGCCGGCCTCCGACGGCGTCACCAACGGCAGCCAGCCGGCGGCCGACCCGGACCTGGTCGAGTAGCCCTTGCCGATCAGCAGCGGGCCTCCCGTTCGAGGACCAAGCCTCGCAAGTTCGGCGGAGCGGGCGCAGCCCGCGGAGCGGGAAGCGACGCCTGCGCAGCCCGCGAGCGACCGCCGCGTCCTCCGCCAGGAGGGAGGACACAGCGAGGCGCCGATCCTCGAACGGGAGGAGGTGCTGGTGCTGGACTTCGGCGGGCAGTACTCGCAGCTGATCGCGCGCCGGGTGCGCGAGTGCGGCGTCTTCTCCGAGCTGCTGCCCCATGACGTCGACCTGGAGGAGATTCGGCGGCGCCGCCCGCGCGGGCT
>Ga0136627_1000169_pt1 | contig 21730 bp, 26 predicted proteins | sample AntDrymUQ4892206_2_FD_104652 | JGI IMG/M metagenome (GOLD analysis project Ga0136627, IMG submission 104652) | Polar desert sand microbial communities from Dry Valleys, Antarctica - metaG UQ489 (22.06) | ecosystem: Environmental > Terrestrial > Soil > Desert | place: Antarctica: Dry Valley... | reverse complement strand
GAGATGCTCGACCGCCTGGTCGAGCAGGGCAACACCGTGGTGGTCATCGAGCACAACCTCGACGTGATCAAGACCGCCGACCGGATCATCGACCTCGGTCCCGAGGGGGGCGAGGAGGGCGGCCTGATCGTGGCGACCGGCACCCCCGAGCAGGTGGCGGCGAAGGCCGGCTCCTACACGGGGCAGTTCCTGGCCGAGATCGTGAAGCCGGCAGCGCGGGCGCAGCGGGGCTCGCCGCGCTCGAAGGTCGCCGCCGCGGCCTGACGACTCCCGCTGTCGCCGTGGAGTGCGCGTCCCCTGGGGTTGATTTCACCAACGCCAATGCCCAGCGCCAACGCAGGCTGCAGGTACGGGTGGACCCAACAAGCATCAAGATGCGCGGCGTATGCTGATGCATGCGCACAACGGTACGTCTAGACGACGGGCTTCTCGAGGATGCCAAGAGGCTTGCCGCTGAGCGCGGCACGACGCTCGGCAACGTCATCGAAGACGCGCTTCGCGAACGCATAGTCCGTGCCAGGGCGCAAGCGGATTCCCCACCGGCGGACTCGTTACGAGAGACGACGTTCTGTGACAAGGCGGTTTGCGGTGCGGGGCCGAGCCGGTAGGCGTTTGCGTGCTAAGGTCTACACATACTTGCTCACCGGCTTCAGATCCTGATCGATGATGACCTGCGCGCACGGCTGCGGCGCGAGTCCGATCGGACGGGAGCGCCGGTCGGAGAGCTTGTCCGGCGTGCGATCGGCCAGGCGCTTCCGGTCGAGGACGGCGAGCGCGTGGCCGCGGGCCGTTTTCTGCTCGAGTTGCCGACACCCGCCAGGGCTGAGCCCGATTGGGAGCGGCAGAAGGACGAGCTGCTGGACGACCTGGGCCGAGAGGCATCGCCGTCCACTTGACGCGCTTTCTCTACGACACGGCCGTGTTCGTGTACGCGCTCGGCGGCGAGCACCGATACCGTGAGCCGTGTCGGGCGATACTCGAGCGCGCACGGCGCGGCGAGCTGCGGGGAGAGGCGAGCGCCGACATGCTGCAGGAGCTCGCACACCACCGTCTGCGGCGCACGGGCGACCGCGTCGAAGCGGCGCGTGTGGCGCGTGCCGCCGGAGCGCTCTGCGATCTCCACGACGTGCGGGTCTCGGACGTCCGTCGCGGTCTCGACCTGCTCGCCGACGCGAGCCGCCTGGGCGCGCGCGACGCCATCTTCGCCGCGCTGGCCCTCGAACGCGGCATCGAGGTCATCCTGACGAGCGATCGCGCGTTCGAGGAGGTCGGTGGGTTGGTACGTGCCGATCCCACGGACGCGCAGGCCGTGTCGGCGCTGGCGGGCTGAGCTCCGCTGATTCCGCGGGTGCCGCTGCGCCTGGGAGCACACTCGCAGGGCCGGCGAGCTGATCACCGCCGACCGCGGCTTCGCTCGTTTCCGACCTGCGCTGGCGACACCCGCTTCCGTCCGAGGCCGGCTGAGCCGACTGAACGCGGGCTGGACGGTAGGCTGGCGTGGCAGAGGGGCCAAACCACGGTCGTTGGAGGGAGATCGTTGAAAGCGAAAAAGGTCGCAGAGCAGGCAGGTCAGGTGGTCGAGTCGGTCGTGTACTCGTACCTCAAGGCTCTCGAAGGGAAAACGGGTCACGGCCGCGGCGTGCTGCGTCCTCTGTTCGGGCTGGTGACGCTGGCCGGTGGAGCCGCCGCGGTCTACTACGCGCAGGCCGACGAGCAGGAGCGTGAGCAGGCGCTCGGTAAGGTCAACGAGCTCTCCGGCCAGTTGCGCGAACGGGTCGACGCGCTCACGGCCTGAGGGGCCACCCCGGCCAAGGGCGAGGCGCGAGGCGCCTCAGGACCCGGGCGGCCCAGCGCTCCGCTCGCGCACGAGCGCGTCCGCACGGTCCTTGAGCGCCACGGGGACCAGCCGGGACAGCGGCCCGCGGTTCTCCGCCACCCACCGGTAGCCGCGGTCGGCGGCGCCCGGAACGCGATCCGCAAGGCGGGCCAGCGGCGCACCGGCCGGGAGCAGGCGCAGCACCGGCCCCGCCGCGGCCCCTCCCGACACCACGCCCTGCGTCCCTGGCATCACCGCGTGCGCGGACTCCAGCCATTCCTCCTCAGGAACCTGCGCGAGCAGTCGGCTCCCCTCCTCGCTCTGGATCGCCACAGGGCGCAGCCGGCGGCTTCGGTCCCAAGCCAGCAGCAGCCCGAGGGTTGCGCGGCAGAAGCGGCAGTCGTCGTCGTAGAGGATCGGCACCCGTTCCATGCAGGGGGACCTACCCGGTGAGCGCACGGCCCAGACCAGCGGTTCTGGCAAGCTCCGCCCATGGACCTCGCTCGCGCCCGGCTGCACCTGCAGAAGTGGCGCTGGTACGAGCGCAACTCCCTGCCCTGGAACCGGCTCGCCATCCACTGGGAGCTGGCCACGCGAGGGGCGTTCGCTCGGTGGCCGATCCAGGGCGACCTGCTCGAGGCGCTGCGCCAGGGGCGCTTGGAGGTGGGGGAGGGCACCCTGTTCGAGCCGCAGGTGTGGATCACCGCGCCCGGCGAGGCACGTGTCCGGATCGGTCGGGGCTGCTTCTTCAACATCGGCGTGATGGTGGCGGTCCACGAGCTCGTCGAGATCGGCGATCACTGCATGTTCGCCAACGGGTGCTTCGTGACCGACGCCTCGCACCGTTTCGACGATCCCGACAAGCCGGTCACCTGGCAGGGCTTCACCACGAAGGGTCCCACCCGCATCGCCGACAACGTCTGGTGCGGAGCCAACGTCGTGGTGACCAGCGGCGTGACCATCGGCGAGCGCTGCGTGGTCGGCGCCAACAGCGTGGTCACCCAGGACCTGCCGGCGCGCACCATCTGTGCGGGCGCGCCGGCAAAGGCCCTACGCGATATCGACTACGGCGCGCGAGCAGCGCACCGCACCTGAGGTTCTCCGGCGAGCGACGCTCCTGCTTTCTCTCAGCAGGTCACGGTCAGGTGGAACGCCCGGTTCTCCGGCTTGTTGTCGGCCGGGGCGGAGGTCCGTACCTCGACCGCGCTGGCGTTGGTCGGCAGGCTGGACACCGAGATGAACCCGCTCCCCGGCTGACCGGCGGCCACGCCGCCGATGGTGGCGTTGTAGATGCAGCCCCTCACGTCACCGATGAAGCCGACGGCGTAGCGGCCGGGCCCGGTGCGAATCGAGGTGGCCCCTCCGCGCCCGCGCACGATCTGACCGGCCGGGTTGACGACGGCGGCCCGGGCCACGCCCTGCGCCGAGTTCACCGTGCCGAGGGAGGTTTCCTTGATCGAGCCGCCACCGAGGCGGTTGGGCGCGATCTGGTTGCCGGTGATGCTGCGTTTCTTGATGTCGATGGCGCCGACGCTGCCGTTCTTGATCTCACGACCGTCGATGGAGCCGGTGGCCACGCCGTATGACACGCCGCCCATAGCTATGAACAGGGCGATGCAGGAAATGACGAGTGCCGGCGACGGGCGCCGGGCGAAGCGCTTCATGGTGAACCTCCATCTCGGGGTGGCCACACGTTAACCCTGTGTCCGGTCGCAGTTGCGGTCCGCGGCCGCCAGCAGGGCCTTCAGCCGCTCGCGCTCGTCGGGCGCCATCGTGTATCCGTGGCTGGCCTCGGGATAGCGGCGCGTGCGTACGTCTTCGGCGAATGCACGCACCCCGGCCACCATCTGCGCCCGCACGTCCGCGTAGCGCTTCACGAAGCGGGCCGCGTGCCCGTCGTGGATCCCCAGCAGGTCGTGGAAGACCAGCACCTGACCGTCGGTGGCCGGGCCCGCGCCGATGCCGATCACCGGCATGTCCAAGCGCGGCATCACCAGATCGGTCACATCGGACGGGATCGCCTCGAACACGATCGAGAAGCAGCCGGCCTCCTGCAGGCCGACCGCGTCGCGCGCCACCTCGAGCGCGCGGTCCGCGGTACGTCCCTGGGAGCGGTAGCCACCGAGCGCCGTGGCCGTCTGGGGCGTGAGACCCACGTGGCCCATCACCGGGATGCCGGCGCCCACGATCGCCCTGGCGCGCTCGATCGAGCTGCCGCCCCGCTCCAGCTTGACCGCGTCGCAGCCGGCCTCCTTCACGAAGCGCTGCGCGGTGGCCACCGCCTGCTCGTTGGACACCTCGTAGGAGCCGAAGGGCAGGTCGCCCACCAGCAGCGGCGTCGTCAGGCCGCGGCGTACGGCGGCGGCCAGCATCAGCATCTCGTCGACCGACACGGGAACGGTGCTCGGGTAGCCGAGTACGGTCATCGCGCCGGAGTCGCCCACGAGCACCACGTCCACACCGGCCTCCTCGGCTACTCCCGCGCTCGGGTAGTCGTAGGCGGTCACCATGGCGATCGGCTCACCGAGGGCCTTCTTCTCACCGAGGGTGGAGAGGGTGACCGGCTTACCCTTGGCGGCGGGCGCCGTGGCGATCTTTCGCCGGGCGCTCACGACAGCAGCTTTCCCACCGCATCGTCAACCGTGCAGATGCCATTGTGGGCATCCACGTGCACGACCTTCGGCTCGTAATCCTCGAGCTCGGCCGCGTCGTAGGACGCGTAGGAGACGACGATCACCTTGTCGCCCGTGTGCACCAGACGCGCCGCCGCGCCGTTGACCTGGATCTCGCCGGCGCCGCGGCGGCCCGCGATCGTGTACGTCTCGAAACGAGCGCCGTTGTCGATGTCGAGGACGTGCACCTGCTCGTGCTCGCGGATGTCGGCCGCCTCGAGCAGGCCGGCGTCGACTGTGATGGATCCGACGTAGTCGCGATCGCTGCCGGTGAGCGTGGCCCGGTGGATCTTGGATTTGAGCATCGTGCGTCTCATGGGTTCCCTCCCAGTACCTTGTTGTCGATCAGGCGGGCGCGGCCCACCCGGGCTGCGACCGCGAGAAGAGTCAAGCCGTTCACGCGCTCGACGGGGGCAAGATCGGTCGCGCGGCGCAGCTCCAGGTACTCGGGCGCGATACGCGAGCCGTCGAGCTCGGCCCGGGCGGCGGCCAAGACGGGGGCGGCGTCGCGCTCGCCACGGGCCACCACAGCCTCCGCGGCCTCGAGGGCGCGGTGCAGCCCCCGGGCGCGCTCGCGCTCGTCCTCGTTCAGGTAGGCGTTGCGCGAGCTCATGGCCAGTCCGTCTGGCTCCCGCACCGTCGGGCACACCACCACGCGTACCGGAATGCCGAGGTCGCGGACCATCCGCCTCACCACGAGTGCCTGCTGGGCGTCCTTCTGGCCGAAGTAGGCGATGTCCGGACCGACCATGTTGAACAGCTTGGCCACGACGGTGGTCACGCCGTCGAAGTGGTCCGGGCCTCGCCGCTGCGGGTCGCCGCAGAGCACGCCTGTCAGGCCCCGTACCTGAACGACGGTGTCGAACCCGTCGGGGTAGACCTCGGCCACCGAGGGCGCGAACAGCAGGTCGACCCCCTCTGACTCGGCCAGGGCCGAGTCACGCGCCTCATCGCGCGGGTAGGCCTCCAGATCCTCACCGGCGCCGAACTGCGCGGGGTTCACGAACAGGGAGACCACCACCGTGTCGCACTCCTCGCGCGCCTGGCGCATGAGAGAGGTGTGGCCGTCGTGGAAGGAGCCCATGGTGGGCACCAAGCCGATCGCCCGCCCCTCTCGCCGGGGGCCGGCCAGGGCGCTCCGCAGCTCGGAGGCGGTGCGCACCGTTCTCACAGCCGCGCCTCGGTGCCGGCAGGGCCTGTCTCGCCGCGGCCGGACACGGCGAAGCGGGCGTATGCGAGCGCAGGGGGAAAAGGCTCTGTCAGGTTGAATGCCATGTCCGCTCCGGTTCCCAGCGTGGGATACCGTTCGGTCCTGGTCTCCGCGGTCCACTCCCGATCGGGTAGCAGCCGCACGCTGGAGGATAACGCTAGGCCGGGCTTTCCGGAAGCGTCGGTGTCAAACGCGTCTCCGGGCGCGCCTAGGCTGCTTCACAGCATGGGCCGCCCCGCCTCAGAGCGACGCCAGGAGCTGATCGCCCTCTACCGCGAGGCGCGGGGGTGCACCCTCTGCCCACTCGCCGAGGGCCGCACACAGGTCGTGTTCGGAGCCGGCAACGCCGACGCTGACCTGATGCTCGTCGGAGAGGCGCCCGGCTTCCACGAGGATCAGCAGGGCGTTCCCTTCGTCGGCCGGGCCGGCAAGCTGCTCGACGAGCTGCTCGCGGCCAACGGGCTCGGGCGCGAGGAGGTGTTTACGGCAAATGTCTTGAAGTGCAGGCCCGCCGGCAATCGAGACCCGCAGCCGTCGGAGATCGAGACCTGCCGTCCCTATCTGCACTCGCAGGTGGCCCTGATCGAGCCGCGGGTGATCTGCACGCTCGGCAACTTCGCCACCAAGCTCCTCACCGGCTCCCAGCGAGGCATCACCCAGGTGCACGGCCAGCCCCAGCGCCACGAGATCGGCAGCAGGTCCGTGGTCCTCTACCCGCTGTTTCACCCGGCCGCCGCCCTGCGCACGCCGAAGGTCTCAGACCAACTGGCCGAGGACTTCGGCCGGCTGCCGGCGCTGCTGGCCGCGAGCCCTCCCGCCGAGCGCGCTCCCGCCCGGGGCGCCGCGGCCGCTGACCCGCAGGCAGGCCCCGAGGTCGAGCAGCTGGGCCTGCTGGACTGACTTCGCCACACTCCAGGGGTGATCATCGAGACCGCCACGCCCGAGGAGACCGCCGCCGCCGGGGCGTATCTGGCGGGCGGCCTGGGGCCGGGTGACGTGGTGCTGGTGAGCGGGGAGCTTGGCAGCGGCAAGACGACGTTCGTGCGGGGCGCCTGCCGGGCTCTGGGCGTCGAGGGACCCATCACGAGCCCCACCTACACGATCGGCCGGTTGCTGGGGGGTCGCGTCGAGGTGGCCCACCTGGATCTCTACCGCCTGGGGTCGCTCACCGGCGAGGATCCCGCGCTGCTCGAGGACTACCTCACACCCGAGCGGGTGGCCTTCGTGGAGTGGCCCGCCGTGGGGGAGCCGGCCATCGCGCGGGTGGCCGCGCGGGTGCGGATCGAGCACATGCGCGAGGACCGCCGGATGGTCGAGGTCACGCGGTGAACATCCTGGGAATCGACACCTCCACGGCGGCCAGCGCGACCTGCGTGGTGCGCGCCGACGGGAAGGCCTTCGAGGTGGAGCCGCCCGCGGCTGCGCTGGAGCAGGCCCCGGCGCATTCGCGCCAGCTGATGCCCGGCGTGGCGCACTGCCTGGAGCAGGCCGGGATCGGCTACGCGGATCTCGACGTGGTGGCCGTGGGTACCGGTCCGGGCGCCTTCACCGGGCTGCGGATCGGCGTGGCCACCGCCCGTGCCCTGGCCCGGGCCCACGACGCCGAGCTGCGCGCGGTGTCGTCGCTCGCGGCCCTGGCGCTGTGCATCGAGGCGCCGGTGGCCCTCCCACTGATCGACGCCCGCCGCGGAGAGCTGTTCGCGGCGCTCTACGAGGATGGCCGGCCGACCGTGGAGCCGTTCGTGGCCGGCCCCGACGAGGTCGTCGCGCGGGTGGGCGCCACTCGGAAGAGCCCGTTTGCCGCCGGGGGCGGCGCGGTACGATTCCGGGAAGTCCTGGAAAGGGCGGGCATCCGCGTGGCGCCCGCCGGATCGCGCACCCACGTGGTGCGAGGTTCGTCGGTATGCCGGCTGGCCACCAGCGCCCCGGGCGTGGCCCCCCAGTCCGTCCTGCCGGACTACCTCCGGCTCCCCGACGCCAAGCCGCTCTGAGATGACCGAACCACTCGAGATCCGTCGCCTCACCTACGCGGACCTGCCCCAGGTCATCGCGGTGGAGCGCCGTGCGTTCGGCACGCCGTGGTCGCTTGCCATGTTCGTGCTCGAGCTCTCCAAGCCCTCCGGGATCTGCCTGGCCGCCCTGCGCGAGGGCCGGGTAGTGGGCTACACGGTCTGCTCGCGCTATGACTCCGTCTGGCACCTGATGAACGTGGCCGTCGATGACCGGCTGCGCCGGGAGGGCATCGCCACCGCCCTGATCGAGCACCTGTTCTCCCTCGCCGACGCACCGGGCAAGCGGTACACCCTCGAGGTGCGCACCTCCAACCACGCCGCCATCAGGCTCTACGAGCGCTTCGGGTTCCGGGTGGCGGGGCGGCGCCGGGGCTACTACCACGACAACCGCGAGGACGCGGTGATCATGGGGCGCACGGTCGAGGGAGAGACGCCGAAAAGGACGGCGCCGGGGAGCCGGGCGGGTACGGCCGACGCTCAAGCCGGCACCGCCGGGTAGCCGGATGATCCTGGCGCTCGAGACGAGCTGCGATGACACGTGCGCCGCGGTGGTGGACGCCGGCGGCGAGGTGCTGGCCAGCAGGGTGGCGTCCCAGGGCCTCCTCCACGCCCGGTACGGAGGGGTGGTCCCGGAGGTGGCCTCCCGGCGCCACCTGGAGGTGGTCGACGCGGTGGCCGCCGACGCGCTCGAATGGTCGGGGGCAGAGCTGGGTGACGTGCGGTCGGTGGCCGTGACGCGCGGTCCCGGTCTGATCGGTGCCCTGCTGGTGGGCGTCGCGTGGGCCAAGGCGCTGGCCGCCGCCCGCGGCTTGGCGCTCACTCCAGTCGATCACCTCCACGGCCACGTCGTGGCCAGCACGCTGCGCCCCGAGCCGATCGAGGCGCCGTACATGTGCCTGGTCGCCAGCGGGGGACACACCTTCCTCGCGCGGGTCGACGACCCGCGCTCCTACACCATCCTCGGACAGACGCTCGACGATGCCGCCGGCGAGGCGTTCGACAAGGGCGCGCGGCTGCTGGGCCTCGGCTATCCGGGCGGACCCGAGGTCGACCGCCTGGCGAGGGAAGGCGATCCCGAGGCCTTCGACTTCCCGCGATCGGCCCCCGGCGAGCTCGACTTCAGCTTCAGCGGGCTGAAGACGGCGCTGCTCTATGAGATTCGCGATCTCGGGGAGCGCGAGGCCACGCGCCGCAGGGCCGACCTGGCCGCTTCATATGAGTCCGCCTTGATCTCGGCTCTGGTGGCGCGGGTGGCCCTGGCGGTCGGGCGCGAGCGCCTTCAGCGCCTGGCGATCGGCGGCGGGGTGGCGGCCAACTCCCGGCTGCGCGAGCGCCTGAGCGAGCTCTGCGGCGACCTGGGCGTGCAGCTGTGGGCCCCTCCTCTGAGCCTATGCACCGACAACGCGGCGATGATCGGCGCGGCGGCCCGCTTCACCGAGCCGCTGGAGTATCCGGACTACCTGACCCTGGACGCCGCGGCGCGGCTGTGAAGCTCACGCTCTACGGCAAGGCCGGCTGCTGCCTGTGCGACGAGGCCAAGGCGGCGCTTGCCGAGGTTGGCCAGGAGATCGCCTTCGACCTCGAGGAGGTGGACGTGTCGCTCGATCCGCGCCTGAATCGCGAGTACGGCGAGCGAATCCCGGTGGTGGACGTGGACGGCGAGGAGGCCTTCGAGCTGGGTGTGGACGCCGCCGCGCTGCGCAGCCTGCTCGGTACAGTGCAATCGTGAATCCACCCGACCGCCTGACGCCTCCGCGTCCCCCGGAGCAGAGGGCCCCCGCGAGGCTGTCTATAGGCGTCGCGGCCCGGCTCTCGCGCTATCTCCAGGTGCTCACCCAGGCCAAGAAGATGGGCAAGGGAACGATCTCCTCCCAGGAGCTGGCCGACTACACCCACGTGAACTCCACTCAGATCCGCCGCGATCTGTCCGGCTTTGGCAAGTTCGGCAAACGGGGGGTGGGCTACAACGTCGACTCGCTGATATCGCAGATCCGCAAGATCCTGCGAACGGCCGGACAGCACAACATCGCGCTGTTCGGGGCCGGGCACCTCGGGCAGGCGATCGCCGGGTCGGACATCTTCGCCGATCACGGCTTCCAGGTGGTGGCGCTGTTCGACACCGACCCGGAGAAGATCGGCAAGAAGGTCTCGGACCAGCTCGAGGTGCGTCCGTTCGAGGACTTCCGCAACGTCGTGCAGCGGCAAGAGATCGTGGTCGGGGTGATCGCCGTTCCCACCGAGGCGGCCCAGACGGTGGCCGACGAGCTGGTGGCCAACGGTATAAGGATCATCTTCAACTACTCCGAGGCGCTGCTCAGTGTCCCGCCCGAAGTGACCGTGCACAGCTCGAGCCCCGCCGTGGATCTGCTCTACGCGCTGTACTTCTACCTCGCCTAGCGGTGCCCGGCTGATGCTCGACATGCCGCGGGCCCGTGAGGTCTTCGAGGCCTCCGAGGACTTCACAGTCGGCATCGAGGAGGAGTTCGGCATCCTCGAGCCCGGGACGCTGGCTCTCGACCACCGCTTCGAGGAGCTGCGCGACGCCGCAAGGTCCGAGGACGATGTGCTCGCCGAGTCCGTCGCGGGAGAGCTGATCGAGTCTGAGATCGAGATCACCTCCGGGCGGGGGAGCAGCTTCGCCGACGCCGCCGCGCGCCAGGCCGACCACCGCGCGCGCCTGTTCGGGCTGGCCGCGCGCCACCAGGCGCCGCTCTCGGCCACCGGGACTCACCCCTTCAGCACCTGGCAGGAGCAGCGGGTGATCGACACCGAGCACTACCGGCGCGTCGAGGATGGCCTTCAGTACGTGGCACGGCGCAACAACACCTTCAGCCTGCACGTGCACGTGGGCATCCGGGGCGCCGACCGCGCCATCGCGGTGTGCGACCGCCTCCGGCCGGTCCTCCCCGAGCTGCTGGCGCTGTCGGCCAACTCCATCTTCCTCGACGGACGCGACTCCGGGTTGCAGTCGGCACGCAGCCAGATCTTCACCAAGAGCTTCCCGCGCTGCGGGATCCCCGACGCCTTCGGCAACTTCGCCGAGTACGCCGACTACGTCGAGCTCCTGGTACGAACCAACTCGGTCGTCGAGCACACCCAGCTGTGGTGGAGCGTGCGGCCCCACCACTCCTTCGGCACGGTCGAGATCCGGATCTGCGACGCGCAGACGGGCGCCGAGGAGTCGACGGCCCTCGCGGGGCTGATCGTGGCCTGCGCCGCCCAGGCGGCCCTCGACCACGACGAAGGGGTCGGCTTCGCCCACCCCTCCCGCCGGCTGGTCGAAGAGAACTTCTGGCGCGCCATCCGCTGGGGTCTCGACGGCAGGCTGATCGACCTCGACCGCGGTGAGGAGTTCCCCGCGCAGGCCGTGGGCGACCGCCTGCTGGCCTGGACGGCGCCGGCACGCTCGGCGCTCTCGGTGGACGTGAGCCTGCCCTCCGAGAACGGAGCGCAACGCCAGCGCCGGGCGCTGGCGGGGGGCGCTTCGATGGAAGAGGTCTTCGCAGCCGAGGTATCGGAGAGCCGGCGCACGTATGCTGGCACCCGAGTGACCAGCTGATGCACGACGAGATGCAAGAGCCCACCGACGAGGAGCTGCGCGCGGCGCTGGAGGAGCAGATGCGCCACATCCGCGTGGAGGACGTGATCCTCCAGACGGTGGCCACACTGGTCAATCTCGCCGCCCGCCGGCTTGGCCTGACCACGCCTCCGGGGGAGGAGCCGACCGAGGTGCGCGACACCGAGCAGGCTCATCTGGCCATCGAGGCCGTGCGGGCGCTCGTGCCCCTCAGCCCCGAGGAGCAGATGGCTTCCGTACGCCAGGCCCTCACCCAGCTGCAGATGGCCTACGCCCGCGAGGCTCAAGCCGCCGGCGCGACCGGCGCGCCCGCAACGGCGGCCACGCCCCCCCGCCCCGCGGAGCCGGCTCCCGGGGAGCCCCAGGGGCCCGGCGAGGTCCAGGGGCCTGGCCAGTCGGAGGACGAACGCGCCAAGGCCCGCTCGAGGATCTGGACCCCGCCCGGAAGGTGACCGAGACGATCGGGATCTTCGGAGGGTCGGGCTTCTACCGCTTCCTCGACGAAGTCGAGGAGGTGGCGATAGACACCCCCTACGGACCACCGTCGGCACGGATCCGCACCGGCGAGATCGAGGGCAGGCAGGTGGCGTTCATGCCCCGCCACGGCGACGGGCACACGCTGCCCCCGCACCGGATCAATTACCGGGCCAACGTCTGGGCCCTGAAGCAGGTGGGGGTGACCCGGGTGATCGGCCCGTCGGCCTGCGGGGCGCTGAAGGCCGAGCTGGAGCCCGGCACGTTCGTGATCTGCGACCAGTTCGTCGATCGCACCACGGGACGCGAGGACACCTTCTACGACGGGCCGCAGACCACCCACGTCTCCGCCGCCGACCCCTACTGCGCCGATCTCCGCGGCACCCTGGCCCAGACCGCCCGCGAGCTGGGCATCCCGGTTGCCGAGGGCGGAACGGTGGTGGTCATCCAAGGCCCCCGGTTCTCCACGCGGGCGGAATCGCGATGGTTCGCCCAGGCCGGGTGGGACGTGGTCAACATGACCCAGTACCCGGAGGCGTGGCTGGCCCGCGAGCTCGGGCTCTGCTACGCCAACGTCTCGCTGGTGACCGACTACGACGTGGGGCTGGAGGGCCTGCCCGGCGTGCCGGCGGTCTCCGCGGAGGCGGCGTTCGCCGTGTTCTCCGAGAACCTCGATAGGCTCCGTGCGCTCTTGTTCCGGGCGGTGCCGAAGGTGGGCCCTCAGCTGGACGACCCATGCGCGACGGCTTTGTCGAGCGCGATCGTCCACTAGGCCCTTCCAGGCTGCCCCTCCCGGGGAGGAGCGCAGCCGGAACGTCGTTCCGGCGAGCACCGGACCAGAGGTCGTTCCGGTGAGCACCGCAGCCTTCCCTTTTCAAACGGAGGATCTACCCCCTTGACTGAGTTCCTGACCGACTACGGGATCATCGTAGCCCTGGCGTGCGCCGGCGCGGCGGTGCTCTACGGCGTCTCCACCACACGGTGGCTGCTGGCCAAGTCGCCCGGCAACGACGAGATGATCTCCATCTCGCAGGCCGTGCAGGAGGGCGCCCGCGCCTACCTCAACCGCCAGTACCAGATCATCGGCATCGTGGCGGTGATCCTGGTGGTCCTGCTGGCCCTCGCGCTGGGCATCGAGACGGCGGTCGGCTTCGCCATCGGCGGCGCCTTCTCGGGCGCCGCGGGCTACATCGGCATGAACGTATCGGTAAGGGCCAACGCACGCGTCGCCGAGAGCGCCCGCGGAGGCGTGGGCGCGGCGCTGGAGGTGGCCTTCAAGGGCGGCGCGATCACCGGCATGCTCGTCGCGGGCCTGGCCCTGCTCGGCGTGGCCGGCTACTACGGGGTGCTCTTGCTGGCCGGCGTGGAGGAGAAGGAGGCCATCGACGCGCTCGTGGGCCTGGGCTTCGGCGGTTCGCTGATCTCCGTGTTCGCCCGTCTGGGCGGCGGCATCTTCACCAAGGCCGCCGACGTCGGAGCCGACATCGTCGGCAAGATCGAGGCGGGAATCCCCGAGGACGACCCCCGCAACCCGGCCGTGATCGCCGACAACGTCGGCGACAACGTGGGCGACTGCGCGGGCATGGCGGCCGACCTGTTCGAGACCTACGCGGTGACCGCGGTAGCGGTGATGCTGCTCGGAGTGCTCACCTTCAACGAGCTCGGTGCGGTGACCGTCTATCCGCTGGTGATAGGCGGGGTATCGATCCTGGCCTCGATCGCCGGCACTTTCGCCGTGCGCAGCCGGGAGGGCAACGTGGAGCGCGCGCTCTACCAGGGCCTGATCGTCTCCGGTGCGCTTGCCGCTCTGGCCTTCTTGCCGATCACCCTCTGGCTGATGGACGACCTGTCCTTCCAGAGCGGTGCCTCGGAGCTGATCACCGGCGGCGGCGCGGTGGCCAGCGGCTTCGACTTCTGGCTGTGCACCCTGATCGGCATCGGCATCACCGCCGGGCTGTTCGTGATCACCGACTACTACACCTCGACCCGCTTCCGGCCGGTGAGGACCACCGCCCGGGCCTCGCAGACAGGGCACGCCACCAACATCATCCAGGGCCTGGCCCAGGGCTTTCAGTCCACCGCCGCCCCGGCGATCCTGCTGGCGCTGGGCATCCTGGCCGCCAACGAGCTGGCCGGCATCTACGGAATCGGCGTGGCCGTGATGGCGCAGCTCTCGCTCACGGGCCTGATCGTGGCGCTCGACGCCTTCGGCCCGATCACCGACAACGCCGGCGGCATCGCCGAGATGTCGGACCTGCCCCAGGACGTGCGCGATGTGACCGATCCGCTCGACGCGGTCGGCAACACCACCAAGGCCGTGACCAAGGGCTACGCGATCGGCTCGGCCGTGCTCGCCGCCCTGGTGCTGTTCGCGGCCTTCATCGAGGAGCTGCGCGCGGAGGCGGCCAAGGAGGGCGAGGTCCTCCAGGGCTTCGACATCTCCCAGCCCGAGGTACTGGTGGGCCTGCTGATCGGCGGCATGATGGTGTTCCTGTTCGTGGCCTTCTCGATCGAGTCGGTGGGTCGCGCCGGTGGCCTGGTGGTGGAGGAGGTGCGCCGTCAGTTCAAGGAGAAGCCGGGCATCATGGACTACTCCGAGAAGCCCGATTACGCGAACTGCGTGTCGATCGTGACCACCGCCGCCCAGAAGGAGATGATCGCCCCGGCGCTCATCCCCATCGTCGTGACCGTGGTGGTGGGGCTCCTGTCCTACCAGGCCCTCGGTGGCCTGCTGATCGGCGTGATCATCGTCGGCTTCTTCACCGCCGTCTCCATGACGGCCGGCGGTGGTGCGTGGGACAACGCCAAGAAGCTGATCGAGGACGGCGAGTACGGCGGCAAGGGCTCCGAGGCCCACGAGGCCTCGGTGACCGGCGACACGGTCGGTGACCCCTACAAGGACACCGCCGGCCCGGCGATCAACCCGATGATCAAGGTGGCGAACATCGTCGCCATCCTGATCATCCCGTTCCTGGTCTAACGACGGCTCGTCGGGCGCTGGACGCCAGGGGGGCCGGACCCAGCGTCCGGCGTCCGGCGACTCGTAGTCCCCGCCGCGCGCACTCTGTAGCTTCCGCCCGTGGCCGAGCGACGCCCCAAGGACACCGGCCTGGAGCGAGTGCTCGGCACCGGTGCCCTGTTCAGCACCGCCTACGGCAACGTGGGCAGCTCCATCTACTACGCCCTCGGCCTGGTGGCCGTCTTCGCGCTCGGCATGACGCCGGTGGTGTTCCTGATCGCCGGTCTGATCTTCCTGTGCACCGCGGCCACCTACACGGAGGCCACCACGATGTTCCCCGAGGCCGGCGGCTCATCGTCGTTCGCGCGCCACGCCTTCAACGAGTTCTGGTCGGCGGTGACCGCCTGGGGCCAGATGCTCAACTACATCATCACCGTGGCGATCTCGGCGTTCTTCCTGCCGCACTACCTCGGGATCGTCTGGGAGCCGCTCCTGACGGCGCCCGGGGACATCATCGTCGGCATCGGGGTCGTGGTGCTGCTCATGGTCGTCAACGTGTTCGGAGCGCGTGAGGCGGCCAGCCTCAACGTCATCCTGGCGGTGGCCGACTTCCTGACCCAGGTCGCGCTGGTGGCGCTGGGAGTCGTACTGGTGCTTTCGCCGGAGACATTGGTCGAGAACGTGGACTTCGGCGTGTCGCCAAAGCTCAGCGACTTCCTGATCGCGATCCCGGTCGGCATGGTCGCGTTCACCGGCATCGACACGATCTCCAACATGGCCGAGGAGGCCCGCGACTATGCCAAGACCGTGCCGCGCGCGATGAGCGGGGTCGTGGTGGCCGTGATGACCGTCTCGCTGACGCTGCCGGCGGTCGCGTTGTCGGCGATGCCCGTCGAGGACGGGCGCACGCTGCTCGCCCTCGGGCCCGAGGAGGGCGGGTTCGCCGACAATCCGGTCCTCGGCGTGGTTCAGAACCTCCGGCTGGGCTCGCTGGAGCCGGCGGCCGAGATCTACGTCGGCCTGCTGGCGGCCACGATCCTTCTCGTGGCCACCAACGCCGGGTTGATCGGCCTCTCCAGGCTGAGCTACTCGATGGGGCAGTACAGGCAGCTGCCCGAGCGCCTGCGCCGGCTGCACCCGCGCTTTCGGACGCCCTACGTCGCGATCATCGTCTTCGGCACGCTCGCCTGCGTGACGATCCTCCCCGGCCAGGCCGAGTTTCTCGGTACCGTCTACGCCTTCGGCGCGATGCTGGGCTTCACGATGGCCCACGCCTCGGTGATCGCGCTGCGCTTTACCCAGCCGGACGTCGAGCGGCCCTACCGCTCGCCCTGGAACGTCCGGATCCGAGGCGCCGAGGTTCCGGTGACCGCGGTGCTCGGCGGGCTGGGCACCGGCGCGGCCTTCGTGGTGGTGACGGTGCTCAACGTCGAGACGCTGATCACCGGCGGCCTGTGGATCGCCATGGGCATCGCGACGTATGTCGTGTACCGGCGCCGGCAGGGGCTCACCCTGCGCGAGACCAACAAGATCGTGATGCCAAAGCCCGTCGTCGAGCACGAGGTCGAGTACGAATCGGTGCTGGTGGCGATCGAGGACACCAACTACTCCGGAGAGGCCGTGGTGACGGCCGCCCGGCTCGCCGCCCGGCGCCGGCGGGGGATTCACGTGCTGGTAACGATCTCGGTGCCGCCCAACGTACCCATCGACGCGGCGATGCCCGAGCAGGAGGCCCGCGCCCAGGCAGCGATCGAGTCCGCCCGGGTGCGTGGCGGGCGGCGGGTGACCGGACATTGGGAGAAGGTGCGCCCGGGCCAGGCCGGCCGGCGCATAACCGAGGAGGCCAGGGAGATCAACGCGCGCGCGATCGTGATGACGCTGCCGCCCCGGCGCACAGGATCGTCGCTGTTCGGGAAGACCGTCGAGACCGTGCTCGCCGACCGGCCCTGCCGTGTGATCATCGACTCGTCCAGTGCCATGGAAGCGTCCGGCGCCGCGGCGTGACCCACCTACGATCTCGCCGATGACCGGCTACCTGGCAGCCACTCGGGTGCTCGGCGCGCTCCTGCTGCTGATCGGCCTGACGATGGCCGCCACGGCACTGGCGCGGGGGGGCGGACCGCTCGCCACGGGCGTGGTGATCGGCGCCGCGTTCGCGCTGGCGGGCGCAGGCCGGCTGTGGCTGGCCCGGAGCCGGCCGGAGTGAGCCCTGACCGCGACGATCGTGAGACGCCGGCCGGGCGCGTCCGGGAGGGGCTGCGCCGGAGCTCGGAGAGCGCGGGCGCGCGCATAGCGCGTGGTCTCGGCGAGCCCGCGCTGTTCGGGATCGCGTTCAGCGCGATCGGCGCCTCGATCTACTTTGCGCTCGGGGTCGTCGCGGGCGACGCGCTCGGGCTGACGCCTGTCGCCTTCCTGGTGGCCGGCGTCCTGTTCGTGGTCACGATGCTCACCTACGTCGAGGGCAACTCGTTGTACCCCGAGCGCGGGGGCGCTTCCACGTTCGCCCGGTATGCGTTCAACGAGCTGTGGAGCTTCGTGGCGGGGTGGGCGATCCTGCTCGACTACCTGATCGTGATGGCCATCGGCGCCTTCGCGGTGTCTCACTACCTGAGCGCGTTCTGGGGTCCGGCGGAGGACGCGGGGATCGAGCTCGCGATCACTGCCGCCACGCTCGCGTTCGTGGCGTGGCGCAACATCGAGGGCATCTCCGCGGCCCGGCTGGGGTTCGTGCTGCGGCTGTCGCTGGCCAACCTGGTCCTGATGGTGGCGGTGATCGCGTTCGGCGCGGCGACGCTGTTCGACGCCGGTGCGCTGGTGGACTCCGTCGACCTGGGCGTGACGCCCGGGTGGAACGACCTGATCTTCGCGACGGCGGTGGCCACCGTGGCCGCGACCGGCATAGAGGCGGCCTCGGGCCTCGCCGGGGATCTGCGGGTGGGCCGCCGCGGCCTGCGCCGCGTCATGGCCGCCTCCGCGGGTGCGCTCGTGCTGGTGTTCGGCGGGATAACGGTGATCGCTCTGATGGCCGTCCCGGTGCGGGGAGGCGAGACCGAGCTCGGTGGCCGCTTCGAGGACGCGCCGCTGCTCGGAGTGGTGTCTGCCTTCGACCCGTCCTGGGTCGCGGACGGCTTTCGCTACGCGGTCGGCGCCATGGGCGCCCTCGTCCTCGTCCAGGCGGTCAACGGCCAGATGCTCGGCCTGTCGAGGCTGTCCTACTCACTCGCCACCAATCGCCAGGTCCCGAGCCTGCTCGGACGGCTGGAGCCGCGCCGCTCCACGCCCTATGTCTCGATCCTGATCGCCGCCATCCTGGCCTTCGCCCTGAGCGTTCCCGACATCGACTTCGCGATCGGCATCTTCGCCTTCGGGGCGATGCTCGCCTTCACGATCGCCCATCTGTCCGTGATCGCCCTGCGCTTCCGCGAGCCCGACCGCCCGCGGGCGTTCGCGATCCCCTTCTCCATCCCCGTCGGCCGCGGGTCGGTGCCGCTGCCCGCGGCGCTCGGCGCGCTGATCTCCGGGGTCGGCTGGGTGAGCGTGGTGGCGCTCCACGAGGGGGCGCGGCTGGCCGGCGGCCTCTGGATGGCGGCGGGGCTGGCGCTGTACGTGGCCTACCGGCGGGGAGAGGGCAAGTCGCTCACGCGCCGGTTCACGATTCCCGAGGCGGCCCTGCGCGAGTCCAAGGCGGTGGACTACGGGAGCATCCTCGTGCCCGTCTTCGGCGAGCCGCTGGACGACGACATCGTGGGCACGGCCGGGCGGCTTGCTGCCGAGGAGGCCCAGGACGGCGAGGGGGGCGCCGTGCTCGAGGCCCTCTACGTGTTCGAGATCCCGATGTCTCTGCCGATCGACGCGCGCGTGCCCGACGAGCGGGTCGAGAAGGCCCGGGAGGCGCTGGCCCGGGCCAAGGAGGTTGGCGAGGAGTACGAGGGCGTGGAGGTGGCCACCGCCATGGTGCGCGGTCGTACCGCCGGCGCCGCGATCGTGACCGAGGCTCGCCGCCGGGGGGTCGAGGCGATCGTGCTGGCCGCCGACGCGCCGAGCCGGATCCGGGGCGGACGGGTGCTGGGCGGCAGGGGTCTCCCCCGCGAGCGCTTCGCGGGTGAGACCACCCGCTACGTGGTCGAGAAGGCTCACTGCAAGGTGCTGCTCACGGCTCCGCCCGCAGAAGCGGCGCCTGCACCGGATGAAGACGGGCATGCCCCCGCAGCCTGAAGGAAAGGCGCGGCTGCGCTCCTCCTCGAGGGCGGCTGGCGGCCCGGCACGGGCTCACACGGGCTATTGTGGGCGCCATGTTCGTCCTGGTCGTAGGTTGCGGGCGCGTGGGGTCTGCGATTTCCAAGTCGATGCTCGCCGAGGGGCACGAGGTGTCCGTGCTCGACGAGAATCCGGAGGCCATCGCGCTTCTCAACCGGGGGCAGGACCGCAGCTGGGAGGACCTCGGCGGCTCGTTCACGGTTGGCACCGCACTGGAGATCGACGCGCTGCTCGCGGCCGGGGTCGAGCAGGCCGACGCCTTCGTAGCCTCCACCGACGGCGACAACACCAACCTGGTGATCGCGCAGATCGCGCAGCGCCGCTTCAGCGTTTCGCGCGTGGTGGTCCGTGTGCTCGACCCGGGCCGCGCGCGCTGGTACGCCGAGCAGGGCTTGAAGACCGTCTGCCCAACCCAGACCGCCATCGAGCTGCTCGAGGACGCCGTGCGCGGTCAGATCCACTTCGACGGAGTCTCCGCCTGATGTACATCCTGATCGTCGGCGCCGGCAAGGTGGGCTGGAACCTCGCCCGCGAGCTGGTCGAGAAGGAGAACGAGGTGATCGTGATCGAGCGCAGCCGCCGCCGCTACGAGGTGGTCGAGGAGGAGCTCGAGCACTCGATCCAGTACGGCGACGGCACCGAGCTGTGGGTGCTCGAGCGCGCCGGCATCGAGCGCGCCGGCATCGTGATCGCGGTCACGGGTGACGACGAGGACAACATCCTCATCTGCCAGATGGCCAGCGAGAAGTACGGCGTGGAGCGCGTGGTGGCTCGCTGCAACAACCCCCGCAACCTCCAGCACTTCGAGCTGCTGGGCATCAAGCCGGCCGTCTCGGCCACCGACCTGATCCTGCGGCTGATCGAGCACGAGGTGCCCAAGTACGGATTGGTGCACCTGCTGGACCTCAAGCAGGAGCGCCTCGAGATCATCGAGATGGAGGTGGCCGACGGCTCGCCCGCCGACGGCACCCTGGTGGCCGACCTCGGGCTGCCCGACGGCTCCCTGGTGATCTCGATCCTGCGGGACGGCGGCGGGTTCGTGCCCAAGGGCGATTCGCTGATCCGGGCGGGCGACGAGGTGCTGCTGGTGCTCGACATCGGCCTCGAGGACTCGGTGACCGAGCGCTTCTCGGGCCTGGCGCCGGCGGCCAGCGCCGACCTCGGCTAGGGGGCCTCCGTCCGCGAGGCCGACTGCGCGCGCCGGCTCATCCGCGCGGAAGGCCGGCTCGACGCCGCCAAGCTCGGAGACGAGGGCAGCGACCTCGCAGCCCTCTAGCGATGGACGTGTCCTCCGCAGCCCCGGCCCGGGTGGATGTGACGCTCCCGAGGCGCGCGACGCCGCCCTTGACCGTGCTCGGGCGCAGGCTGGCGATCGCGGCGGGATTGATGGGCTTCGTGGCCGCCGTGTGCTATCTCGGCCGCGCCGGCTACCGCGATTCGGCGGGGGACGGCGTCGGGCTGCTCGACTCTGTCTACTACGCCACCGTCAGCATCACCACGACGGGCTACGGGGACATCGTGCCCGTGAGCCCGGGGGCTCGGCTGGCCACCGTCGTGCTGGTCACGCCGGTCCGCATACTGTTCCTGATCCTGTTGGTGGGCACCACGGTCGAGTTCCTGGCCGAGGACGCCCGTGACCGGTTCCGGGTACGGCGCTGGAGGGCGTCCTTGAACGACCACACCATCGTCTGCGGCTTTGGCACGAAGGGCAGGAGCGCGGTCGAAGCCCTGGTCGCCGGCGGGGCCAGCCCCGACGAGATCGTGGTGATCGACAACTCGGCAGGGCCGCTCGCGGCTGCCCGTGCCTCCGGGCTGGCGGCGGTCACCGGCAACGGTGAGGAGACCGCCGTGCTCGAGCAGGCCGGCATCCGCAAGGCGAGAGCCGTTGTCGTGGCACCCGATCGCGACGACACAGCGGTCTTGATCACCCTGACCGCCCGCGAGCTCAACCGCGGGGTCACGATCGTCTCCGCGGTTCGCGAGGCCGAGAATGCCCACCTGCTGCGTGAGAGCGGCGCCGACTCGGTGATCACATCATCCGCGGCGGCCGGGCGTCTGCTCGGCCTGGCCACCGACACTCCCCGTCTGGTCGAGGTGCTCGAGGACCTGCTGAGGGTGGGCGAGGGCCTCGACCTGATCGAGCGCGACGTGACCGAGGACGAGCTGGCGGGCCGCGGCTCGGCGCCGGGCCAGCTGGTGGTCGCGGTGATCCGCGGCGACGAGCTGCTGCGCTTCGACGACCCCCGCGCCGCGGAGCTGCGCTCGGGCGACCGGGTGGTCTGTCTGTGCAGCCGGGCGGACGGGTGACCACGGGCACCGTCGGTCAGGGGCCCGCCGACCTTCGCCTGTTGCGTCCTGAGAAGTTATCCGTCTGGCGTTTTCGCGCCACTCTGCAAGACCGCACGCTTCACAGCGGCCGGTCTTGAGCCCTGAGCTCAGCAGCCTGAGCTTGACGTTGCGACGACTTCGGTAGGTACCCGCCACCAGGAGCTCGTCGAGCGGTAATGCCTTGGGCCGGGTCCTCAGGGCCCCACGCTCGGTGGCCGCGTGCCAGGTGTGGCTTGAGAACCCGAAACAAGCCCGGCACTCACGGACCGTATGGCCCTCGTCGTGGAACCGCTGGATCGCGTCCCAGTCGTATCTGCGTGCAGCAATCGCTCGACTCGGTCCCTGGTGCGCACATGGGAGGTCTTTGAGACGCGGTCGCCGAGATGAATAGATTTGCCACGAACATAGGTTCGCTCATAGACCGG
>Ga0136627_1000168_pt1 | contig 21821 bp, 21 predicted proteins | sample AntDrymUQ4892206_2_FD_104652 | JGI IMG/M metagenome (GOLD analysis project Ga0136627, IMG submission 104652) | Polar desert sand microbial communities from Dry Valleys, Antarctica - metaG UQ489 (22.06) | ecosystem: Environmental > Terrestrial > Soil > Desert | place: Antarctica: Dry Valley... | reverse complement strand
CGGGTTGTGGGAGATCAGGGAACAGCGAAGGTTCTTTACTCATGGTGCCAGGATCGCATATTCATGATCAATTGGCGATCCCCTGCAAACAATTTTTTCACAGCCTCTGAGAGGTTGTGAATACATCGTCACGACCAGCCCCGAGCGCCAGAAGCCGCTGAGCGAGCGACGAGACGTATCAACTCGTTGGACCTCACTCAAATCGGAGTAACAATTGCAGCGTCGTTTATCTAGGGGATCTTTAAATGGCAACGGTTCCAAGCAAAGTCGCAGAGCGCCTCGTAGCGGGGCTCAAGCGGTTTCAGCCAGTACTGCTCGCTGCCAAGTCACGTGACGTTGGAGAGTCCGATACCGTCACGATCATTGTGGACATGCTGGCTGAGATATTTGGGTACGACAAATACTCAGAAATCACGTCTGAGTACGCTATTCGTAGCACATACTGCGACCTAGCCACAAAAATTGAAGGCGCGCTCCAATCGCTCATTGAAGTTAAAGCGATAGGGCTTGAGTTGAAGGAAGCGCATGTAAAGCAGGTCGTGGACTACGCCGCGAATCAGGGCGTCGACTGGGTCGTGCTAACAAACGGAAGCTATTGGCGGTTTTATAAGGTCACCTTCACAAAACCAATCGCCCATGAGCTTGTCGTCGACGTTGATTTTTGCAGTCTAAACCCCAAAAGCGCGAAGGACATAGAAGCGCTTTACCTATTCTGCAAGGAGGGTTGGATCAAGTCGGTTCTCGGGGACTACCACAGTCAAAAGCAAGCGCTCAGCCGTTTCTTCCTCGGCGCCATAGTGCTAACTGATCCAGTGTTGGAAGTCGTTAGAAGAGAGCTGCGTCGAGTATCCCCAGACGTGAAAATAAACATCGAAGAAATTAGAACCGTCTTTACTGCGGAAGTTATTAAACGCGAAGTAATGGAAGGCGACAAAGCCGAAGAAGCTCGCAAGAAGATCGCTCGTGCGGCGAGTAAAGCGCTCCGAAAGATGATAGACAAGGAATCAGCCACAGACGATTCGCCAGCCGCCGCGGGTGGTCGTGGCAACGGCACCCGGGAATCAGACGTAAAGCCATGAGGCCCAACAACGTGCCCCACCCGGACGGCTGCTGCGCAGCCGGCGGTGAGCTTGAGCGTTTATGCGATCAAGATCATGTGATATGGAATTTGGATTTCTTTTAGACAATCGGCGCTTTGATGTTGATGGTATCGAGATTAAACCTCGTCACGATCACGAAGAGATTGTCAGACGGTTCTACGAAACAGCTTACGTTGGCAACGGTTGGGTCTATCCGCCTCTCAAAACAGTAAGCTTGACTGCAACAGAAAGTTCAAAATTCAAAAACCAAGCTTCAAAAGTGACATCCAATTTCTTTACTGTACAGCCTACCCACTCAATAACCATCCACCCACATAACGAAGAGAAAGCGAAATTTCTAATTCTAAGTTACGGATTCTTGCACGGATTATACTTATCTCCAGCGGGTTATTTGTGCTTGAACAAAATTCCATATGAGGAAGGAAAGCTTACAGGTGTGATATTAGTTGGAAATGATCATCAAAAAGGAATGAGGGCTTTTAATTTTTATTACGATCGTTCATATCCTGAAGAAAGGAAGCAAATGTTTGCAATTCTTCACTGGTTGTTAATAGGTCAAACATACAATTTTGCTTGGGATCGATTCGACGCTCAATATAAGGTATTGGACGGTTTATATAGAACATCCGGGATCAAATCAGATAGTCACGCTTCCCGTCCGGTAGACCTGGCCGCAAAGTACGGAGTCCAGTTACCCGACTGGGCAAAGCTTATCAACAGCAAACCGAAAACAAGTAGGCTTTCTATAATTCGTAATGAGCTTGTACATGAAGCAAAATATGCGGGACATCCTATCGGCTACGAATATCCTGAAGAAAACTTTGGTCTGGAGTTTGTAGCATTCAATTTAAAATTAGTAGCTGCCGTTGTGGGCTTAAATACGAAGTATTTGGAAGCAGAACCCAGCAATAGGTGTCGGTATAGTTGGAACTTCGCATAACAAGGCCATCAACTCGGACAGTAAAAAGCGTCGCTCCTTCGTCTCTATGCTTTTTGCTGCCGGTTATGGGCGCCGATAGGCGAGGAGCTAGCACGCGCCGCAGCGAGCGGGATGCGCAGTAGATTCACAAGGTCTGAGGACACCATGGCATTACTCATTAAAGGCAAGGGCGAAAAAGAGGGCCGGCGGCGCGGCCGCAAGGTCGAACCGAAGGCGCTTGCCGAGATTCGCGAGTTGCTGGGAGACACCCCGAGGCGTCGCGATCTCCTAATCGAGTTTCTCCACAAAATCCAGGATCGCCATCATTGCATATCGGCCGCGCATATCGTCGCCCTGGCGAAAGAGATGAACCTCCCGACCACCGAGATCTACGAAGTCGCCACCTTTTACCACCATTTCGATGTCGTCAAGGAGGATGATATGCCCCCTCCCCCGCTCACCGTGAGAGTCTGTGACTCGGTCACCTGTGAGATGTTCGGGGCCAAGGAATTGATCATGGATCTGCAGCGCCGCGTCGGACCGCAGTTGCGCGTGAAAACGGCGCCCTGTGTCGGACGCTGCGGCGGGGCGCCGGTCGCCGTGGTCGGCACCCACGCGCTCGAATGGGCCACCCCCTACAGCGTGGAGAAGGCCGTCTCCGAGAAGCAAACGGAAGCCATACCGCCCGCTGGGATCGACTATCACGATTACGTCGTGCGCGGCGGTTACAAGACGCTCGCGGCCTGCGTCAACGGTGAGCGCGATGTCGAGAGCGTCATAAAGGCATTGGAAGATTCCAATCTGCGCGGATTGGGCGGGGCCGGTTTTCCGGCCGGGCGCAAATGGCGCATCCTGCGCGGCCAAGCCAAGCCGCGCTTGGTGGCGATCAATATCGATGAAGGGGAACCGGGCACCTTCAAGGATCGCTATTACTTGGAACGCGATCCGCACCGCTTCCTCGAGGGCACCTTGATCGCGGCCTGGGCCATCGAAGCGGAGGAAGTCTATATCTATTTGCGCGACGAGTATGCGGGTTGCCGAACGATGTTGACCGCGGAGATCGAAAAGCTCCGCCGCAACACTCCCTGCATCATTCCGCCGATCCATTTCCGCCGCGGCGCCGGGGCATACATTTGCGGTGAGGAATCCGCGATGATCGAATCGATTGAAGGCAAACGCGGCATGCCGCGCTTGCGTCCGCCCTACCTGGCGCAGGTAGGGCTGTTCGGCCGCCCGACGCTCGAGCACAACCTGGAGACCCTGCACTGGGTGCGCGACATCATCGAGCAGGGCCCCGAATGGTTCACCTCGCAGGGCCGCCACGGCCGCCAGGGATTACGTTCGTTTTCGGTCAGCGGGCGGGTGCGGACTCCGGGGGTGTATCTGGCCCCGGCGGGTATCACGATGCGGGAATTGATCGAGGAATATTGCGGCGGTATGCTGCCGGGACATGAGTTTTATGGCTATTTCCCCGGCGGGGCTTCCGGCGGTATCCTACCGGCGTCGCTTGGAGATGTCCCGCTCGATTTCGATACCTTGACGCCCTACGGATGCTTCATCGGATCGGCCGCAATCATCGTGCTGTCGCAGTACGACAGTGCGCGTAAGACCGCGCTCAATGCCATGCGTTTCTTCGCCGATGAATCCTGTGGCCAGTGCACCCCTTGTCGCGTCGGCACCGCGAAGGCGGTCGCATTGATGCAAAAGCACCATTGGGATCGGGCCTTACTCGAAGAGCTGGCGCGCGCCATGGAGGACGCGTCGATCTGCGGTCTCGGCCAGGCGGCGCCCAACCCGCTCCGATGCGCGATGAAATACTTTCCCGAGGAGTTTAATTGATGGCGGCGAACCCAAAAATCGTTCCGGAACAGCAGACCATGCGCTTCAAGCTCGACGGCCGCGAGGCCGACGCGCTGCCGGGTGAGACTATTCTGCAAGCAGCCATACGGCTTGGGACCGAGATCCCATACCTGTGCTACAAGGAAGGCTATCGCCCCGACGGGAATTGCCGCGCCTGCGTGGTCGAGATCAAGGGCGAACGCGCCTTAGCACCCTCCTGTTGCCGAAGACCCACGGACGGCATGGAGGTCTCGAGCGCGAGTGAGCGGGCGCGGCATTCGCAGAAACTGGTCTTGGAGTTATTGTTGTCGGACATGCCGAGCCAGGGCCGATCGCCCTATACGCCGCGCTCCGAGCTCGATCACTGGGTGGAAAGGTTGGAGCTCGGGCGGCCCCGCTTCCCTGGCCGGCAGCAACCCCGCGCCGATCTGTCGCACGCCGCCATCGCGGTGAATCTCGACGCTTGTATCCAATGCACGCGCTGCGTACGGGCTTGCCGCGAAGAACAAGTCAATGATGTGATCGGCTATGCTTTCCGCGGCCTGCACTCGCAAATCGTCTTCGACCTCGATGATCCGATGGGCGTGAGCACCTGCGTCGCCTGCGGGGAATGCGTGCAAGCCTGCCCGACGGGCGCGCTTATGCCGGCCGAGAATGCCGGCCTCGTGCGTTCCGACAAGAAGGTGGCCTCCTCCTGTCCCTACTGCGGCGTCGGCTGTCTGCTCACCTTCAATGTCAAGGACAATAAGATCTACTACGTCGAAGGACGCGACGGCCCGTCGAATCATGGGCGTCTCTGCGTCAAGGGACGTTTCGGCTTCGACTATGTGCACCATAAGGAGCGCCTGACCCAGCCCTTGATCCGGCGCGACGGCGTACCGAAGTCGCCGAAGCTCATCTTTCCGGAAGAAGTCTATCAATACTTCCGCGAGGCGACCTGGGAGGAAGCGTTGGAGCGCGCCGGCGGCGGCTTGCGCCGCATTCGCGACCAAGTGGGCTCACAAGCCCTCGCGGGGTTTGGGTGCGCCAAGGGGAGCAACGAAGAGGCTTACCTGTTCCAAAAGCTCGTGCGCACCGGTTTCCGGACCAACAACGTCGATCATTGCACGCGCTTATGTCACGCCTCTTCGGTGGCTGCATTGCTGGAGACGATCGGCTCCGGAGCCGTATCCAATCAGGTCGCCGACGGCGTCGAGGCGGATGTCATCGTCATCATCGGCGCGCGGCCCAACGCCAATCATCCGGTCGCCGCCACCTTCATGAAGAACGCCGCCCGTGCGGGTAAGAAACTTGTGGTCATCGAACCTTTCGGCTCGGACATTGCGCTGCATGCGACCCATTTTCTGCAATTACATCCAGCCACGGACGTCGCGTTGCTCAATGGCATGATACACACCATTGTTTCGGAAGGCTTGCACAACCGGACCTACATCGAAAAATATACGGAGGGTTTCGATGATCTCTGGACGCGGATCCAGGGCTACAGCGCCGAGAAGGTCGCGCCCATCTGCGGGATCCCGGCCGAGACCATCAAGGAGGTCGCACGGCTCTATGCCAAGGCCGAGCGCGCCATCATCTTCTGGGGCATGGGGATTTCCCAGCATGTGCACGGGACCGATAACGCCCGCTGCCTTATCTCCTTGGCGCTCATGACGGGCCAGATCGGCCGGCGCGGGACAGGCTTGCACCCCTTGCGCGGACAGAACAACGTGCAAGGGGCCTCCGATGTCGGACTCATCCCGATGGTCTACCCCGATTATCAGCCGGTCGCCGACCCCGGCGTGCGCGCCAAATTCGAACGACTGTGGGGCGCCGCGCTCGACCCAAAACCCGGCTTGACCGTCGTCGAGATCATGCACGCCGTCCATGCCGGTACGATCAAGGGGATGTATATCATGGGCGAGAATCCGGCGATGTCCGATCCCAATCTGAACCAAGCCCGCACCGCGCTCGCCGAGCTCGACCACTTGGTGGTCCAGGATATCTTCTTCACCGAAACCGCGGGTTTCGCGGACGTGGTGCTGCCCTCCTCGGCCTTTGCGGAAAAGACCGGGACCTTCACCAACACCGACCGGCGCGTGCAGCTCGGAAGGCAAGCGATTGACCTGCCGGGCGATGCCCGCCAGGATCTCTGGATCATTCAAGAAATGGCCCGCCGCTTGGGTCTCGATTGGTCGTATTCCGGTCCGGCCGAGGTGTTCGCGGAGATCCGCAAGGCCGCGCCCAGCATGGCGGGGATCACCTGGGAACGTTTGGAGAAAGACGATTCGGTCACCTATCCTTGCGAGCAGGAAGGCGATCCGGGCGAACCCATCCTGTTTCAAGACGGATTTCCGACCAAGAGCGGTAAAGGCCGCTTTGTTCCCGCGGCTTACACCAAAGCCGCCGAGCTTCCCGATCACGATTATCCCTTCGTGTTCTTGACCGGCCGGCAGCTCGAGCACTGGCATACGGGGAGCATGACGCGGCGCTCGGTAGTGCTCGATGCCATCGAGCCGCGCGCATCGATCTACATCAATCCCGAAGATTTGGCCTCGATCGGTGGCAAAGACGGTGATGTGTTGATCGTGGCATCGCGCCGCGGGGCCATCGAAGCTCCCGCGCGCACCGCCAACGGTATTCAACGCGGGACCGTCATCATGCCTTTCTCCTACCACGAGGCGGCCGCAAACATCCTCACCAATGATGCCTTGGACCCTTTCGGGAAGATTCCCGAGTTTAAGTACTGCGCGGTGAGTCTCGTCGCCAAAGCGACTAACCAACGCCGTTACGCGACGGGTTAAAAGGGGGCTGAGATCGGAGGTGGGTTTGGGCGCGGTCGCCGTAACCGGCGACTCGACGCGCGTAGCGCGCTTATTAGTTATGCACTTCACTAAATAGATTGCTATGGAGTTACACTCGATTGGTGCGCTCGCTGACTGTATGGCAGATTTGAGGATACGCCCCGCCCAACAGCTCACGAAGACGCTAGAAGCTAGGTTTCGGAATCGCAAGACAATGGCGTCTGGATTAATCGAAGTCGTAATTAACTCGAACTGGAACTCTGGAGATGGACCATTTATCGAGTTTGATGAAACCATTAAAGCTTTGGAATCGACTACCAACGGTTCAAGCCGGGTTGGCTCAAAATGAGTTACAACGCAGAGTTAAAGCAATTGACCGTGGCAGATCTGAATGGAGCCTATGAATTCACGCTCGATTTCAAGTAGCAGACTAAGAAATGCATAACAGGCGCTTCGAGACGGACTCGCTACGTCGGCGCTTCGCGCGCCGCCTCCGCTCGCCGCTCAAGCGCAACGTCTAGCCCCCTCAATCTAGGAATCTTGCATGACACTTTCATCCTCGGAACTCGAGGACATAAGGACAGCGAAGCTCCTTTTCGAAAGCCCCGGTCTCGCTGCCAAGCTCAGCAATCTTGTCGGTGTCCCAATTGAGAAGGGCTTTGAATTGCTGCCCAAGAAATGGAATTTGGTGGTGAATGATGCCGCTCGGAAATCGATCGAGACGGTACTCGATGTCGCCCTCTGGACCATGGATCACAGTCAACGGGAATCTCCATCGAACTGGTGGCACAAACTAGCGGTAGGAACAACGGGCGCGCTTGGAGGCGCCTTTGGTTTGCCTGCGCTCGCAATCGAGCTTCCCGTATCCACGACGATTATGCTGAGGTCAATCGCGGACATCGCTCGAAGTGAGGGCGAGGACTTGAAGATGCCTGACGCGAGGCTTCAATGTGTTCAGGTATTAGCGCTTGGCGGTAGATCGAAGAGTGACGATGGGACTGAGACAGGATATTTCGCTGCCAGGGCGGCAATGGCGAACGCCGTTTCTGAAGCCGCGGTGCACTTGGCTAAGAAAGGCCTTTCACAGAAAGGGGCTCCGGCCATTATTCGATTGATTACCCAGATTGCATCTCGGTTCTCCATAGTCGTATCAGAGAAAGCGGCGGCACAAGCTGTGCCTCTTGTGGGAGCTTTCGGCGGCGCCGTAGTCAACACTTTTATTTATTGATCATTTCCAAGATATGGGCAGGGGTCATTTCATCGTCCGGAGATTGGAGCGCCTTCATGGCCGCGAAGAAGTCAAACGCGTTTACAAAGAGCTGCAAGCAGGGCCGTAGGATGGGCTGAGTTTGCGAAGCCCATCGATCGCGATCGATGCGCCTCCTGACGTCGGCACATCCTACGAGAGGTCTAGGCTTGCCCCGCGACATTAGCGTCTAACCGAGGCTGGCCCCGCGGCCTCGCCTCGCGAAGCTAAAGGGCCCCCTTTAACCGCTTGCGAAAGCGTGATTTCATTACGCATTGCTGAACGCACCCCGATAATCCGCCAAAATACATTTCATTCGCGTAGCGTCTAGCAAAATATCGTTGTCGGGTTCTTTTTTTGAAATAACACGACCGTTAATTTTGCGGGCTGACCGCTAGTGCGGTCATGTCGCCCGAAATACGAGCGCATCCAATCTGCCCCACGCGGCGCCGCTCCTGCTTTGTGTGTAAAATGTCTGCAAGCGCTTAAGGGGGAAGAGAACGCCATCTATTCCAGAGGTCGCTGACATGAAACACGCCCGTCTAACTCATTTGACGTCGGAAGAGTATCTGGCCTCCGAAAACGACAGTCCCACCAAGCACGAGTACGTCGCTGGGCAACTCTATGTGATGGTTGGCGTACGGGATGCGCATAATGCGATTGCCTTAAATGTGGCCAGCCAGTTGCGTTCCACGCTCCGCGGCGGACCATGCCGGGTGTTCATGTCCGATGTCAAGGTACGGGTCGAGGAGGCTGATGCCTTCTACTATCCGGATGTCTTCGTTACCTGCGATCCACGCGATACCGATCCGTATGTCAAGCGCTACCCGAGCCTGGTGATAGAAGTATTGTCCCCATCGACCGAGGCGATCGACCGCCGGGAGAAGCTCTTGAATTACCGCAAGGTGCCCAGCCTGCATGAGTACGTCCTAATCGGTAGCGAGCAGCGAAGGATTGAGATCTACCGCTTGGAAGCGGATGGCAGTTGGACGGTGGCGACCCTGGAAGGCGATGAGGACCTCGAATTGAGTAGCGTGGGAACGGCGCTTCCGGCAGAGGAAATTTATCAGGATGTGACGTTTTGAAAGCAGATCATCACGCAACCTCACCAGAGCGAAAGGGGCCAGGCTCAGATATTTTCACAATGGCAGCTCTCCCTGCTCAGCGATGGCTAGCCCCGTTACATTAGCGTCTAATCGCGGCCGGCCCCGCGGCCTCGCCTCGCGGGATTGCCCTTAATGAATGGCCCGATAATTCCCCGACCGGACCCAGGGCCCGCGTGTTTGACAGCTAACAGGTCCAGTCGTATCTTCCCTGTTGAAGAAAAAAGCCTTTTAAAATCCCTATTCTCAGTTATAGTCGAAGCTGTAAGGGGGATCGCACCATGCCACACCCATTTGATGTTGGCTATATCGACGAGCCGTTCCGCACCCTAGTCAGCGAGTATCCAGGAGCGGACGTCTACCCACCTGACCAGTTTCGAGTCGAGTGGGGTCCCATCTTCCACCGAGGGCGCCTCGACGGCTCGGCGCGTATCCTTGTCCTTGGCCAGGACCCCGCGCAACACGAGACCGTTGTGCGGCGCATCCTCGTCGGTGAGGCGGGCCGACGTGTTCAAGGTTTACTGGCCAAGCTCGGGGTTACCGTCAGCTACGTATTCATCAACACGTACCTTTACAGCGTGTACGGCAGCGTCAAGGGCAAAACGCGGAAAAGCGCGCTTCTCGTGGATTACCGGAACCGCTGGCTGGACGCACTGCTAATCGATCGGCAGGTCGAGGCGGTACTCGCGCTGGGCACCGCCGCTGATGAAGCCTGGCAGCTATGGAAGGAAACGCCCAAGGGCCGGAAGCTCAACGTTGCTTACGCGCCGGTGACACACCCAACGCAACCTGAAAGTGCCTCCAAAGGCGACCAGGTCAAGCTTGCCGATGCCACGAAGAAGCTCTTGAAGGGCTGGAATAGCGCACTCGCAGTTCTGGCTCCCGCTATTTCGCATCCTGATGTGCCTACGCCGCTGGCACTCTATGGCGACCGTTGGATGGAGGGCAATCGTCCAGCAGTGGCGGAGCTCGATTTCCCGGCCGGCCTGCCGGCCTGGATGCACGAGCAGGACGGCTGGGCCAAGCGGGTAGGCAGCACTGATCTGGCGAAGCGCCGGACCATCACTATCACCGTCCCAAAAGGGATCGTCTCGTGAGCGACCCCAAACGTACGTGGTTTCCGCTGACGGGCAGTGTTACCTCCTCGCGCGCCGTGGCGCGCGCGCAGGCTGGCCCGATTGACCCCTTGACGGGCCCCAAGCTCGCGCTCGGGGGCCGCGTCGTCACGATGGCCGAGGCCTTCACGGTCAAGTCCGATGGCGTGGTGTGCATAGAGAAGGGCCGCATCATCGCAGTTCAAGACCGTGGGGCGGCAACACCCACAGGCTTTGCGGATGTCTCTATCGTCGAGACCGGCGGCACCCTTTTCCCCGGCCTAATGGAGCTACACAATCACTTGAGCTACAACGCCCTCCCGCTGTGGTCACCGGTGCCCAAGCGCTTTGAGCATCGAGGCCAGTGGTCGAACCATAAGGATTATCGGAAGCTCATCAGCGGGCCAATGACGGTCGTCGGCGAATATCGTGACGCGAATGGGAAGCCCGCGTTGCTGCCCGCTCTCGTGCGCTACGTCGAGTGCAAATGCCTCTTGGGCGGAGTGACGACGAGCCAGGGGGTGAAGTTGGCGAGCAATGCCGGTGCGCAGCGCTTCTATCGGGGCCTCGTGCGCAACGTCGAGCAGACCGACGATCCCGAGCTTCCCGAGGCGCTAGGCCGCATTGCCGACGTGGACGCTCGGGATGCGAGAGCGTTCCTCGCGCGTCTCCGAAAAGAGGATAGTTGCATGCTTTTGCACCTTAGCGAAGGTATCACCCATCCGAGCGATCCCGACTCCATCGCCCGGCGGCACTTCCGTGCGCTCGAGGTGGCGCCCGATGAATGGGCGCTCAACAACAAGTTTGCGGGTATCCACGCGGCGGGCCTGTTACCGGAAGATTTTGACGTGCTCGCCGCCCACAAGGGGGCGATGATTTGGTCTCCTCTCAGCAACCTGTTGCTCTACGGCGAGACGGCGCGCGTGGAATCGGCCCATCGGGCCGGCGTCACCATTGGATTGGGTAGTGACTGGTCGCCCTCGGGCAGCAAGAACCTGCTCGGCGAGTTAAAGGTCGCCTGGCTGTATAACGAGCAGGTGCTCGACGGACGCTTCCAGGCACGCGACATCATTGCGATGGCTACACAGAACGCAGCACGAATCCTTAAATGGCAAGCCGCCTGCGGCTCGATCGAGGCCGGCAGGCGCGCCGACCTTTTCATCATCGACGGGACCGCAGGGGACCCATACGACGCACTGATACGGGCGAAGGAGACGGATATTCGGTTGGTGATGATCAGCGGCGTCGCACGCTATGGGACCTCGGAGTTGATGAGCACACTCGCGCCCAGCGATCAGACCGTGCGGGTCGGCGGTGAGACGCGTCGCCTTTACCTGGAGCAAGAAACCGCCGACCCTGACGTGAAGCCAGTGTCGCTGCGAACGGCGACGACGACACTGCGGGCGGCGTTCCGCGACATCCAAAGGCTCGCGCGCGAGGCGGAGAAGCCGACAAGGGTCGTACGCCGAGCGCTGGACGCATCCACCGCCCCGATTTGGTCGCTCGCACTCGATGAGATCCGTGATACCGGCGTCGATCTTCGCCCAAGACTGCCATGGAGCGGCCCTCGTGACTTCACCGGCCCCGAGCGCGTCCCACGGCGGGCCGCGACCGTACCGCTGGCAGAGCTGCTGGAACCGATCAAGCTAGACGCACTGACGGTGGCCGACGATGCGGACTTCCTGCTTCAAATGGAGACGCAACCCAACCTCCCCGATGCGATTAAACGCGGGTTGCGTGATCTCTATTGAAGTCGCGGGGCGTGATGAGCTCGGGCGCTCAATAGCCAATGCTGAGCGAGCTGAAACCCATACAGACCACTGTGCGAACTGGTGAATGACATCTAGGCTGAGAGCGTTTAGCGTGTCACGGAAGTTTCGCTGCATACGCTCAGTAAAGTCACAAAGAAAGATGTCTCACGTCATACTGACACAGGGGGAATCCGCGCGATCTATAATGATGACGTTGATGCATTCTAAGTTCCCATGAACACATTGGAGCGCTTTTCCCTGCACGGTAAAACGGCTATTGTCACCGGCGCCGCGGGTCTCTTGGGCCGTTATCACTGCAAGGCTTTAGCCGAAGCCGGCGCGGCGGTGGTCGCGACCGATTTGGAGCAAGCCGCGTGCGAGGGCGTCGCCCATGAGCTTGGCCAGAGCACACTCGCTTATGCGGCGGACGTCACCGATCCCGTTTCCTTGCGGCGGTTATTGGATGCGGTGCTCGAACGCACCAGTCAAATTGACATTCTGGTCAATAACGCCGCCGTCAACGACCGCTTCGAAAGCCCATCGGTGGCGCTTGAGCGTTCGCAATTCGAGAACTATCCCTTGGAGCACTGGAAACGGTCATTAGACGTTAATGTCACCGGGGTATTCTTGTGCTCTCGGATCATCGGCGCGCGGATGGCCGCGCGTGGCTACGGCAGTATCATTAATATTGCCTCGACCTATGGGCTCGTGGCGCCGGACCAGTCCCTGTACCGGGACCGTCACGGCCACCAGCGATTTTATAAGTCGGCGGTCTATCCGACGACCAAAGGCGCGGTGCTCGCCTTCAGCCGATTCTTGGCCGCCTATTGGGCGCCACGCGGGGTGCGCGTCAACGCGCTTTCACCCGGGGGTGTCGAAAACGAGCAGGACGATGATTTCATTGCCGAGTACTCACGGCGCACGCCGTTGGGGCGTATGGCCGCACCGGAGGACTACATGGGGGCGCTCGTATTTCTCGCCTCCGATGCCTCGGCCTATATGACCGGCGCGAACCTGGTCGTGGACGGCGGCTTTACGGTCTGGTAGCACCCTACCGAATAGTAGGAGAACGAAGCGTATGTCAGGCCCAAAGGTCAACATTCGAGGACGCACGATCGGTGACGGGGAGCCGGCCTACCTCATCGCCGAAATAGGCATCAACCATAACGGCTCGGTCGAGATCGCCAAGCGGCTCATCGAGGGCGCCAAGCGCGCCGGGGCCGATGCGGTCAAGTTTCAAAAACGCACTCCTGAGCTCTGTGTGCCGCAAGACCAGTGGCGCATCGAACGCGATACGCCCTGGGGCCGCATGAGCTACATTGACTACCGGCGCAAGATCGAGCTCGGCCGGCCGGAGTATGCGCACATCGACCGTTACTGCCGAACGCTCGGGATCGACTGGACCGCCTCGTGTTGGGACGAGGCGTCGGTAGATTTTATGCAGCAGTTCGATCCGCCCTTCTACAAGATGGCGAGCGCATCGCTCACCGATCTACCGTTGCTGAACAAGGCCCGCGCCACGGGGCGACCGGTGATGCTCTCCACCGGCATGTCCACGCTGGACGAGATCACCGCGGCGGTGAACGCCATCGGCACTGCCGCGAACCTGTTGATCGCCCACTCCACATCGACCTATCCCTGTGGGCTCGACGAGCTTAACCTGCGCATGATCCAGACGCTCAAGGGCATGTATCCCGAGGCGCCGATCGGATACTCGGGTCACGAGGTGGGCCTCGCCCCCTCGCTCGCCGCGGTCGCCTTGGGCGCAACCTTCATTGAACGCCATATCACGCTGGATCGAGCCATGTGGGGGACGGACCAAGCCGCTTCGGTCGAGATCGGAGGGTTCGAGCGCCTGGTAAGAAACATAAGGGATATCGAAACATCAATGGGGGATGGTGTGAAGCGCCTCTACGAAAGCGAGCTCGGGCCTCGCCGGAAGCTACGCCGAGCGCGTTAGGTCCTTAGAACAAGAGATGACTGACGGGCCATGCCACGACATAACCGAGCAATACGCCGAGAAACAGATCGCTCGGATAATGATGCGCGACGGCGATCCGCGCCCATCCGATCAGGGCCACGATCGGGAACAATACGCCAGCGGTGTCGGGCAGCGTAAACACGATCGGGACCGAAAGCGCCATCGTCGTCATGCAATGGCCGCTCGGACAAGAATACCGATCAAGCGGCCGTACCTCGGAGGTAAGGTTCAGCACCCGATCCATTGGGCGCAACCTCGCGATATATGCCTTCAGCACCGGGTAGATGACATGCGTTATCCCGAGCGATAACAACGCGGCAAAGATTATCAAGGCCGCGCTCCACCCCTGATAGACCGACAAGGCAACCCCGTACAGGACGAACAGCCAACCGTTGCTGAGGTGGTTAACCGCCCTCGCGAGGGCGCGCAGGCTGCCCCGACGCGCGGCGTCCACCTGCCACAGTACCATCGCTATTTCCTTGTCATGCAGCCATTCTAAAACACCCCGCAGCCGGGCGCGCTGTTTCTCGCCCTGCCCGACCGCCGAGATCTGGGCCGAAATCCGCTGGGTTAGGCTGACTGGCTGATGCATTTCCTGTCTTCAAGACGACGCGATGAGTTAAATACTGTAGCTAAGCGCCGATGTTTATGAAATCCCCTTGTCGCAAGCAGCGCGTGCGATCGGCGGCCACAGATCACCCCAAGGCTCTTTAGCACTCGTGCGCTCTTCCCTGTCCCGAGCGTTCTATCGAAGACTTACCGGGCGCGGCAGTAGCTTGGTACCCAACTGCGCTTTAGGAGCGCCGGGCGGACTCTGTTGTAGTCGAAAGCCAACCCCTCAGCGATCATCGCGTCGAGGTCAAAAAGCAACTTGCTTTCCGGGAGATCGCGAAAGAACAGGTGGTACATCGGACGCACGATCAAGCGCGCGAACCTAATCCCGATGGGGCCGATAAAATTTCGCCGCTGGCCTACGTGCGCGAGCTCGTCCACCATGATCTCGTGCAGCAATTCCCGCAGCCGGTCGCGGGCCTCCGGTTCGTCGGCGAGAATTGCGTCGAATGCGTTTTCTAAATGGTGATAGAACGTCAAACCCATCAGCTCGGTGACAAAGGCGGGCGCGTTCATCAGCTCACCGGGCAGCCGGGCAAAAAACTGATAGAACCAGCGTTGGGCCCAACCGAGCGTCTCCCATTCGACCGCATCGAGATGAAAGGTACGAAACATCTCATTAAATAGGCGCGCGTGACAGAATTCCTCCGCCAAATGGATGCGGCTGATCCGTTGCGTCAGATTCTTGGTCTTTGCCATCGCTGGGATGACATCCCACGCGGCTTGGATGCCGACCCATTCATGGCGGGCGAACTTATAGATACAGGTCAACAACAGCGTTTTGCGGTCGAGCGCTTCAAGGGGATCGGTAAGTTTCTTATAGTTACGATAAAAGGCCGACGGTTCATATAACGGTTGCCGCGAACGCACCGGATTGTCCTTGAAATACCCCAAGCGCGCCCGTTTCTCCGTAAGATCCCTATCCTCTTCCAGCAGCTCGCCTCCATGGCGGGTCGTAAACCCCCAATAATTCTCGAAGTTGCGACGCCGGTCCTCGCCAGTGGTTGGGGAAAAAATCGAGCGGTATTTCTTGCTATGTTCCATAATGGCTCGTTAGTTTTCTAAGTTATTGAGCGACGTATCAACCCCTCCGGCCGGGGTCTTAGTGGAGCTGGAGCTGGCGAGAGGATTCGAACCCCCGACCGGCTGATTACAAATCAGCTGCTCTACCGACTGAGCTACGCCAGCGAGGACATGGGGCGATTCTAGGAATTCTAGCGCGAAGGATCAAATACCGGTATACCAGTCACGGCTCACGGGATTGCCCCTCTTGGCATTTTTGGCAGACCCCATAGAGATACAACGCGTGATCGGTAATCGAGAATCCATGGTGATGGGCGATATCGACTTGCCGGTCCTCGATAACGTTGTCCACGAATTCGACGATTCTGCCGCAACGTACGCATACCAAATGATCGTGATGCGTTCCTTGATTCAACTCGAAGACCGAATGCCCACCCTCGAAATGATGGCGCGTGACCAGCCCCGCCCCTTCGAATTGGGTCAGCACGCGATACACCGTGGCCAGACCCACGTCTTCCCCGGCATCCAGCAAGGCTTTGTACACGTCCTCGGCACTGAAATGCCGGCGATCACCGGTCTCGAGGATATGCAGTATGCGTAGCCGCGGTAGCGTCGCTTTGAGCCCGGCTTTCTTGAGATCTTGGGTTTCCAGAGTCATATCGTTGCTGAGTGGCGGACCGGCGCAGGCCACGAACGGCTTACGGAGCGCTTGACCTCCGCGAGCACCCCCGTCCGGCCGTCAGTATACCTATTATCGATGGATTACTGTATAAGGGTGGCGGCGCGTAGCAATGCCGGATAAAATAGCTACAAACTATTCTCGACAAAAATGGGGGAGTCTGTCCATGCATAAAGGTACTATTGGCACCTTAGCCCCGCTTTGCTTAGCGTTGTTACTTGCCTCTTGCTCGGGTGCCCCGACGCTGGAATCGCTTCGCGTGCCGTTGGTTTATCGCGTCGATGTGCAACAGGGCAATGTCGTCACTCAGGAAATGCTGGCCCAACTCGAGGCGGGCATGGATAAGAACAAGGTCCGATATATTATGGGCACACCCCTGCTCGCGGACGTCTTCCATCAGGACCGCTGGGACTATGTCTACACCCAACAGAACGGCGGCGACACTCCGGCCCAGCGGCGGGTATCCTTATATTTCGAGAATGATCACCTGGCTCGCATCGGCGGCGATGTGAAGGCCGCGCGTGCCCCGCTTATCTACACGCCGCGCCAAGAGGTAACCATTCAAGTTCCCGACGAGCGGACACGGAGCTTGTTCGAGCGCTTGCTGGCGGGCATCGGTTTTGGCGAGGACGACTCGGAGCGTGTCGCGGACCAGGTCAAGAGAACAGACGAAATCGAACTCGCCACGCACCAAAACCGCCCTGGCCTGCCGTCATCGGAATGATCTAAATCTATTCCCCGCGGTCTTGCCGCCGGGACCTAGCGATGGGGTTTCCAAAGGGGAGAGGCGCAGCTCTCCCCTTTGGTCGCACCATGGGGTTGCATACCCCGTGGTGCGAAATCTATATTGACTTCTTCCTCTTCCGGCGCGCCTCCTTAGGATCAAGCACCAGGGGGCGGTAGATCTCGATCCGATCTCCGGTTCGAGGACAATAGTCCAAGGCACGGGCTTGGCCGAAGACACCTACCCCTTGGCGCCGCAGATCGATGTCGGGATAACGATTCAGGATACCCGATCGTTGGATCGCTTCCTGTATCGTTGTGCCATGCGGTACGGATAACTCTATGATGACTTGCTCCTCGCGCGTGGAATAGGCTACTCGGATCGCGACGCTAGCATTGCCGCCTGGTTCCATAGCGTTCCTCCGCCCGGCGGCAAAAAGCGTCCACGAGCGAATTGGCCAATTGCTTGAAGACTTGGCCGAAGGCGAGGCCGAGTATCCCTTTCGCCAGCTCGAAGTGCAGGTGCAAGGAGACCTCGCATCCTTGCGTCCCGATGGGATGAAACAGCCAGGTCCCGTTGAGGTATTGAAACGGCCCCGCCTCTAAACGCATATCAATGCGACGGCCCGCCTGCAGGGTGTTCCGGGTGGTAAAGCTCTGCTGGAGAGCGCCCTTGGCCAAGCACAGCGTGGCGCGGATCGCGTGTGGATCGCGGGCAAGCACCGTCGCGGCAGTACACCAAGGCAAGAATTCCGGATAAGCTTCGATGTCATTGACCAGATCATACATCTGCTCGGCTGCATAGGGGACCAAGGCGCTTCGATTAATACTGCTCATCGCCGCTCATCAAGCCGTTCATGCATGAGTGATATTAATACGAATCCGGACGGGTTTATAAGTACGCGCCGGTCGCAACGCGGTAAGCGTAGTTATGCCGAATCGCGACCGCGGAGCTTATTATCGACGCCTGGCCGCAATGGCGGCTCACCGCTATGAAAAAAGCAAAAATTCCTGAAAGTACGATTACCCTCAACAAGAAGGCCAAGCACGACTACTCCATCGAGGAGCGATTCGAAGGCGGACTTGTGCTCGAGGGCTGGGAAGTCAAAAGCTTGCGTGCCGGCCGCACCCAGATCCGCGATAGTTATGTGTTACTGAAAAACGGCGAGGCCTGGTTATTCGGGGCTCTCATCACGCCCTTACCCACGGCTTCGACGCACATTCATCCCGATCCCCAGCGAACCCGCAAGGTATTATTGAATCGCGGCGAGATCAACCGCTTGATCGGCGCCGTGGAACGCAAAGGCTACACGGCCGTCGCAACCGCCATGTACTGGAAGCGCGGGCGAGCCAAACTGGAGATCGGACTGGCCAAAGGCAAGAAGGAACACGACAAGCGGGCCGCCGAAAGAGACCGGGATTGGCGGCGCGAGCAAGAACGGGTCTTGAAAGCCCGGGCGTAACTTCGACTGTTGTCGCGCCCTGTAGACTGCTCCGATTGCACGTATAATGTAAACTTGTAGTAATTGAGATGGTCTTAGTTTCCCATGGGGGCGACCTGGCTTCGACGCGGGTCACAAAACCTAAGGGGCATGCCGAGGCGCAGCACACCTCGTAAATCCAACTGCAAACCAATATAGTTGCCAACAACGACAACTACGCCCTAGCGGCTTAATCCCCGCTAGCCTCTGACTGAGTCCCGTGCTTGTGCGCTCAACTCAGAGGCCGACTCTCACAAGCTCGCGATGAAACCCGCCCGAGGCGGATTCGCTAAAACCTAATCGGGCCCGCCGCCGGTAGTTCCTGCCACTCGGAAGACCGGCGGTTAAATTGAAGAGCTGGCTACGCATGTAGAACCGAGGGCGGAGGACTTGCGGACGCGGGTTCGATTCCCGCCGCCTCCACCATTCATCCAAGGCCAACGCCTCTCCGTTGGCCTTTTTTCTTGCGGTATACTGCGAGCTTGCGGGGGTTCATTGGGGTTCCTGCGGACTTCGGGGATCGGCCTACGGGCGCGCTCCGACCCGGGTTTCGCTCTCTCCGGGCGGTTGTTCTCCCTGGTCGGCAGGGTGTCCGTGGGCGAAGTCCGCAGACAGCTAGATTTCGCGCCTTGACTTTCATACACTTACCTGCGGACGGATCAAGCGGTTGGATGCGATCATTGCTTACCCGCCCGTAGATACCAACCTATTCTGGCAAGAATCCGCAGGCGAGCTGCGTCCGAGGCGAAAACCTTGGGCCCAGCTGGCCCAGCGTTCGCGAAATGCCTCCGATCTTTGGAGTGCTCTCGCGCGGTCGCAGGTCGATATTGGAGCGTAAGGGGTGCAGACTAAAACAAGCCTTGCTAATGGACGCCCTAAAACCGGTGGCTACCGGCAGCCCGGGGACAGGCATCATCGCCGGGTTGGTCGCCGCCCAACGTGAGCGTTTCAAGCTTTTCACGCGCGATATGACATAGGCCCAGCGAATGATGTTCTCCGAGACAATTTCTATACCTGAAAGCGCGCACCAGTAGCCAGAGGTGCTACCCGGCAGGGAAAGGCTTAATGAGCACGATGGCCAACCGCGACCCCGCTAACCTCTTCTCCAAGCTCTCCGCTGAATTCAACCGCTACATTCTCGAGCAGAAGTCGCAGATTGAGCGAGATATCCTGCCCTTTCCCGCTGCGGAGAGCGATCGTCTGGGCCAGACCCTTTTCGCAAATCTCAGTGAGGGTGGGTTTTGTACCTTCGTAGTGGCAGGCCGCCGCGACTGGGATCCCCGAAGTTACTACCGTCAAATGACAATTGATTCACAGCCTCTCAGTTCTTGATCCCTCTGGTGAGCATGAGTCGCCAGATCTAGAGGAACCGATGATCACCACGGCGCCGATAGCGCACGAGATGGCCTCTGTCCTCTGTCAAGGTGACCATGTTTCTCCCGAGGATTGCTCTTGGTACCATTCGGTCTGGCAATACCTACGCATTTTCAACATGGTCTCCACGCCCACGTGGCATACGCGCTTTTATCTCGACGCTTTGCGACCGCTCGTTTCGAGTCATGGTCATGCGCGCGTACTGATTTCTGGCACAGCAGACTATTCGATGCGTAAGGATAGAAACAGCTGCAGCTGATATCCTTATGTACGAATGCGACCACCCATTCGACATCATCGCAACAGACGCATTCCTGACTCGCTTCCCCCGCGATACTCGCAGAGACGTCGTTCGAAAATGGCGATCTCTACTCGCTCCGGGTGGAGTTGTTCTCACCACTGTCCGGATTGAGCATGGCCTATCGCAATCCAGCGTTCAGGCTACACCTGAACAGTCTGATACTTTCCGTCGTAGAGCCCTACAAGAGGCGCGGCGCTGGCAGGGCTTTCTCTCATCTCCACCGGAGGCCATTGCCATCCTCGCGCAGCGATATGCTGAACGTATGACAAGCTATTCGCTGGGTTCTGAGGAAGAAGCGCGTTCGCTCTTCACGGACGTCGGCTTCGTCGTACAGTCGCTAGTCATCGCCGAGGTTCCAGGGGAGATGGCCAGCACCTTATACGCGGAGATTGTCGCATGTCGCGAATAGGGCAGTATTGGACGTGTTTGAAGGGAAGGCCGCACATACGCGGCTTAGGCGGATTACTGTGAGGAACTTCGCCTCGTATTGGAGTGCGTACGCTAGCGAGGTTGAGGCTGCACGGGACCAGAAACTGGAGTGGACAGAGCCTTCTCTTGCAAACGGTATCGTTCGCGCAGCCGTCGATGGACTCAGCCGGGTGCTATCGCGAGATTTAACGCATGGCGCGGCTCTTTCCGAGCATGCTCCCGGCCTCATCGGAGAGGATGGCCATCACGAATACCAGGGCTATCGGTTCGTCATTTGTGGCGTTGAATCTGCGTTAAGAATCCCGCTGTCCGCAGTTGCCTGGAATCTCATAGAGATGTCTCGCGAGGCGTTCTGCCTATGCGTGCTTCCGTCAGTGCGGATCGCCCTCTGGCCATTGATCGAGGAGAAGTACCCAGGTAGGACCGCTTCGGTTATTCCACTGTTTCCTGCGGATGTCGATGCGATTGCGGCCGGGAAGGTCGAGGTGCTCGACCTTATTCAATTTAAGCTGTACAGACGTCTCGTGCTTGACAAGCCCGATGCTGCCGCCCAGTTCGACGCGAAACTCTTCGCTGAGTTCGTCACCCTTCGCTCGGCTTCTGGTACATGTGCCGAGGACTTGCAGACGGTCCTAAAGGCCACTGCTGATAACGACGACCAGCAGTGGGTGGATCACCCACTAGTCGGGCGGGTGCGAACTGCTTTGGAGAGCGGTCGCAACTGCCTACTCATCGGACCTAGTTCATCTGGCAAGAGCGTACTTGCTTTCCAGGTCGGAAAATCCTTTCTCCTTGGAGGCAGGAACGTCGCCTACCTCAATCTTGGTCTCCTCGAAAGCAGCGTTGCTCCAATTTTTAGTTTAGTATCCTCCAGACAGAAAGGGAACGAACACTACTTGCTCATCGCGGATGATCTTCAGGGTAACCCTGCTGCCGCGAGGTACCTTCTTTCCCTTTCATCCGTTGGTCGTCGCGCTTCCGTGGAGTTGCCACCCATAGTGCTGGCTGTTTCGTGGGTCGATTTCTCCACAGAGGCAGTCGCGTGGTTTGACGAGTGCCTCCCGATTGCAGTTCGGTCACATCAGGTGCGACAGCGACTTGCCAGGCGCTACAGCAACTCACTCGGGCAGCACGATATTGAGACCCTTATACGATTTTGCGGTGAAGATATTTTGCTGCTTCGTTTGTCCCTCGATCACAGCACAGTGCGCAATACATGCATTGGCCCGGACCAACTCGCTGAACTCGTGTGGAGCGCACGGACTGAGAGGCTGTGAATCAATTGTCATTTGACGGTAGTTCAGACACTGATATGACCCTGGGTCGACGCGTTGAGGTAGGTTTCGCATCAGAGCGGTATGTGTCGGAGGCGGCAACGATAGG
>Ga0136627_1000167_pt1 | contig 21836 bp, 19 predicted proteins | sample AntDrymUQ4892206_2_FD_104652 | JGI IMG/M metagenome (GOLD analysis project Ga0136627, IMG submission 104652) | Polar desert sand microbial communities from Dry Valleys, Antarctica - metaG UQ489 (22.06) | ecosystem: Environmental > Terrestrial > Soil > Desert | place: Antarctica: Dry Valley... | reverse complement strand
CTCGTCGAGCTCGGCCAGCCGCCGGCGCGCACGCGGGCCGGCCGGCAGCGGCTGGTGCGCGGCATCGCGCGGGAGCTGACCTGGATGCCCGCCCGGCTGCCGCTGCGCTCTCGCGCGGCCGGCGTCGACCTGCTGCATTGCCCCGTCCCGCTCGCGCCGGTGCGGGCCGGGGTCCCGCTCGTGGTCACGGTCTACGACGCGATGCCGCTGCGTCACCCCGAGTGGTTCCCGTGGGCCAACGTCGCGCACATGCGCCTCGTCGGCGCCCGGGCGCTGCGGCGGGCCGCGGCGATCGTGTGCGCGTCCGAGCACGCGCGCGGCGACGTCGCCGACGCGTTCGGGCTCGACCCGGCGCGCATCCACGTCGCTCCGCTGGGTGTCGACGGCCGCTTCAGCCCCGGCCCGATGCCCGCCGGCCTGCTCGAGCGGCTCGGCATCGGCTCCCCTTACGTGCTGTGCGTGGCCACGTTGCAGCCGCGCAAGAACCTGCGCGGTGCGCTCGCGGCCTTCGAGCGGCTGGTCGGCGACGGCGCTCCTCACCGGCTCGTGATCGTCGGCGCCCGGGGCTGGCGTGCCGCCCCGGAGCTCCGCGCCCTGCGCGACTCGCCGGTCGCCGGTCGCATCGTGGCGCCCGGCCGGGTGAGTGACGCGGACCTGGTGGGCCTGCTGCGGGGCGCCGCCGTGGTCGCCGTCCCGTCGCTGTACGAGGGCTTCGGGCTGCCGGCGCTGGAGGCGATGGCGTGCGGGGCGCCCGTGGTGTGCAGCGATCGGACCGCCCTGCCGGAGCTGGTCGGCGACGCGGCGGAGCTGGCCGATCCCGGAGACGCCGACGGGTTGGCCGCGGCGCTTGCGCGGGCGATCGAGCCCGCCCGGGCGGCCGAGCTGCGCGCCGCCGGCCCGCGGCGCGCGGCGTTGTTCACGTGGGAGCGCTGCGCCGACCGGGTGGTCGGCGCGTACCACGCCGCGCTTGCCTGACACGCCGCCCGTCCCGCGGGTTCCGGGGGAACCCGTTGGTACCCTGCTGCGCGACGCCGTGCGCGATTGCGGTCGCGGTCGACGCCGCGGGCAAGCACCGTGACCGCAACTTTGCGCGGCCACCATCGTGTTGTGAGCAGGGATCCAGCGTGAAGAGAACCCGAAACGGACAGCCCTCCGCCGAGCACGGAACCTGATGGACTCGAGCCGCATCCAGCTCCTCACCGTCTGCGTGGCGGTGCTCCTCCTCGTCGGCGTGCTCGAGCTCGTCCGCCGCCGGCGGCTGCTCGAGCGCTACGCGCTGCTGTGGCTGTTCAGCAGCCTCGTCCTCGTCGCCCTCGCCGTCTGGCGCGGAGCGCTCGACTGGCTCGCCCTGCAGATCGGCGTCGCGTACCCGCCGAACGCGCTGTTCATCGTCGCGTTCGGCTTCGTGCTCTGGATGCTGCTGCACTTCTCGGTCGCGGTGTCGCGTCTCAGCGACCAATCCAAGATCCTCGCTCAGCGGCTCGCGCTGCTGGAAGCGCGCATCCGGCACGCGGAGACGGCGGTCGAGCAGCCGCTCGAGCTCGCCGAGCCGGAGGACGAGCCCGAGCTGGCCGAAGTCGGGTCGTCGAGTCCCGGGCGCGCCTTCGGGCGGACCGGGAAGCGCTAGCTCCCGCCATGCTCCGGCGGATTCCGCGCCCCTTGGCGCTGCTGCTCGCCGTCTCCGCGCTCCTCAGCGTCGCCTGGACGTTCACGACCGCTCCCTTGCAGGGCCCCGACGAGCCCGCGCACTTCAACTTCACCCAGCACCTCGCGGAGACGGGAGCGAAGCCGACGGTGGTGGGCGGCGATCACCCGGACTCCTCGCAGGTCTTCGCCGCGCTGTACTTCCTCGGCCTCGACCAGCTGGCCGGCGTCTCGGACGCGCGTCCGGCCTGGTCGGCGGCCGAAGAGCGGCGCTTCGACGACCTGCTGGAGGATGCCGGCGAGGCGGCCGAGGAGGACGGCGCCGGGCCGAACCCCCTGGCCAAGAACCCACCGCTCTACTACGCCTACGCGGCGCTGCCCTACTACGTGGGGTCGGCCGGGTCGTTCTGGGACCGGCTGATCCTCATGCGCCTGGCCAGCGGGTTGCTGCTCCTGGCGACCGTCGCCTTCACGTGGCTGGCCGCGGCCGAGCTGTTCGCCGCCGCCTGGCCGCGCGTCCTGGCCACCGGATGCGTCGCGCTGCTTCCCCAGATGACCTTCCTCAGCGGCACCATCAACGCCGACAACCTGCTCGTCGCGGCCTGGACCGGATTCACGTTCGTCGCGCTGCGACTGGTGCGCCGGGGTCCGAGCGCGCGCCGGATCCTGGCGCTCTGCGCGTTCGCATCGGTGTCGCTCCTCACCCACGGACGCGGGCTGCCGATCCTGCTGCCGCTCGTGGTGGCGCTCGCCGTCTCGCTGCTGCGGGCGCGGCCGTCGGTCGGTCAGGTGGTCCGCTGGCTCGCGCTCGGGCTCGGGCTGCTGGTCGCGGCGTTCGGCGCCTACCGCCTGTTGCTCGCCCCGAGCACGGGCGCCTACGGGGGCGAGGTCGTCTTGAGCCCGACCGGCGGCTTGAGCGTCTCGGGCTTCCTGAGCGCCACGTGGCAGTTCTACTTCCCGCGACTGCCGCTCATGGAACTGCGCGTGGGCCCGGACTACGGCTACCGCCAGGTGTTCATCGAGTCCTTCTTCGGCAAGTTCGCCACGCTGGAGATCTCCTATCCCTCCGACGTCTACTCGCTGATCCAGCTCGCCTGTGCGCTCGGGCTGGCCGGGCTCCTGGCCGCCGTGGCGGGGCGCTGGGCCGCGGTCCGAGCGCGCTGGGCCGAGGTCGTCGTGCTGGTCGCCGTGACCGTGTCGATGGTCGGGCTGCTCCACGTCGCCTCCTATCGCTCGCTCGTCGGCTCCCTCGATCCGCTGATCACCGGCCGCTACCTGCTTCCCGTCGTCGGCGTCTTCGGCCTGACGGTGGCGTTCGTCATCAGCTCCTTGCGACCGCGTGCCGGCGCCGTCACCGGAGCGCTCGTGCTCTCGGGGCTGCTGGCTCTGAACGTCTGTGGGCTGATGCTGACCCTCACGCGCTTCTATGGCTAGGGTCGCCACTGTCGCCTTCGTCGCCCTGCTGGTCGGCGTCGTCCTGCTGCCGGTCCGGTCGTTCCTGACCAAGCCACGGGAGGTGATCGCCTCCACGCCGTCGGCGTTCACCGGCGCGACGGTGCCGATCGCGCTCGCGGACGGCGCCGAGGCGTGTGCCGACGAGATCCTGTTCGACACGAACGCGGAGGTCGCCCGTTTCGCCGCGACGGCGCCCGCGGGCACCGTGGCGCCCGCGCTGGAGGTCGTCGCTCGCGGCAACCCGGAGGGCGAGCTCCGGAGCGCCTACGTGGCGGAGGCAAGGCTGAAGGGCGGGTGGAGCGGGACCCGGGTGCTCGACGTGCCCCTCGAGCCGCCGCGCAGAGCCACGTTCGGGACGTTCTGCGTGCGCAACCTGGGCAGCGGTCCGATCGAGCTCGTGGGCAACGAGAACGACCGCGCGTTCTCTCGCCCGACGCTCGAGATCGACGGCGAGGCGAGCCCGGACGACCTGCCCCTGCGGTTCCTGGCGGCGGAGCCCGCGAGCTTCGCCGCGCGCGGCGGCCAGATCATGGAGCACGCCGCGACCCTGCGGCCGCTCGGTGCGTGGTGGTGGTGGTTGCTGGCGCTGGCCGTCGTGGCGCTCGCACCGGTGGCGGTGGTGCTCGCGATGCGCTCTGCGCTGAGCACCGACGCCGTGCTGAGGGCGCGCGCGCCGGCGCCGGTCGGCGCGTGGCCGTCGGAGCGCCTGCGCCGGCGCGTGGACGCGACCCCCGGCTGGGCGATCGTCGCCGCCGCCGGGACGCTCGCCGTGCTGTGGTTCCTGTACTGGGGCGTCAACACGCACGTCTTCCAGTTCGACGAGGACCAGTACGTGTACCTCTCGCGCCTGTTGCAGGACGACTTCCCCGCGATGCTGTGGGACTTCGACGTCTACGGGCGGGGACTCCAGCGTCTGGAGGTCTGGTTGCTCGCGCTTCCCTCGTTCGCGTTCGACTCCCCCGCGTCGCTGGTCGCGGGCCGGTTCCTGAACGCTGTCGCGTTCGTCTCCACGGCGGTGCCGGTCTACCGGCTCGGGCGCGGCTTGGGAATGACGCCGCGGTGGGCGGCTCTGCCGGCGGTGCTGAGTGCCGTCGTGCCGTGGGCCGTGGTCACCACCGCGTTCCTGTCGGAGAACGTCGCGTATCCGGCGTGTCTATGGGCGGTGTGGTCGATCTGGCGCGCGACCGCGGCACCGGGCTGGCGACGCGATCTGGTCGCGCTGGTCGCGCTCCTCGTCGCCGGAGCGGCGCGGACCGGCCTGCTGATCCTCGTGCCCGTGCTGCCTGCGGCGGTGCTCGTCACCGGACTGCGCTGCGGCGCGGGCAGCGTGCTCGCCCGTGTGCGGACCTTGCTTCGGGAGCACGTGCTGCTGTGGGTCGCGGTGACGGCCGCGGCGCTGCCGCTCGTGCTTGCCCCGCTCGGCGTGGGCGCTGCGGCCACCATCAGGGCGCGGCTCGCGGGCGGCTACACGACCCAGGTGAACCTGACCGCATGGGAGCTGGTGGAGAAGTTCGGGTCCTACTTCTCGCGCTCGGTGGTCGGCACGGGCTTCCTCGCTGCCGCGGTGGCGCTGCCCTGGCTCGCGCACGAGCTCTGGCGCCCGCGCGACCGGCGCAGCTTCGGCTTCGCGACGACGGTCGTCCTGTCCGCCCTGGCGCTGCTGTACTCGCTCGCGCCGGCGGGACCGGACGAGCGCTACATCCTCTATCTCGCACCGCTGCTGCTGCTGCCGGCCGCGCTCGCGCTGTCGCGGCGCGAGATCATGCCCGCGGGTCTCGGCATCGCCTCCGTGCTGCTCGCCGCACTATTGCTTCGCGTCACCTGGAACCCGGAGCAGGGGCCGTTCGGGTTCTTCGTCACGCCCGTCGAGATGTTCTACGCGCGCGTGCTGGGCCTGCGCCTGGCCGGCTACCTCCCGGGCGACGGGAGCGACGCGCTGGCTCTCGTGGCCGTAGGGCTGGCGCTCGCGGGACTCGCGCTGGCGGTCCTCCTGCGCCGGCGGCCCGAGTGGCTGCAGGGGCGCCCGGCCGCCTGCCTCGTGGCGCTGGTGGCGGCGGCGATCCTGCTCCAGACCCACTACGCGCTGACCAAGCACGTCAACGGCGCCGGGAGCAAGGCCGGGGCGGGCATCGGCGAGCGCGCGTTCGTCGACCGGGCGGTCCCGGCCGGCGTGTCGGCCGGCGCGTTCCTCGAAGGGGCCGGCCAGTCGCCGGAGTTCTTCCCGATCTGGCAGGAGGTCCAGTTCTACAACGAGCAGATCGACAGGGTGTACGCGCTGTACGAGAACATCAACCCGGTTCCTCCCGGCGACGACCTCGTGACCGGCGTGGCCTTCGACCGCACCGGGCGGGTGGTCTCGCCCGTCCCGCTGCCGGACTACGTCGCGATCCCCACCCCGATCGGGATCGCCCGCCTGCGTGGCGAGGTGGTCAGCGCGCCGACCTACGTGCCGGTCGCCCTGATCCGTCTCGCGCGGCCCGCCCGCCTCGCGTGGAGTGCCGACGGCTTCGGGGCCAACGGCCTCGTTCCGGACGGCGCGCCCGGTGAAGTCCGGTTCTACGGCGCCGGGCTCCCGCCGGGGGAGCACTGCGCCTCCTACGGGTTGGTGGCCCCGCCCGCCGCGGCCGCGCGGTTCCGGATAGTGCGCGGGGGCAAGCTGGTCGAAAGGGGCACGCTGGACCCGTCCGCGACCCGCAACGTCGTCGTGGCGCTGCCGCGGCTCGCGGAGCGACGTTCGATCGACGTCCAGATCAGGGGAACGGGGCTTCAAGTGGCTGGGATCAGCATGAGCCAGGACTGCTGAGCGGGCGGGTATCGTGAGCCGCATCCGCCGGATCACGCTCACTCCGAGCCAGTACCGCCAGGTCGCCGAGCTGGCGCTCGTCTTCCTCACGCTGATCGTCTTCACGGGTGCCGCCGTGCGGCTGTCGGGCTCCGGCCTGGGCTGCCCGGACTGGCCCAAGTGCTACGGCAGGGTGGCGCCGCCGCTGGAGACCCACGCGTGGATCGAGTTCGGCAACCGCCTGCTGTCGGGCCTCGTCGGCCTCGTCGCGGCGGCGGCGGGGCTGCTCGCGTTCCGCCGCCGGCCCTACCGGCGCGACCTCGCGTTCATCGGAGTCCTGCTGCCGCTCGGCGTCGTCGGCCAGGCGGTGCTCGGCGGCTTCACGGTCCGCAACCATCTCGCCCCCGGGTTCGTGATGGGGCACTACGCGCTCTCGATGCTGATCCTCATCGCCGCGGCTGCGCTCGCCTGGCGAGCGCGCTGGGAGCCGGGCGAGCGCCCGCGGCACGCCGGCCGGCTCGCGGTCTGGTCGGTGAGGGGGCTGCTGCCGCTCGGTGCGGTCACGATCCTGGCCGGCACCGCGGCCACGGCGGCGGGCCCGCACGCCGGCGGCGCCGGAACCGGGGATGAGATCGACCGGCTGGAGTGGAAGGGCACGGACACGCTCGACTGGGCGATCCAGCAGCACGGCCGCATCGCGACGGTGCTGGGCGTCGCGGCGGTCGCCGTCTGGTTCCTGCTGCGCCGCCGGGGCGCCGACGGCGAGCTGCGGCGCGCGATGACGCTCGCTTGCGTGCTGCTCGCGGCGCAGGGCGTCGTCGGCGGCCTGCAGTACAACCTCGAGTTGCCGGCCGAGCTCGTGTGGATCCACGTCGCGCTTGCCGCGTGCCTGTGGCTGGCGTTGCTGTGGGCGGTCGCGGCCGCCGGCCGGCCGGCGGCGCCGTGGGATGCCGGCGTCTCGCCGCCGCCGCGGCCCGCGCGGGCGGCCGACCCGCCGCTCGTGCGCTCGTAGTGACGAGGTGCAAGCCAGTGCGGATCCTGCACGCGCCGGCCGACGTGGGCGGACACGCCTTCGGGCTGTCGCGGGGCGAGCGGGAGCTCGGCCACGTCTCGGACGTCGCCGTGCTTGCCGCGGGCCCCTACGGCTACGCGGCCGACATCCGCCTGGACGTGGCCGGCCGGCCGGCGTGGCAGCGCCTGCGCATGCGCGGCGGGCTGATCCGCCGCGCGCTCGAGGGCTACGACGTCGTGCACCTCAACTTCGGGCAGCCGATCGTCGCGTTCCGCCAGGGCGCACACATGCTGTCCGAGCTGCCGCTGCTCAAACGTGCCGGCAAGACGGTGCTCGTCACGTTCCAGGGCTGCGACGTGCGCCCGCAGGCCGCCTGCGCCTGCACGTCGCCGACCTGCGCGGCTCAGACCGCGGGGCGCGCGCCCAACGCGCGCCACATGCTCGCCCACGCCGACCGCGTCTTCCATCTCAACCCGGACCTGCGCCGGTGGTTGCCGGGCAGCCGGTTCCTGCCCTACGCGAACGTCGACCCGCGCGAGCTGCGCCCGCTGCCGCTGTCAGACCGCGACGAGCTGATCGTCGCGCACGGGCCGACGAACCGCGAGGTGAAGGGGACCGCGCGCGTGCTCGCCGCCGTCGACGCGCTGCGGGCGGAGGGCGTGGCGGTTCGGCTCGACCTGATCGAGGGCGTCCCGCGCACGGAGGCGCTCGCGCGCTTCGCCGCCGCCGACGTGATCGTCGACCAGCTCCGGCTGGGCTGGTACGGCGGCCTGGCCGTCGAGGCAATGGCGCTAGGGCGTCCCGTGCTGGCCCACATCCGCGAGGACGGCAACCCGTTCGGCGCCGCTCTGCCGGTCGTCCGCACAGGCCCGGAGCGGTTGCGCGACGACCTGCGCGCGCTGCTGCGCCACCGCGCACGGCGCGAGCGCCTGGGCGGAGAGGGGCGTGCGTTCGCGGAGCGCCACCACGACCCGCGCACGGTGGCGCGAACGGTGCTGGGCGACCTCCCTGACGGGCGCTCGATACCGTGAAGACGATGCCCGTCCCGCTCTTCAACACCTCGGACCCCGTCGCGCCGCTGCGTGGGCGCATCGACGCCGCGATCCGCGGGGTGCTCGACGACCAGCGCTACATCCTCGGCCCGAACGTCGCCGCCTTCGAGCGGGAGCTCGCGGCCCACCTCGGCGCGCGCCACGCGATCGGGGTGGCGAACGGCACCGAGGCACTGACGATCGCGCTGCGCGCGATGGGTGTCGGCCCGGGCGACGAGGTCGTCGTGCCGTCGTTCACGTTCTACGCCAGCGCGGAGGCGATCCCGCCGACCGGCGCACGGCCCGTGTTCTGCGACGTCGACCCGGACACGATGATGGTCACCGCGGAGATGGTCAAGCCCGCGCTGACACCGCGCACGAAGGCCGTGATCGCCGTGCACCTGTTCGGCAACGTCGCACCCGTCGCGGAGATCGAGGGGCTCGGCGTCCCGGTGCTCGAGGACGCCGCCCAGGCCGCCGGCTCGACGGTCGACGGCAAGCGCGCCGGTGCGCTCGGCGTTGCCTCGACGTTCTCCTTCTTCCCGTCCAAGAACCTCGGCTGCTTCGGCGACGGCGGCGCGATCGTGACGAGCGACGACGCGATCGCCGAGCGCGTGCGCATGCTGCGCTTCCACGGCTCGCACGACAAGGTCACCTACGAGCACGTGGGCTACAACTCACGGCTGGACGAGCTGCAGGCGGCGATCCTGCGCGTGCAGCTCCCCGAGCTCGACGGCTGGGCCGATGGGCGCCGCGCGGCCGGACGCGCATACGAGGAGGCCGGCCTGGGCGACGTCGTGACCTTGCCCGTGCCGACGCCGGGCGCCGCGCCCGCCTGGCACCTCTACGTCGTGCGCTGTGACCGGATCGAGGCGCTGGAGGCCGCGCTGCGCGCCGCGGGAGTCGGCTGCAAGGCCTACTACCGCGTGCCGATCCATCGTCAGCCGGCGATGGCGGAACTCGCCGGCGATGTCGAGCTGCCGGTGACCGACGAGCTTGCGCGCACCCATCTCGCCATCCCGATGAGCCCCGTGCTCAGCCCGGGAGAGACCGAGGAGGTCGCGGCGGCGGCTCGCGGCGTGCTCGCACCCTCCGCATGAACGACGCCCTGCTCGAGCTGCTCGCCTGTCCGGCGAGCGGCGCGCCGCTCGCCGCTCGCAACGGCTCGCTCGTGGCGCCCGACGGCACGCGCTACGACGTCGTCGGCGGCGTCCCGCGGCTCTCCGACCCTGCCGGCAGCGGCCAGGAGACGACGTTCGACTCGTTCTCCTGGAAGTGGTCGCACGTCTCGGACGAGGAGATCGACCAGCGCTTCGTCGCGCAGTACGCGTGGTACGACGAGCGCTACGGCTTCGGAGGGGAGGACGGCCTGGCGACCTACCTCGCCGGCCGCCGGCGCATCCTGGAGGCCGGCACCGGCCTGGGCGGCGACGCCGCCCGCTTCGCGCGCCTGGCGCCGCACGCGGAGGTGGTCGCGATCGACCTCAGCGTCGGGATCGAGGTCGCAGCCCGGCGCTTCGGCGGACCGTCGAACCTGCACTACCTGCAGGCCGACATCATGCGGCTTCCGTTCAAGCCGGGCAGCTTCGACTTCGTCTCCTCCGACCAGGTCATCCACCACACGCCCGACGCGCCGCGGGCGTTCGCGAACCTCGCCGCGATGCTGGCGCCGGGCGGCGTGGTCGCCGTCTACGTCTACCGCGTCAAGGCGCCGCTGCGCGAGCACGCCGACGACTGGATCCGCGAGCGGGCGACGGCGATGGAGCCCGAGCGGTGCATGGACCTCGGCCGCGACCTCGCCGAGCTGGGGCGCGAGCTCTCGCGCGCCGGCGGCACCGTCATGCTCGAGCGCGGCGTGCCGCTGCTGGGGATCGAGCCGGGCGAGCATGACGTCCAGCGGCTGATCTATTGGACGATGCTCAAGTGCTTCTGGAACGACGACTTCTCGCCCAACCTGAACGCGCTCGTCAACTTCGACTGGTACCACCCGCCGTACGCGTCGCGCCACACGCCCGAGGAGGTCGAGGCGTGGTGCGCCGCGGCGAGCCTGGGAATCGACCGGCTCGACGTGTCGGACGCCGGGATCAGCGTGCTGGCGCGGCGGGCCTGAGCGGCGCCTTGAAGCTCGACGACCGCCTCGTCTGTCCCGCCTGCCAGGGTGCGTTGCTCGATCTGGACTGCGCCGGCTGCGGGCGCGCCTACCGTCGGGATCGCGGCGTGCCCGACCTCACGCCGCTGCCGCCGCCGCACGAGGCGGTGCGGCGGCGCTGGGGGCTGTGGGAGGCGCTCCAGGCCAACGGGGAGGAGGCCTACGAGCTCGATCCGCCGAGCAGCCTCTCGGTCGGCGAGCGCGACGACGTCCGCGCCTTCGCGGCGTTCGCCGACCTGCGCGGCGTCGTGCTCGACGTGGGCTGCGGCCCGCAGCGCATCCCCTCCTACGCGGTCGGGATGGCGGGTGAGCTGGTCGGGATCGACCCGCTGACCGGCGAGCAGCCGCGCGACTTCGCCTTCGTCAAGGGCATCGCCGAGTACCTGCCCTTCGCAGACGGATCATTCGATCGCGTGCTCTTCGCCACGTCGCTCGACCACGTTCTGTCGCCCGAGCTCACGCTGGCCGAAGCGCGCCGCGTGACGCGCCGGGGCGGCGCCGTCGTGGTCTGGCTGGGCGAGCAGGCGCCGCCGCCCACCGTGGCCGCGCGCGCAGGCATGGCGATCCGGATGCTGCGCCGGGGCGACGTCCGCGGTGTCGCGGCCGGCGCCCGGCATGCGCTGCGTGGCGCACCCGCCGAGACGGCCCTGACGGTGCGGACGCCGGCGGCGACGATGACGTTCGAGGTCCCGCAGGGCGCCGTCGACGCGTTCCACGTCGCGCACCCGGACGCGGCCACGGTCGAGGCCTGGCTGCGCGCCGCCGGGCTCGCGGTCGAGGCGGTGCAGCGCCCGCTGTCGGGACACTGCTTCATCCGCGCCCGCCCCTAGCGCCCCCCGCGTCGGCGGGCAGCCGGTTGTGCACCAGCCCGTGCTCGACACGGGGCAGCGAGCGGCTGTAGTGCGACTTGAGGGGGTGGAACAGGTCGAGCAGCGCGACCTCCTCCCCGTTCCAGATCCGGCGGTAGATCGAGCCGTACAGGTACTGGGCGGCCTCGTCGGAGTGGTACTTGGCGGCGAACGCGGCCGCGGCCCGGCCGAGCCGCTCGCGCAGGTCCGGGTCGGTCACCAGCGTGCGCAGCCGGTTCGTGATCGTCTCCGGCGTGGCCGAGAGGATCGGGCACTCCTCGAGATAGGAATAGCGCCGCAGCACTCCGGTGAGCTGCTCGTCCTCCAGATTGGCCATCACCGGCAGCCCGGCGGCGAGCCCCTCGACCGCGTTGAGCGCGTATCCCGTCGCGATGATCTGGTCGACCAGCACGTCGACGTCGTGCGTGAAGCGTTGCCGGATCTCGGCGTTCTGGAGCCCTTCGAGCAGCACGAGCTCCACTTGGAGCCCCTCGGCTCTCAGGGCATCGACAGCGGCGATGATGAACTCGGTGCCCTTGAATCCGCGATGGTTGGGCGCGTGGGCGATTCGCACCGCCGCGCCGCGCCCGTCCGCCCGCGTGTACGGACGGACCCGGCGCCACTCCGCTACGTCGATCGTGGCGATGCTCGACGGAAGCACGTCCCACCGTCCGAGGCCGTCCATCATCAGGCCTCCGAACGTGCAGTCCGCGTGCTCGGTCCAGTACTCCACCCGGCGGCGCGTGCGCGCCTCGCGCCGCGCCAGCGCGGGATAGCTGCTGAGCAGCGCATGCCGCAGGCTCAGATCGGCGATCTGGGAGGGGAGATGGGCGTCGTCGCCGTGCGCCTGCGTCACGACGCGTGCCCCGGCGAGATGCAGCAGCTGCGCCTCGAAGCGCCAGAGCGGCGTCGTCGAGAGGAACCCGCCCGAGTAGTGATGCTGGAAGACGTCCGCGCGGAACACGGAGCGGATGAAGGCGGCGTACGGGCCCAGGAGGAACGACCACTGGGGCGCGACGAGGTCGTCGTAGAGCACGTCGAAGTCGTGCGGCCGGTTGATCCGCGTGTAGACGTGGTGCATGACCGTCTCGGACTCGTAGCCGGCCTTGCGCATCGCCCGTGACCAATGGGCGTAGGAGAGGATCGGCTCCGGGCCCCAGACGAGCCGCGGGCGCGCGCGGCGCGGAGGCCTGCGGGCGCGGGCGGCCACGGCGACGACAGCCAGGACGGGTAGTGCGACGATCGCGACGAGGCGGTGCAAGAGGTCGGCGCCGATCCGGCGCGCGGGAGCGGGAAGCAGGCTGCGGGGCGAGGCCATCGCATCGACTCTATCCCGGGGTGGCTCCGCTAGCCTGCAACCGATGCGGGCCGACGCTCACGCGGCCGAGGCCGACGCGCAGCCTGCCGCGGGCGCCGGCCTCGGGCGGGAGATCCGCCGCCTCGGCACGCAGACGCTCGTATACGGCGTGGGCGGCGTGGCGCTCCAGGTCGTCGGCGTCGTCACGCTCCCGATCTTCGCCCGGGTGTTCTCTCCCGCCGACTACGGGATCATCGAGCTGGGAACCGTCCTGGCCGCGATCCTGATGATCGTCGTCGACGGTGGGATGGCCTCTGCGTCGCAGCGCAGCTACTTCGACCACGGTGACGACGAGGAGGCCATCCGGCGGCGCGTGCTGGCGACCGCGTTCGGTTTCCAGATGCTCCTCGCCCTGCTCGTGGCGCTCGTGCTCGCGGCGTTCGCGGAGCCGATCGCGCGCGCGCTGTTCGACGGCCGCGAGGAGACGCGCGTGATCGTGCTCGTCGCCGCCGCGCTGCCTGCGTTCGCCGTCGCGCAGTTCACGCGCGAGGTGCTGCGCCTCGAGTTCCGAGCCTGGTCGTACCTCGCCACGTCGGTGGCGGGAGCCGTGGTGGGCGCCGCCGTCAGCATCGTCGCCGTGCTCACCTGGGACCAGGGCGTCGCCGGCCCGTTCATCGGCGCGCTGGCCGGACCGCTGGTGGCCGGTGCGTACGGCATCGCCCTCGTCTGGAGGCGCCTGGTCGCGCGCCCCTCCCGGCGCGAGCTCGACATCATGCTGCGCTACGGGATCCCGCTGATCCCGACGGCGCTGGCGCTGTGGGCGCTCTCCCTGATCGACAGGCTGATGCTCGCGCAGCTGGCCGACCTCGACGAGCTGGGCCAGTACGCCGTGGCCAACCGCATCGCCATCCCGGTGCTGCTGATCGTGACCGCGCTGTCGCTCGCGCTGTCACCCTTCATCCTCTCGCTCCACCAGGCCGATCCCGAGCGTGAGAAGCAGGTGCGCGCGCGGGTGCTCACCGATTTCACCGCCGCACTCACACTCACCGCGCTCGTCACCGCGCTCTGGGCGCGCGAGCTCACGGAGGTGGTCGCGCCGGCGTTCGACGAGGCGTTTCGCTCCGTCGGCCTCGTCGCCTTCGGCCTCGCCGCCTTCGGCGTGTCGGGCGTGCTCGTCGCGGCGATCTCGATCGCCCGCCAGACGCGCCGGCTGATGCTCTACTCGGGCGTGGCGGCCGCCGCGAACGTCGGGCTCAACCTCGTGCTGATCCCGGCATTCGGGCAGGTCGGGGCCGCGCTGGCCACCCTGCTCGCCTACGTGCTCCTCGCCGCCCTCTACTACCGCCGGGGTCAGGTCGTGCACCCGACCCCGTACCGCGCCGGCCTCGTCGTCACGATCTTCGCGGCCGGCCTGGCGCTGATGCCGCTCGGCGCGATCGAGTACCCGTCGTGGGGCGTCGCGCTCGTAGTCAAGCTCGGCGCCGTGGCGGCGCTGGTGGCCACGTTCGGCGTGGCGGGAGTCGTGCGTCCCGGTCGCGCCGTCGCGGCGCTGCGCGGTCGCTGAGGATCAGGCGGCGCGCAGCTCGTCGACCACGCCGCGCAGCCCGGTGGCCAGCGGGACCTCCGGGATGATGCCGAGGACCGACTGCATGCGCCCGTTGTCCCCGAGCAGGTCGCCGGCTGCACTCGCCGGGCGATGCGCGATGCGGGGCTCCACGCCCGCGGCCTCGGCCAGCCCGCGCACCAGGTCGGTGACGGACACGACCTCGCCGCCCGCGACGTTGATCAACTCGGCGCGGTCGAGCCCCAACGCGGCTTCGATCGCCCGGGCCGCGTCGTCCACGTGGATGGGGTTGATGCGTAGCCCCGGGTCGCCGTCGACGCTGACCTCCTCCGCTCGGAGCACGCGCTGTGCGAGCGCTGCGGTGAGCATGCCGCGCTGCCCGGCGCCGTAGACGAAGAACGGCCGCAGCACGACGGGCGTGAGGAGCTCGCCGTACGGCGCCAGCAAGACCTCCGCCGCGTACTTGGACGCCTGGTAGAAGCCGATCGGGGCAACCGGGTCGTGCTCGTGCGCCGGCTCGGGCTGACGGCCGTACACGCCGCCGGTCGAGCACAGCACGAAACGCCGTGCGCCGCAGCGCCGCGCGTGGTCGAGCAGTGCCGCGGGTGCCTGCACGTTGACGGCGAGCACGTCGCTCGCGCCCTCGGGAAACTCGCTATAGCGCGTCGACTGGGCGAGATGGACGACCGTCTCCACTTGCGCCGGCAACCGCGCGGCGTCGATCGGCGTCGAGAGATCCTGGCGGATCCACCGTGCCAGGCCGGCGAGCTCGTCCGGAGGGTCGTGCCGCGCGAGGGCGATCACCTCGTGCCTGCTCGCCAGCCGGTGCAGCACGCGCCGACCGATGAACCCGGTGGCGCCGGTGAGCAGGACGCTCACGGCCGCTGCCCGTGCAGGAATATCCGGCACCAGTGCTCGAACGAGAGCAACGACCAGAGCAGCAGCCGGCGGTTCTCGCGGCCGTCGAGGTGCTGCTCGACCAGGCCGCGCACGCCGTCGGGGGAGAAGAACTCGTACAGCTTGGCCCCCGGATCGAGCAGCACCTCGCGCACGTAGTCGATCGAGTCGCCACGGAACCACGACGCGTCGGGGCCGGAGAACCCCTGCTTGACCTGGTCGGTGACCGTCTCGGGCACGTGGCGGGCCATCACCTGCCGCAGGATGAGCTTGCCGTCGCGCGTGCGCTCGAAGAAGCGCTCGGTCTTGGTGCCCGGCTCGTTCTCGTCCATCCCCACGACTCGGTCGAGGTCGCGCAGCTTGAGCCGCACCGGCACGCGCAGCGCGAAGTCCACCAGGTCGTTGTCCAGGAACGGAACGCGCGATTCCAGCCCGTGGGCCATCGAGAGCTTGTCCTCGACGACCAGCAACCCGTGCAGGAAGGTCTTGGCTTCGAGGTAGAGCGACTGGTTGACGTAGTCCTCCGGCGTGCTCGGCGACTTCCCGTCCGGGAACTGCTCGCGGAAGATGTCGACGGTGCGCACGTCGCGGACCTGCTCCCAGACGTCCGGCCGGAACAGCGCCGGCATCGAGCGGTTCGGCACCAGTCGGTGCCAGAAGCCGTAGTACTTCTCGGCGTAGTCGTCGAAGTCGTCGTTGACGACGGCGCGGTAGTAGCGCCAGGGGTAGCCGGCGAACAGCTCGTCGCCGCCCGAGCCGCTGAGCACGACGGTCACGAACTTCGACGCCAGCCGGGACACGTACCAGTTGGGGTAGCTCTGGCCGACGCGCAGGTCCTCCAAGTGCCAGACCAGCGCCGGCAGGCAGCGCTCCATGTCGCCTGCCTTGAGCACGGACTCGAAGTGCTCCGTCTTGAACAGGTAGCTCATCGCCTCGGCCTTGACGCGCTCGTCGGCGCCCATCTCGAGGCCTCCCGAGGAGGTCATGTCGAAGCCCACGGTGAACGTCGCCAGGTACGGCAGCTGCTGTGCGGCGAGCGCGGTGAGCGAGCCGGAGTCCATGCCGCCCGAGAGGTGCGAGCCGACCGGGACGTCGGAGACGAGCTGGCGCTGCACCGCCTGGCGGAAGAGCCGGTCGAGTTCTTCCTGGTACTCGGCCTCCGACAGCGCGTCGCCGGGCTCCGGCTCGGCGAACTCCCAGTCCCAGTACCGCCGGGGCCGGACTTCGGTGTCGCTGGGGCGCAGGGTCGCGTATGACCCGGCCGGGAACATGTGCACGCCCTCGAACAGCGTCCCGTCGCTGAAGAGGTTCTGGAACGTGAAGTACTCGAGCAGGTGCTCGGGGGAGACCCTGGGACGGAACCCCGGGTGCTGCAGGAACGACTTGATCTCCGACCCGAAGAGCAGCTCGTCGCCCGCGCGCGCCCAGTAGAGCGGCTTGATGCCGTAGCGATCGCGCGCGAGGAACAGCTCACGCCGATCGCGATCCCACAGCGCGAGCGCGAACATGCCGTTGAAGCGCTCGACGCAGGACGGCCCCCACTCACGGAACGCGCGCAGCACGACCTCGGTGTCCGAATGCGAGCGGAACGCGTGCCCGCGCTGGACCAGCTCCGACGCGAGCTCCCGGAAGTTGTAGAGCTCGCCGTTGTAGACGATCGTGTACCGGCCGTCCTCCGTCGCCATCGGCTGGTGGCCGGCCGGCGTGATGTCGATGACCGCCAGGCGCCGGCTCGCCAGGCCCACCGGACCGTCTATGTGCGTGCCGTCGTCATCCGGCCCGCGGTGGGCGATGGCCTCTCCCATGAGCTTGAGGACGCCCTCGTGGACGACCTGTCCCTCGCGGGCGAGGATGCCGGCGATGCCGCACACGCCGCAGGCGGCCCCTAGGCCGGTTGCTCGAGCGAGCGCTTCTGGTCCGAGCGCCGCCACTCGATCACGGAGCGCAGGCCATCTCGGTACGGCAGCGCGGCGGTGAAGCCGATGAGCTCCTGGGCGAGCTCGGTCGAGCCGACACGATGGGTCACGAACATCTGCTCGTCCGGGCGATACTCGGGCTCGACCTCCGAGGCTGTCTCCTCCAGCAGCACGTCGACGAGCGCCTTGATCGTGGTCTTGACGCCCGTGCCGACGTTGAGGTTGACGTCGGTCGCGTCGCTCTTCATCGAGAGGATGTTCGCGCGCGCGACATCGGCGACGTGCACGAAGTCGTAGGCCTGGGCGCCGTCGCCGAAGATCACCGGCTGCTCGCCGGCGTCGATCTTGTCGAGCACCTTCATGATCACGCTCACGTACGCGCCCTTGTAGTCCATCCGCGGCCCGTAGACGTTCATGTAGCGCAGGCCGACGTAGTCGAGGCCGTGCTGCTCGTGGTACGCGCGGAAGAGCTGCTCGCCGGCGATCTTGGTGGCGCCGTACATCGTGCGGTTGTTGAGCGGGTGATCCTCGGTCATGGGCGTGAAGGCCGCGTCGCCGTAGACGGAGGCGGAGCTCGAGTAGACGACCTTCTTGACGCCGGCGCGCCGCGCCGCGTCGAGCACGTTGAAGGTGCCGACGATGTTGATCTCGATCGCCGAGCGGGGCTCGTGCACGCATTCGTAGAGCCACAGGGCCGCGGTCAGCCAGACGAGGTCCGTGCCTTCCATCAGGCGGTCGACGAGCTCGACGTCGGCGATCGACCCTTCCACGAGCGAGACGCGCTCGTCCTCGACGGCGTCGTCGAGGTTGTGGCGGGCACCGCGCGCGAAGTTGTCGAGCACGACGATCTCGCGCACCGGCTCGTCCAGCAGCTGGTCGACGATGTGCGAGCCGATGAAGCCGGCGCCGCCGATGACGAGGACGCGAGAGTCTGCGAGATCAGGCATGCGAGTTCCGGTGGCGAGGGGACGGCTGGACAAGGTTCGCGCGCGAGTGACGCGAGGACACCGGGCAGCCGGTGCATGAACCCGGGACGGGCCCGAGAGTATCAGCCGTCATTCCTCGTCGGGCCAGCGGCCGGTGCGTGCCAGGTGCTCGCGCGCCGCCTCCTCGTCCTGACGCTCGCGGTCGCCTGCGGCGCCCAGCCGGAAGAGCCAGTTCAGCAGCAGAACGGAGAGGGCGGCGCCGGTGGCCATGGAGAAGCCCTCCCAGCCGGTCGTGCCGCCGCCGTCGATCACGAGCAGCGCGCAGCCGAGGAGGAAGATGCCGAGCGGGAGCAGGTAGCGGACGGAGACCATCAGCGCTCCAGGTCGTCCGGCAGCGGCACCTCCGGCGGCGGGCGCCCCTCGTCGTCTTCCCAGGCCGTGAATGCGACGCCGTCGCGGCCCTCGTGCGCCTCGGCGCCGCCGATCGAGAGGATCACCAGCGGGGCGGAGCCGCGGTTGGCGAGCTGGCGGCGGACGGCCGGCGCGACACGCGCGAGCTGCCCACGGATAAGCTCGCGCTCCTCACCCTCGATCGCGAGCGTCAGGGTCCCTTCGAGCACCAGGTAGACCTCCTCCTGGCGCTCGTGGCGGTGGATCCGACCACGCTGGCCGGGGCGCAGCCGGAGCAGGTTCAAGCCGAAGGCGCTGACGCCCAGCTCGCGTCGCAGGGCCTGGAAGCGCTCCTCGCCGGTGAAGTCGAGCGTCGTAGTGCTGACGCCGTCCTCCATTCCGGTGGGGCCGTGGCTCGTGCGCGGCGGGGGCGCTGCCGTCTCCGCAGGAGCGGCGTCACGAGAGCGCAGGGCGGAGCGGACCGCCTCCATGTCGGGGTCAGGTCGTCGGGGCACGTGGAGGTTGTACCGCGCCGGCGCGCCGTACACTCGCTCGCGCCATGCCAGAGCTGATCGAGCGCCCGACTAGAATCGAGGCCGCGGGCACCAAGCCCAAGCTGATCGAGGAGCTCGTCGGCCGCGTCAACACCGGCGAGGAGCGGCTGAGCGTCGCGCGCATGACTTCCCCCGCCGGCTGGGTCGAGCCCGGCCAGCGTCCCGAGTTCGACGAGTGGACACTGGTGCTCGACGGGTGCCTGCAGGTCGAGCACGAGGGCGGGGCGCTCGCGGTGCGTGCCGGCCAGGCGGTGCTGGTGCGTTCCGGAGAGTGGGTCCGCTACTCCTCTCCCGAGGACGGCGGCGCCGCTTACGTGGCGGTCTGCCTGCCCGCCTTCGCGCCCGCCGCGGTCCATCGCGACGACGCCGACGATTGACTTCTTGACGTCTTTGCGCCCAAACCCGATACTATTGAACAGTCCTGGCCGAGCGATCGCTCGGCGCAAGTAGTGCCAGCGTCCGCAGTTGTTGCCCAGCACCTCCCGCGTTTCGCAGCACGAACAGACCCACCGGAGGAGCAACACATGGCAACCGGAACCGTGAAGTGGTTCAGCGACGAGAAGGGCTTCGGCTTCATCACCCCTGACGACCAGGGCAAGGACCTCTTCGTCCACCACTCCGCCATCCAGGGCAGCGGCTTCAAGACACTGGCCGAGGGCGCGAAGGTCAGCTACGACGCCGAGAACGGCCCCAAGGGCCCGAACGCGGCGAACGTGCAGACGGTCTGAGCCCCACCCGGAGCGTTCAGCAGTGACGACGGCCCGCCTTCCGGCGGGCCGTTCGCATTTCCGGTGTCGGAACAGCTACCGCTAGAACAGCGGCAGCAAGCGCCCGGGGAACCTCGAGAGCGATCTCACCAGGGGCTGCCGGAGGCTCCTGCGCTGCTTGTTGAGCTGCCTGCGCAGGATGTCGAGCGCCGGCCGGGCACGGCCGTTCGCGGCGACGAAGGCGGAGTCCCAGGCGACGAACCTGCGATCCGCGTCCCAGTGGTAAAGGTAGACGCGGTTGATACGCCGGCTCGTACGCGCGACCTGGAATGTCCGCTTGACGGCGCGCGCCGCGCGCGCCTCACCGCGACGGCCGCCGCGGAAGTTGGGGCTGTAGCGGACGATGCCGCCCGCCTCCGTCAGCCATACCTCTCCCTTCACGGCCCTGAGCAACTGACGCGTGGCGGTGGCGCGGAGCGGACGGAAGTGGTTGGTGTCGCCGTAGTTGTGCAGGCCCCAGATGCGCGGGCGCGTGGCGTGGCGCTTGAACACGGACAGCCAGCCGAGCATGTTCTTGGTGTCGAGCACGTCGGCGGCGACGATCCGGCAGCCGCGGCATTCGCCGCGCATGATGTTGTAGTACTGCGCGGCGCGACGCGGACGGTCGAACGTCGGTTGCGTGCGGTGGTTCGCCTCGTTCCAGGCCGACATGGTCTTGACCCAGGGGTAGCGCTTGCGCAGGACCCGGACGACGCGGCGGTACTGGCGGTCGGAGGGCAGGCGCCACTTCGCCCGCGAGTGATGGTTGATCGTCAGCAGGACGTCGGCGCCGCGGAACGCGGCGTTGTGCATCCACTTGTCGTAGCGCGAGAAGTCACGTGCGAGGACAAGGTCCCAGTGCATGAGCAGCCGCACCTGCTCGATCCCGAGCCGCTCGAACCGCGGGTCCGCCCACATGCCGACCTTCTGGTCACTGATGCCCACGCTGTAGGCGTGCGCGCCGGCCGGCACCGCCAGCCAGGCGGCCAGTGACAAGATCAGAGCGAGGAGTATGCGAAGCGGGGAAGGCACGAGAGTGTCAGACGATCCGTGGTCGGGAAGTTGCGGGCCGGTCGACCCGCACACCCGGATTCATCGGCGGGCGCGCCCCGGTTGAGGAGCGCTCTCCGCCCGATGTGTCCGCGATCCGACTCAGGCTCCGATGGTCACGACGAAGCGGCCGGACCAGGGAGCGGTGAAGCGCGCCTCGAGTGCGTCCAGGTTCTCGATCGCGGCGGAATGGTAGCCGGGCAGGCGAGCGCTCTCGATCGGCCGGTCGAAATGCCAGCGGGCGCCCGCCGTCACGAGCGCGTGTCGCTTCAGCTTGCCGGTCCCGGTGGGCGTGTACGCGAGCATGCGGAAGCGGTCGCCGCGGCGGGCCCCGCGCACGCTGAGCCGCGCGCCGGTGCGGGTGAGCCGCCAGCGGAAGCGAACGCGGCGGATCCAGCGGTCGCCCTCGCGGTAGCCGCCGTGCACCGTGAGGGTTCGTCGCCGGACACGGATCTTCTCGCCGCCAGGTACGAGCAGCTTCTCGTCGCCGGGTAGGAGCGGCTGGCCGCGGCGAAGCAGGCCAGGTCCGCCGGTGTTGTATGCGAGCGGGACGTGGGGTCGCGGCGCGAGCAGATCGATCCAGCCTTGTGGAGTGCGGCGCTTGAGCGCCAGCGCGCCGAAGTCGAACCGCAGGTCGTCGGTGTCCGCCTGGCGGTGCACGGCCAGCCACCCGGCACCGTCGGCGACGATGCCCAGCCCGCTGGCGGCCGAATCACGCACGACGAGCCGATGCTCGGACGCGAGCGCCCCGATCTCGGCGGTCGGGATGGCGGCGAGCGCGTCGAGCGCCACGGTGAGGCCGAACAGCGCCAGCCCGTTGTAGGCGACGGTGTGCGCGTAGTGGTCGATGCCCGCCGCGGTGGTCCGGACGGCGGCACCGGGAACGAGTTGGAGGCCCTGAGGGCCCGCATGCAGCGTCGCGAGCCGCTCCACCGCGCGCCGGGCGGCAGCGAGATAGCGGCCGGCCCGCGCCGGATGGGTCGCCGCCGCGTCACGCGCGCCGCTCGCGAGCGCCCCGGCGACGAGTCCGGGCACCCAGGCCTGGTCCTGGCCGCGGCCGAGGTAGGAGAGGTCGCCGTCCGGAGCGACCAGCACGGCCAGCGCGTCCATGGTCTCCCGGCTCGCCCGCCGGGCGGCGGGGGACGCCGATGGCCCGAGCTCTCTCACCGCCTCGGAGAGCATGAACGCCGAGAGCCCGTGGTAGGCCACCGGGTTCGCGGTCGGATCTGACAGATACGAGCCACGGACCCGCACGCCGGGGAGGCGCGCGCGGAGGCCGTGATCGACGACCTTCCCAATGCGCTTGTTGACGATCCTCGCGGCATGGGCGCGCGCAAGGGCGGGCTTCCCGAGCCGCATCGCCGGATCGGCGGCGCGGATTCCGGCGCCGGTGATCGACAGCACCGCGAGCGCGTCGACGAGCTTCAAGTTCCCGTAGCAACTGGGACGGAGGATGCAGATGTAGCCGTTCAGGGGGGATCCCGTACACGCTCATGTAAGTCGCGAGCTGCGTGCGGCGCTCGTCCGACAGCGCGAGGTTGCGGTACGCATAAGCCGCCCCGACCATGTCAAACG
>Ga0136627_1000166_pt1 | contig 21854 bp, 18 predicted proteins | sample AntDrymUQ4892206_2_FD_104652 | JGI IMG/M metagenome (GOLD analysis project Ga0136627, IMG submission 104652) | Polar desert sand microbial communities from Dry Valleys, Antarctica - metaG UQ489 (22.06) | ecosystem: Environmental > Terrestrial > Soil > Desert | place: Antarctica: Dry Valley... | reverse complement strand
GCGGCGTTACTGGAAAGCGTACTCGGGCAAGGACCCGCCGGAGGGGCTGAGGAAGCTGCTTGAATGTTTATTCCGCGGGGAGGGACTCTATCTTTATGTCCACTAACAACAAACTACCGTTAGTCCCTTCAGTCGAGACGCCGATGCACCTGGGGATATACGCCGCAAGACCCGAGGTCAAAAGCATCGTCCATACGCACGCCCGCTACTCGACGGTTCTGGCGTGTCTGGGCCTCGAGATACCACCCGTCCACTACATGCTCACCGAACTCTCGGATGAGGGCAGAGTACCCGTCGCCGAATACGCCATCTACGGTAGCAGGGAACTCGCCGAGAACGCGAGCCGCGCGCTCGGCGATGCCCACAGAGCCTGCCTCCTTCAAAATCATGGCACCATCGCCGTCGGAGACTCGGCGGAGGAAGCCTTCAAAAGAACCGAGATCCTGGAGGAGATGGCCGAGATCTTCTACCGAACCCGCCTCGCCGGAGGGCCGATCCTGCTCTCTCAATCCCAATTCTCCGAAACGGCAGGCAAGATGTCCGCCGGATACGGGCGAATGAAAACGATAGACGAGGCGGACACCCCGCGCTAGCAACCTCCCGCAATGGATCCCTGCGGGAATACCACCCGCACCATCTTCCTCGAAAGCGCAAGAATTTTTCGCAATAACTCTTGCATATGATCGCTCAATGCGTTTACACTGGTCGAAGTTGGGCGACAAGGTGGAATATTGGGGAAAAACAAACATAATACATCGAGTATTCGGCCTCTCGTACCGGAGGAGCGTCGGCAACGGATAGCCCGTCTCATCGAGGAGATGGGGAGCGTGAAGGTGGCGGCGTTGGAGGAGGAGTTCGGCGTCTCTCCGATGACGGCTCGCCGGGATCTTCTGGCGCTGGAGAAGGCGGGTCGGATCCAGAGAACGCACGGAGGCGCCGTGCTGCCGGGTTTCGCGGGACACGAGGACTCCTTTCGGCGGCGGATGGAGGAGAACGTGGCGGCGAAGGCGAGGCTTGCGCTGGCCGCAGTCGGGTTGGTGGAGGCCGGGGAGACGATCTTCGTTGACTCCTCCACCACGGCCTACTTCGCGGCGCAAAGTATCTTCGATGAGGGAATGCGGGTGACGCTTCTGACGAACTGCGTGCCGGTTATGGAACTCTTCTCAAGCGACAGAACGCCGAACATGGATCTCGTGGGGATGGGTGGAACATTGAGGAGGCTGACCCTTTCCTTCGTCGGGCCTCACGCCGTGCGAACAGTCGATGCGCACTTTGCGGACAAGGCTTTCATAAGCGTCAAGGGTGTGACGCCGGATGGATACCTCACGGACCCCGACCCGCTGGAGGCCGAGGTCAAGCGAGCCATGATCGATCGCTCCGAAAAGCCGGTCCTGCTCGTGGATAGAAGCAAGTTCGAGAAGCGTGGACTCAGCGTTATAGCGCATGCCTCCGAGATTTCCTTCGCCCTCGTCGCGGACGCTTCGGAGGACGGGTTGAGGATGCTTGCCGAGGCCGGAGTGGAGGCGCGTAGTGTATAAGGAGCGTTCATGAGCGAAGGCGCTCGAGTCTGGCTCATTCCCGACGGGTTCATCCCGGAGGAGAGCTCCGGATCGCAGGAAAGCCACGAAGCCATCTGCGTCCTCAATGCCTCGGAGCGGGACGCGAAGGTCTCTATCTCCTTCTACTTCGAGGACCGCGAGCCGATCAAGGACGTTCCGGTGGAGGTTCCCGCCGAGCGCACCCGCCACATAAGAACCGAAGGCGTCGAGGTTCCGCGTGGGGTGCCGTATGCCGTCCGGGTCGAGTCGGATGTGCCCATCACCGTCCAGCATTCGCGGATGGACGCCACCCAGACCGCCCTCTCTTTGATGACCGCGATGGCTTATCCGGTGGTGGACCGGTGAAGGCGACGACAGACTTCCTCGCGATGGACCTCGGCGCGGAGAGCGGTCGCGCGCTGCTCGCCGGCTTCGATGGCGAGAGGATCTTGCTGGAGGAGATCCACCGCTTCCCGAACGTCCCGGTGCGGGTTGCCGGAACCCTGCACTGGGACGCTCTGCGTCTGTTCGACGAGATAAAGCGCGCCCTGGCGAAGGCCGCCCGCGAGTCGGAGCGGCTGGAGAGCGTCGGACTCGACACCTGGGGCGTGGACTTCGCCCTGCTCGACCGTGACGGAAGGCTCATCTCCAATCCCTGCCACTACCGGGACTCCAGGGTGGAGGGAATGGCGCGGAAAGCCGAAGAGCGCGTGTCGTGCGAGGAGATATACCGCGTCACCGGCATGCAATTCCTGCCCTTCAACACCGTCTACCAGCTTCTGGCGATGGAGGGGTCCCCTTTGCTCGAAGCGGCGGAAGACCTGCTCATGATCCCCGACCTCTTCGCGTACTGGCTCACCGGCGAGAAAGCGTGCGAGTACACTGCGGCGACCACCACGGGACTCTACGGGCTGGAAGAAAGAGGCTGGGCAACGGCCTTGATCCGAAACCTCGGGTTGCCTACGGGGATATTCCCGGAGATAAACGCGCCGGGCAAAAGCCTCGGCCCCCTCTACCCCGAGGTCTCCGACGAAATCGGAGTTCCCCGGCTCCGGTTCACCTCCGTCGCCTCGCACGACACGGCCTCCGCCGTCGTCGCGGTTCCGGCGGCGGGCGACGACTTCGCCTACATCTCCAGCGGCACGTGGTCGCTCGTCGGGCTGGAGACGCCGGAGCCGATCGTCAACGAGGAAGCCCGCCGCTGGAACTTCACCAACGAGGGAGGCTTCGGCGGGACGAACCGCTTTCTCAAGAATGTTATGGGACTCTGGATCCTCCAGGAGTGCCGCAGGCAATGGGCGAACGAAGGAAGGGATTATTCCTACGAGGATCTCGCCCGGATGGCCGAGGCCGCCAGACCTTCGGAGTCCTTCATAGACCCTGACCACCATTCCTTCCTGCCTCCCGGAGACATGTCCGCTAGGATAAACCGCTTCCTCTCATCCACGGGACAGAAACCCGTCGAGGAGCCGGGCGACGTAGCCCGCTGCGTTCTGGAGAGTCTCGCGCTCAAATACCGGTGGGTTCTCGACAAGGCCGAGTCCGCTTCCGGTCGAAAGGCCGAGGTCGTCCACGTCGTGGGCGGCGGTTGCCGGAACGAGCTTCTGTGCAAGCTCACCGCCGAAGCTACCGGAAGGAGAGTCCTCTCGGGACCTGACGAAGCCACGGCCATGGGAAACGCGCTGGTACAGGCTTATGGCGGCGGATACCTCGACTCTCTCCGGGAGATGCGTGAAGTGGTTCGAAGATCGGTTGAGCTGCGCGAGTACGAACCCGTCGAGAACCGGGACAGGTGGCAAGAGGTGTACAGTAGGTTCACCGAATTGCTGGAGACGACGCACGAAGGGGCGGGAGTGGACTGAATGCTCGTTGGAAAGGAGCCGAGTGGAGAAGCAGGATACCGAAACAGCCCACGATGCCGCGAACCGGACTCCGGGTGACGCCATGAGCCGCTCCGAAGAGACACACTCCGGTAGGGAAGGAACCTGGATCTTCCGTCTCTCCAGCGTCACCAAACGTTTCGGTGGCGTCGTTGCCGTGCGTGAGGTGGACTTCGATCTCCTCGAAGGCGAGGTCCACGCGCTCGTCGGCGAGAACGGGGCCGGGAAAAGCACCCTCATGAAGATGGTGGACGGCGTACACACGCCGGACGAAGGGAGCCTGGAAGTAGGTAGAGAGGCCGTCTCCTTCTCCTCTCCGCGCGAGGCTGAGGCTGCCGGGATCGCCATGATCCCGCAGGAACTCGACCTCTTCCCGGAACTCTCCGTGGCGGAAAACCTCTTCGTCGGACGCAAGCGCCCCCGCACCCGCTGGGGTGGAATAGACTGGGAGACGATGAGGGAGGAAGCCCGCCGGAGCCTCGGTTCGATGGGCGTGGGCCTCGACGTGAATGCTCCCGTCAAGCAGCTCTCCACCGCCAACCAGCAAATAGTCGCGATCGCACGCGCGCTCCTCGGAGAGGCGAGGGCCGTCATCATGGACGAGCCGACCGCCTCGTTGACCGAGCGCGAGGCCGAGAAGCTGTTCGAGATCATCGCCGACCTCACCGCGGGCGGCGTCGGTGTCGTGTACATCTCCCACCGGCTGGAGGAAGTCTTCCGCGTCGCCGACCGGATCACAGTAATGCGCGACGGAAGCCACGTCAAAACCGCCCCGGCCTCCGACCTCGACTCCGACGAGCTCGTGCGCCTGATGGTCGGCCGCGAGATGAAGGAACAACTCTTCAGCCGTAGCCGGCGCGAAGCCGGAGATGTCGCGCTCGAAGCGTGCGGCCTGACCCGCAGGGGCGAATTCGAGAACGTGTATCTCATCGTCCGTCGCGGCGAGGTGGTGGGACTCGCCGGACTCATCGGAGCCGGACGCACCGAGCTTGCCCAAACTGTCTTCGGGCTGAGAAAGGTGGATGCCGGGGAGATCCGGATAAACGGCGAAGGCGTGAAGGGGCTTTCTCCCCAGAGAGCTATGGAGAAGGGCGTCTTCTACGTGCCGGAGGAGAGGAAATCGCAGGGGCTTATTTCGCCGTTCTCGATCTCCGGCAACATCACGCTCAGTATCCTCGACCGCATCTGCCGGATGGGGTTCGTGAAACGGGGGCGGGAGCGCGAGACGGCGGAGAAGTTCGCCGGGTCGCTCTCCATCCGGGGAGCCGGGATGGACGACCCGGTCAGCATGCTCTCGGGCGGCAACCAGCAAAAGGTCGTGCTGGCGAAGTCGCTCGCGAGGGAGCCTTCGATCCTTCTCCTCGACGAGCCGACGCGCGGCGTGGACGTCGGGGCGAAGTCCGAGATATACCGCCTCATCAACGACCTAGCCGAAGAGGGCAAGGCCGTGCTTCTTATCTCCTCGGAGCTCGAGGAGATCCTCTCGATGTCCGACCGCGTCCTCGTTATGCGCGAGGGCCGGATGAGCGGCGAGTTCGAGCGCGACGAGGCGACCCAGGAGAAGGTCATGGCCGCCGCAGCCGGGGTCAAGGCCGGGCAGGCTCCGGGTAACGAGGCCGAAGTTCGTGAGGAGCGGGAATGAGCGGGGTCTCGACGACCCGGGTAGAGAAACGCTCCGATGGCTTGCTGAGGCGCTCCATGGCACGACCGGAGGCTCCGGCCCTAATCTTCCTCCTCGCTCTCGTCATAGTCCTCTCCGTCGTCGCCGACGGTTTCCTCGGGACATCGAACTTCGAGGGGATACTCGCCCAGGTCGTCGTGATCGGGATCATCGCGCTGGCGGTCAACCAGGTTGTCCTCTCGGGGGAGATAGATATTTCGACGGGATCAATGCTCGGGCTGTGCGCGATGGCCGCCGGAACGGTCGCCGTGGCGGGCGGAGGTCTGTTCTTCACCCTGCTCGCGGGCGTAGTTGTTGGCGCTATCTCCGGCGCGGTCAATGGCTTCCTCGTCACGGTGGCGCGCATACCAGCGATCATCGTCACCCTTGGGATGCTGTACGCGCTTCGCGGCGTGCTGCTCCTCGTAACCGGAGGAGATTGGGTCACGGGCTTACCCGCCGAGACGCGGGTACTCGGTATTGGATCGGCATTCGGCGTCAGCCTCCCCATAATCATCCTTTTCGCGCTCTTTATAGTCATGGAACTCGTCAACCGCCACTCCGACTGGGGCCGCAACGTGCTTGCCGTTGGCGGGAACCGCCGTGCTTCGGTGCTTGCGGGACTACCTGTCGGATGGGCGCGCTTCTGGGCGTTCGTGCTGGTCGGGGTGGCGGTCGGGATAGCGTCGGTTATTTACATCGGACGGGCTGGCTCCGTGCAGACGAACGCCGGAACAGGACTGGAATTGCAGGTTATAGCTGCCGTCGTCATTGGAGGGACGAGCATCTCCGGCGGGCGGGGTTCGACGCTTGCCGCGCTGACTGGAGCGGTGCTTATAGGTGTGATCCTGAACGGCATGGTGCTGCTCGGCATTCCGGGCGTATGGCAGGACGCTGTGCTTGGGGCATTGATCCTGCTCGCCGTCTCCACCGACGTGCTTCGCCGCAAACTGCTGGGAGACAAGGCATGAGCCAGTACACGGAAACCTCCGGCGGATTTCTGAGCCGCATCAAGTTCTCCCGCGAGCTGGTTTTGCTGGGCGTTCTGATCGCAATAGTGATCGTTATGAGCTTGCTCTCGCCAGTCTTTTTGACGCTCGGGAATTTTCTTAATACATCCCGGTATTTTGTGGAGATCGGGCTGATATCACTCGGGATGACCTTGATCATCATAACCTCCGGCATTGACCTCTCGGTCGGCTCGAACATGGCCCTCGTCTCCGTCGTCGTGGGCTTCTCGTTCCTCGGAGGCGTCCCACTTCCTCTCGCGATAGTCCTCGGTGTCGTCGCGGGCCTCGCCGCCGGAGTCTTCAACGGCCTCTTCGTGACGATGCTCGACCTCCACCCGCTGGTGGTGACGCTTGGCACCTTTGCTCTCTTCCGGGGTCTCGCCTACGGTTTCTCCGACGCGGACGCGGTGTCGAGCTTCCCGGCGTGGTTCGCGTATTTCGGGCAGGCGTATTTCGGGCCGGTGCCGGGGCAGTTGATCGTCTTCGTCGTCGCGGTCGTGGCGGTGTGGCTCTTGCTCTCCCGGACGCGCTTCGGACGTTACGTCTACGCCATCGGACACAATGAGGAGGCGGCGCGGTTCTCCGGGGTTCCGGTCCAGAGGGTGAAGCTGGCACTTTACGCGGGGACCGGACTCCTCGTCGGGCTGGCGTCGGTGATCTACGTCTCCCGCGTCTCGACGGCCCGCGGAGACGCGGGACTGGGGTTGGAGCTTGACGTGATCGCCGCCGTGGTTCTCGGCGGAGCGAGCATCTACGGCGGCAAAGGCTCGATAGCCGGAACTGTCCTCGGCGTCCTCATCATCGCCACATTGCGAAACGGCTTGCTTTTGGCCGGAGTCCCGAGTACATGGCAACTCTTCTTGCTCGGCGTCTTGCTTCTCGTCGCGGTGTTTTTGAACGAGTTCTTCAGAAGAGAGGAAGGATAAACATATGTCAATCGAAGGGAAGGGAGAGATGATGTCGAAAACGTTACGTCTGGCTCTGGTGGGGTTTTTGGCGTTCGCCGTCGCGGCCTGCGGGGCCGGGGTCGGGGAGTCGCCGGAGGGGGAAGGCGGCGGCGAGCAGGGAGGCTCCGGCGAAGGTGGGGCGAACAAAATCTGCATGATGCCGAAGCTCGTCGGCATCCCCTATTTCAACGCTGCCGAGGAGGGCGCGAACGAGGCCGCCGAGGAGCTCGGCGTGGATCTCACCTACGACGGCCCGACCGAGGCTCTCGCCGCGGAGCAGGTGCGCAGGATCGAGCAGTTCACCCAGCAGCAATGCGACGCCATAACCGTCGCCGCCAACGACCCGGACGCCCTCGCCCCGGCGATGACCCAGGCTGGAGAGGCCGGCATCGCGACCAGCGCGTGGGACGCCGACGTCGCCGAGGACTCGCGCGACGTGTTCGTCAACCAGGCGACCTTCGAGGCGATAGGCCAGACGCTCGTGGACATCATGGCCGAGCAGACAGGCGGCGAGGGAGAGTTTCTTGTCGTCACCGGCTCGCTGACCGCTCCGAACCAGAATTCCTGGATCGAGGAGATGGAGGCCCACATGGAGGCCGAGTACCCCGACATGTCCATCGCCGAGATCCTGCCCGGCGAGGAAGACCTCCAGCTCGGCATAGACGTGACCATCGACTACCTCCGCGCCAACCCCGACACCGCCGGCGTCTTCGGCGTCACCACCGTCGCCTTGCCGGGCGCCGCCGAAGCCGTCCAGCAACTTGGGCGCGAGGGCGAGGTCGCCGTGACCGGGCTCTCCACTCCCAACGAGATGCAGCCATACGTCGAGTCCGGCGCCGTGGAGGAGTTCGCGCTCTGGAACCCCGTGGACCTCGGCTACCTCGCCGTCCACGTGGCGAACGCCCAGGTCGAGGGCAACCTCCCCGAGTCCGGCGCCTTCGAGGCCGGCCGCCTCGGCGAGGTCGAAATGCTCGCCGAAGACGAAGTCCTCCTCGGCCCGCCCGACGTGTACGACAGCGAAAACATAGACGACTTCGACTTTTAGCCCGTATCAAACCGGGGGCGCCGAGTTGTCCGGCGTCCCCGACTCTGCCGGGAGGATGAACTTGGAGAGCAACCACACGAGAGCTTACGAAACACTTCTGGCCGACCTCGAAGCACGCGGGGTAAATGTATCCGAGGTGGAGAACCGCCTCCGCTCGCAAAGGATAGAGACTCCATCCTGGGGCTACGGGAACTCCGGAACTCGCTTCAAGGTGTTCCCTCAACCGGGCGTTCCCCGCGACCCTTTCGAGAAGTTCGAGGACGCCGCGCAAGTCCACCGCCACACCGGGGTCTCCCCCACCGTGGCCGTGCATATTCCCTGGGATAGAGTCGAGGACTACGGAGAGTTGAAGAGTCACGCGAATTCGCTTGGCATGCAGATCGGGGCCGTCAACCCCAACCTCTTTCAGGACGAAGACTACAAGCTCGGCAGCGTCTGCAACCCGGACGCCGGAGTGCGCCGAAAGGCCGCCAATCACCTCCTCGAATGTGTCGAGATCGCCCGCGAGGTGGACTCGGACATCATCTCAATCTGGCTCGCCGACGGGACCAATTATCCGGGGCAGGACTCTTTCTTGGAACGCCGGAACAGGATGCTCGAATGCCTCTCGGAGACCTGCTCCGTGATGCCCGACCACATGCGCTTGCTGCTCGAGTACAAGTTCTACGAGCCGGCCTTCTACCACACCGATCTCGCCGACTGGGGTACGGCCCTGACCGTGTGCCGGAAGCTTGGCGACAGAGCGCAGGTTCTCGTGGACCTCGGCCACCACGCCCAGGGAGTAAACGTCGAGCACATCGTGGCTTTGCTGCTTGACGAAGGGAGGCTCGGCGGGTTCCACTTCAACGGACGCAAGTACGGAGACGACGACCTCATCGTGGGTTCGACGAACCCGTTCGAGCTGTTCTTGGTCTACGCTGAGCTGGTCGAGGCCGAAGAACAAGCTCCTTCCCCGATCGCGTATATGATAGACCAGTCCCACAACATCGAGCCGAAGATAGAGGCCATGATCCTCTCGGTGATGAACCTCCAGCAAGCCTACGCGAAGGCTATTCTGGTGGACCGCGACGCTTTGAGAGAGGCTCGCCGCGCCGGCGACGTCCTCGCGGGGCACCACGTCATGCTCGATGCCTACAACACCGACGTCAGGCCGCTGTGCGCGAAAGCTCGCGAAGACCTCGGAGCTTCGCCCGATCCCATGTCTTCGTTCCGGTCGAGCGGATATGCGGAGAAGGTGTCGCAAGAGAGGCTCGAAGGCGCGCAGGCCGGGTGGGGATGAGACGGTTGGGATCCAACTCTAGAATGAACTTCCGGAAAGGGGAACTTGGATGGAGATAGGACTCGTCCCTAAAGCAGAGAACCTGTGGAATAAAGAGAAGACGAAAGGACTATCTCCTCTGGAGTCGCTCGCCTACCGCTCCAACCTACTCGGGAGCGACCGCTCAGTCTCCAACTACGGCGGCGGCAACACCTCGACGAAGTCTAAAGAGCGCGACCACACGGGAAGGGAGATAGACGTCCTGTGGGTCAAGGGCTCCGGCAGCGACCTCGCCACCATCACGGCGGAGAAGTTCACCGGCTTGCGGCTGGAGGAGATACTGCCTCTCATGGAGCGCGACGAGATGAGCGACGAGGAGATGGTCTCCTACCTCGCCCGGTGCCAGCTCGCTCCCGACATGCCCCGCTCCTCCATCGAAACCTTGCTTCATGCCTTCGTGCCGCACCAGCACGTGGACCACACCCATCCGGACGCCATAAACATGCTCTGCTGCGCCGAGAACGGCGAGGCTCTGGCCCGCGAGTGCTTTGGCGCCGAAGCGGTCTGGATCCCCTACATTCGCCCCGGCTTCACGCTCTCCAAACAGGTCGGCGAAGCAGTGAGGAACAATCCGAAGGCTAGGTTCGTCCTCCTCGCCAAACACGGCCTCGTTACCTGGGGCGAAACCGGAGAAGAGAGCTACGCCGACACCATCGAAGCGGTGAACCGCGCCGCCAAGTTCGTCGCCTCCCGCGCCGAAGCAAGGGAGCCTTTCGGCGGCGGGAAAATGTCTCCCGTAAGCCGGGACAAGAGAGAGGAGCTTCTGGCCGCCGCGCTTCCGGCTCTGCGCGGCGCGGTCTCCGGCGAGACGCCGAAGATACTCCGCTTCGACGCTTCCGAGTCGGTCATGGAGTTCGTCTGCGGCGAGGACTCTCCGGATCTCTCGCAGGTCGGCGCGGCCTGCCCGGATCACCTGGTGCACACAAAGATGCGCCCGCTCTGGATAGACTTCGACCCCGAAAGCGAGGGAGCCAGGGAGCTGAAAGTGAAGCTCCGCGAGGGAGCCGAACGATACCGCGAAGAGTACGAAGCGTACTTCTCGCGCAACGGCATCGGGGACGAGGATATGTCCGACCCGAACCCTCGCGTGGTCCTTATCCCCGGTGTCGGGCTGATATCCGTCGGCAAGGACTTGAAAGCCGCCAACCTCTCACGCGACCTCTACCACCGCGCCATCGCCGTCATGCGCGGAGCCTCGACCATGGATTCCTTCGTCTCCCTGAGCGAGGAGGAATCCTATGCCGTCGAGTACTGGCCCCTCGAACTCTACAAGCTTACCCTGGCTCCGCCTCCGAAGGAACTGGCCGGTCGCGTCGCTCTGGTCACCGGCGGCGCGGGCGGCATTGGCCGGGCCGTCTGCGGAACTCTGACCTCCGCGGGGGCGTGCGTCGCCATCGCCGACCTCGACGAGCGTGGAGCCGGTCAGGTCGCCGGCGAGTTTGGCGAGACTGCTGTGGCGATTGGAATGGACGTCACCGACGAGGACGCCGTAGCCGGCACTTTCCTCAAGACGACCCTTGCCTACGGCGGCGTGGACATAGTGGTCTCGAACGCCGGGTTGGCATCCAGCGCGCCCATCGAGGAGACGAGCCTGGCTCTCTGGGACAAAAACCACGCCGTGCTAGCAAGAGGCTACTTCCTCGTCTCCCGCGAGGCGTTCAAGACTCTGAAACAGCAGGATACCGGGGGCAGCATCGTCTTCGTCGCCTCGAAGAATGCCCTTGCCGCGGGCAAGAACGCCGCCGCCTATTCTTCCGCCAAAGCCGCCGAGTTGCATCTCGCCCGGTGCCTCGCCGAGGAGGGGGGAGGGCGTGGCGTCCGGGTCAACACCGTGAACCCGGACGCGGTGTTGCGGGGGTCGAGGATCTGGGACTCCTCCTGGCGCAACGAGCGCGCCGCAGCCTACGGCATAGCCCCCGAAGACCTCGAAGAACACTATCGCCGGCGCAACACGCTGAAGGTCAGCGTCTACCCGGAGGATGTTGCCGAGGCCGTTCTGCACTTCGCCTCCGAACGGCGCTCCACAAAGAGTACGGGCAATATCCTCAACGTGGATGGCGGCGTGAAAGATGCCTACACGCGATGAGAACCTCTTCGCGCTCCAGTCTCTATCCGCTCGCGCCGTTGTGGCAGTGGCCGTTGCCGCCTGGCCTCGGAACGTCGAGGGCGGGGTTCCGGTCGAAGAAACCCTCCGGCTTGAGCATGAAGCCCGAGTACTCCACAGGCATCACCGGCCAGTCTTCGAGACGAGCGGGATGGTGCGCCCCGAGCGTGTACCAGATGACCACGTCCTCGTCTTCCACGGAGCGATCCTGTTGGGTCCACTTCACGAGACCGTCGCCGCCGGGGTTTTGGTTCGGGTACGCTCCCGCAGCGTGTTTTTCGGACGGCTCGTACGGCGTAACCCAGAAGTGGTTCTTCACGAACCCGGCCCGCTTCATTACCTGACCGTCGGGCTGGGCGAAGGGTAGTACGTTCGTCTTCGGCGTCAGCTTGTAGGCGACCGGCTCGCCGACGCGGTTCTTCGAGGACTCGTTGACGATCCGCCAGTAGCGGGCGGAGGCCATGTTGACGTTGCGTCCACCCTCCGACTCCGTCTTCACTGGGGTCGCCTTCGCGTAGTAGGCGTTGCCGTGGGGATTCTCCTCGCCGGGCGGCACGGACTCGGTGTTCACCTCGTAGACGGTGTTTCTCTGTCCGTCCACGTCCATGTCGAGACGGAAGTTGAAGAAGTGCTGGTGGATCGGAGCGTAGAGGCCGTCGGGGTTGAGAAGCTGTCCGTGGCGGGTCTTCTCTCCGGGAGGGAGGGCGCCGGTGGAGACGACTCCGGTGAGCTTGACCTCGAACTCGATGCTGCCGTCCTGGTAGAAGTACCAGAAAAAGCCGTACTCGTAGTTGGCGACGGTGGCGACGAAGGAGAGGACGAGCCTGCGGGAGCGTCTCACCTCGGTCTCTTCGCTTCGCATGTCGAAGTGCTTCCAGAGCATGCCGTAGTCCTCTTCGTGGAGGCAGACGGCGTTCTTTATGGTGAGAGGGCGGCCCGCGCCGTCGGCCACGACGCCGTCGAAGTACGTGATCTCACCGAGGCAGTCGCAGCCCAGTTCGAGCGAGTTGGCGAGGGCGCCGACGTTGTATTCTCCGGCGTCGAAGGCGTTCTTGCGGAAGTGTCCGGGGCGCGGGTCGCCGTATGGGACGACCATCTCCGAGAGCGAGGCGCGGTAGAGGATGGGGCGTTCCCGTCCGTTGTCGTTGTAGCTGACGGTGTAGAGGACGAGCCCCTCACGGGCGGTGAAGCCTGCGCGCATCCGCCACTTCTGCCACCGGATCTCATGCCCTTCGACCTCGAACGAGACACCCTCGGGCTGTGTGATCTCGATCGGTTTGAGATCCCGGCGCATCTCGCCGACCGCCTCGGGTGTGTAATTGCCCCTCTCCTGCGGGATCGGGACGACGCCAGAGTCTTCGATCCTGACGACCTCCATCCCGTTGAGATCCACGACGGCGACGAGGTTGTCCACCGGATGGGCGTAGGCGTGATCCTCCGGGTCGAGCTTCACCCACGTGAGAGCGCGGGAGAGCCGCCTCCCTTCCTCGTCGCCGTAGCTCCCCGCCGACCACGGGTCCACGATGACGAGGTCCATGTCCGTCACGCCGCGTTTGGCGAGGGCCTCCCGGTACTCGGGGTTATCCTTGCACGCCTGTTCGCACTCGTCGAACTCTTCGAGGACTATGGGCGGTTGAACGTCGCCCTCGATCCCCTCCCACGAGACGACCTCCCCGCGGGTCAAAGACACGACCGCCTCGTAGCTCTTACCGCTCTCTGCGTCCACCACGACGATAGCCGCTTCGCGCTCGAAGTCGGCTCCCGGCTCGAAGGCTATAGCCCTTTCTTTCGGTGGCTCGTTCAGGACGACTCCGGCGAAGCGGACCCTCTCGTTCAGGTTTCTCTCTTCGCGAAGAATGCCGACGGCGGCGGTGATCTCCTCCGCGCCGAGCGGGTCGAGCGGGTGGGCCGCCGCGGTCGAAACTACAGTTCCTTCAGCCATTCATGCTCCTTCCCTCATCCTTTCCGACAGGATACAACACATGTCGCTTTCGCGGGTCTAACGGGAAAACTTCGAGTGGGGCGCCGCCTCTCCGGCCTCGCGACACCTACCCGGAAGTCCCGCTAAAGCCTGAGAGGGAGTCAAGTTTTCCCCACAGTTCGCCGGGGATGGGATATTGTGCCAACTCCAGCGTCTGCGCCACGCGCTCGGGGCGGCTCATGCCCACTACTGTAGAGGCTATTCGCTTGTCCCTGAGCGAGAACTGGAGCGCCGCAGCCGGAAGGGGGACTTCGAAATTCCGGCATACGGACGCGGCCTTTGTCGCTCTCGCGATGATCTCCGGCGGAGCCTCCCGATACTCGTAGCGGGCGTATGCGTCGGGGCCTTTGGCGAGGATGCCGCTGCCATATGGAGCTGCGTTGAAGACGCCGACGCCGAGGCTTCGAGCGGTGTCCAGCAAAGGCTCGGCGCTGTTGTCAATGAGCGTGAAGCGGTTGTGCGTCATGACTGTTTCAAAGAGGCCGGTGTCGACGAACTGGATCAGGAGGTCTATAGGGCCGCCCGCGACGCCGAGATGCCGGATGACGCCTTCTTCCTTGAAGCCCCGCAACACTTCTACCGGGCCTCCGGGAGCCATCATGTACTCGAAAGGCTCGCGGCCTGGCTCCCGCAGATGCTCGGGGTCATGCAGGTGGACGAACTGGAGATGGTCGAGACCGAGGAGATCCAGGCTCCGGTAGACGGAACGCCGCATTTGTTCGCCGGAGAAGTCTCCGGTCGCAAGGTTCCGATCCGCCTTCGTAGCGAGGACGCAGCCCTCGGGAAGACCACCCATCTCCTCGATCATTCTTCCGATGCGCTTCTCGCTCTCGCCGTAGGACGCGGCGGTGTCGAGGAAGGTGATCCCCCCACTCTCGAAGACGGCGCGAAGCGTGTCTCTGGATCTCTGTTCCGGCACGGAGAAGTCGAAGGTCTCGGGCATGTCCCCCAGAGGGGCGCACCCGATGCCGACGGGCGAAACCATGAGGCCGGTTTCCCCCAAAGGCCGCCTGGATAACGGGGAACCGTCATATTCCTTCACTCTCCGCATACCTCCGATCCGCGCCTTACAAGCTTTGCGTGGCCGATTGGCTCCACGCCCTCCCGTCCGGGAACTCGAACTCGTCCAGGGAATCCGGCTTCATCTCTATCGAGTATCCGGGGGCTTCGGGCGGCATGTACCGCCCTCCTCGCATATTCACCGGATCGAGGAAATGCTCGTGGAGATGCTCAACGTATTCGAGGACGCGGTTCTCCAGCGAGGCTCCGACGGATATGTAGTCGAAGATCGAGAGATGCTGTACGTACTCGCACAACCCCACTCCGCCCGCGTGTGGACAGACCGGAACCCCGAACTTCGCGGCCATGAGAAGGACCGCGATGACTTCGTTTACGCCGCCGAGGCGGCAGGCGTCTATCTGGCAGAAGCTTATGGCGTTCGCCTGCATGAGCTGCTTGAAGACGATCCGGTTCTGGCAATGCTCTCCGGTCGCCACGCCGATTCCGTGGGCGCCGACGGCCTCGGCGATCCTCGCGTGTCCAAGGACGTCGTCGGGGCTGGTAGGCTCCTCGATCCACCACGGCCCGAACTCCGCGAGCCGCTCCATGCCCGCTATCGCCTCGTCCACGTCCCAAACCTGGTTCGCGTCCATCATCAGCTTCCGGTCCGGGCCGATCTCCTGGCGGATAATTCCGGCCCGCTTCATATCGCCCTCGATGTCTCCGCCGACTTTCTGCTTGAAATGCGTCCACCCCTCCACGACCGCCTCGCGGTAAAGCCTCCGCAGCTTCTCGTCGGAGTAGCCGAGCCAACCCGCGCTCGTCGTGTATGCCGGGAATCCATCTTTCAGCATCTCGACCTCGCGGGCGGCTTTCGTGGACTCGTTGCGCCCCAGTATCTCTATCGCCTCGTCGGGGGTGATGGCGTCGGTGATGTAGCGGAAGTCCACGCAGCGGACGACTTCCTCCGGCGTCATGTCCGTGAGGAGTTTCCAGAGGGGCTTGCCCTCGGTTTTCGACCAAAGATCCCACACCGCGTTGACTATCGCCGCCGTGGCGAGGTGGATCACACCCTTCTCCGGCCCGACCCACCGGAGCTGACTGTCGCCGACCATGCGCCGCCAGAACGCGCCCATGTCGCTCGTGAAGGAATCGAGCGTCTGTCCAATGACGAGCGGCGCGAGGGACCTTATCGCCGCCACGCACAACTCGTTGCCGCGCCCGATGGTGAAGGTGAGGCCGTGTCCTTCAAGGCCGGCGTCGGTTTTGAGCACGACGTAGGCGGCGGAATAGTCGGGAGCCTCGTTCATCGCATCGGAGCCATCGAGATTCTTCGAGGTCGGAAAACGTATGTCTCGGGCTATTATGTCGGTGATCCTCATCGTAAAGTTGTCTCCCCCACATCACGCGCGCTGTCGCTTCCAAGACTCAATGCCATCGCCGACTTTCCTCCGGGACGTTTCGACTCGCACCTTCCTCTGTTCGACCATCAATCGCCGCTTTCCTGGCAGCCTCCTGCGTGTCGGCGAGCGCCTGCTCGACGGTCTTGTTCCCGATGAGGGCTTCCCGAACACCTTCCCAGATCGCGTCCTCGACCGCCGGATAGTTTGGGTGCCTGGGAGGTGTGATCGCCGCCTCCCGCACCTCCGCCAGCAACCCCCACCTCCGCCCGGCGAGCGAGCCCGGCTGGGCTTCGGCCCGCGCTTCTTCGAGGGCGTCGCTCCTCGCGGGCAGCGTCCCGAGCCGCGCCTCGAAAACCTGGGACTCGCGGGAGGTGAGGAACCGAAGCAACTCGACCGCCGCGCCCCGGTCGCGTGCCATCTTCGGAATGGCGAAGCTGTGGCATCCACCGTAGACGAAGCGACCCGCCGGACCCTTCGGATATTGCGCGAGGTCGTACTTTCCGGTAATCGCGCTGCCTTCTTCCTCGTAGACGTGGAAGCCGCCGGGCCAGTCGGTGGACATCGCGGCCCTCCCCGAACGGAAACACGTGGCGACCTCCTCGTAGTGCCAGTCCGGAGTCTCCGGCGGGGCGGCCTTTTCATATAGTTCCTTGAGGAGGACCAATGCGGCCTTCCCGGCTTCGTCGTCCAGGCGCGGGACGGGAGGGCCGTCGCCCTCGAACATGTCTCCGCCGTACATCGCGTGCAGCTCGAAGAAGTGTCCGAAGAGGCCCGACTCCTTGCCAGGGAACGCGAAGCCGTGGAGGTTTTCGGATTTCAGGCTCGCGGCTGTTTCGAGAAGCTCTACCCACGTCGCCGGCGGCGCGGATAGAAGATCCGTGCGGTAGTGGAGGAGCTTCACATCGAGGTTTCGCGGGACGCTGTAAATTGCGCCGTCTATCCGGGCAAGCTCCAGCGTACGATCCGAGAAGGACGCGGTCTCTTCGAGGTCTCCATCCAGCGGTGTGAGCCATTGCCTCTGGCTCGGAGCGTACTTCGTGTGGGTGGAGATGAGGTTGTAGTCTGCGGTTCCGCTCCTGAACTCATGCGAGATCCGCTCGTTGAGATCCGGATGCCCCCTCGAAAGCACCTTCTCCACCTCGATTCCCTCGCGCTCCTCGAACTCCCCGATCCTCGCGTACAAGGGATCGTACATCGGGCCGCCCACCAGAAGAACCCTCAGCTTCATATCCCAAATCCCCTCTCTTTTTATCCCGCGACTCCACGGTACATACGTAGCTTTCTCATGTCAATAGTATGATCTGACGACCTGAAATATCGAGCTAATCAAGCATCAAACGATTGCTATTTACAATTGATCCTATGTATTAGCTTGACACTGATGTTTATGAAGGGCTAGGATGGCGAAGGGTCGAGGAGAACGGAGGGTTTTGGGCGATGTCGCTCACGGACGAGGCGATCGGGAAGTTGAAAGAGATGATCCTCTCCGGGCAGGTGCGGCCTGGGGAGAAGCTGCCCGTCGAGAAGGCGCTCGCCGAGCAACTCGGACTCTCGCGCAGTTCGCTGAGGGAGGCCGTCCGCGCGCTCACCATGCTCGGGGTTTTGAAGACGCGCCGGGGGGACGGGACGTATGTAACGAGCCTGGAGCCGGGGTTATTGCTCGAGTCCACGGGGCTTGCCCTAGATCTCCTTCAGGAAAACACCCTCGTCGAGCTGATCGAAGTGAGGAGGCTTTTGGAGCCGGGCGCGACCGCGCTGGCTACCGCGAGGATAAGTGATGAGGATCTTTCGCGTCTCGAAGACTGCATGGAGCGGATAGACAAAGCCCGGCACATAGACGACCTCGTCGAGGCCGACGATGAGTTCCACGCCGTCATCGCGCGTGCCGCAGGGAACTCGACGCTCTCGTCTTTGCTCGGCAGCCTGTCGGGGACGACGGTGCGTGCCCGGCACTGGCGCGGCCTCACCGACGCTGCCGTGATCGAGCGCACGAAGGCCGGACATCACTCGATATACCGGGCCATCCAGAGCAAAGACCCCGAGCAAGCCCGCGCCGCCGCCGCGATGCACATCCACGAGACCGAAGCGTGGTTCCGCGAGATACAGGCCGCCGAAGCGACCGCCCCCCCGCCGGAACCGGAGACAGCCTGATGGGACGGAGGAAATGACCACGAACACAGAGACCGAAGCAGTGGTTCGCATGAAGAGCGTGTCGAAGGAGTTTCCCGGCGTGCTCGCCGTTGACTCCGTGGATCTCGACATCCTGCCGGGCGAAGTTCACGTCGTGGCCGGGGAGAACGGGGCCGGGAAATCCACCTTGATGAAGCTCCTCTCGCAGGTCGAGAGGCCGAGCCGGGGGGAGGTCGAGGTGTCCGGGGAGAGCGTCGAGTTCCGGGGGCCGCGGCACGCGCAGAGTCTAGGGGTGGCGATGGTCCACCAGGAGTTCGCGCTCGCCCCCCACCTCTCGGTCGCCGAGAACCTGTTCATGGGGCAGGAGCCGGGCCGCTTCGGGTTCGTCAACCGCCGAGCCGAGAAAGAGGCGGCGGAGCAGTTGCTCGAGCGGGTCAGTCTGGGTGTGGATCCCTCCCGGCTTATTTCGAGCCTCACCGTCGCCGAGCAGCAGCGGATCGAGATAGCGAAGGCGCTCGCCATAGACGCGAAGGTCGTCATCATGGACGAACCGACGGCGACGCTCGCGGAGAAGGAGATCGAGGAATTATTCGCGATCATCCGTGATTTGACCTCCCATGGACGGGCCGTCCTTTATATCTCCCACCGCCTCGATGAGATCTTCCGTATCTCCGACCGCGTTACGGTGATGCGCGACGGCAAAATAGTAGATACCCTCCCCACCTCCGAACTCGACGAGGACAAGCTCGTACGGCTCATGGTCGGGCGCAAGGTCGGGAATTTGTATCCAAAGCCGGATGCTGAGATCGGGGACGTGCTGCTGAAAGCGAGCGGCTTCGGGCGCGGGAGAAGGCTCATGGACTGCTCCTTCGAGGTTCGCTCCGGTGAGATCCTCGGTTTCGCCGGGCTTGTCGGGGCGGGCCGCACGGAACTCGCCCGAGCCGTCTTCGGCGCCGACCGCGTGGATTCCGGCGAGGTCGAACTCGAAGGGAAGAGGCTCCGCATAAAGAAGCCACAGGACGCTATAGACGCGGGCATCGGCTATCTGACAGAGGATCGGAAGGGCGCGGGCCTCGCGCTCCAACTCGGCGTGGACCAGAACATAACACTCGCCAGCCTCCCCACCTCGTTCGGCTTCATAAATCTCAAGGAGGAGCGGCGCATTGCGCAGCGGCGAAGGGAGCAGCTAAACATCCGCACGCCCTCGATCCGGCGCAAAGTACAGGTTCTCTCCGGCGGCAACCAGCAAAAGGTCGTCGTCGCGAAGTGGCTGGAAACCAAAGGGAAGGTACTCTTCTTCGACGAGCCTGCGCGAGGCATAGACGTCGGGGCGAAGGCCGAGATGTTCGGACTCATCGGGGAGCTTGCGAAAGAGGGGCGCGGCATCGTGCTTATCTCGTCGTATTTGCCGGAGCTTATAAACATGTGCGACCGGATACTGGTTATGAACGAGGGGAGGGTGGCGGGTGTGATCTCTCGCGGGGAGTTCTCCGAGGAGAGGATCATCGCCCTCGCCACCGGAATGGAGGAGAGCGCATGACTGACACACCCACCGAAGAACGCCGCAGCCTCGGGACAGCTTTACGGGATCGCTTCTCCGACGCCGTATCGCAGCTCGCCGCCGCGGGCGCGCTCATCGTCGTCTTCATCTTCCTCTCCCTCGCATCGCCCGCTTTCCTCACCGCCGACAACCTGTTCAATATTGGCTCTCAAACCGCGGTCGTGGCTGTCATCGCCATCGGGGTGACGCTCGTCATCATCACCGCGGGCATTGACCTTTCGGTCGGCTCGGTGGCGGCGTTCTCCGGGGTTATGGGCGTGATGATGATCGTGGACTTCAGCTTTCCGGTTCCGCTCGCCCTCGCCGGAGGCATACTCGTCGGGGCGACGTGTGGACTTGTCAACGGGTTCCTCGTCTCGACCGCCGGACTCAACCCGTTCATCGCCACGCTCGGGATGCTCTCGGTGGCGCGCGGGCTCGTGTATATCTTCTCCGATGCGCAAGCTATCTTCGGGACGCCGGATTCGTTCCGGCTGCTCGGGCAGGGAGTGGTCGCGGGCGGCGTCCCGATACCGCTCGTCGTGCTTCTGACGATCGGAGTCGTCGGCTTCGTCGTCCTCTCGCGAACGAAGCTCGGAAGGTATTCGTACGCCATCGGGTCGAACCCGGAGGCGGCAAGGCTCTCGGGGATACCGGTGCGACGATACCTCACGATCGTGTACGTCATCTCCGGGGCTTTGGCGGGGTTCGGGGGCATGATCGCCGCCTCCCGCGTCAACTCGGGCCAGCCGAACTTCGGCGTGGGGCTCGAGCTCGACGTCATCGCAGCCGCCGTCATCGGCGGGGCGAGCCTCTTCGGCGGGCAGGGAACCGTCCTCGGCACGCTCATCGGAGCATTCCTCATAGCGCTCATAAGGAACGGCTCGGTGCTTCTCGGCGTGGACATCTTCTACCAGCAGGTCATCATCGGCGTCGTTATCTGGATCGCCGTCTTCTGGGACCAGTACAGGCGCAGACGACTGGCGGCGTCATCGGAATAGTGGAACAACGAGAAAGGGGAATCATGAACAAAAGACGCATATCCATAATCGCGGCGGGGGCTGCTCTCGCCCTCACCCTCGCGGCCTGCGGAGCCGAAGTGAGGGAGTCCGGCGGAGGCGGCGAGGAAGGAAACGGCGGCGGAGGACAGGACGGCCCCATCCAGCTCGCCGTCGTGCCGAAGGCGGTCGGCTTCGATTTCTGGGCGACGGTTCGCTCCGGAGCGGAGTGCGCCGCCGAAGAGGCCGAGGGCGAGGTCGAGGTGCAGTGGGACGGCGTGACGCAGGAGACCGACGTAACCGGGCAGGTGAACCTGCTCCAGAATTTCGTCAGCCAGGGTGTGGACGGCCTCGTGTACGCCGCCACCGACGCGCAGGTTCTCGCCGACGTCTCGCGGAACGCGCTCGGCCAGGGACTCACCGTAGTGAACATAGACTCCGGCACCGACCCGCAGCCCGACGAGGTTCTGGTCTTCGCCACCGACAACGTCGCCGCCGCCGAGGACGCCACCGAGTACCTCGTCGAGCAGCTCGGCGAGGAGGGCGGCGAGGTCGCCTTCATACCGTTCCAGCCGGGTACCTCGACCAACGACACCCGCACCGAGGGCTTCGAGAACGTGCTGGAGGAGAACCCGCAGGTCGAGCTCGTTGCGACGCAGTCGAGCGAGAGCGACTACAACACCGCTCTCGAGGTCACGCAGAACATCCTCACCGCCAACCCGGATCTCGATGCGATCTACGCCGCCAACGAGCCAGGCGTGCTCGGAGCTGCCGAAGCCGTCAGAAGCTCGGGCCTCGAAGATCAAATAACCATCGTCGGCTGGGACACCGCCCCCGATGAACTCGAGGCCGTCCGCGACGGCGTGGTGAGCGCGCTCGTCGCCCAGAACCCCTTCCGGATGGGATACGACGGCGCGAACGCGGCGATAGAGGAGATAAGGACTGGAGAATCCGCCGACACCGGCGGCGACACCGGCGCGACACTAGTCACCCAGGACAACATAGACAACGAGGAAGTCCAGGCCGTCCTCAACCCGAGCTGCGACAACCCGCCCACCGACACCGAATAGAATACGCCAGGCAGAGGAACCAGACTGCGGCGCGGTTCCTCCGCCCGGGAGTCGGCAAACCGTTATGCGGTCTCAAAGCTCTTCTTGACAGGCCGTCGCCTTCGAGGCTAAGTATCTCCAAGATATAATTGGAATATGCCACCATCACGATGTATTCGACTGACAGAGGAAGAGGACATCCAACTACGGGAGATCGAGCAGGATCCCTGTCTCAGACCCAAAGTGCGCCTG
>Ga0136627_1000165_pt1 | contig 21871 bp, 20 predicted proteins | sample AntDrymUQ4892206_2_FD_104652 | JGI IMG/M metagenome (GOLD analysis project Ga0136627, IMG submission 104652) | Polar desert sand microbial communities from Dry Valleys, Antarctica - metaG UQ489 (22.06) | ecosystem: Environmental > Terrestrial > Soil > Desert | place: Antarctica: Dry Valley... | reverse complement strand
CCTGCATCAGTGGATAGAGCATCTCCAGCATCGAGATCGGCTCACGAGCGGCGTAGCGGCGGGCGAAGTCGTCGCGCTCGAGCAGCTGGGCCACCGTCGAGGTCCGCGCCAGGCGAAAGAGCTCCTCCATCTTCATGTCGAGCCATTCCCCGTTGCGGCGCACTTCGGTCAGGCCGGGATCCAGCACCGTCGAAGCCTGGCGCCGGAAGGTCTCGGCGTTGGCGTCGATCTCCTCCCCCGAGAGCGTCGGCCGGGTGGTGGACCGACCGCTCGGATCGCCTACGCGCGCGGTGTAGTCGCCCACGATGAGCACGACCGTGTGGCCGAGATCCTGAAACTCGCGCAGCTTTCGCAGTATCACCGTGTGGCCGAGGTGGATGTCGGGCGCCGTGGGGTCGATTCCAAGCTTGACGCGCAGCGGACGACCCTCGGCGAGCTGGCGGCGCAGGGCCTGTTCGGGAAGGGCGTCGACGGCGTTGCGCGTGAGAAACGCCGCTTTCTCCTCCACCGAGTCGGGGCCCTCGGAGGTGGTGTCGGGCGGGGGTCGGGTCACCGGCCCGATGCTAGACTGCCGCCCGGCCCCCGCGGGCTCGGACGCCGCCATCCGACGCACCGTGAGAGCCGCACCGACCTTTCGTAGACGCCGCCGGCGCCGAGGTACGGAGACACCGCCCCCACCGCCCGCAACGGGAACGACCGATGCCGGAACCGCCCACAAGAGTCCTGAGCCCTCACGTCCACGCGCTCGACGCGTCGGGCTCGGCCACAGGACCTCCGACGGCGCCCAAGCCCAAGCTCAAGAAGCTGCGCCTGACCTTCATCCTGCTCGGGCTCAGCGTTCTGGCGATGGTCTCGACGGTCTTCGGCATGATGATGGCGGTCGCGAGCGACCTGCCCAAGCTCGAGAACAAAGCAGAGTTCAAGGCCGCGAAGAACTCGGTCGTCTACGCGCGTCCGACTTCCAAGGGCGCCAGCGGGCAAGAGATCGCGCAGCTGACCGGTAACAACAACCGGATTCTCGTGGAGAGCAAAGAGATCTCGCCGAACATCAAGCACGCGGTGATCGCAATCGAGGACAGGCGGTTCTACGAGCACGACGGCGTGGATTACAAGGGCATCGGACGCGCGCTGTACCAGGACGTGCTGGCGCGCAGCGCGGAGCAGGGCGGCTCGACCATCACCCAGCAGTTCGTGAAGAACGCGCTGGCGGCCCAGGGGGACCGTTCGGTGTTCCAGAAGCTCCGCGAATCCGCACTGGCCTACCACCTCGAGCGCGAGTGGACCAAGGAGAAGGTGCTCACGCAGTACCTCAACAGCGTCTACTTCGGCAACGGTGCCTACGGCGTGGAGGCGGCGGTACGTACGTACTTCGGATCTGATGACCCCGACGAGACCGCGCCGGCCACTCTCGATCCGGGTGCCGTGGCCGACGGCGAGGACACCGACGACGACCTCGACGCCAACTTCGCGACGGAGGCCAGCCCCGCCGAGGCGGCGCTGCTCGCGGGGATGATCGCCTCGCCCTCGTTGTATGACCCGTTACAGAACCCGGTGGAGGCCACCGAGCGCCGCGACGACGTGCTCGACCGCATGCTCGAGCAGGAGCTGATCACAGAGGCCGAGTACGAGGACGCGATCAACCAGGCGGTGCCCACCGACAACGATGTCGATTCGCCCCAGCCCGATTCGAGCCAGCCCTACTTCACGAGCTGGCTGACCCAGCAGCTCGTCGATCGCTACAACGCCCCCGCCGTGTTCAGCGGCGGCCTCAAGGTACGCACCACGCTCGACCCCGAGCTTCAGGACGCGGCCGAGCAGTCCATCGCCGGGCAGCTGTCGGGCGTGGGGCCAAGCGCCTCGCTGGTGGCGATCGAGAACGAGACGGGTGAGGTGAAGGCGATGGTGGGCGGTACGGACTTCCAGAGCCGGCCCTTCAACCTGGCCACCAACGGCCACCGCCAGCCCGGCTCGGCCTTCAAGCCCTTCACCCTTGTACGCGCCCTGGAGGATGGGATCAGTCCCGAGCAGACCTACACGTCGGAGCAGAAGCTCTTCCCCGTGCCCAACTCGAAGGGCGAGAAGTTCGAGGTCAACAACTACGAGGACTCCTATTCGGGTATCGCCTCGCTGCGCTCCGCGACCGCCACCTCCGACAACTCCGTGTTCGCCGAGCTCGGGCTCGACGTGGGCACCGAGCGGATCGCCGACCTGGCCAACGACATGGGTGTGCGTACGGAGCTCTCGACCAACCCGGCGATGGTCCTCGGTGGCCTGGAGCAGGGTGTGACACCGCTCGAGATGGCCTACGCCTACTCGACGATCGCCAATCGCGGGGTACGCAACTCGGGCTCGCTGGCGTCCTACCCCGGCGGGCCGGTGGCCATCGAAAGCGTGAAGGGCGGCGGACGCGACGATCAGAACGAGGTGCGCGCCGCGCGCGTCTTCCCCACCGACGTGGGCGAGACGGCTCAGGAGCTGCTGGCCGGGGTGGTCGAGTCCGGCACGGGTACCGCCGCCCAGATCGGCGAGTTCGCCGCAGGCAAGACTGGCACCACCGAGAACTACGGCGATGCCTGGTTCGTGGGCTTCAACGAGCAGCTGACTGTGGCTGTGTGGGTCGGATATCCCGACAAGGTCCAGCCGATGGAGACCGAGTACGCCGGCGGTCCGGTCGCCGGCGGTACCTATCCGGCCCAGATCTGGGGCGACCTCATGCGCCAGTGGATCGCCATCCGCGACCGGCGGGCGCTCGAGGCGGACCCCGGTGACGAGGAGGCGGCGGACGAGACCACAGAGGAGATCCCCGCGGCACCCGCGGACGTCGTCGAGCCCGCGCCCCCTGCGCCCGCGGAGCCCGAGCAGCAAGCGCCGGCGCCTGTCGAAGAGCAGCCCGCACCCGAGCCCGGCCCGGCACCCGAAGAGCCGGCTCCCGCCCCCGCCCCGCCGACTCCGGCCCCCGCTCCCAAGCCCGCCCCCACGCCCCCCGCGGGCGAAGGCACCGGCGGGGAAGCAGCTCCCGAATAGCGCCGCGCCCCGCCCGGCGGTTGGGGCCTCGATCAAGGCGTAAAGGAAGCGCTTCGCTTTCCACGCCGCATGGCCGCGGGCCAGGGCCTGGACACGCAGCGGCTGCCCGCATCGCAGAAGCGCCAGGGCAGCTCGACCGCCTTCGTGATGCCGATGCGCTCGCCGGTCACGATCCGAGGGGCCGGGGCGCGGATCGGACGTGGCAGGAGCTCGATCTCCTCGCCGATGGCCGTGCCGTTGAGCTCAAGGTCGATCCCGAGGGCCTGGGTGAGCTTGCCGGGGCCCGAGCACAGATCGTGAGGGCGCTCGACGGCCCGGCGGGCCCGCATGACATCGAGGCCCTCCAGCGGCTCGAGAGCCCGGATCAGCACTGCGGCGCCCACCCCCTCCGACTCGACCACGGCGTTGAGTAGGGCGTGGATTCCGTAGGACCGGTAGACGTAGACGGTGCCCGGCGGCCCGTAGAGGACCTCCGTTCGCGGAGTGAGCCCCACGTACGCGTGGCAGGCGGGCTCGGATACGTGGTAGGCCTCGGTCTCCACGATCTGGCCGGCCACCCCGCGGCAGCGAAGCACGCACCCCACGAGGTCCGGGGCCACCTCGAGCACCGGCCGGTCGTAGAAGCCGGCGTCGGTCGGGGCCGGCCGGGCCCCGGTGGTCACGAGGAGAGCCTCAGAGCGGGGGCCCGTCCGGCTCGGCAACCCCCGGGATGGGCGGCGCAGCGTCGAGGATGTGGCGGGCCTGGGCCAGCTGATCGCGCACACGGGGCAGAGATGTTCCACCCTCGGAGATCTTGGATTCCAGCCACGCGCCTTCGCGCAGCAGCTCGTAGTACTCGGGGCCGAGCTCGGGCGCAAGGTCGGCCAGCTCGGCCGCGGTCAGCTCCGACAGCGCCTTGCCTCGCTCGACCGCGCCGCGAACCAGTCCGCTCACAACCCCATGGGCCTGCCGGAAGGGCGTGCCCCGCTTGACAAGTAGATCGGCGATGTCGGTGGCGGCCGGGAGCTCGTCGGCCGCGGCAGCAGCCATCCGCTCGCGGTCGAAGGTGATGGTCTGCAGCATCGCGTCGGCCACCGCGAGGCAGAGCTCTACGGTGTCGATGGCGTCGAAGAGCTGCTCCTTGTCCTCCTGGAGGTCCTTGTTGTAGGTGAGCGGCAGCCCATGGAGCACGCCGTGCACGGTGGCCAGGCGCCCGGCGACGCGAGGGGCCTTGGCACGCAGCAGCTCGGCGGCATCGGGGTTCTTCTTCTGGGGCATCAGGCTGGATCCGGAGGCGAAGCGGTCGGCCACCTCGCAGAAGCCGAACTCCTCGCTGGACCAGACCACGATCTCGCCGCCCAGCTGGGACATGTGGGTTGCGCAGGTGGCGGCCGCCGACAGGTAGTCGAGCACGAAGTCGCGGTTGGACACGGCGTCGAGGGAGTTCTCGGCGATCCCGCCGAAGCCCAGCTCCCGGGCCACGAACATGCGGCTGGTGTCGAAGTTGACCCCGGCGAGGGCGCCGGCGCCCAGGGGGAGGTCGGCGGTGGCGGCGAGGCAGAGCTCGAAGCGCTGCAGGTCACGGCGGAACTTCCAGAAGTAGGCGAGCAGGTGGTGGGAGAGGTAGACCGGCTGAGCGCGCTGGAGGTGGGTGTAGCCGGGCACCGGCCAGTCCAGATGGCACTCGGCCTGCTCGACCAGGGTGCGCATGAGGCCCGTGAGCAGCTGCACGGCCTGCAGGCTGTGGGCCCGGACCAGCATCGCGACGTCGGTAGCCACCTGGTCGTTGCGCGAGCGGGCGGTGTGCAGGCGCGCGCCGGAGTCACCCGCGATCTCGGTGAGCCGTCGCTCGATGGCCATGTGCACGTCCTCGTCGTCCGCGTGCACCTGGAAGCGGCCGCTTTCGACCTCGTCGCGCACCTGGGCGAGTCCGGCCTCGATGGCGGCGAGGTCGTCCGCGCCGATGATGGCGCTGTGGGCGAGCATGCGGGCGTGCGCCAGCGACTGCTCGATGTCGTAGGGCGCCAGCCGGAAGTCGAACGAGATCGACGAGTTGAGCGCCTGGAAGAGCGGGTCCTGCGGCTCTGAGAAGCGGGACATGGCCCCGGCAGGCTACGCCACCCGGCGAGCCCCGCCCGGGGACTCGCCGGGTCGAGACCCGCGCTGCACCTCCATAGGATGCCGGCGATGGCGCAAGCGCGGCCGAAGGTGCGTCCCCACCGCCCGCGTGACTCGCAGGCCACCGCCGCGCTGCTCTACGAGAGCGCCGGGGAGATGTATGACCGCTATGCCGGCAGCCGGGACCTGGCCGAGCGAACCCTGATCCGGGCGCTCGCCCACGAGGGCACCACGGCAAGCGCCGGTGTCGTGCGCGTTGCCGAGCTCGACGGCAGGGTGGCGGGGGTGATGGCCGCCATGCCCTTCGACGAGTGGGCGCCGAGGGCTCACGCCTTCCTGTGGGCAACTCTGCGCAGCATCCCACCCTGGCGCTGGCCGGCCGCTCTGTGGCTCTACAGGGCCAGCGGCCGCACCGCGCCCGAGCTGCCGGCCGGCGCCTTCTACGTGGACTCCCTGGCCACCGCCGAGCGCTTCCGGCGCCGGGGGGTGGCCCGTGCGCTGCTCGAGGACGCCGAGCGTCAGGCCCACGAGCACGGGTTGCGCGCGGTGGCCCTGGACACCTGGGTGGACAACCGTTCCGCGCGTGCTCTCTATGAGAGCGCCGGCTTCGTGGAGGTGGCTCACACGCCGGCGGCGAGCGGCCTGCCGGGCGGCGTCTCGCTACTGAAAGAGCTCGGCTAGGGCCGCGCCGGCCCGCTGCACCTGTGACTCGGTCATCTCCGGGTGGAAGGGCAGGGCCAGCGAGCGCCGCGCCACGTCCTCGCATACGGGGAACTCGCCATCGCGGTGCCCGAAGCGCCGGCGATAGAAGCTCATGAGGTGGATCGCCGGCAGGTATGGCTTGGAGTCGATCCCGCGCTCACGCAGCGTCCGGATGATGGCGTCGCGATCCGCCCCGCGCGGCAGCTGCACCACGTATACGAACCAGCTGCGCCGATCGCCCCCCTCATCGGAGCAGGGAAGGTCGAGGCCCTCGATGCCAGCGAGGGCCTCGGAGTACAGGGCTGCCACCCGCGCGCGGCCCGCCAGCATGTCGTCGAGGCGCTCCAGCTGAGCGAGCCCGAGGGCGCAGGCCAGGTCGGAAAGGCGGTAGTTGAAGCCCAGCCGGTCGTGGTCGAGCCAGCCCATGTCGGGCGCGCGCCCCTGGTTGCGCTCGCTGTCGATCCGCTGCTTGTGCTCTGCGGATGGACTGACCAGCGCGCCCCCCTCGCCGGTGGCCAGCTGCTTGTTGGGGTAGAAGCCGAAGGTGGCGAGGTTGCCGCGGGCGCCCACCGCCTGTCCGTCTGCGTGGACCGCTCCGAGGGCCTCGCAGGCGTCCTCGACGATCCACAGGCCGCGAGCGGCGGCCAAGCCCTCCAGGGCCGGCATATCCGCGGGATAGCCGAAGATGTGCACGGGCAGGAGGCCAGTGGTGGCTGCGCCCACCTTCGCGGCCGCGGCGCCGGGGTCGATGTTGAGCGTGCGCGGATCGATGTCGCAGAAGACCGGACGGGCGTTCTCGTAGAGCAGGCAGTTGGCCGACGCCACGAAGCTGAAGGGAGTGGTCACGACCTCGTCTCCGGCCTCCACCCCGGCAGCGCGGATCGCCAGGTGCAGCGCCGCGGTTCCGCTCGATACCGCCGAGATGTGATCGGCGCCCAGCCAGCGGCCCAGCGCCTGCTCGAACTCGGGCACACGCGGGCCCAGCGAGAGCAGGCCCGAGCGCAGGGTTTCGATCAGCAGCTGCTCCTCGCGCTCACCGACCACGGGTCGCGCGAGCGGTATCCGCTCATCGCCCCCGGCGGCACTCACCTCCGGGCAGCCCCGGCGGCCGCGTCGGCCCGGGTGTGCTCGGCACGGCCGGGAAGCATTCCAGCCTCGAGCGAGTCCACCAGGGCGTCCCAGCTGGCCTCGATCACGTTCTCCGACACCCCGATGGCGCCCCAGGTGGCGTGACCGTCGCTGGCGTCGAGCAGCACGCGCGTGACCGCTCCGGTGCCCTTGGTCTCATCGAGGATCCGGACCTTGAAGTTGACCAGCTCGATGTCGTGCAGGTGGGGGTAGGTCTCCCCGATAGCCGCCCGCAGGGCGCAGTCCATCGCGTTGACGGGCCCGTTGCCCTCGGCGGTGCGCACGTAGCGCTCTCCGTCCACCCAGATCTTGATCGTGGCCTCGGTCTTGACCGGAGAGCCGCCGGTGCCCTGCTCGCCCTTCTCGACGATCACCCGCCACGACTCGAGCCGGAAGAGGGGCGCGTAGTCGCCGGTCTCGCGGCGGATGAGCAGGTCGAACGAGCCGTCGGCGGCCTCGAAGTGGTAGCCGCGGTGCTCGAGGTCCTTGACGCTCTCCACCACCCGGCCGGCGCCCGCGTCGTCGAGGTCGAGGCCCGTGGCCTCGGCCCGGGCCTGCACGGTGCCCTTGCCCGAGAGCTCGGAGATGAGCAGGCGCCGGTCCGCGCCGACCGCCGCCGGGTCGATGTGCTCGAAGGTGCGTGCGTCGCGGTTCACGCCCGAGACGTGCATGCCCCCCTTGTGGGCGAAGGCATTGGCGCCCACGTAGGGCTGGTTGGGGTTCGGCGACACGTTGCACAGCTCGTCGACGAGGTGTGCGGTCTCGGTCAGGCGGCCGAGCAGCTCCGGCGCCACGCACTCGTAGCCCAGCTTGAGCTGCAGGTCGGCGAGGACCGTGACCAGGTTGGCGTTGCCGCAGCGCTCGCCGAAGCCGTTCATCGTGCCCTGCACCAGGCGTGCTCCGCGGTCGACGGCCATGAGCGTGTTGGCCACGGCGCAGCCGGCGTCGTCGTGGGTGTGGATGCCTACCGAGACGGTGCCTCCGAGCTCGGCCATCACCCGGCCGGTGGCCTCGGCCAGGGCGCCCGGAAGCGTCGCGCCGTTGGTGTCGCACAGCGTCAGGTTCTCGGCTCCGGCCTCGGCCGCGGCGCGCAGGCAGCGCAGCGCGTAGCCGGGGTCCTCCCGGTAGGCGTCGAAGAAGTGCTCGGCGTCGTAGATCACCCGCTTGCCCTGCGCCGTGAGGAACGCCACCGAGTCCGCGATCATCGCCAGGTTCTCCTCCGGGTCGACCCGGGTGACCTTCTCCAGGTGCAGAGCCCACGTCTTGCCCACCAGCGTGCAGACTCCCGCGAAGCAGTCCGCGAGCACTCGCAGACCGGGATCGTCCGCGGCCACGGCATCACGGCGGCGGGTCATGCCGAAAGCCGCCAGCTCCGCGTTGGTGAATCTCTCAGCGGAGAGAGCCTCGAACAGCGCCTGCTCCTTGGGGTTGGAGGCGGGAAAGCCCGCCTCGATCAGATGGATGCCCAGCGAGTCGAGGGCGTGCGCCACGCGCACCTTCTCGTCGACCGACAGGGACATGCCCTCCCCCTGCATGCCGTCGCGGAGGGTGGTGTCATAGAGAAGGACCTGGTCGGCCATTGGGTGAAAACGCCTTTCTACCGCGGCTGCGGAGGTTCGGGGGAACTGAGTAGGCGCCTGCGCGCGCTAGGCGCGGTGGGGCGCCTGCATAATTCGCTCGAACCGGGCGTTCACGCCTTCGATGCTACAGGCACATGATCGAGCCACTTGACGTAGCGCCCGTCGCGGCCGTGCAGGGCGTCCTCGTAGACCTGCTGGAGCTGCTTCGTGATCTCGCCTGGGGGACCGACCTCGATGTCGTCGATCTCGCGCACGGGCACCAGCTCCGCGGCCGTGCCCACGAGGAAGACCTCATCGGCCAGCACGAGCTCGGCGCGGGCGATGTCGCGCTCGACTACGTCGTAGCCGTGATCGGCCGCGATCTCGATCAGCGACTTGCGGCTGATGCCGTCGAGGATGCTGGCGGCCTGGGGGGGCGTGGAGATCACACCGTCCTTGACCACGAACACGTTCTCGCCGGTGCCCTCGCAGACCATGCCCCGCTCGTCGAGCAGGATGCCCTCGTCGTAGCCGCCGCGCTTGGACTCGATCTTGGCAAGCACGGAGTTGAGGTACTGCCCGCCCGCCTTGGAATGAGGAATCAGCGACTGGGGCGATATGCGCCGCCAGGAGGAGACCTTGGCCCGGATGCCCTCGGTCTTGCCCTCGTCGCCGAGGTAGGCGCCCCACTCCCAGACCGCGATCATCACCTCGACGGGGTTGTCCTCGGGATCCAGGCCCATCGGCCCGTGGCCGCGGTAGACCAGCGGCCGGATGTAGCACGAGCGCAATCCGTTGCGCGTGATCAGCTCGTGGGTGGCCTCGCGCAGCTGCTCCTTCGAGTAGGGCAGATCCATGTAGTAGAGCTTGGCCGAGGCCTCCAGGCGTCTGAGGTGGTCCTCGTGGCGAAAGATCGCGGTGCCGTCGTCGGTCTCGTAGGCGCGCTCGCCCTCGAAGACGCTCGTCCCGTAGTGCATGGCGTGCGTGAGTACGTGCACCGTCGCGTCCTCCCAGGCGACGAACTCTCCGTTGAGCCAGATGAGGTCGGCGGTGTTCACGTGCGCGCCCTCCCTTCAGAGGTTCGCGAGGACGGCCCGGGTGGCCTCCTCGGTGGTGGCCTCGCCGCCGAGGTCGGCCGTGCGCAGGCCATCCTCGAGTGCGCGGTCGATGGCCGATTCTACGCCAGTGGCGGCGCTTTCCATGCCGAGCCCGTGACGGAGCATGAGGGCGACCGAGCCGAACATCGCCAGCGGGTTCGCCCTGCCGGTGCCGGCGATGTCGGGCGCCGAGCCGTGCACCGGCTCGAAGAGCCCGGCCCCGGAGGCGCCGAGCGAGGCGCTGGGGAGCATGCCCAGCGAGCCGGTGAGCATCGCGGCCTCGTCGCTGAGGATGTCCCCGAACAGGTTCTCGGTGAGGATCACGTCGAAGTCCGCGGGCCGGGACACGAGCTGCATGGCGGCGTTGTCGACCAGGAGGTGGTCGAGGGGCACGTTCGAGAACTCCGCCTCGTGGATTCGCGTGACGGTCTCCCGCCAGAGGCGTGAGGTCTCGAGCACGTTGGCCTTGTCGACGCTCGTGTCCCCGGTCCGGGCGCTGCGAAAGCCCACGCGGGCGATCCGCTCGATCTCGGCCACGCTGTAGGCGCAGTCGTCGTGGGCCGTGTCCCCGTCGCGGCCCGAGACGCCGAAGTAGATGCCGCCGGTGAGCTCGCGGACCACGAGCAGGTCGGTCCCCTCGATCCGCTCGCGCTTGAGCGGGCTGGCGTCCAGTAACGCGTGGCTCGGCCGCACCGGGCGCAGGTTGGCGAACAGGCCCAGACCCTTGCGCAGTCCGAGCAGGCCCTGCTCGGGGCGTGGCGCGGCGCGGTCCTCCGCCACCGCCGCGTCCCACTTGGGGCCGCCCACCGCGGCCAGGAGCACGGCGTCGGAGGTGCGGCAGGCGATCAGGACCTCATCGGTGAGGGCGGTACCGTGGGCATCGATCGAGGCGCCGCCGATCAGGTGCTCCTCGTACTCGAATGAGCCGAGGCGGTCCAGCAGCTCACGCGCGGCGGCGGTGATCTCCGGGCCGATCCCGTCGCCGGGAAGGATGACGATTCGCGGTCCCATGACGGCGGCCAACCGTATAGAGGCGAGCGATTCGGCGTCCGTGCCCAATCGCTCAATGGCGCGAGCCGGTGCTCAGCCGCCGCCTGCGATGGCGCCCACCACATCGGGCGTGAACGGCTCGGTGCCGTTCACGAGCGAGACGGGGGTGCCGTTGGCGTTGGCGTAGTCCAGCTCGCGTCCCAGGTCGGCCACCCCGTTGGACCCCGCCAGCGGGGCGAGAGCGACCGTGCTGAGCGTGCCGATGGCGCCGCCCGATCCGTCGAGGAACCCGCTGCCCGAGTCACCCGGGATGCCGGGAGTCGCGGTGTAGACGGTGCGGCTCCAGCCGTTGCCGGCGGTCTCCACGACCTTGCCCTGCTTCGGGCTCAGGAGGGTGACGCCCAGGCGCAGCGACGAATTCCCGTAGGAGAACAGGTCGGATAGGGCAGGCGAGGGTCCGCCGACGCCCACCGGGCCGCCGAAGCCCGGCACGGACGGATTGACCTTGTCGACGTCGGCCGGGTCGACCTTCACGAGCGCGAAGTCGTTGAGCTCGCAGGCGTCCACGTTGGTCTCGCCGCGCTGCTGCATCGCGATCCACGAGCTGTAGGCGAGAGTGCCCGGCTTGCTGGCGCCGGTGATCTCCACCGGAGTGCCGAGCGGCAGGGAGCCGGCGTCGCAGCCGTTGGTGTCCGTGGCGGCACCTGTGCCTGAGCAGTGCGCGGCCTGGCCGATGTAGGTGTTTCCGCCACCGGTGTAGATGAAGTTGGCGGTGCACTGGCCGCCGGCGGTGAAGGTCTGCACGCCGGGATGGATCGTGGCCTGGTCAGCCGGGGCGTAGGCCGACGCCGCTGCCGGGGCGAGGGCCGCCACAGCCAGGCAGACTGCCAGCGCACACACGCTGAGGGCGTTGCGATGCATGAGGGAGCCTCCTGCGCCGAGGAAAGGGGTCTTCGTGATCGTCCCCACTCGGGCCGAAAGCGAAACGCTAGGCCGAAGGCCTTCGCGCCGCGATGTTCAGCCGCACGTGGTCGAGCTCCATGGGCTCACCGCAGCGCGCCGCGACCTGTTCGACGAAGGGCCGGCGCAGGCGCTCGGGCAGGCGTCCCAGGTGATGGCCCAGGCACACGGTCTCGATGTAGGCCAGGGGCTCGGGCGGGTGCACGGGCCACGGCTGGAGGGCGCATTCGACATCCTCGAACCCCGCGCGGGTGAGGCGCCGGGCCGTCTCGGCGGGGCCGGCGAAGTTCCACGGGCCCTGCCAGCCGGCCAGGTGCCCGGCGAAGGGCTCCAGCGCGCCCACCTCGCGGGCCACGTCGTGAAAGCGCTCCACGTTGCCCTCCCCCCCGCACTGCGCGACCAGGCGACCAGCGGGCCGCAGGGCGGCGTGCAGGCGCTCGAACAGGGCGTCGTGGTCGGCCACCCAGTGAAAGACGGCGTTGGAGAAGACGGCGTCGACCTCCGCGTCGAGATCCAGCTCGGTGAGGCCGACCTCCCGGACGTCGGCGCGGTGGCCAAGGACCCGCCGCGCCTGCTCCACCATCGAGGGCGCGGCGTCCACCGCGATCACCCGCCCTCGGGGCAGGCGCTCCAGCAGCATCGCGGTAACCCGTCCGCTGCCACAACCGGCGTCGAGCACCGTCTCCGAGCCCTCGAGGGGCAGGCGGTCCAGGACCTTGGCCGCCCACTCCACCTGCGGATCGGAGACCCGGTCGTAGGTGGCGGCGTCCCAGTCGCGGACCTCGCCGCTCACAGCGTCGTGACCGGACCCTCGCGCTCGCGATCACGCTCGTAGACCTCGATGGCGTCCGCGGACAGCAGGGTCACGCCGATGTCGTCCAGCCCGTTGAGCAGCCGCCGCCTGGTCTCAGGGTCGATCTCGAAGCCAACCTCGCGGCCGTCGAAGCGCACAACCTGGTCCTCGAGGTCGATCTCCGCCTCGACGGCCCCCATCAGCGCCTCGACCTCCTCCTCCGGCAGCGGAACCGGCAGCAGCCCGATCTTGGTGCAGTTGGAGTAGAAGATGTCGGCAAAGGACGGCGCCACGAGCGCCTTGAAGCCGAAGTCCTCCAGCGCCCATGGGGCGTGCTCGCGCGAGGAACCGCAGCCGAAGTTGCGGCCCGCCACCAGGATCGGATTGGGATCGAGGTCCCAGCCGGGCTCCTTGGCCCAGTCATAGAACAGGAACTCGCCGAAGCCGGAGCGCTCCACCCGCTTGAGGAACTGCTTGGGGATGATCTGATCGGTATCCACGTCGCTGCGGCGCAGCACCGAGATCGGCCCCCGGATCTTCGTCACGGCGTTCATGACCACTCCCTGATGTCGACGAACCGGCCTTCCACCGCCGCGGCCGCGGCCATCTTCGGACTCACCAGGTGGGTGCGCCCGCCGCGGCCCTGGCGGCCCTCGAAGTTGCGGTTGGAGGTCGAGGCGCAGCGCTCCCCGGGGGCAAGCGTGTCCGGGTTCATCCCCAGGCACATCGAGCAGCCGGCGGAGCGCCAGTCGAACCCGGCGGAGCGAAACACCTCGTCGAGACCCTCGCGCTCGGCCTGGGCGGCGACCTGCTGGGAGCCGGGCACGACCATCGCGCTGAGCGTGGAGGCGACCTTGCGGCCCTTGACGATCTCCGCGGCCTCGCGCAGGTCCCCGATCCGGGAGTTGGTGCACGAGCCGATGAACACGCGGTCCAGGCGGATGTCCTGGATCGGGGTGCCCGCCGCCAGAGCCATGTACTCGAGCGCGCGCTCGTCGCCCTCGGTGACGGCGTCCGGAACCGCGGCGGTCACGTCGCAGACCATGCTCGGCGTGGTCCCCCAGGTGACCTGGGGGGAGATGTCGGTTGCGTCGATTCGCAACTCGGTGTCGAAGTGCGCGCCCTCGTCGGTGCGCAGCTCGCGCCACTGGTCGAGGGGCAACGGATCCGGCGCGGCCTCGAGGCCGTCGACCCAATCGAAGGTGGTCTGGTCGGGAGCGATCATCCCCGCCCGGCCGCCGCCCTCGATCGTCATGTTGCAGACGGTCATCCGGCCCTCCATCGACAGCGCTTCGATCGGCGGACCGGCGTACTCGATCACGTGGCCAACGCCGCCTTCCACGCCCATGCGGCCGATGGTGCCCAGGATCAGGTCCTTGGCGCTCACGCCGTAGCCCAGCTCACCGCTGTAGAGGATCCGCATCGACTTCGGCTTGCGCTGCTGCAGGGTCTGGGTGGCCAGCACGTGCTCGACCTCGCTGGTCCCGATGCCGAAGGCCAGCGCCCCGAAGGCGCCGTGGGTCGAGGTGTGCGAGTCACCGCACACGATCGTCATTCCCGGCTGGGTGACCCCCAGCTCGGGGCCGATCACGTGCACGATGCCCTGCCGGGCGTGGCCGATCGAGTACACCGGAACGCCGAACTCCTGGCAGTTGGTCTCGAGCTTCTCGACCTGCACGCGGCTGAGGCGATCGGCGATCTGCGCCGCCACCTTCGACCCGTCGGTGGGCACGTTGTGGTCGGCGGTGGCCAGCGTGCGGTCGGGCCGGCGCACGGTGCGCCCCGCCAGGCGAAGGGCCTCGAAGGCCTGAGGGCTCGTGACCTCGTGCACCAGATGCAGGTCGATGTAGAGCAGCCCGTCGTACACCTCGTGGGCTTGCCAGATCTTGTCCAAGAGGGAGAGACGGCTCACAGGCACCGCCTGTTCGCCGCACAGCGGGCTCGCGGGCATGCGACTCAGGACCTCCTCAGGCCGGCCGCGACGACCGCGAAGAAGCGGGCCTCGGCCGAGCCGGTGCTTTCGAAGTGATGGGGCAGGTCGGCGTCGAAGGTGACCGTGTCGCCCTCGCCCAGATCGTGCGCGACGCCGTCGCACACCAGGCTGATGCTGCCGCTGGTGACCACGGCGGTCTCGCGGCTGCCGGGCTCGTGCATGGGCGGGTCGTCGGGGCCTCCGGTGGCCGCGCCCGGCGCGAGCGTGTGCAGCGACACCTCGGCGCGCTGGCCGGGCAGAGGAGGGGTGAGCACCTCGTAGGAGTGGCCTCGGCGGCCGGGGCCGCCGCGCATGCGCTCGCTCCGGCGAACGACGATCACGCCGTCGCCCTCGTCGAGGCGCAGCAGCTGCGACAGGGTGAGCTCGAGGCCGGTGGCGATCCGCGCGGCCACGGCCAGCGTGGGGCTGGTCTCGCCGCGCTCGACCTGCGAGAGCATGGGGGCCGAGACGCCCGAGCGCTCGGCCAGGTCGCGCAGCGAGAGGCTGAGGCCCTCGCGCAGGGCCTTCACGCGCGGGCCGACCGAGAGGCCGGGAGGAGCTTCGACTGCCGCCATTGGTCCGTACGTTATCACGTACGGTTGTATCCTGTTAGCAGCGGCGTCCGAGCGGGACTCGGTGGCGCTCTGGCGCCCGCCCGGCCACCGTCACCAGCAGCGTGGCGCAGCGCCGGCGGTCGACGACGAATCCGCCGGGCCAGCCGGTGCGCCGGCCGGCTCTTCCCTCGGCGGGGCACGCGACAAAGAGAACCGAGCGGTCCGCCCCCTGCACACCGCGCGCTACGGCTCGCTCCTGGGCGTCGAGCGAGAAGACCAGCCCCACGTGGCGGCGGGAGGCCCCTGGCACGGAGAGCGTGGCCGTGGTACCCGTACGGAGGCTCACGGGGATCTTGTAGCCCTGTCCGTCGAAGGCGTCCGGGCGGTGCGCCCCTGCGTAGCGGACACCGATCAGCACCAACGGCCCGAGCACCGCGTCGTTCTTCGGGCTGACCCGTGCCGCGCCCGGACCTCCGGTCGCGCAGTCGGCCCGCGCAACAGCCGCGGCGGTCCCCGCCGCGGGCCCGGCGGGCTCTCCCTCGTCATCCGAGCCGGAGAGGACGACGTATCCGATCGCCGTCGCGCCCAGCACCGCGAGCAGCAGGCCCGCGAGGCGGAGCGCGCCTCGCCGGTGGGCCCCACGAAGCAGCCCGCTGACCATGCCGGCGATGCTACTCCTCGCTCGAAGGCCCGATTCTCAGCGCCAGCTGCAGCTCGAAGCGCGCGTCGGCGTCGTCGAGGCCGTCGCCGAACAGCTCCCGCAGGCGGGCCATCCGGTACCGCACCGTCTGTGGATGCACGTGCAGCGCGGCCGCCACCCGCTCGGTGCGCCCGCGCTCCGCGAGCCAGGCATCCAGGGTCGCCCGCAGCCGAGCGCGCGAGGCCGGCGTCTCCTCCTGCAGGGGCTCCAGCGCGGCGTCGGCCAGATCCCGCGCGAGGGCCCGGTCGGCGCCGAGGAGCAGCGCCAGGGAGTGGTCGGCCGCCACCAGCAGCCCGGTCGGATCATGATCGATCGCACCGTCCTCCGCCAAAGCGAGCGCCGCGCGGGCCCGCTGCGCGCTCACCCCGGCGCGGCGCCAGGGCAGGGCAGGCCCGAGCGCTCCCCGGCGCTCGCGAAATGCCGCGTCCAGCTGCGTACGCCGTCCCGGGGCATCGGGGTCTGGTACCAGCGCGCACAGCCCTCCCACCACCGGCGTCGCGATCACGTCCGTCCCCAGGCGCATGGCCAGCCGGCCGGCATCGTCGCCCACGGTGCACACAGCGGCAACCGAGCCGGGCAGCGCCCAGCCGCTCGCCAGGGCGGACGCCTCCACGGCGGCCGCGTCGGCCGGTGGATCCTGCACCAGCAGCGCTGCCAACCGGCGCCGGAGGCGCTGGGACTCACCCGCGGCAGCCGCCTGCTCGCGGGCGTAGCCCTCGATCGACTCCGCCGAGAGCTCGTGGATGTAGGCGAAGATCGACTCGGCCAGCAGGTAGAGCGTGGCCGGCTCGAGCCCGGCCTGCTCGCCGGCCCGGGCCAGATGGCGCCAGGCCACGCGGGCGCCGAGCCGGTAGGCCGCAAGCAGCGCGTCGAGGCTGCGCCCGGCGCGCATCTCGCCGCGTCCGAGGTCGACGTACATCTGGCGGCCGGCCGAGCGGTCGGCACCCGGGCGCTCGACCATCTGCACGAACTGGCGCAGGGCCTCCTCCACGCCCACCCTCAGCGCCGCCCCGAACGGTCCCTCCAGCGGACGCGCGTAGTCGGGCACCGCCCGGCTGATCGCGGCGACGGTCTCATCCGCGAGGGCAGGCAGCTCCGGCGCGAGCACGCCGGCCACAGCGGGCGGCAGGTCATTCCAGGGCCGGCGGGACATCGGCTGGTCCATATCTGTAGCCAGCCTACAAGTAATCGCTCAGCATTCGTGACGATTGGCCGAGACAAAGGACGGAACTGCGCTCTATCGTCCTCTTCATGACCCGCCTTCAGCGCAACGCCAACGTCGGTGCCGTAATCATCCCCTTCCTCGCCTTCCTGGCATCCCTGCCTCTGCTGTGGAACAGCCTCGTGGGAGTCACCGACCTGGCGATCCTCGGCGGGCTCTACCTCGCCTCCGCCTTCGGCATCACCATCGGCTTCCACCGCCTCCTGACCCACCGGGCCTTCGAGACCTACCGGCCCGTGAAGTACCTGTTCGCCATTCTCGGCTCGATGGCCGTGCAGGGTCCGGTGATCGGCTGGGTGGCCGACCACCGCAAGCACCACGCGCACACCGACGAGGAAGGCGATCCCCACAGCCCGCACGTCGGCCACGGCAGCGGCCTGCGCGGGCTCTACCACGCGCATATGGGGTGGCTGTTCAAGGAGAACGGCACCGCCGACGCCAAGCGCTTCGCGCCCGACCTGCTCGAGGATCGCGGCATGCGCTTCATCAGCCGCAACTTCCTGCTCTGGGTCGGCCTCGGTCTCGCGTTGCCCTTCGTGCTCGGCTACGCCATCACCGGCGGCCTGGCGGGCGGGCTCACGGCGCTGTTCTGGGCGGGGCTGGTGCGCCTCTTCTTCCTCCACCACGTCACGTGGAGCATCAACTCGATCTGCCACTTCTTCGGCCAGCGCCGGTTCGAGACCGACGACCGGTCGACCAACGTGTTCTGGCTCGCCCTCCCCTCGCTCGGCGAGGCCTGGCACCACAACCACCATGCCTTCCCCCGCGCGGCCCAGCAGGGCATGCGCTGGTGGGAGGTGGACATCTCGGCCCTGGTGATCCGCACGATGCGCCGGCTGCACCTGGCGTGGAACGTGGTGCTGATCACTCCCGAGCGCCAGCAGCAGCGACTAGCCACCCAGTAGCTTCGTGGGCGTGAGCCCGTCCGATCGCGTACCGGTGGCCTGCTCCCTCGACGCCGAGGGGATGGCGTCGCGCCGCACCGAAACGGCCGGGTTGCTGCGCGCGGGGATGGCGGAGCGTGGGTTCTCGCCGACGCTCAGTGAGGGAAGAGATCGTCGAGGTGCGTGACGGAGATTGCCGCGTCGCGGCAGGCACGCAGCAGCCGCAGGTCTACGGTGAGCAACGGCGCACCGAACGCCTCTGCGGCGGCGGCGTACGCGGCGTCGTATGCGCTCATCCGATCGCGCAGAGACCAGATGCGGCGCAGACGCGGAGCGGTCGCGTCGAGCACGAGATCGAACTCACCGAGCCACTGGACGGCAGCCAGGCCATCATCGGCGGCCAGCACATCTCGGAGCACGAGGCGCCGGACGGCGCTTGTCGCTTCGATCAGGCCGTGGGCAGCCGAAACGAGCACGAGCGTCGGAGCAGCCGCGTAGCGGGCGAGCAGTAGGTCCGCGCTCCGGCGGTGATGGCCGGCGATGACCAGCTCAACGAGAACCGAAGCATCGACGACGAGCAGATTCAGCTCAGGCGCGCTCGGCAGGGCGGTCCTCGCGGACAACCTCGGCTACGTCGACGTCGACCGGCCGGCGACCGTGCCGGATCTCGTCGATGAGCCGCGAACGCTCGAGTTGGTCCAGGCCGAGCCCCCGCCGTAGCGCCTCGATCGCCCGGCGGTTCTTGGATACACCGCTCGCGCTCGCAGCCGCCGAGAGCGCCGCGTCGAGCTCTGGCGGGACGTTGCGCAGATGCAGTGTTGCCATGTCAACGACGCTAGCGGATATGCAAGCATGCTGCTAGCACGTACGGGTGCGGAAGCTGTCCTACAAGGCGCGCACCAGGAGCTCGCGCAGCTCGGCCTTCGAGACTCCGCCCGGCGTGCCGTCCATCCCCGGGTGCGCCGCCGCCGCTGCGGCGATCGCGGACAGCGCGCCTTCGGCGACGCCGAGCTCGGTCAGCGTCCGTGGACCCGCGAGCGCGGCCAGCGCCGCCACCTTCGCCGCCGCCCCCGCCGCCGGACCGCCGCCGGCATCCCCGAGCGCACCGGCCAGCGCGGCCACGGCGCCGGGCGCGCGGTCGGCCATGAAGGCGACGGTGTGCGCCAGCATCACGGCGTTGGTCTGCGCGTGCGGGGTGCCCGCCTCGCGGACGATCGTCTGACACAGCGCATGGTGCACCGCCAGGCCGGTGGTCCCCACCGCCCAGCCGGCGAGGAGGGCGGCGAGCGCGATGTCCTCGGCGACCGGCGGATCCGCGGGCAGGCCGCGTGCGAACAGCGCCGCGGCGCGAAGCGCGGCCCCCTCGGCCACAGGGTTGGCGCCCGGCGCGTAGAGCGACTCGACCGCGTGCGCGAGGGCGTTCATCGCCGTGGCGGCCAGTCCCGGCAGCCGGGCCGAGGCCATCAGGGCCGGATCGCACACCGCCAGCGCCGGGCGAACGAAGGTGCCGCTCTCCGCCCCTGCCGGCATCCGGTGAAAGGGCGTGAACGGGGACCCCGCCAGGGTCGTCGGGATGGCGGCGCAGCGCAGGCCGTCGGCGCCGGCGATGGCCTTGGCCGCGTCGATCACCCGGCCGCCGCCTAGGGCCACCATCGGCCGACCGGCCACGGCCTCGCGCACGGCCGCGGCGGCCTCCGGCACCGGTCCGTGGGGCACGTGGGCCACCACCGCCGCTCGTGCCTCGAGGCCAGGAGGCGCCGACGCGAGAGCGCGCTCGGTGGTCAGGAGCGCGTAGCCGCCGAGACCCTGCGTCTCGATCAGCTCGGGCGCTTCCTCCACTGCGCCATCGGCGAAGCGGATCAGCCGCTCGCCGTCGCGAAAGGTGAAGCGGGCCCCGGGTAGGGACCGGCTCACGGCGCCGGGGTCTTGGACGCCTCCTGGGCGTGGTGCTCGGCCTCTGCCACCGGCGAATCGGCCAGTGCGTTGGTGAGCGCGCGCAGGTAGGCCCGCCCGGACGCCTCCATGGTGTCGGGCGACACCCCCTGGCCCTGCGCTGTGGCGCCGTCGAGCTCCAGCAGCACCGTGACCTCGGCGAGGGCGTCGCGTCCCGCCGTGACCGCTGACACGTGGTACTCCTTCAGACGGCCCTCGTGGCCGGTGGCCGCGTTCAGCGCGCTGAAGAAGGCCTCGACCGGCCCGTCGCCGGTGAAGCTCCCCTCCCCCATCTCGCCGCTGGGCAGGCGCACGGAGACCTGTGCGAACGGCGACCGCTCCGATCCCGCATCGATGGCGAAGGAGACCAGCTCGAAGGCGCTGGTCGACTGGCGCATCTCGTCGGAGACGATCGCCTCCAGATCGAGGGCGGTGACCGTCTTCTTCTTGTCCGCCACGTCCTTGAAGCGCTTGAACGCGGTGTTCAGCGCGGCGCCGTCGACCTCGAACCCGAGCTCCTCCAGCGCCTTGCGCAGAGCGTGGCGGCCGGAGTGCTTGCCGAGCACGATCGAGTTCTGCTGCAGGCCGATCGTGGTGGCGTCCATGATCTCGTAGGTGGTGCGCTCCTTGAGCACACCGTCCTGGTGGATGCCGGACTCGTGCGCGAAGGCGTTGCGGCCCACCACGGCCTTGTTGGGCTGCACCTGGTAGCCGGTCAGGCGTGAGACCAGGCGGCTGGTGCGCGCGATCTCCTCGGTCGTGACGCCCGTCCACAGCCCGTGCGCGGCTTCGCGGACCGCCAGCAGCATCACGATCTCCTCCAGGGAGGCGTTCCCGGCCCGCTCCCCCAGGCCGTTGATCGCGCACTCGACCTGCCGGCAGCCGGCCTGGACGCCGGCGAACGAGTTGGCCACCGCCACCCCGAGGTCGTCGTGGCAGTGCACTGACGTGGTCACGTCTGTCAGGCCGGGCACCAGGCGCGCGAGCTCTCGGAACATCTCGGCGTACTCGTCGGGCATCGAGTAGCCGACCGTGTCGGGCACGTTGATCGTGGTGGCGCCCTCTTCGAGCGCGACGGCGATCACCTCGGCGGTGAACTCGAGCTCGGAGCGCGTGGCGTCCATGGGTGAGAACTCGACGTCGTCGCAGTACTGGCGCGCGTGGGCCACCGCGGCGCGCGCCTGGCCCTTCACGTCCTCGCGGGTGGTGCGCAGCTGGTGCTCGATGTGGATGTCGCTGGTGGAGATGAAAGTGTGGATTCGGGGGCGCTCAGAGTCCTTGATGGCGTTCCAGGCGGCGTCGATGTCCTGCACGGCGGTCCGGGCGAGGCCGCATATCACCGGGCCCTGGACCTCGCGGGCGATCGCCTGCACCGACTCGAAGTCACCGGGGGAGGCGATCGGGAAGCCGGCCTCGATCACGTCCACGCCCAGGCGCGAGAGCTGGTGGGCGATCTCCAGCTTCTCCTGCGTGTTCAGCGAGATCCCGGGGGACTGCTCGCCGTCACGCAGGGTCGTGTCGAAGATGCGTACTCGATGTGCCTCGCTGCGGTCCTGTGTGGGTGCTCCCATGCCGTCCGCTTCCTTTCGTCTCTACCTGGCTGCTCCTGGGCTTGCGGCTACGCGGCCGCCACGCACTATTCCCCCCGCGGGGGGAGGAGGAGAAGTCGCAGGTCGAGCGAGAGACACATGGCTGCGGAGCGTACACGACGCTGTAGCAAGTCGAGGCCTCCGATCCACTCCCCTACCAGCGGCCGTGGGCTAACGGCCCGAGGATCGCGACCGGCCCGGCGCTACAGCGAAACGGTGCGGCCGGCCACGAAGCCGTCTCCGGCCACCACGCGCTCGATGACCTCCTGTGGCACGCGTGCATCGGCCGTGACGACCATCACGGCCTCGCCGCCCCCGTTCTCGCCGGGGTGGCGCCCCACGGCCGCCGACACGATGTTCACCCCCGCCTCCCCCAGCGCGGTGCCCACGCGGCCGATCATTCCCGGCCGGTCGCCGTAGCGAAACACCGCCAGGTGATCCTCGAGCTGCACGTTGAACCGCGACCCCCATGCCTCTAGCAGGTGCGGGCGGTTTCGCCGCCCGAGGGCCGTGCCGACCACGCGGGTGCGCTCCTCGCCGCTGACCACGGTCACGCGGACGAGGTCGGTGAAGTCGCGGGCGGCGGGACGCCGTGTCTCCGACAGCGTTATTCCCCGCTCCTCGGCCAGGCCGGGGGCGTTCACGTCGTTGACCGGCTCCTCGGTGTG
>Ga0136627_1000164_pt1 | contig 21919 bp, 29 predicted proteins | sample AntDrymUQ4892206_2_FD_104652 | JGI IMG/M metagenome (GOLD analysis project Ga0136627, IMG submission 104652) | Polar desert sand microbial communities from Dry Valleys, Antarctica - metaG UQ489 (22.06) | ecosystem: Environmental > Terrestrial > Soil > Desert | place: Antarctica: Dry Valley... | reverse complement strand
GGACGGCCTCCTCATCGTCATCGGCGGCGACGGCACCGTGAACGAAGCCATAAACGGACTCGGAAAAGCGGGATTTCCGGACGGCGTCACGCTCGCCATTTTGCCGACCGGGACGGGAAACGACCTCGCGGCGACCCTCGCCATACCCGAGGACCCCGACGAGGCCGAGGACGCCATCCACCGTAACCGGGTGAGGACGCTCGACGCGGCGAGGGCGACCTCCGAGGGCGTCGGGGAAATGTTCTTCATAAACGCCGCGACGGGCGGTTTCGGGGCCGAGACCGCCGACGTCGCCGACGAGGACATGAAAAGCCGGTGGGGAAAGCTCGCATACGCGAGGGCATCCCTCGAAGCGGCCCGGGACTTCGACGCTCCCGAAGTGAAATTCACCCTCGATGGGCGAGAAGAGCATCGGATGAAAGCCATGAACGTCGCCGTCGGGAACTGTCGGTACGTCGGTGGGGGATGGCCCGCCGCGCCGAGGGCGAACCCCGAGGACGGACTCCTCGATCTCGTCGTCGTCGAGGACGCGGGCCTCGCGGAAATACTCTCCCTCGCCCCTTCGATGCTCGCCTCGTCTTCGGACTATCTCGACAATGAGGGCGTTTTCCACGCGAGGGCGAAGAAAATACACGTCGAGACATCGCCCGGCGGCCTCTCATTCAACGCCGACGGGGAGCTTGTCGGGGACGAGCCTGTCGAGTTCGAGGTCATTCCGGGCGCGCTCCGGGTCGTCGTCGGAGACGGATATGTGGCGGAGCCGGAAACATGAGCGGAAAGAGCGTCAAAGTGCTTCTCTTCGGAGCGGCGGCGGATCTCGCCGGGGAGCGGGAGATCGAGGTGAACGTCGGAGACGATTCCTCCCTCGATGAGCTTTGGGAGGCGGCGATCCGCGAATACCCGCGCCTCTCCCCCATGCACGGCACCCTCGCCTTCGGCATAAACGGCGAGTACGCGGAAAGGAACGCGAAAGTCTCGCCGGGCGACGAAGTCGCGTTCCTCCCGCCGGTTTCGGGGGGATGATGCGAAGTCCGGTTCACAGCTTCGCCCGGCTCGCCCCGCTCCCGGAAGGGGTAGAGGCGAAAAACGAAACATCACTCCTCCGGCGGCGAAGCCCCGTCCCTCCCATCGGTTTCGGGAGGATGATATGGGAGTCGGGAGGTCGCAAAGTTTCGCGTTTCGCTTCGCTCGCTCTCGGAGGTCGGGAGGGACGAATATCGTCCTCGAAACGCGCGACGGGGTCGTTCGCCCGGATTCCGAATGACGTGGAATATGGGCGCGAGCTTCCATCGGGGGCGGGTTCCGAAGACGAAGAAAAGGACGGCGTGAAATGAGCGATTCGGGTTCGATCATCTCCGACACGTTCTCCATAGTCGAGGAAAAAATAGACGTCGAGGCCATGATCTCCGCCGCGCAAAGGCCGGACTCGGGCGCGATAAACGCCTTCGTCGGGACGACGAGGGTGGACGAGTCGGACGGGGCATCGGTCGAATATCTCGAATACGAGGCGTATCGTCCGATGGCCGATGGGAAATTGTCCGAGATCGGGGCGGAGATCCGGGAGAAGTGGGACGTTCGGCACGTCGCCATAACGCACCGCCTCGGGAAGGTCGCGCCCGGCGAGGCGAGCGTGGCGATAGTCGTCGCGTCTCCGAGGCGCGGCCCGGCGTTCGAGGCGAGCCGGTACGCCATCGAGCGGATAAAAGAGATCGTCCCGATATGGAAGCGCGAGGTGTGGTCGGACGGATACGTGTGGGTCGGGAGCCAAGTCGGGACTCGCGGGGAGTGAAAACCGCGAGCCGGGAGACGCCACGGAGTCCGAATGGGCGGCTCAATCGCTGTCGGAGCCGGAAGTCGGAAATACCGCCGAAAGACCGCGAATCGAACCATTGTTTTCCAATGCGCCGTCCGCGGTTTCGCCTTCCCCACTCCCGGACAATGAAGGCCGCGGCCTCGCGCGCACCCTCGGGATGAGCGTGACCGCCGAAGGGGTCGAGACGAGGGAGCAATTCGACCTTCTTCGGGGGATGGGATGCGAGGTGGCGCAAGGTTTCCACATGTCGCGCCCCGTCCGGGCGAGGGAGATGGCGAGCCTCCTCGAATCGAATCCTCGCTGGTAGAAAAGAGGGGTGCCTCACGCGGAGTGCCTCACGCGACGGAATTTCCCACCGGGCTATACTCACCCGCATGCCGAAGAAACGCGACAACGACGGAATGGACTTTGGAATACGAGTCGGAGCCGTGCTTCGACGGCGCGGCTCCATCCTCCTCGTCCGGCACGAGAAACCGGGGGCGGAACCGTACTGGGTATTGCCCGGAGGGAGGCTCGAGCCGGGCGAGACCATCCCCGAATGCGCCGAGCGCGAACTCCTCGAAGAGGCGAACCTCGAAGCGGAGTTCACGAAAATCCTCCACGTCAGCGAGTTCATGGAAGAAGGCCGCCACACCGTGGACATCACCGTGGAAATGGAAATCCCCGACGGACAAAAAGCCGTCCTCGGGAGCGACCCGGAAGTTCCCGAGGGCGAGGCTCCGACTTTGATCGGTGTCGAATGGGTCGCAGCCGCCGACATGGAAAACATGGACTTCCGGCCGGTTTGGATCCGGGAGAGTATTGTCGGAAACTCCCCGTCGAACATATACCTTGGCGGTGGCCGGAATTAGCGAGGCTCGGGAGGCGATACTTTCGGTGGCGACTTTCAACGCCACGCTTTTTCTGGCGACGGTCGGTTTTTTCTGGGCGGGAGTTTTCGTCCTCCGGAGTGTGGGCCGTCCGGCGAGCTATTCGCTCTCCGCGCTCGGGTTCCGGAGGCCGAGGATGGGGGTTTTCGGGGGGTTCGGACTCGGGTTTCTCGTCGGACTCGGCTCGCTCGTTTTGAGCATGGCTCTCAACCCGGCGACGGCTCTCGTCCTCGAAAGCCTCGGCTATTCGACCGAAAGCACCGTCCAGCAACCATTCATGCAAAACTTGGAGGAGTGGGTCGCGGGGAGCCCCGTCGTGGCGACCGTCGCCATACTCGGTGTCGTTGTGATCTTCGGTTCGGCAGTCGAGGAACTCGTGTTCCGGGGAGCGATTTTCAACGGACTCCACGCCATAGGAAAAGCGTTCTCGTCGCGCCTCGGCATCTCCGGCCCGCCGCTAAAAACCGTGCGGCGGATGTGGTTCATTCTCGCCACGCTTTTATCGTCGGTGTTCTTCGCGCTGCTCCATTTCGAGCCTGTCATACTCCCCGCGCTCGTCGTCCTCGCCGTCGCGCTTTGCTGGCTGTTCGAAAAGACCGGAAGCCTCATTCCGCCCATCGTCGCCCACGCGACGTTCAATTCCTTCGCCGCCATCGTCATAATATTGAGTGGACTCGGGATATTCGAGATTTGAAAGGCTTCGGTAAAGCGGAGCAAAAAAGTACCCTCCCGGCTAGATAAGCACCGGGAGGGTCGTACCCTTGCGAGTTTTGTGGGTATCTGGTCTTCAAGCACGTCCGCCGTCAACTACTACGGAGAGGCGGATGGAATGTAACCCAGAATCCCGGGATTTTGGCAGTCTAGGTTAGAGCCACCTCTTCCAGAAGATACCCACAACTATTACTCGGTGTGTCGATCTGGATCACCTCCTCTCCGTGCCTTCAACAATGCTGGAAGTTTACTACCCTTCCCCCATATCCGACAAGGGAGATTTATAATTTTTTAGAATTCTTTGCTTCCGTCGAGCTTTTGACGAAGTATGTCGAACGCCGCATTCGCACTCCGCTCCCGTATCGAGCTTCGAGACTTCGCCCACGCCGAGAGATCGAGCCTCTTTCCTTCGACCCCATTCCCGTCGGATATCCCGACCCACACAAGCCCGACGAACTTCTCCTCCGTCCCACCGTCCGGCCCGGCGACCCCGGTGACGGAGAGTCCGTAATCCGCTCCGGCGAGGCGGCGGACGCCATCGGCCATCTTCTTCGCCACGGGTTCGGAGACAGCCCCATGTTCCTCGACCATCTCCGTCGGAACTCCGAGGAGACGTTCTTTCGCCTCGTCCGAATACGTGACGAGTCCCTCCCTGAAATACGCCGAGGAGCCGGGGAGGTCGGTGAGCCGCTTCGCGAGAAGCCCCCCCGTGCAACTTTCGGCGAGGGCGACGGTCGCTTTTTGCTCGGTGAGGATGCGGGCGACCGCGCTCTCCAAAGTCTCGTCGTCCACGCCGAAATGGTATTCGCCGAGGCGGTCGAGTATTTCCTCGGCGACCGGGGCTATTTTCTTCTCGGCCTCTTCGGGGGTGGCGGCTCGGGTTGTTATGCGGAGGCGGACTTTTCCCGCTCCGGCGAGCGGGGCGACCGTCGGGTCGGAGGCGTCGAGGAAATCCTGGACGCGCTCGGCGATGGCCGACTCTCCGATGCCCGCGAACCACAATGTCCGGGAGATTATGGAGCCGTCGGTTCGCTCTTTTATGAGCGGCGCCAATGTCTCCTCGAACATGCCTTTCATTTCGGCGGGGACTCCGGGAAGGGTGGCGAAGAGAGTGCCGTCCACGTCGAGGAGCGCGCCGGGGGCGGTTCCGAGGGGGTTCGGGATGAGCTTCGTTCCCTCGGGGAAGAGGGCTTGCGAATAGTTCGATGGGGTGGGAGTTCGTCCGAAGCGGCGGAACATTTCGTCCACATGGGCGCGTGCCTCCGCGTATTCGACCATCGGGAGGTCGGCGAGGATTGCGAGGCATTCGTTCGTGATGTCGTCGGACGTCGGGCCGAGGCCGCCCGTCGTTATGACGAGGTCGGCCCGGGAGGCGGCGTCTTTCATCGCCGCCACGACGCGCTCTTTATTGTCTCCGACTGTGGTGTGGCGGTATATGCCGACGCCGAGTTTGGCTAGGTTTGTGGAGATCCAAGCCGTGTTCGTGTCCACGAGTTCTCCGAGGAGGATCTCCGACCCGATGGTTAATATCTCCGCCCGCTCTATGTTCTTATTTTCGTTTGTCATGGCTCTATTCTACAATCACCCGAATGGGAAACCGGAGCATAGCCGAACTCCTCACCGCCGCCGACGAACTCGCGAAGAGCCGCCTCTCCGAGCGACGATACGCCCACACAATCCGTGTCGCCGACACGGCGGAGCATTTGGCGGAAACTCATAACCTCGACCCCGAACGAACCCGCCTCGCCGCCCTCATACATGACGCCGCGAGGGAGATGAAGAAGGATAAATACTTGCGAGTCGCCGAGGAATGGAACATCCCATACGGAGATTTCGAGCGCGAGAATCCGAAGCTCCTCCACGGCCCCGTCGCCGCGGAACTCTCCCGGCGCGAACTCGGCGTCGAGGACGGGGAAATCCTCGATGCGGTGCGGGAGCATACCGTCGGACGGGCCGAGATGGGCGACATTTCCCTCGCACTTTATCTCGCGGACAAGATAGAGCCGGAACGGGATTATCCGAGCATGGAGAAAATACGCGAGATGGCGGAAAACGACCTCCGTGCGGCGACCACCGAGGCTTTACGAACGGCCATCGCGTTCGGTGAGATGCGCGGGAAGACCGTCCATCCCGCGAGCCGGGAGGCGTTAAATTGGCTGGACGAGTCCGATGGTCGTCCGAACGAGGGGATGGAGTAAATAAATCGCATACCCGGCGGCGGCCATCACGCATATGGCGACGGCGAGTTCGATGACTCCGCCGGATTTGAAACCGCCCGGAATGATCCGGAACGTCGGCCCGAGCGGCCATAAAAGCGGAACCCCGCGAGTATTCAAAGCGTCGGCGACGATGTGCGAAGCCGCCCCGGACATAAGCGCGATTTGCAAAGCCGGAAACGCCCCGAGGAAAAAATAGATCGGGAGCGCGAACAAAAACAGCCCGAGCAACGAATGCGTCAAAGTCCGGTGTCCGACGGCGCGGACGAGTATGAAGGACGCAGTTTGAAGAAGCCAGCTTATCGGGCGTGTGATGGCGTTGAGAAGCGGATTCTTCATTTTGCTCAGCCCGTTCCCGAGTCGGCTTCGGGGATTGTCCACGTCCGGGAGCCACGCCGCCACGACCGCCGCCGGATACGTCCACACCGGAGGCTCGACCCCGACGAACAGGGAAGCCCCCGCGAAGGCGGCGACTCCGAATACGGCGTGGGTGGTGGCGTTCAAAACGAGGGGCAGTTTAGCAAGAAACGCAAGAAACGGAGTCGGCCATGGCTCGGAGCGAGTCCTGCGCGAAGCGTCGCTGGAACCTTCGGGCGAAAGGATATCCGAGCTTCATAACCGGGCCGGGGCGAGAGAAGGCGAGGATCTCATAATGCACGGAGCCGTCCTCGCGCCACTCGACGGTGAAGCGCTCCTCGCCGCGGGCCGCGTGTCCGGGGAGCGTCCCGTACGCGAACCCGAAGCGGCGAGGCTCCTCGACGACATACACGACGCAGCACGGGTTCACCGACCACAATCCGAAGGTGCGGGCGACGACGGAGACCACCGTCCCGACCTCGATGGGCACCTCGGGCGGAAATATATCCACCCACCCGAGGTCGAACATCCTCCACCATCGGAGGGCTTCGACGGCTCGCTCGAACGCCTCCCCGCCCTCGCCGAGCTTCGCACGATTGTGGTCGGCGACGTACCCACCCGGCGCGCCCGCCTTCGACGCGCCCACATCATCGTATGTGAACGGCGCATCCTTTCGCGTCTGCAAAAACGAGCGGAGCCGCGCGTCCGATGGCCGCCGGAGCATGAACGTCAAAAAACTTTCACCTCCCCGACGAGCCGAATCCGCCCTCGCCCCGACCGTCGGAGCTTTCATCGAGCGATTCCGACTCGATGAAAACCGCATCTCCAACCCGGACGAAGACGATTTGCGCGATCCTCATCCCCACTTCGACGATGAACGCCTCGTCGCGGTCGTGGTTTATGAGCGGAACCATGATTTCGCCGCGATACCCCGAGTCAATGAGGCCGGGCGTGTTCACGAGGGAGACGCCGTGCTTCATGGAAAGGCCGCTTCGCGGAAGAACGAACCCGGCCCATCCGTCCGGGATGGCGATGGAGATTCCGGTTTTCACCAATGCGCGTCCTCCCGGTGGAAGCTCGACTTCTTCGATGGATCGAAGGTCGTATCCAGCGTCGCCCTTGTGGGCTTTCGAGGGGGCGGAGGCTTTCGGGTGGAGTTTTCGGAAAGTGACTTTGAATGGGCTTTCGGATTTCATCGGGGAGGAATATTAGCTTTTCAAGTTTCGGGTTTCAGGCGTATGGGTTTCGGAGAGCTTCGGCGAGATTCGGCTCCGACGGCGAAAACGCCCCGTGGAAAGCGGAGCTTCCGGGCAGTTTCGTATCCGAGACGAGGCATCTCCTTCCACGGTTTGCTGAAGCCCGAAACCTGATGCCTGAAACGTTCCCCGAAATGCTATTCTTTCGCCCATGAGCGAGAACACACAGCGTTACCTTGTAACTTCCGCGTTGCCGTACGCCAACGGGCCGCTTCACGTCGGGCAGATTTCCGGCGCGTATTTGCCCGCCGACATTTTTGTGCGCTATCTCCGAATGCGCGGCGAGGATGTCGTGTACGTTTGCGGCACCGACGACCACGGGGTCCCGATCACACTCACCGCCGAGCGCGAGGGGAAAAGCCCGAAGGAGGTCGTGGATTTCTGGTGGGCGCACATGAAAGAGACCTTCGACCGCTTCGGCATCTCCTTCGACAACTTCTCGCACACCTCCACCGAAATTCACGCCGAAAACACCCGCCACTTTTACGAAAAACTGAAGTCCGGAGGATACATCTCCGAGGCCGAGTCGAAGCAAATGTACAGCGCGACCGAGGGAAGGTTCCTGCCGGACAGATACGTCGAGGGGACGTGTCCGGTGTGCGGGTACAAAGAGGCTCGCGGCGACCAATGTGATAATTGCGGAAGCTGGTATGAGGCGTATGAACTCATCGAGCCGCACTCGAAAATAACGGGCGGCCCGGTCGAGGTGCGGGAGACGACGCACCTTTATTTCGACCTCCCGAAGTTCTCCGAACGGCTGACGGAGTACATCTCCGGGCAGGAGCATTGGCGCACATCCGTCAAGAATTTCATCCTCGGCTTCATAAACGCCGGGCTGGAGAAACGCCCGATCACACGCGATATATCGTGGGGTGTTCCCGTCCCCGAACCCGGCTTCGAGGACAAGCGTTTTTATGTGTGGTTCGATGCCCACATCGGCTATATATCTTCGACGATGGAGTGGGCCGAGAGGATCGGCGAGCCAGACAAGTGGCGAGAGTATTGGCAGGAGCCGGACACGAAGATGATCCACTTCATCGGCAAAGACAACACGGTCTTCCACACAACAATGTGGCCCGCCCAACTCATGGGCGTCGCCGAGGGCGGCGAAGAACCATACGCCCTCCCATACGACGTCCCCGCCAACGAATTCATGAACCTCGAGGTTCCCGTGGAAGGCGAACGCCGCGCCATGCAAATGTCAACGAGCCGGAATTTGGCCGTGTGGCTCCACGAAGCCCTCGACAAATTCCCTGCCGACCCGCTCCGTTTCTATCTTGCCTCGACGTTGCCGGAGACGGCGGACGTGAATTTCTCGTGGCGGGATTTCCAGGGCCGGGTGAACTCCGAACTCATCGGGAACCTCGGAAACTACGTGAACCGGGTTCTCTCGTTCGTCGGGAAATACTTCGACGGCGAGTTGAAAAGGCCGGAGAATTTGCCGGACGGCGCGCTCGCGGCGTTCTCGGATTTCAAGGAGATCGAAGCCCGGTACGAATCCCGCATGCTCGACGAACGACCCCGCGAAGCGCTTTCGGAGCTCCTCGCGATGGGGCGGAGCGCGAACCGTTTCTTCGACGCCTCGGCGCCGTGGAAGACGCGAAAAGAAGACATGGAACTCACGGGCGCGAACTTGTACGTTTGCTGCGCCATGCTCGGCTCCATCGCATACCACGCCTCGCCATACGTGCCGGATGCGATGGAAAGACTGCGAACCTTCTTCGACGGCCCGATGGAGCGCATCACCGACCTCGACCTCCCGGATTCGTATGGAACATCCGGGGCGAAGCCGCTGTTTGCGAGGATCGAGGACGAGGAGATCGAAGCGGCGGACGAGAAGCTCGCGCGGGCGGTCCGGGGGGAATAAAGAACGGTCATGGCTCGCCCCATCGTCCGCCGTGTGGATCATATAATGATCCGGGACGGAGATCCGAGGCCGCTCGCCGACCTTCTTTCCGGCTGTCTCCGCAAGAAGAGATCGGAGCCGGACTATGGCGACCGGACGGACAGGGCCGGGAATCCGAATCGTGGCGCACGAGAGGAACGAGCTTCTTTCGCTCGTCCTCGAAGTCGCTTCATTGGAGCGGGCGCGGAGCTTTCTCGATAAGCGGGGAATGACGAGCGATGTTTCGGAGGACGAGATCGGAATCTCACTGAACTTTGTCGGATGTTTGAACATACGTCTCTCGGAGTGATACGGAATCCGGGCGAAGGTTCCGTACGAGCGACCCGTCGTTTGTTCGGGATTCCTCCTCCGAATCTCTCAAACCTTCCTCAGCCTCAGCGACAGAATGAAGATCGCCACCCCCGCGACCGAGATCGTCGCGAGCGCGAGCCGCAGCCCGAAAACCTCCGCCAGCCCGCCGACGAAGACGGGACCCATCAAAAACCCGCCGTATCCGAGCGTCGTGACGACGGAGACGGCGGCTCCGGCTTTTTCGGGGGCGAGGTCCCCGGCCATCGAGAAAGCGATGGGAACGACGGCGGAGAGCGCGAGGCCGACGAAGAGGAATCCCGCGACGACGAGGAAAGGCTCGGTCGTGGCGAGCGAGGTCGTCATTCCGAAGGCGGTGAGCGAACCCGCGACGAGGAGTGTCGCCCGGTTCCCGAACTTTTCTATGGCCCATGCCGCGCCGAGTCGTCCGACGGCCATCGCTCCGAAGAACACGGCGACGCCGGAGCCGCCGACGAGGGCGGAGAGGCCGAGCGTCTCCCGAAGGTATATCCCCGACCAATGCTCCATCTCGCCCTCGGAGAGAAGCCCGAGCGTGGCGATGGCCGCGACGAGAAGGAGCGGGCCGTTCGCGAAGAGCGCGTATCGTCCGCTCAGAGACGCCGGAGACGCCGAACTCTCCGAACTTTCACCGGAGGATGGAAAATTCGTCGTGACGAGGGCGGCCATTATGGCGGCGAGTGGGACGAGGACGATGAGATATACGAACTCATACCGCAGTCCGGCGGACAATAAAATTCCGGCGGAGACGGCTCCGAGGAAGCCGCCCGCGCTGAAAGAGGCGTGGAAATAAGCCATGACCCTCCGCCCCGAAACCCGCTCGACGTCCACCGCGGCGGCGTTTATCCCGACATCGAAAAGCCCGGACGAGGCATACAAAACCACGAGCGCGGCGATGAGCATGCCATAGTTTCCGGCGAGCGCGAGGCCGACGATGCCCATTCCGAACACCGCCGCCGAGAGGACGATGAAAAGTCGTCTCCCGAGGATGTCCGAAGTCCATCCGAAGGCGGCCATCGAAAGGATCGAGGCGAGCGCGCCAACGAAAAGAGCCACCCCGAGCGGCCCCGGAGAGAGGTCGAGTGCGCGAGTCAAATCTGCGAGAAGCACGGCGAACACGCCCCAAAAAGTCCCGAAGAAGGCGAACGCCGAAAGTACGGCGGAGAGTGGGCGCGTCATGGGGCGAATGCCGGGAGTTCGAGTGTCCCGAAGCCGAATTCGGGGGGGAGACGGCCTTTCTCCAGGGGCGCGAGCATCTCGTCCGCATGCGGGCGCGACTGAGTTGTGGGGCGGGAAGCCCGCGTTTCCGGGCGGGTCGGCCCGGAGCGGCGGGGCGGGATCCGCGGCGATCCATCGGATCGAAGGTCAAACATAGCTCGAAGGCAATTATAAGAACCTCCGCCCCGGAGGAGGCGTCTCATGGCTCATACGGGTTCCGGGGGAATGGCTCCGGTTTTCGGGGGCGGGTGGCGAAGCGCCTCGTTTCGCGCGAATCGGGAGCCGCGAATCGGGAGCCGCGAATCGGCCGTTCACTCGACTTCGTAGCCACGCTCCCGCCAGGCGGTGATGCCGCCGTCCATGTTCGCGGCGTTCTCGTACCCCATCTCTTTGAGGGTTTTGGCGGCGAGCGCGCTCCGGCCCCCGGTCGCGCAGTGGACGACGATGAGGGCTTCCTTATCCGGGAGCTCGTCGGCGGCCATGTATTCGAGGAGGCCGCGCGGGATGAGCTTCGCCTCGGTGATGTGGGCGTCCTCCCATTCGGCTGGCTCTCGGACGTCGAGGATCGTTATTTGCTCCCCGGACTTCATCGCCTCGCGCACTTCTTCTACGCTTCTCTGATCGGCGGCCCGCCTCGCCTCGGCCACCATCTCCTCGAAAGTCTTCGCCATCTCCGCCCCTTTCATAAGGTTTATGGCGTGAATCATATACGGAAAGCGCGGGAGTCGGGAGTTCGGTTCGCCTCCGGCTCCCTTCGTGTGGTTCGCGTGGCTCGGCTTTTTCGAAGGGCTTTCTCCTTCCGGGCGGAGGGGACTCGCACCGGGGGTGGAGTATGGTTCCGTGAGAGGGTCGTCGCCACCGAGCTTTCCCACTCCACGGAGCGAAGCGTCCTCCGGGCTTTCCTCATTCCCGACCCCCGAAGCGAGCGGAGCGAGTGCCACCCCGCTCCCGGCTTTTCTCACTCGATGAGCGACATGACGCTTTCGGAGATGAGGTATCCGGCGAGTATCGAGACGGCGGCCCACAGCGTCGTCCCGAGGAGATCGTATCGGAAGAAGACCGCATGCGGCATTTTTATGACCCCGGCGGCGAGGTATCCGAAGGTTTTGAGGACGGGGACGAAGCGGGCGACGAAGACCGCCCGCCTTCCGTGCTTCCCGAAGAACGCCTCCGCCCGGTCGAGCCGTTCTTCGGTCGCGCCGGGGTATTTCCCCCATCGAAGCACGAACGGGCGACCGCCTTTTCGTCCGATGAGGTATCCGGCCTGGCTGCCGAGGATCGCGCCCGACACCCCGAACGCCATCGCGAAAAAGGGGTCGAGTATTCCTTGCCCGGCCATGACCCCGGCGGTGAGGAGAACGGTTTGGGCGGGGAGGGGAAGCCCGACACTCTGGAGCATCGCCCCGAGGAGAACGAAAAAGTATCCGTACCTCTCTATGAGGGCGAGTATCTCTCCGACGGTTTGGGGATCGAGGACGCCTTCGATGCTATGCCTTCCTGTGGGGCGTGTTCACCATGAACGTCCCGTCCGGGAGCTCTTTGAGTTCGTAGTCTCCGAAGAGGATCGGGTCGGCTTTTTGGAGGCACAAAAATATCCGGAGCGCGAGGGCGCGTATCTCCGACTCGGCGTGCGCGTCGGCCCGCATCTCGATGACGTGGCGCAAAGCCCTCACGTTGCCCGTCCACACCATCGGAGCCTCGGTCTCGTTCGGGAGGAGGGAACGCGCGGTTTGCTGGACTTTCTTCCTCGCGTCGGTTTTATAGTCCGCCGAGAGCGCCGCCGCGCCGCCCTCTTGTTTTTCGAGGAGGGTCTCGGCCATCGCATCGTATTCGGCGGCGGCCCGGTCGGCGCGCTCCTCGAAAAGCCGATGAAGCTCCTCATCATTTTGGTACTCCGGGCGCTCGACGAATCGGAGGACGGAGCCGGAAACGTACCGTTGTGAAATTTGGCTGACTCCGAGTCCGGATCTGTGCCGTACGAGTTCGTGGGTGACGCTCCGGCTTATGCCATAGAGAAGAAAGCTGAAGTTGGAATGCTCCAAAACCGAGCCATGTCCGGCGGAAGTCAACCGCTCGAAGTATGAGGCGGCGTTCTCGTTCGTCGTGCGGCGCGGGCCGAAGCTCGCGTAGCAATTTTGTCCGGCCGTTTTGCAAAGTTGCGAGGAGTCGGGGAGTTCGGTCGGGTCGTCGAGATAGCCCGGAAATTGGAGTTCGGGGTCGAAGCCTTCGAGGAAGGGGCGCATGCCTTCGATGTTCGTGTTCGGCTTCGAGATCATGACGACGCCCGGCGATTTCAAATATGGCGTCCCAGATTCGGTTCGGTGGGACTCGGCGTGGATGGTCGGGAAGCCTTTCTCGACCATCCCGCCCACCTCCTCGAAAAGTTTGTCGCTGTGATCGGCGGTGTTCTCTCTCTTCTCCACAAATCTCCCTTCGGCTTCCGTCGGCGGCGGTTATTTTCCCGCGAATCGGGGCAATATTAAAGCCTTCTCTTGACATGGCCGATAAATCGTATGTAAATGGCGTCCAAGGTTCCGGCTCTCGGTCTGCCGGAGCATAGAAAACGCTTCACGTCAGGAGGGGGCAAAAGATCATGAACGGAACGCACGCGGGGGGAAGTCCCTCTAAACCGGAAATGGCAAGTTCATTTGCCATGCCGGTAAAGTCTCGCAAGAACCTTATGAGGTTCACGGTTTTCGTCGGGCTGGCGGCGGCTCTTATCTTGCCGCTCTCGGTGTCGGCGAAGGCTCAGTCCGGCGGCGAGGAGAACCTCGAAGCGGCGGTCGTCGAGGCGATGGGGGTCGAGTCGAACACGTCCGCGAGGAGTTTCGCGGAGGTGAAGGAGCAAGACCGCACGCAAGTGAACGTCATGCGCGAGGGCGGGGAGGGCGGCGAATGGGCATTCGGCGCGGCAGTCGTCGAGGCTCCGAAGAAGCGCGGCCATTATCCGAAGGGGTGGCTCTTCGTCGCGGAGGATACGGGTGGCGATTGGAAGGTGGCTCTCGAAGGCCCGCCGGAGTTCTCGAACCTCGCCTCCGAAGCGCCCGCGGAGGTCGTTGACGAGGGCGAGAAGGGGAACTTCTCCGAGGCGAGCCGGACATCGAGCGCGGCCGCACCGCTGAGAACCGGGCTTATGCTTCCGTGGCGGAAGGCGGCGGTGTGGAGGTTCACCGGAGGCCCGCACGGGTGGAACACGGGCTACGACAGGCCGTACGCCGCGCTCGACTTCGCAGGGCCGAACGCCAACGATCAGAGGGTGAGGGCCGCCGGTGGCGGGAGGATTTATACGATGTGCGGAAACCGCCGGGGTTGGATCCGCGTCTACCACCCAAACGGCTTCACCACGGATTACTACCATCTCATCCAAAACATCAAGCCCGCGCAAGGTTCCCAAATAAAAGTCGGAGCCATCCTCGGCCTCACCGGAAACGACGTGTCGTGCGGCGGAGCCTCATACGGCCGCCATGTCCACTTCGCGCTCCTCCGAGGCACACAGTATGTCCCCGTCAACGGCAGGTTCATCGGCGGCTGGAAGTTCGTGCAAGGACAGGCGTGCCGAGGCTACGCCGAACGCGGCCAGATCCGGCGCCCCCCCGGCAACCTCATACGGAATTTCGGCCCGTGAAATAAACCCGGATCCACACAAAGAAGGGACTCGCCGCTTTCGTTTGGCGAGTCCCTTCTTTTTCGGGTGGCGAAGAGAGATTCTACGCGAATCGAAAAAGCGCGGTTCTCTTTCGATTCACGCCACCGGACGTATGCGGAAGTGGATCGCAGTGGCATGAGCTTCGCGCTTGTCAGCGAGTCGGCAATTCATCCTTCCCTGAAACGATGATCGGCTGACAAGCTGAAATGTGCGGGTTCCGTGGGGAGATTCTCGCGAAATCCACTTTCACACGGCTTCGGGAAGCCCGGCGCGGAGCGAGCTCGCGTACCGTCCCGACCGTATGGTTTTGAGCGCCTTTATCTCGACCTGCCGCGCCCTTTCCTGCGAAATCCCAAGCTCCTCGGAAACCTCCCGCAACGTCCGGACCCCGCTCCCGTCGAGGCCGTGCCTCATGCTCAAAATGCACGCCTCGCGATCCGGCAATGAGCGGACGGCCTCGTGGAGCCGCCCTTCCCACGCCCCCGCCTCGACACGGGCATAGTCGCGGCGCGAGTCGTCGTCCGGAAAAATTTCCCCGAGTTCCGCCGCACCCTCCTCGGTTCCGAGGCGGACGTTCATGCTCGATATCGGCTGGCTGACGCGCCGGAGCCGACGGACTTCCTCCGGCTTTGTTTCGAGGGCTTCGGCGAGTTCGTCGTCCGTCGGCTCGCGCCCGAACTCCACGCTCATGGCGTTCTCGGCTTTTCGGAGGCGGAAGATGGCGTCCATGACGTGCGCCGGGAGCCTGACGGCCCTCGAATGGTCGGCGACGGCGCGGGTGACGGCCTGCCGGATCCACCACGTCGCGTACGTCGAGAAGCGGTTCCCCATCTCCGGATCGAACTTCCCGACCGCCTTTATAAGCCCGGCGTTTCCTTCTTGTATGAGATCCTCGAACGAAACCCCCCGACCCCGATACTTCTTCGCGATCGAGATGACGAGCCGCAAATTCGACTCGATGAGCCGCCGCCTCGCCGCCATGTCGCCCTCCCGGACACGCCGTCCGAGGCTCACTTCCTCGCTCGCGTCGAGGAGCCTCCCGCCCCTTATTTGCCCGAGATATTGCGTCAACGTATCTTGCATGGCTCCTCCCTTTTCTTTCTCGTTCATGCCGCCGGATACCCCCCGCCGACCCTCGGGCCGCCGTGCGTCGCAAACCGTTCGAGCACCCGCTCGTCGAGGCTCGATGTGATGCGCCACTCCCGCCCGCACTCCGGACATTCCATCGAAAGGAGCCTCCGCCCGTCCGACCCTCGCGCGACGGCCTCTTTCAAAGGGCCGAGGCAACACGAAGGCATCGCCCGAATGTACATCTCCCGACCGTTCCTCCCCACGTCCATCACCGTCGTGTCGGAGCGGAGGGCGGGCTTCTTTCTTGTCTTCTTCACGGCCTCTCCTTCCGCTTCGCGACTTTTCCCGTGACCCGGAGCGCATCGGCGAGCCGGATGAAGTCGAGCCTCGCTTCCCTCGCGAAGACCGCGAACCGCGATTCGCGCCGGAGCCTCCCCCGCGCCCGCATCTTCTTCGCGAGCCGATTCGCCTCGACCTCCCGGAGCATCTCCCCGCGCATCTCTTTTATGAGCCGTATGTCCATCGTCATTCCGCATCCTCCCCACGCCCATTTTTAGGCGGCTCCCCGATGATCCCGCTCCGAGACAACGCCGAAGGCGCATTCCTCGGACGGCTCCGCTTCCACCGCCCGCCACTCCGCCCCGCACGAGACGCACCCGAATGCGTCGTCCGAGCCGCGAGCCTCGCTCCGGCAGCACGAGGGGAGATCCTCGTGATAACGAACCTCCCCACCGAGGGCGGGCGCCCACATCCTCACTACGCCGCCTTCCCGGAGAGGCGCCCGATCCACTCCGACGCCTCCTCCCGCGTCAACTCGGCGACCTTCTTCCCGACCATCTCCTCGAACTTCGGCACCCCGTCGTCCACGACGTCCCCGATCAACGACTCGAGATAATTGAGCTGCTTCCTCGTCGCCGGAAGCTCGCCTTTGGCGACTTCGGAAGCCGCCTCGCCCGAACCGCTCTCGACCTTCCCCGAACCAGCCGCCGGACGCTCCGCCGCCGTCTTTTTGGCGGATTTGGCGGATTTAGCGGGAGCTTCGGCCACCGCCGATGCGCCGTCGTTTCCCTCCGAGCCGCCAAGCTCCTCGAAAGCCGTCACCGAGACATTGATGGCGTCCCGCAATGCCCGCGCCTTCGCCCGAGTCTCGGCCATCCGGATGAGATGCGGCGCGATGGTCCGACTCACGTTCTCGGGACTCGCATCCCCGATGCCGGAGAACTTCCCCTCCTCCGTCCGCACGACCGCCTTCACAATGGCGACCTCGCTATTCTCCATGCCCGGAACCTGAAGAAGCTCCGTCTCGATGCTCCGGAGTCCCCGATTGTGAGCCTCTTCGAGAAGCCCCGCATAAAGGACGAACCGCTTTCCCTGACGCTCGATCATGTACTCCTCACGCATCACTTCGCTCCCTTCGCTGTTTCGCTCTTCGCTTCGTTTTCACCGAAATCGTTTATTTCACTGAGATAAGTGAAATTGAGATTAAATAAAAGCATCACACGATCCTCTCGTAGAGATAACGCCTTCCGCCGGATTCTTTGCGGCGAGCTATGAGGCCGCGTTCGACGAGGTTTGTGGCGCGGTTGTTGCACGCGGTGTGGTTGACTTCGAGCCGGGCGGCGAGGTCGGCGGTGGTTATGGGGCCGACCTTCCGGACGGCTTCGAGGGTTTCGAGGAGATGGCCTTCGAGGACTCCGACGACGGCGGGTTCGCCGCCGACCTCGGGGACTCGGAGCATGGCGAGGTTTCTTTGGCGGAGGGAAGCCTCGACGTTCTCGAGGAGATCTCGGTCAGACTCGACGAGGACGAGATGCCTCTCCCCGTACTCGCCGCCCGCGACCCTCGAAACGAGAATGCCGAGTGCCTCGTCCGCGAACGAATAATCCACGAACTCGAGCGAGCGGGTGTCCACATAAAGGACGCCGCCCTTCGGCAACTCCGTGAGGGCGTCCACGAGAGCCTGGCGCACGTCGCGCCCCATCCCCCGCGTCACCATGAGCCGATTCCCGAAATCCCCGCCGGAGACCTCGAAGACGCGGCTCGCACGCTCCTCAGACAACGCCGGATTTTTTCTCATTGTGTTCAGTGAAATCATATGAAAGGATTGTACCGGGGGTGTCGTGGGGAGTCAAGAGGATATTCCGACGATTTCCGGATTTGTCTCGGGGGGTGTTCCGATGTCGGGGCGGGGCGATTCCATCTCTCTCCCACCGTCGCCGTGGCGGGTTCTCCGCCGATTCGCCCTTCGCGAGGCGGTGGAGTTCATGAAAGCCGGGCCACCCCGCCCGCGAAGCTCCGTCCGAGAAAGTGTTTCCTGGCGTCCGGTTCCCGAAGCCTCGACACTTCCGCAATTCGCTGTGGGGCGTTGTGCGGAGCGGCCCGAGAGGGTCCCGCATTGTGCGAGAGACACTCATAAATTCCGGGCGGCGAGGGGGGCATTGACCGGGGGCCGCATCATGCATCCTCTTTGGCGTGTCGGGGGAGTGAGACGCGGACGAAGGTTCCGGGGAAGGGAGGGACGTGGCGGGAGTTTTTACGTTTCTCGTAAACGGTGATGCGTCCGGAGCCGGATCGGATGGAGAGCGAGCCTCCGTTCCGGGCGGCGATCTGCGCGACGAGCGTGAGTCCGCCGCCCCTCCCGACCTCCCCCGTCGTCGAAACCCCCATCTCGAGCGCGTGCCGAATCGCATCATTGTCCGTCCCGGTATTCTCGGCGTATTTCGGGTTCCTCGAAAGCGTCTCCCGGACGCCCACTCCGCCGTCGGCGATGGCGACGAGGACTTCCTCGCCCCGCCTCCGGGGGCCGCTCACGATGTGGTGGTACGCCTGGACGGCGGCATACGCCCCGAAGGACGAGGTGCCGTGCTCGGCGGCGTTCGCGCAGATTTCGGAGAGGGTCGAGCATACGGCGACCCGTTCTTTCAGCAAATATTCCTGATTTTCGAGGATCTTCGATATGCGGTGGATGATGGCGGGTATTTCGTCCTCGTTGTGGAAATTTATGAGTTCTTGGAGAGTGCCGGGGTCGTGGCGCTCGCGGTCTTCGAGGGAAGAGACATCCACGTTCGTTTCGAGCTTTCCCTCGAACATTCGGAAGAAGTCCATCCGTTCGAGGTACGCGGCGACGTTCCGGCCGCGAAGGGAGAGGCTCACATTCTCGGAGCGGGCGGTGAGGCGTTCGAGGAGGGCGGCGAGACCGCACAGTCCGGCGGGTTCCACGAAATCCACGTGTCGGAGGTCGAGTGAGGCGGGGGAGCCGTCTTCGAGTTTCGCCATCGCCTCGAAGGCGGGGTCGAGGCTCCCGAGGGTGAGGACGCCGCTCATCGCGCCCTTGTCGCGGATGTCGAGTTTCAGTTCCGTGTCCACGCTCTCAATTGTACGCGGATAAAAGCGCGTGGCATCGTTCATGAACGGCTCCGAACTCGGTCGGCGGGTTCGCGAGAATCGGGGGGTCGCTTCGCTCCCGGAGGAAGTGGAGGCGGTGAAAGAGTCGGAAAAACGAAATACGCTCTCCGCGCCTCCGGCGACGAAGCCGTTTCGGGAGTGGGGAAAAGCCCGGGGCGAAACGGCCGTCCCGAAGCCCCGGCTCGAGCCGGGCGAGTTTTCGCTGGGCGGAGATGCGGAGGCGCTGCGGGGGGCGGGGATCGCTCTCACTCCCGGGATCGAAGCGGCTCCGAGCGAGAGTGGGGAAAAGCCGGAGGCGAAGCCGGGCGAGTTTTCGCCGGGCGGGGATGTGGCGGCATCGCGGGGAGCGGGAGGGGATCATAGCCGACTCCCCACTCCTCGAAGCGAACCGGGAGCCGCGAACCGTGTTTTTCGATTCACGATTCGCGCCGCCGAATGTATGCGAAAGTGATTATCCGGGTTCCGTATTATTATGGAAGCGAGGAGGCATTCGTGGGAAATATGGGCGCGGGAACGAAGATCATATTTGCGATCAACGCGGTCGGAGCCGTTTTGCTCGTCGTGGCGATATCGGCGTTCGTGCTTTCCGGTTCGGAGCCCATAACGAAGATGCTTTATCCGGCGGCCGGAGGCGTGATGGGGAGCGGCTTTGCATACCTTCTCACACGCTCGCGGAGTTCGGGGGGTTTCGTCGCGGGTTCGTCGTGTTTTGCGTGCGGGATCTTTTTTTGCGTCGCCGCCGCCACGGCGCTCTCGAACCCGGAACTGACCGACCGCCTCCTCGAAAGGCGCATGGGCGAAACGACGTTCGTCATAGCGTTCGCTATGGGGATTTTCGTGGCCGCTCTCCTCCGACTGTCTCGCGGGGAGGCGGAACAACCTCGGAGCGGCTAATCCCCTCGCCGCTTCTCGTAAAAAAGTTCCGAGTACCGACGATTATCATAGCGGCTGAGGATGGAGCCGTCGCCGACCTCCCGGAAGCCGTGCTTCTCGAAGACTCGCTGCATGCGATGGTTGTGGGAAAGGGTCGAGCCGCGGACGAGTCCGACGCGAAGCTCCTCGAAGGTGTATTCGAGGAGGAGTTCGACGGCTTCGGAGGCGATGCCGTGGCCGCGGAGGTCGTGCGGCCCTATTTTTATGCCGAGTTCGCAGCCGCCTTTCCGGAAGTCGTAAAGGGTCGCCATTCCGACGGGTTCTTCGTCCACTTCGATGATGAAGGTTTTGACGCTCCGGTCGTCCCAGCGGGAGAGATAGTCGCGGCGGGCGGCGGAGAGCGAGATGGAGAGGGGGGCGCGACCGTTCCACGCGGCGAGTTCGGGGTCTTTGTCCCATGCGTATGCGGCCTCCACGTCGGACTCGCGCGGCGGCCTCAAAACTATATTCTCGCCTTCGAGAACCTTCGTCTCCTCGGCGTGTATGGCCTCTCCTTTCAGCTTCGGATCCCGCAAATAGAAAATATACACGTCCATTTCCGGCGGGGGTGTGATTTTAGCTAGAATATAGATAGTTCGACACAAGGGGACGCGAGTATTTGAGCAGCACGGTGGGAGATCTCTTCGGCGGGCCGTCCCGGAAAGTCCGCGACGATATATGGGGCGACATCCCCGTGAACCGGGCGATCCGGGCGCTCCTCGACACCCGCGCGATGGAACGCCTGAAAGGCATGCGCCAACTCGGCTTCGCCGGGACGGCGTTTCCGGCGGCGAGGCACACGCGCTTCGACCACGCGCTCGGGGTTTTCCACCTCGCGCAGGCGACTTTGAAGCGCATCACCGACTCCGGGGCGTATTTGGAGGAGCGCGAAATGCAAGCGGCGCTCGCCGCCGCGCTTCTCCTCGACGTGGGATGCTATCCGTACTCCGGCGCCATCGAGAACATCGCGCTTCCGGGCATCGTCGGAAGGAAGGAGCTGAGCCGGAGGTGGGTCGAGCAGTCGGAGGTTTCGAAGGTTCTCCGGAGCGAGTGGGACATCGAGCCGCACAACGTCTCCCGGCTCATCACGCGCGGCGGCGACCTCCCGATGGGCCTCACCCCCACGGAGCATCTCATCCGGGACATCCTGTTTGGTTCGCTCGATGTTTCGATGCTCGATTCGCTCGTGCGCGACGCGCGGGGCGCGAAGGTCGCCTTCGACCTCGTGAGGGTGGACGCGCTCATGGAGAGCCTCCGCATCGTCGGCGAGGAGAACCGGGCCCTTCTCGCGGTGGATGAGAAAGGGGCGGGGAGTTTCCAGTCGCTCGTGTTCTCGCGGTATTTGATGGGTTTCAATGTTTACGGCCATCACGCGGTGCGGATACCGACGGCGATGTTCATGCGGGCGGCGCAGGATGCGATCCAGTCCGAGAGGATCACGGCGGACAAGCTCTCGGAGGAGGATGACGCGGGAGCCTTCGCCCTCATCCAGGATTGCGCGAACGGGGAGGACTCGATCTCGATGCTCACGAAACGCCTGACCGACCGCCGCCCGTACCTCCGCGCCCTCGAGATCGACGAGCGGCACAAAAGCTATTCCTCACTGATGCGCCTCCGCGACGACTCCTCGTGGCGGCGGCGTGTCGAGGAGGCGTGGTCGCGGTATTTGACGAGGTATCGGAAGGGGGAGGCCGGACCGTTCGATATTCTCATAGACATCCCGGAGAAGGAGGATCCCACAGTGCGGCTGCGGTACATCCGGCGCATGCCCCCGCCGGGCGAAGGAAGCCTCACCGACTGGCACGGACTCTCGGCGATGACGGGCGAGGACATGTGGCGCCACCACCTCCCGCTCCACCGGATAAGGATCCTCGCCGCCAACGAAAGCCTCCTCACATCCGTCCGCCACCACACCGAGGAACTTCTCACCATCGCCGAGGAAGTGGGGTGAGAAAGCAAAAGAAAAGGGTCGGTGTTTTATAAGGGGGTGACCCTTTTCCGACCCTTAGCGGCTTTAGGAAAAGCCGCTAGAAAGATACGCATATTATAAACACCGGGTGGCTGGTGGCGCAATCCCGAAAGCGAACTGTTCAACAAAACTTAATCTTATGGCGGCGGGGATCCAATGCTATAATCCCGATTCGTTGCGGGCCGCTAGCTCAACTGGCAGAGCAAGAGACTCTTAATCTCTAGGTTTCAGGTTCGAGTCCTG